>OGXM01000045.1_pt1 | contig 64712 bp, 49 predicted proteins | sample 1576271 | NCBI WGS metagenome assembly OGXM01 (sample SAMEA3541579, study PRJEB24748) | human gut metagenome | biome: human gut; feature: human-associated habitat; material: faeces | place: China | collected 2012 | reverse complement strand
ACCTATGACCCTCTGCTTGTAAGGCAGATGCTCTCCCAGCTGAGCTAAGCTTCCATGTTGCATCCTGAGGTTACCCCTCAAGATTACCTTGTTTCCTTACTCCGTTTGCCGAAGTTTTTTGTGCTCTCTTCAAGCGACTATTATATTATACACGCTTTAGAGTGATTTGTCAAGCGTTTTTTATAATTTTTTTGAAAAAAGTTTCGATATTTTTTCAAACGGCTTTGTTATGCGGTTTTCTGGACGTGTAGCCCTCGTTTATTCCCACGTTTTCCACACGTCCGGACAATATCCTACCGTTGCCTGCCTTCCGTTTCGCACTATCGGCGTTTCGAACATCGCAGGATTTTCAAGCAGCTTTTCTATTTTATCGTCCTCATACGCAAGATATTGCAGTGTGCTGTCCTTATATGCCTTTGAAGAAGTGTCGATGAGCTTTTCATAGCCGCCGACAGAAGCCGACACGCTGTTGAACTCGCCCTTCGACATACCTTTGGATAATAGATCTATCGACTGAAACTTTATTCTGCGTTCCTTGAAATAACGCTCCGCCTTTTTTGTGTCAAAGCACTTAGCTTTACCGAAAATCTGTATATTCATATCACAATACCTTTTTGCCGTCATTATTGCCGATTTTTTCGAGCAGGTCGCATATCCTGCCTGCCGATGAAGAAATAAACCTGCGCTGATTTCTTATCATTTCACGGCATTCCCTATCGTTTTCAAGTCTGTCAAGAGCATCCTCTATGCTCCTCCCTTTAAGCGACAGGCTCATACCGTGACTTTCAAAATATCTGAGATTCCTCGTTTCACAGCCGGGTATAGACGGCATATGTATCATCGGCACACCCGTCACAGCCGCCTCTGTGGAGCTAAGACCGCCGGGCTTTGTTACAAACACGTCCGCCGCCGCCATATATCCGCTCATTTGATCTGTATAGCCGATTATCCTGAACACATCGTTGCTGTCGGTCATATCCGTCAGCGCCTTCTGCAATTTTTTATTTGTACCGCAGATTACAACAAACTGCGTGTCGGTTTTTTCCCTGCCGTAAACCGTCAGCCTTTTCACGAGCCTTTTCATATTGCCCGCACCCATACTTCCGCCTGCAACGATCACGCATCGTTTGTCTGGATTAAGACCCAGCCGTCTTTTAAGCTCAGGCTTATCCGTTTCTTCCGGTTCAAACGCACGGCTCACCGGTATCCCGTAAGGCAGTAGCTGTTCACTTTTCGCTCCCTGATTTATATATTCGTCACGCAGATCCTCTGCGGATATTACATACTTATCGCACTGCGTCTCCATCGTAAACGGAGTACAGGTATAGTCCGTTCCTATAAAAACCGTAGGCGGCAGGTCATATTCCTTACGCCTGAGATATGTAACCATTTCAGCCGCATAAAAATGCGTCATTGCTATCACGTCATATCGGTTTTCCTGCAGATATTTGCCAAGCTTCCTTGCCGCTTTACGATTGGCAAAATACATAGGCGAGGTTATCGGCAGACGGCAAAGGCGCATACCGAGATGATACGCCGCACCGAATGCGTAAGGAAAATATTTCGCCGTAAACACATAGAAGCTGCCGACGTGAGCCGCCTTCCATGTCGGATCAAGCGTGTACGGGTCAAGCATCACAGCATTATGACCTCTCCTGAGTAGCTCTTCTTTTACCGCAAGGGCGGCCGCATTATGACCTCCGCCCGTACCGCACGATAAAATCAGTGCTTCCACAGCCATCTCACATCGAACTTCTCACGTTCTTCGGGAACGCTGAGCATCTTTATCGAGCAGGCAATAGTTATCATAAGCATACCTATCGACACTGCCTTCACAGGCTCTATAAAGAACGATACAAGCGTTGTACAGCAGTAGGTAATAATAGTGCAGTAGCAGTGAGGGGTTATCTTTATCATCGTCATAAACAGAATAAAGAAGAAGCACAGTGTCAGTACGGTAGTCCAGTTGGGCCACATACCCGCAAGAGAGCCGAACGTGACCGCAATAGCCTTTCCGCCCTTAAACTTTGAGAATATGGGCAGTATATGTCCTATCACAGGCGCAACAAGCACGATAGGGAGCATGACCTCCGAAGGATTTTCCGTGTGCATATAAATAAACACAGGCAGAAAGCCCTTTCCCATATCGCAAAGCAGCGTCAGCGCACCGCACAACACTCCGCCGTAACGGAACGCATTAGCCGTTCCGTAGTTCTTGTCGGGGCTTTTCGATATTATGTCCTTGTGAAACAGCTTCGAAATAATGCTTGCAAACAATATACTTCCGAGCAGATAGCCCGAAACCGCAAAAAACAAGCCTGTAAGCATATGTATCCCTCCGTATCAGTCTATAATGATTAAATCCTTTGTTGTATTTGTAAGGTTACGACAGCCGTCATTCGTGACAACCACCATATCCTCCGTTCTCACTCCGTATTTGCCCGAAATATACGCACCCGGCTCAACTGTCAGTATCATACCCTCCTTGAGCGTATACTGTGACGAAGGCGATGCCGACGGTGCCTCGTGTATCTCAAGACCTACACCGTGACCAAGCCCGTGACCGAAATACTTGCCGAATCCCCATGCGTCAAGAGTGCTTCTCGCAACACTGTCCGCTACCTTTCCGCTTATATCCGCCCTTATCGCCTTCATAGCGTCAAGATTTGCAAAAAGAACTGCGTCATACATCTTCTTCATATCATCCGTCACCTTGCCTATAGCGATGGTTCTTGTCATATCCGAATGGTATCCGTCATAGGTCGCACCGAAGTCAAGCGTCAGAAAATCTCCGTTTTCCAGCTTCTTATCCGTAGGTACAGCGTGAGGCGAAGCGGAATTAACGCCCGATGCCGCAATGGTATCAAATGATTTTCCGTCCGAGCCGTATTCAGCCATATAATATTCAAGCAGTGCCGCAACGTGCTTTTCAGTCTGTCCCGGCTTTATGTCACGCAGCAGCCTTGAAAAAGCTCTTTCAGCTATCCGCTGTGCCTTTACTATCTTCTCGATTTCTTCGGGTGTCTTTATTATTCTCATCTTCCCGATCATCTCCGATAACCCGCACGAGCTGTCGAAGGTGACAAACGTATAGTTTGCCTTATATTTTTCAAGTTCGGTCACAGTCATAGCGTCGCTCTCCACGCTGACAGTGGTTATACCGTGCTTTATAAGCAGGTTCATAAGCTGGGTCTTTGCGTTTTCGAGCAATATTACCTCGCAATCGCTTACACGTTCCTTTGCTTTGTCAAAGTAGCGGAAATCGATCAGAAGATAGCTTGCTTCCTTTGTGACAAGTATAATTCCCGCCGATGATGTGAATCCGCAGAAATATCTCCTGCTTATATCCGATGTTATCAGAGCGGCGTGCCTTTCATCCGAAAGCTCGTTCGCCAGCTTTGCTATATTACCGCCGTTATTAACCATATTTCCCCTCCGCTGCGATTATGACCGCATTTATCCAAATAATAATTTTAACCCTTAATTATTAACCGAAAATCAACTGTATTGCCTGATTGCCTTTATCAGTCCATATTCAGCGCATAGAAAAGCGCCATCATATAGCTCTTTTCGCCAAATCCCGCAACAGTACCCTTGCATACCGGAGAAATTACCGAATGATGCCTGAATTCTTCTCTTGCGTGTACGTTCGACATATGCACCTCAATCACAGGTATCTTTATCGCCGCAATAGCGTCCCTTATCGCATAGCTGTAATGCGTATATGCGCCTGCGTTGAAGATAATGCAGTTATATTTTGCTCTTGCCCCGTGAAGTGCGTCGATCAATGCACCCTCGTGGTTAGACTGGAAGAAATCGATCTCTGCGCCATTCTTCTCGGCACATTCCTTCAGCCTTTCGTTTATCGCCGAAAGCGAATTGTCGCCGTAAACAGACGGCTCACGCTCGCCGAGCAGGTTTAAATTCGGTCCGTTCATTACAAGTATCTTCATTTTCTTTTTCCGTCCTTATTTCAAATAGCCGAGATAAGCCTTTTTCATAAGGCTTGCGTCCTCAGCCTGTGTTCCGTCAGATTCGCATATAACCGTACAGTTCAGATTTCTCTTTGCCAGAAGCTCGCACAGCGGCTCATACTGCGGTCCGTAAATCTCGTCTGCAAACGTCAGGTGCCGTCTTTCTCCGCTGTTTGTATATTCTATCTTTGAGAAATGTATGTGCATCTGTGAAAGCCTGTCGTGTCCGAGTGTATTTTCGATTTTGTCGAGCATCGCAGAATAATCATCTATCGTCTTTATTTCGCCGTGCGTTCTTGCGTTAAGATGCCCGAAGTCAACACACGGGAGCATTTCATCATCAAGAGTACACAGCTCCAGCACCTCATCAAGCGTTCCGAGCTGATTTATCTTGCCCATAGTTTCCGGGCATATAAACGCCTTCAAGCCCTCGCTCTGCCTTAAAGCCACAGCCTTTGCAAGCGTCTGCTTCGCAAGATACAGTGCCTCCGCCCTCGTAATCTTAGCGCACGAGCCGGAGTGTACCACGACCTTTGTCGCACCCAGCCTATCCGCCGCCCTGAGCGATTCGGCGATATAATTCACGCTGTTGTCACGCTTTTCCGCCTCAACGCTTGACAGCGAGATGAAATACGGAGCGTGGAGCGTTACGGTTATATTGTTCTCACTTGCAAGCGCAGGCAGCTTTTCATAGGTCGCCGCCGCAATTCTGACTCCCCTGCCACACTCGACCTCATAACAGTCAAGCCCCATAGATGCAAGATACGACGGAAGTTCGTCGGGAAATTTTCTCTTGCCGAAGCTCAGCGAATTGCCGCCCGGCCCGAATTTAACAGCCATTACTTTTTCTCCTTGGTTTCCAGCTTCGAGTAATCCCTGTGGAAAAACAAACTCTCCGCTTTTCTTTTCAGTTTGAACGTCCACGCACTTTCCATATGGAAAGGCTCAACAAGCACCGACACCGCGCCCTTGATATTCCCTGCGATAACATCCGTGAATATCTGATCGCCCACGACAGCCACCTGTTTTTTCGGCACACCCATTATCTTTATAGCCTTTGATACGCCGAATGTAAGCGGTTTACAGCCGTTTGCCGTAAACGGAAGCCCCAGCTTCTTCGCAAGCGGTGCTACACGCTTGTTTGTGTTGTTCGACACTATGCGCATCGGCACTCCTATGTTTTTCATATGCTCAAGCCATTCGGGTATGCCGTTTTCGGCGGCAGGATTCCCGTGCATCGAAAGCGTGTTGTCAAGGTCAAGCACCAGCGCCTTTATATTATATTTATCAAGAAAGTCCTCGTCTATATCAAGGACGGAATTTATCCAAATCTGCGGTTTAAAAATCATACCGTATCCTTTAATGAAAAAATTAAAAGGCGAACAAAGCGTCAGCATGAGGCTAACCTTGTCCGCCTTTTATTACCGTAAGTAATTAATTACTTAAACTTGCGCTTACGAGCAGCCTCGGATTTCTTCTTACGCTTTACCGAAGGTTTTTCGTAGTGTTCTCTTTTACGAACCTCTGCGAGGACGCCGTCTCTGGCACACGATCTCTTGAAACGCTTGAGAGCTGTATCTAAAGATTCATTTTTGCCTAAACGTACTTCTGCCATCTATATCCCTCCCTTTGCCAAATGGCACAGGTTATAACTCATACAAATTTTATAAAGATGTATGCTAGTATTATACAATATCGTACCGACTTTGTCAATACATTTTTGAAAATTTCGTAAAAATTCTTGCAGATTATTCCGATTTTCAATCAAGAAACTGCTTTACATCAACTTCCTCAGCGTCCTGCCAGAGCCTTTCAAGGTCGTAGAAATCCCTCGTTTCCTTATAGAAAACGTGGAAAACAACATCTATATAGTCAAGCACTATCCAGTTACCGCTTGCCTTGCCGTCTATGGACTTTGGCTCCTCGCCCTTTTCACCGAGCTTAAAATCCACCTCGTCCGCAAGTGCCTTTACCTGCGTAGAGCTTGAACCGCTTACTATTACAAAATAATTTGCAAGTATCGTAAGGTCACGCACCTTGAGGATTCTTATATCATCTGCCTTCTTAGAATCGAGAGCCTTTATGCCCTCCTTCAGAATCTCTATATCAGTCATTCTTCGGATTTTTCCTTTCTGCTGTGCTTTTTTCAGTCTTCATTATCCTTGTGTAGAAATTATATCCCGCTATCGTACACGGCGGTATAAGTCCGCCCTTACCCAGCGTTTCGCCTATTGAATATTTTAACGCATTGTACATAGCGTTGTCAAGATTCTCAAAGCTCATCTCCCGATATTTTTCAACATCCTTATAGCTTCTGTCCGCACTTGTGAGATCTCCTAAGTAAACGATCTTTTCAAGCATTGACATATCCGCCCTGCCTGCCGTGTGATAACGCACCGCATTCAGAATATCAATATCCTTTATACCGAGATTTTTCGATATGTGATATGCCCCTGCCGGAGCGTGCCACAGTGCCGGAGTATAAAGTTCCTCGTCGCTCACGTCCATATTGCTCAGTATCGCCTGCGATTTCATCGCATTCGGAGTTTCCTCCTTCTTTATATCGTGAAGAAGCCCTGCGAGATATGCCTTTTCCTCGTCACCGCCGTGCTTTTTCGCAAGTGCCAGACACATTGACGCAACATTCATACTGTGGGTAAAACGCTTCTTTGAGAGCGTATTTTTCAGCATTTTCACATAGTCCGCATATTTTTCGGCATAACGCTGTTCGTCCTTATCCTGCTTTTCACACATACAGACCACGTTCCTTTATATAGCCTTCAACCGCTTCGGGTACAAGCCCTGTTATACTTTCACCGTTTTTCAGCTTCTCTCTGATTTCGGTAGAGCTAACCTCAGTGACGTGAAGATTCAGCACCTTTATTCTGCCCATTTCTGCGGCATATTCACACATATCGCTGTATTCGCTGTTTTCTCTTGCGGCGGCAACCACCTTACACTCGCCCAGAAGTGCCTCATAGCGATACCACTTGTCAAAATAGAACAGCATATCTCCGCCGATTATCAGATAGAACACAGCATCGTCGGGGTACTGTCTTTTAAGCTCACGGATAGTATTTATCGTGTAGCTTGTACCGCCCATACGCTTTTCAATGTCGCTTATTTCAAACTTGCCGCTTGCTATTTCGTCTGCAAAGGCAAGTTCGCACATCTTAGCCCTGTCCTCAAAAGCGATAAGCCCCTTGTTGCTCTTGTGAGGCGATACACAGGTAGGTATTATCAGCATTTTCTGAAGTTTAAGGTCGGCGAAAGCCTCTTTCACCATATTTATATGTCCGTTGTGAACGGGGTTGAAAGCACCGCCGAATACGCCTATCTTAATCATCTAATTCTATCTTCCTTTTCTTAGCGTCCTTGTTCTGCCTGTAAAGAACTATCTTAGTGCCTATTACCTGCACAACAATGCTGTTTGTCCTTTCGCCTATCTCGCCTGCAAGCTCCTTTGCACTGTATCCGCAGTTTTCAAGAACTCTTATCTTTATAAGTTCCCTTGCCTCCAGTGCGTCCGAAAGCTGCTTTATAAGCTCGTCCGAAATTGCGTTCTTTCCTATCTGAAAGATAGTGTCGTAGTTACTTGCAATGCTCTTGAGCCTTGCTCTTTGTCTGCTTGTTATCTCCATTTACTTTTCTCCGTTTCTTTTATCTCATAAAGAAATACCATATCGCAAATACAGTGCCTAGCTGTATAACGATGATTGCCGGTATCCCTATCATGAATCTCTTATGCTTTGTCTTATGATGAAATATCCTCATCGAAATATACATAGCGACCGAGCCGCCGAGTGCGGATACGATAAAGAGCGTCCTTTCCCTTATCCGCCATTTGTTTTTCCTTGCTTTGCTCTTATCCACAGGCGGCAGTATAAACCCGATTATGCTTATTATTATCAGGTATGCCGCTGTCAGAATATAGGGTAAATCTTTTATATCCATTACTTCTTGCTAAGTTCAGCCGCCAGCTTTTCAAGTGCTTTCGCCCTGTGGCTTATCCTGTTCTTTTCCTCGTCCGTAAGGCAAGCCATACTTGTATCATCGTCTATCATGAATATCGGGTCATAGCCGAAGCCGTTTTCGCCTATAGGCTCCTCTCCGATAAAGCCCTCGCATTCACCCGTAACGCATATCTCATAATCGTCATCACGGATAAAGTATAAGGCACACACGAATTTTGCGTTTCTGAGCGGTTTGTCAACGCCCTTCAGTTCACCGAGTACCTTGTTTATCCTGTCCTCATTCGTTGCGTTCTCGCCTGCGTATCTTGCCGAATAGATGCCCGGCGCACCGCCTAAGAATTCTATCGAAAGTCCGCTGTCGTCCGCAAGTACAGGCGTATGCGTCATATCATATATAGTCTTCGCCTTTATATGAGCGTTCTCGCTGAAGGTCGTTCCGTCCTCCGCTATGTCGATATTGATTCCAGCTTCCCTCATCGAAACAGGCTCATATCCCAGAGGTGTCAGCATTTTTTTGAATTCTTTTATCTTGCCCTCGTTGTTTGAGGCGATAATCAGTTTCATATATTGTCCTTTCATATACAGGCTGTCATTCAAACAGCGCTTCAACATAATCCCGTGGTACAAACGGTTGCAGATCGTCTATCTTCTCTCCCACGCCGACCAGCTTCACAGGTATACCAAGTTCCTCTTTTATAGGTATTATTATACCACCTTTTGCCGTTCCGTCAAGCTTTGTAAGAACGATACCCGTTATATCAGCAGTTTCCTTGAACAGCCTTGCCTGATTTACCGCATTCTGTCCCGTTGTAGCGTCAAGCACGAGCAGAGTTTCAACACGGCTGTCGGGCGCATTGTTGTTTACTATTCTCGCTATCTTCTTAAGTTCGTCCATAAGGTTCTTCTTGTTGTGAAGCCTGCCTGCCGTATCGCATATAATAACGTCCGCATCTCTTGCAATGCCTGCCTTTACAGCGTCAAACACAACAGCCGCAGGGTCGCTTCCCTCCGAGTGCTTTATAATATCAACACCGGCACGCTGTGTCCACACCTCAAGCTGTTCGATAGCAGCCGCACGGAATGTATCCGCCGCCGCAACGACAACCTTCTTGCCGCTGCTTTTAAGGTTATATGCGAGTTTTCCTATAGTGGTCGTCTTTCCTGCGCCGTTTACGCCTATAACAAGTATTACTGTCGGCTTTGTATCAAGGATAAGTTCGTTTTCACCCTCAAGTATCCCGGCGATTATCTTCTTTAACAGCCCCTTCACTTCCGCAGGGTCGGTAGTACCTGTAGCCTTTACCTCTTTTCTTAAAGCCTCGCAGATATTTGCGCTTGTCACAGCGCCTATGTCCGATAAGATAAGCGTTTCTTCAAGCTCCTCGAAAAAATCCTCGTCAATTTTCGTGAACGAGTTAATAACTCCCGTTATCTTGCTTGCAAGAGCATCTTTTGTATTCTTTAAGCCGTTTTTCAGTTTTTCAAATAATCCCATTGAAAAATTTTCTCCTACTTTATATATTCAACCAGCTTTTCCAAAGCCTCATCGGCATTTACCGTACAGTCGGGAATAAGCGGTTCTTCACTTTTGTTTATATCCACACGGTAGAATTTCTTGTACGATACACTCAGCACAAGCTTCGATTCCGGAAGCTGAAAGCCCAGCTTGTCGCCGTATGCGGTCGGCATATTTCCGGGTATTTCACCTATCACCTTTCCTATGCCGTTATCCTGTATCACCGTTGCAAAGTCCATTGCCGAGCTGAATGTGTATTGCGATGTCAGCACATACACCTTGCCGTCAAAAGCGTTATCTACAGGCTTATTCGGCGTTATCTCATCACGGTACGAGATCAGATTTCCGCCGATTCGTATATCCGTTCCGCCGAACAGCTTATAGTCGCTTATATTTATATATCTCAGAAATTCGTTTATGACTTCTGTTGTTCCGCCTCCGTTGCTTCTTAAATCAACGGCGATATTTCCGATATTGTTATCTCTTACCGCTCCGAAAAATTCTAACAACCTATCGGTGTATTCTGCTGACATTTCACAACGGTTGAGTGTGAAAATGCCGAGCGAATTCTCCTTGTCGATCTTATATGAGCATAGCTCAAGCTGTTTTCTTGCAGGCTCTTCATCTGTCATATCGAAATGCTTTGTTTCTTTATTACCGCTGAAAACAACATCTATCCCGTCGGATACATCCGCACCGAGAAGCGTAAGCCAGCTACCGTACTCCAGAGCCACGCCTAACATATAGTCCGCATAGAAGCTGACCTGCGGCTCGCACGGGAACACTTTTTTGAAATGTTCCTTCATGCTGTCCGCCGATATGCCGTCAATTGATAAGAGCGTTCCGCTTTCATACGCCTTGCTTATCTCTCCGCCGTCACCCACATACTGCGTTCCCGATGCTGTGACTATCGTATGTGCGTCATCAAGCGTGCATACAAGCTTGGCAGATTTCTCCCACAGCTCCTTTACCGTCACGCTGTCCTTATCCATCAGTTCTCTGCGCAGCTTTATGTATACGTCGCCGAATCTTTTCTCCGCACCGTCGTCAATAAGAAACACAGGATGTTTTGCCCTCACCGTGTCATATACATATTTTAAGTCCTTTTGTGCCTGCTCTGAGCTAAGTCCGGTATCAAGCGGCAGTGTCGGCTCAAAATCAGTCTGTGCGTCATAACCGCAGATTTTAAGCACTATACCGCCTACCGCAAGAATAACGGCAAGCAATAAAGCTGTTACTCTCAATTTGTTCATTTCCTACCCCATAATTTCATATACATTTTCCGTTTTGCTTGTCCCTATGCGTTTTCAACCTCGTTTAAAAATTCCTCGCTGAATTCCTGCCTTAACAGTCCCGATACGCCCTTTTCCTGCATATAAACGCCATACAGCACATCACACAGTTCAATCGTACCTCTCCTGTGCGTTATTACCATAAGCTGAGTGTTATGCGAGAAACGCTTAAGATATGTAGCGTACTTCTGTACGTTTGCCTCGTCAAGTGCCGCATCGACCTCATCAAGCATACAGAACGGTGTCGGTCTGTGAAGCAGTATCGCAAGATAAATCGTCAGCGCTACCATCGACTTTTCACCGCCCGAAAGAAGCGACAGGCTCTTTATTACCTTTCCCGGAGGTGCGGCATATATCTCAACATCGGAGTTCAGCACATCGTCCGGGTCTGACAGCTGAAGCCTTGCTTCGCCGCCGCCGAATATCTCGCTGAACAGCATTCCGAAATGGTGATTTATATCGTCAAAGCTCTCCGTGAACCTCTGCTTTATATCCTTTATAAGATCTGCAATAAGGCTTTCAAGTTCCGTCTTTGAGGTTTCAACGTCCTTTAGCTGTTTTGCAAGAACGCCGTAACGCTCCGATACCTCCTCCAGTTCTTCTATAGAGCTGTAGTTTACGCTTCCCAGTGCCGCAATGCTCCTCTTTATCTCGGCAAGTTCCGCCTTAAGCATGAATACGCCTGCGTCATCTACAGGCTTCGCACGTTCCTTTGCCTCACTGCGTGTCATCTCGTACTTGTCCCACAGTCCCGAGATTATCTTCTCGGTCTGACCTTCCGCCGAGCCTTTACGCTCTTCCTGTCTGGCAAGGTCTGCACTGAACTTTTCCTTCGCCTCGGTAAGTTCCCTTATCGACTTGTTTATCTCGCTGATACGCTTTTCAGCCGCATTTGTGAGCGATACGTTATCTGCGATTGCCTTTTCGTTGTCGCCTGCCGTCTTTGCTATTTCTTCGGTCTGAGCCGTTTTCAGAATTATGATTTCATTCTTCTGCTCAATGCCTTTTTTAAGTTCCTCAATTTTTCTTAGCTGTTCGCTTCCGCCGTCGCTCAGTGCAAGGATAGATGCGTCTATACCCTCTATCCTTGTGCGGATGTTGGATATATCACCGTTTACCGTCAGAACGTCCATATTGTTTCTTTGTATCCTGTCGGCTATCTCTTTTCTCTTATCCTCCGCCTTGTCAAGTCCGCTTCTCTGCTCGTTCAGAGCCTCCTCGTTCTTTTCGATTTCGGCAAGCACGCTTTCAAGCTGTGACTTTGTATCGGAAAGCAGCTTCCTGCCGTCATTCTCGGCTCTTTCCTGTGCGTCAAGCTGTTCCTCGGCACTGTCACGCTGTGCGGTAAGCTGTGACAGCAGCTGCTTTATACCGTCACGCTGTGCCTCAAGCCTTGCTATCTTAGGCTCGCACTGTGATACGGTTTCGGAAAAGCCCTCCATTTCCTCCGCCATCTTTGCGACTTCCGCCTGCAAGGGCTTTAGCTGTTCGCTCTCGGCTTTTATCTTCACACCGAGCTGCTCAATCTGTTCGGATAATAAAGCAAGCTCCTGCTTTCTTGCGATTATACCTGCGTCATTTCTGACACTGCCTCCCGTGAACGAACCGCCTGCGTTGATGACCTGACCGTCAAGCGTCACTATTTTGAAACGGTATCCGTACTTCTTCGCAATAAACGATGCCGTATCAATATCCTCAACGACCGCCGTCTTTCCGAGTATGGATTTTACTATCCCGTCATACAGCCCGTCATATTCCACAAGGTCGCACGCCATACCCTCAAAGCCGTTCTCATTACTCAGCCCTCCGACTTCGAGCATCTTTCCCTTTACGCTTGTAAGAGGTAAGAATGTCGCACGTCCGAGGTTGTTTTCCTTAAGATAACGCATACTGCGCTTTGCCGCTTCCTCGTTATCGGTAACGATGTTCTGCATTATACCGCCCAGTGCTATCTCAATAGCCACCGTATAACGCTTGTCCACGCTGATTATGTCGGCTACAGTACCTCTTATACCGCTGAGCCGTCCTTGCCTGTCCGCCATTATTACCGACTTTACGCTTGACTGGAAGCCCGCCATATTCTTGTCTATCTCGTCAAGCACCTGATGACGTGACGCTTTCGTTTCGTACTCCTTGCGTAGCGTTTCAAGCGTCTGACCTGCCGTTTTCAGCTTGTCATTCTTATTGGCAAACAGCTTTTTATATCCTGTCAGCTTGTTCTCGGCTTCGGCCTTTTCTTCCTTTGCCTGTTCAAGCTCTTCATCGGTATCGCTGAGCTTTATTCTCTGCGTCTTTGCTTCTGCCGCCGCATTCTCAGCCGTTCTTGTAAGTTCCTCCTTACGCTTTGAAAGCTGTTCGGAGGTTGCCTCTATCTGCTGTACCGAAAGCTGCAGCTGCGTTCTTTTAAGATACAGCCGACCCTGCTTTTCGTCAAGTTCCTTGTACTCCCCCGAGAGCGTTTCGCCCTCAGCGTCGATTCCAGTCAGTTCCTCCGTCAGCCGTTCGCTGTCCGCCTTCAGCCGACCTATAAGCGCCTGCTTTTCCTCTATCTCGTTTTCAAGGTTCTTTTTATCTTCCTCAAGCCTTGCCTTGCCGCTCTTGCCGTCCTCTATCTGCTTTTCGGTTTCCGCAATAGCCTCTTCTGCGTGCGAAATATCGTTGCGCAGTACGGCGATCTCAGCCTTTATATCGCTTATGCGGTCCCTCGCCTCGTCACTTCCGGCTTTCAGCTTTTCAAGCTTGGCACGGAGCGTCATTCTGCGGTTGTTGTTGTCCTCTTCCTCAGCCTCCAGCTTTGCAATATCCCTGTCGAGATTTTCGCACTCTGCCTTGCTGAGAAGTAATTTGTCCTCCGCTTCCGAAATCGTCTTTTCAAGTGCGGACAATTCGTACATACTTACCGTTATATCAAGATCTTCTTCCCTCGAAAGCAGTTCCTTCGCCTTTTTAGCCTTTGCCGCCTGCTTTTCAAGCACAGGGAGTCTTGTTTCAAGTTCCGATGCTATATCACGGATACGGAGCAGATTATCCTCCGTGCGTTTGAGCTTGTTCTCTGCGTCCTTTTTCTGCGCTAAGAATTTCGATACACCCGCCGCTTCTTCAAAAACCTCACGGCGCTTGCTTCCGCCCGATTCGACTATCTCCGACACCTTGCCCTGACCGATAACGCTGTATCCGTCACGGCCAAGACCCGTACCCATAAACAGTTCGTTTATATTCTTGAGCAGTGTCTTTGCTCCGTTTATCTTATATTCCGACTCGCCGCTCCTGTACAGCTTACGGGATATTACCACCTCGTCACTGTCTACCCTGAGCGCCCTGTCACAGTTATCTATAGTCAGCGTTACACTTGCAAAGCCCATCGGCTTTCTGCGTACAGTTCCGTGAAAGATAACGTCCTCCATTTTATCTCCACGCAGACTTTTAGCGCCCTGCTCTCCCATTACCCAGCGCAGTGCGTCACTTATATTACTTTTACCGTTGCCGTTACTTCCGACAACAGCGGTCATTCTCTTGTCAAAATGCAGTATGGTCTTATCGGGAAACGATTTGAACCCGTATATTTCCATAGATTTAAAAAACATCAACCGATCCTCTCCGCACGGAAATCCGTGCCTTTCTCTTCCTTTATCTTAAAGGAAATTCCACGCTGTGAAAGTGCATTGCGGTTAGCTCCGCCCTGCCCGATTATCTTGCTTATATTACGCTTGTCCGTATAAAAGACGTATTTTCCCCCGTCCTCGCACACAGCGTTCATCTTTTCCAGATACAATATGCTCTCGGCTATCTCACGCAGTGCCGGGTGATATACTCCCCCGACCATTTCCTGCTCAACATCACGGCTTGCGTGAAGCCCCATACGGATAACTGCGACCCCTGCCTTGTTAAACATATCGAGCAGCCTTGCACAGAGCCTTGTTGTCTGCTCAAAGGTAAAGCTGTCATACACTCCGCTCTCGTGCAGTCTGCCAAGCTCGGTATTTTTCAGTATAACAGTAGGATATATCCTCACCGTGTCGCAGTGGAGTGCGATAAACTCCTTTGCGGTATCAATGCAGTATTGCTCCGTGTCCTTATACAGCCCCGTCATCATCTGAAGCCCGAGTTCAAATCCGCTCTGCTTTATAAGCCGTGAGGCACGTCTTACGTCCTCAGCCGTATGGCCTCTGCGGTTAGCTGTCAGCACCTCGTCATTCATACTCTGTGCACCAAGTTCTATCGCCGTCATGCCGTAGCTTTTAAGAATGCCGAGTATTTCCTCGTCAATGCAGTCCGGTCTTGTCGAACAGCGTATACCGTCATACTGCTCAGGATATGCGTCTGTATAGTGCTTAGCTACCGTCAGCAGTCTTATCATATAATCCCTGTCTATTGCGGTAAAGCTGCCGCCGAAAAACGCTATCTGCGCCTTTGTACCGCTGTCTTTAAGATTTTCAAGCTGTCCCTCAAGTATGCTTTCAAGCTCCTTTTCAGTGACAGGCTCGCTGTGTCCGCTTATCGTTTTCTGATTGCAGAAGCTGCATATATGCGTACAGCCGTAATGCGGTATAAATACCGAAATGTTAGTTTGTTTCATATCCCATAAGGCTTATAGCCTCTTTTGCGGCGCTCTGCTCCGCTTCCTTCTTGCTCTTACCCTTACCAGTGCCTATTATCTGACCGTTCAGAAGCACATTCGCCGTAAACTGCTTGTTATGCGCCTGTCCGCTTTCGTCACTTATCTCATAGGTAACACGTTCCTCCGGGTTCTGCTGGATTATCTCCTGCAATACCGTCTTGTAATCTCCGAGCAGGAATTTACCCGTGCTCAGCTTGTCAAGCGGCGGTATAAACGGCAGTATGAAACTTCTTGCCGCTTCAAATCCGCCGTCAAGATATATTGCCGCAATAAGTGCCTCAAATGCGTCCGCCAGTATCGAGTGGCGATCTCTGCCGCCCGTATGCTCTTCTCCTTTTCCCAGAAAAATATACTTGCCTAAATCTATTTTTCTTGCAAAGGGATAAAGTGCATTTTCACACACTACGCTTGCTCTTATCTTGGTAAGCTGTCCTTCGGGCAGATTAGTAAGATTTTCAAAAAGATGCTCGGACACAACAATGCTCAGCACGCTGTCGCCTAAAAATTCAAGGCGCTCGTTACTGCGCAGATGTTTTCCGTTTGTGTATGACGAATGAGTAAGAGCCTCTTTTAAAAGCTCAGGATTTTTGAACGTATAGCCTATTATCTGTTCAAGCTCTGTCATTTCTTTTCCTTTCAATAATTCTCACGGGAGGGAAGCCCCTCCCGCAAGCCAAAAATCAACCTTCCGTATTTTCCGACAGCACCTTTTCCATCTCTGCGATAACGTTTCTCTCAACGAAATCCTTGGCCTGTCTTACGGCATTCTTGAATGCAAGAGCGTCACTGCTGCCGTGCGCCTTAAGCACAGGCTTTGCCGTACCTAAAAGCGGAGAACCGCCCGTTTCCCTGTAGTCCATCTGCTTGCTTATTTCCTTGATGCCCTTCATAGTAAACATTGCGCCTATCTTTGTACCAAGGTTGCGGAAGAATATCTTCTTGAGCGAAGCCTTCATAAACTTGCCCATACCCTCTACTGTTTTAAGGTAGATGTTACCTGTAAAGCCGTCCGTTACAACAACGTCGACCTCGCCTAAAGCCGCATTTCTCGCCTCGACATTGCCCGTGAAATTAAGCGTGCTGTTTTTGAGCAGAGCGTAAGTTTCCTGTTCAAGCTCCCTGCCCTTTTCTTCTTCTGCACCGACATTCAGCAGTCCGACCTTGGGGTTGTCAACACCCATTATCTTGTTCATATAAACACTGCCCATAACCGCAAACTGCCTTAACATATCCGGACGGCAATCAACGTTTGCACCGCCGTCAAGCAGTATATACATATTATTAAGACCGGGCATTACAGGTGTCAGCGACGGACGCTTTACGCCCTTTATACGCTTTACTATAAGAGTACCGCCCATAACAAGAGCCGCCGTACTGCCTGCGCTTATCATAGCGTCCGCTCTGCCGTCAGCTACCATCTGCATAGCCACGCCCATAGAGCAGTTCTTCTTTTCCTTTAATATCATCTTGGGGTTATCCTCTATCTCGATAACTCCGTCAGCCTGCTCAAATGTGATATGGTCCTTTGAAAGCCCCAGTCTTTCAAAGCACTCGTCGAGCTTCTTTGTGTCGCCCGTCAGCACAATGTCAACCCCGTACTCCTTTACAGCGTCAACCGCACCCTTTACTACCTCGTCCGGCGCATTATCTCCGCCGAAAGCGTCTATAGCTATTTTCATAATCCGTTTTCCTTTCGTTAAGGTAAAATCTGTTTCGTTTACTCTTTGATAACACCCTGCTCGCAGAGTGCTTTCTTCAGATCCTCAAGTCCCCTGTCCGCAATCGTCCTGTATCTCAGCTTCTTGTCCTTTATCCTTTCGGGGAGCGGCGGCAGTATTCCCATATTCGCCCCCATCGGCTGAAAGTCCTTGTTCTCCGTGCTTATATGCCTTGCCAGTGCCGCTGTCATGCAGGTTTCGGGCAGTTCGAGCGGCTTTTCTCCGTCAAGCGCCCTTGCAAGATTTATTCCGGCGATAATGCCCGATGCCGCACTTTCGACATATCCCTCAACACCCGTCATCTGACCTGCGAAATATATGTTGTCGCTGTCGATAAGTCTGAAATTCTTATCAAGCAGTCCGGGAGAATTAAGGAAGGTATTCCTGTGCATAACGCCGTATCTTACAAATTCCGCATTCTGAAGCCCCGTTATCATCGAGAATACTCTTTTCTGCTCTCCGAATTTAAGATTCGTCTGGAATCCCACAAGGTTATAAAGCGTGCCCTCGTTGTTTTCTTTTCTCAGCTGTACCACTGCATAAGGCCGTCTGTCTGTTCTGGGGTCGATAAGCCCCACAGGTTTCATACAGCCGTAGCGGACGCTTTCTATTCCACGCTTTGCAAGCACCTCTACAGGCATACAGCCCTCGTACACTTTAAGATTCTCAAAGCTTTTGAGCTGTACGCTCTCTGCGTTTACAAGCTCGTTATAAAAGGCTTCGTATTCTTCCTTTGTCATCGGGCAGTTGATATAATCCGCCTCGCCCTTGTCATAACGTGTAGCGAAAAACGCAAGGCTCATATCAATGCTTTCTGCGGTAACTATAGGTGCCGCCGCATCGTAGAAGCTGAGCGGACTTCCACAGCGCTCCTGTATCTTTTCTGCAAATATATCGCTTGTCAGCGGGCCTGTCGCAATTACGGTATCGCTTTTGGGAAACTCCGTTATCTCGCCGTTTACTATTTCAATATACGGGTGATTAGTTATCATTTCGGTCACAGCGTCGGAAAACTCCGTGCGGTTGACCGCAAGTGCGCCGCCTGCACCGACCTTTGTTTTCTCTGCGGCTTTCATCGTCACAGAGTTCATATAACGCATTTCTTCCTTAAGCATACCGCAGGCGCTGGCAGTATCCGCACTTTTCAGCGAATTACTGCACACAAGCTCCGCAAAGCCCTTGTACTTATGGGCAGGCGAATACTTTTCCGGCTTCATCTCGCACAGCCTTACACGAAAGCCTCTGTTTGCAAGCGCCCACGCCGCCTCAACTCCGGCAAGACCTGCGCCTATTACGGTAACAGTCTTTTTATCCAAGTTTATCCTATCCTTATCAGTTTTCGTTCTTCTTATCCTCATCGGCAGGACGCACATATCCGCAGCCGTCCTTGGCGCAGTATACCTGACCCTGCTTGCCGACCTTCTTGAAAAGCGTAGAACCGCACTTGGGACATTTATCCTCAAGCGGAGTATCCCACGTCATAAAGTTGCAGTCCTTGTAGTTCTCGCATCCGAAGAATGGCTTGCCCTTCTTTGATTTCTTTGCAAGCATCTTACCGCCGCAGTGCGGGCAAAGTCCGCCTGTTTCGTTTACTATTCTCTTTGTATTCTTGCACTCCGGGAATCCCGAACAGCCGAGGAACTTTCCGTAAGGGCCTATCTTTATGACCATAGGCTTTCCGCACTTGTCACAGACTATATCGGTAGGCTCATCGGGTATCTTTACCCTCTTGCCCTCCATATCCTTTTCAGCCTTTGTCAGCATCTTGTCAAAGCCTGTGTAGAACTTTCCGAGTACGTCCACCCAGTCAGCCTTGCCTGCTTCTATCTTATCAAGGTCGCTTTCCATCTGTGCGGTAAACTTTGCGTCAACTATACGCTCAAAATGACCCTTCATAAGGTCGGTTATAACTATACCGAGCGAGGTCGGTTTTAACTGCTTTGCTTCGCGCTCGACATAGTGTCTGTCAAGTATTGTAGCGATTGTCGGCGCATAGGTAGACGGTCTGCCTATGCCGTTTTCTTCAAGCGCTTTGATAAGGCTCGCCTCTGTATATCTCGGTGGCGGCTGAGTAAAGTGCTGGTTGCCCGTAAGTTCTTTTACTTTCAGCTTTTCGCCTACTTCAAGAGCAGGCAGTGCGCCGCCCTCCTCTTCGTCATTATCCTTGCTTTCTTCATACAGCTTTGTAAAGCCGTCAAATTTCACGGTATATCCGTTTGCCTTGAACAGACACTCTCCGCAGGTAATATCTACCGCCTTTGTATCAAGGAGCTGATTCTCCATCTGGCTTGCCATAAAACGCTCCCATATCAGCTTATACAGCTTGTACTGGTCGCCCGAAAGCGCAGACTTTACCTTTTCGGGAGTAAGCGTGATTATTGTCGGACGGATAGCCTCGTGTGCGTCCTGAGCATTGTTCTTCGACTTGAATACTCTGGGCTTTGAGGGCAGATATTCCTTGCCGTATGTCGATTCTATCATCTGTGCCGCAGCCGCTTTTGCCTCATCGGAAATACGCAGGCTGTCTGTTCGCATATAGGTTATGATACCTACTGCGCCCATATCGGGTATCTCAACGCCCTCATACAGCTCCTGTGCCGCTTTCATTGTACGTCTTGCATTGAACGACAGCTTTCTTGACGCTTCCTGCTGTAAGGTAGAGGTGGTAAACGGCGGTGCAGGTGTTTTCTTCCTTGTGCTGTTCTTGATATTGGTGATGATAAACTCGCCGTTTTCAAGCATAGCAAGCACCTTGTCGGTTTCTTCTTTATTGAGTGCCTTGAACTTCTCGCCCTTGACCTCTGTCAGCTTTGCAGGGAATGCACGTCTGCTCGAAGCGGACAACAGCTTTGCGTCTATGCTCCAGTATTCCTGTGCCTCAAAGCTCTCTATCTCCTGCTCTCTGTCAACGATAAGCCTTACCGCAACCGACTGTACACGGCCTGCCGAAAGACCTCGTCTGACTTTCTTCCATAAGAACGGGCTTAATTTATAGCCTACTATTCGGTCAAGTATACGTCTTGCCTGCTGTGCGTTGATAAGGTCCATATCAAGCGTTCTCGGATGGCTCATACCTGCCTCGATACCGCTCTTTGTGATTTCGCTGAACGTTACACGCACAGGTGCGTCCGGGCTTATCCCAAGGACGTGTGCCAGGTGCCACGAAATAGCCTCTCCCTCTCTATCAGGGTCGGTCGCAAGATATACTATGTCAGATGCCTTTGCATCTTTCTTAAGCTCTTTTATAAGAGCCGCCTTATCTTTCTTGTTCTCATACTTAGGCTCAAAGTTGTTGTCAACGTCAACTCCGAGCTTCGACTTCGGCAGGTCACGGATATGACCTACAGATGCTACTACGGAATAATCCTTTCCGAGATATTTCTCAATTGTTTTCGCCTTCGCAGGCGACTCAACTATTACCAGATGGGACAAATTTTTCGTCTTCCTTTCCGTGCCGGCAATGTGCCGGTTCAAATTCGCCTTTCAAACTGTTTGCGTATTGCCGACAGTTTGTGTACGGCGAGCGGCTTTAGCCGCACCCTTTTAACATTTTATCTTTGCTTTTTTTATTTTGTCTTAGCAAAACGGCAACGTGCCGCTCCGAATTTGTCGGCATTGTGCCGGTTCAAATTTGCCTTTCAAACCGCTTGTGCATATCTACACCTCGTCTGACGGCGAGCGGCTACGCCGCCCCCTCTTAACGTTTTATCTTAGCTTTTTGCTTACATAATGAAGGTGTGCTATCATCTTCCATTGCACTATCTTTCTCGGCTCCCTTGCCAAAGGGAGCTGGATTGCGACAAGCAAAGCCGTTATCCATACCTCTATGTTCAGCGATTATTTCAACGTTAAAATCATTCCCGTTTGACTGTCGCAAGACTGAGGGATCGTTGCTGCAAACCTTATTGTCGCTTCTGCGTTATACAAGCAATTCTCAACAATTAAATTACAGCTTGCAATCTCAACGCTGAATTATAAACCGCAATTATTAACCGTATTTAACGTCAAGCTTACTGCCTGACCTTTGACATTTCCCACGCAATAACCGATGCCGCAACCGATGCGTTAAGGCTCTCCGCACTGCTTATCGGTATAAACAGCGACTTATCGCACAGCTTTTTCACGGTATCGCTGACCCCGTTGCCCTCGTTGCCGATAACAACAGCGGTCTTTTGTGGCAGCTTTTCCTCTCCCAGCTTCACCGACCTGTCCGAAAGCTCCGCCGAATACACGGTAAATCCGCCCTTTTGCAAAAGCGTTATCGCTTCTTCGGTATCACAGCAGTATATCGGCAGTCTGAACAGCGAGCCCATCGCACTTCTTACCGTTTTGGGAGCAAACACATCCGCACAATCTCCTGCAAGTATCACCCCGTCAATCGAAAATGCGTCACACGAACGTATTATCGTGCCAATATTACCCATATCTTGTAAATTTTCCAATATTATAAACTGCCTGCTACTATCTATTGTACTTAAATTCAGAATTTTGTCAAGATGTCTTACCGTAATAAATATTCCCTGCGGCGATTTTGTGTCGGAAATGCTGTCCGCCACCTCCTCGCTTATTTGCACCATCTTACAGCTTTCCCTCAGCAGACTTATACATTCGGGATACTTCTCGGCGGCGGCGGCAGTAAAATATGCGTTTTCACCTAACGCACATCCGCTTTTGACCGCTTCAACCGCCAGCTTCGCCCCCTCGCACACGAAATACCCCGTCTGCCTGCGGTACTTTCTCTGCTCCGTCAGCTTGCGGTATTCCTTTATATATGTGTTCTGTTTAGATGTAATTTCCATATTTCTCCTTAACACTCAGTTTCTTGACTTTTGCGTGTCCTTATGCTAAAATTTCATTATCCGTAACGGACAAGAAAGGATTTTTTTCATGATATTTTCCGAGCTAAGCCTTATTGAAAAGGAAACAGGACTTAAATACGATCCCGAAACCGCCACGCTCAGCGGTGTAAAGAACGGTGTTCCCGTTGTCGTTTTTGACAACGATAAAAAGCACAGATTTGATATAGTATGCGGTGCAGTCATCACCGAGCGCCAGTTTGGCAGAATATACATTATGGCTGAACGCTTTCCCAAGAAAACTATGCTCGGCATCGAAAATGTCGACGGCTGCGTAAACATTTACTGCAAGGGATATAATCTTATGCAGGAAAATCTGCCGTTGCTCATTGAATTTTTGGAAAAACTCACAGCCTATTTAAAAAGCGAAATGCGTAAAACCACTCCCATACAGGTGGCAAAAGTGCTTGAGCTTGAGGATTACACAATTCTCACAAAGCATATACGCTCAGACGGAACTGTCCGCCCTCCGTATAATATAAGGGGTACTGTAAAAGGTATCTTAGGCGGCCTGCTCGGACTTCTGATCGGTTGTGCCATATTCGTTGTGTTTATTATGATGTCGGACCTTGTCGGCTGGATAGGCGGTATAATCATGTCCGCCGCGGTTATTTCGCTCTACACCGTTTTCTCAAAGAAGCTAAAGACGGTTGACTGCATTATGACAGCAATTCTCACCTTTGCGGGCTGGGCATTATCAAACGGCTTCGCATACCTGTTCCAGATATTCTTAAAGGAACAGGAGGCAGGAAACACGGTAAACATAAACGGCATTCTTGCCGATCTTACGAACTACTCAATGAAGTACACCGAGATTGCAGGCAACCTTATGAACCGCCTTATAGTAACATTCATTTTCGTGGTCGCAGGCGCAATAGGCAGTTATATTTTCTATTACAAGCACCACACAAAGGATATGTACTGATAACGGTTATTATGTGCCTAAGCACAGCCGCATTCCTTCCCCATTATATAAAAAATCACACGCCCATTTATTATGGGCGTGTTGTTTTCTCTTAAAGAGCAGCCTTAGCCTTCTCAACAAGTGCAGTGAAACCTGCGGGATCGTTGATAGCGATTTCTGACAGCATCTTTCTGTTAAGACCGATATTAGCCTTCTTTAAGCCGTTGATGAATGTAGAATAGTTTGTACCGTTCATCTTGCAAGCGGCATTGATTCTTGCGATCCAGAGCTTTCTGAAATCTCTCTTCTTTAAACGTCTGCTGATGTAAGCGTACTGACCTGACTTCCAGACAGCTTCCTTGGCAGTCTTGAAAAGTCTGCTCTTGCCGCCCCAGTAGCCCTTTGCCAGCTTTAATGTTTTATTTCTTCTCTTACGAGTTGCTAATGCACCTTTAATACGAGCCATCGTTAAATTCCTCCTATAGTGAATATTGCGCCGAAACGGTCGCAGTTAGTTTTTATTTGTAAGGTATGAGCTTCTTAACTTCTGCAACGTTCGTCTTGTCGCAGTATCCTGCAGCACGGTTGATACGCTTTCTCTTTGTTGCCTTCTGTGTCAGTCTGTGACGACGGTTCGTCTTCTGGTACTTGACCTTACCGTTCTTGGAGATGTTAAAACGCTTTTTAGCACCGCTGTGGGTTTTGATCTTGATCTTCTTTGCCATGAGTGGAATCCTCCTTATTTAGTTTCCGCCGTTTTATCGGCGTCCTTCTTTGCTTTCTTACCGCCTGCCGCAGCCTTGGGAGCTACAACTGCCATATAGTTCTTGCCCTCCAGCTTTGCAGGCTTCTCACAAGCGCCGTACTCCGAAACAGCCTCAAGAACTCTCTGCATAAGCTCCTCACCAAGATTTGCGTGTGAAAGCTCTCTTGCTCGTCTGTAACGAACCTTGATACGAACCTTGTCGCCGTTTTTAAGGAACTTTATAGCCTGATTAGCCTTCGTGTTAAAGTCGTTGGTGTCGATGTTCAGCGACATCTGTATCTCTTTAAGCTCAGCTTGTTTCTGGTTCTTTTTAGATTCCTTTTCCTTCTTTGACTGCTCAAAACGGAACTTGCCGTAATCCATTATACGACATACCGGAGGAGTAGCTGAAGGAGCGATAAGCACGAGGTCTAAGTCAGCCTCAATCGCCATATCAAGAGCCTGCGCCGAAGACATAATGCCGAGCTGCTCATTGTCAGCTCCGATCACACGGACCTCTTTTTCATTTATCTCTTCGTTGATGAGTTGTTCTTTTGTGCTGATTGTAAAGCACCGCCTTTCTGAAAACAAATCGTTTTATGCAAAACAAAAAGCGTGATAAACTGCAATGCAGATTCTCTCACGCTGTACAAATATTACAGACAGATTTATAACGCCGTACAGCGCCGTAAATCGTCGGAAATTTCTGTAATTACCTCATTGAACAACCTTTCGGCGTAAATGGGTGAGAGTGCTTCTCTGCTTTTGTTTCACAATTTAATTTACCTGATGATTATACTACATTTATCCGCCGTTGTCAATAGGGAAAGTGAAAAATTTTCTGAATTTTGCTTTTTCTTTATACGCTGTTGATTTTCACTTAAAATTATGCTACAATAATTACAGCAAATAAGGAGGTGCATTTTATGCCGAATATCAAACCTGTTTCCGATTTACGCAATTACAATGCGGTTCTGAACGATATTTCCGAAGGCGAACCCGTATTTCTCACCAAAAACGGCAGAGGTCGTTATGTAATACTGGACATTGACGATTATGAAAAGCAACGTGCCACATTGAAATTGCTATCCGAACTTAACAAAGCCGAAAAATCAGCTGAAACAAAAGGTTGGCTGTCGGAGGCTGAAGCCGACAAAGCCATCGGAGATATAATATGAAATTACTGCTTTCTCCGCTTGCCGCAGACGACCTGCATAGTATTCACAGTTATATTTCCGAAGAGCTCGACAATCCAAACGCCGCCGGCAGACTCATAAAAGATATAGTCAAAACTTACAAGCAGTTAAAAGATACGCCTTTAATCGGCTCTTTGCTTGATGCAAAGATCAATATAAAAACAGACTTCAGATATCTTGTCTGCCGTGGTTATATGATATTCTATAAAGTTGACGGTAATGCGGTCTACATATACCGCATTATAAACGGCAGACGTGATTATTGCCGTATACTGTTCAGATAGCTCAGACAGCTACACCCAATGCCCCTGATTTATCGGGGGCATTTCAGCTTGTAGAAAAAAGTTTGTTTTTATAAAAATAAAGCAAATTCTCAATACTGTAGAAAAAGTCTATTTTTATAAAAATAGAGCTAATTCTCTAGCCCTTTAAGAACGCTTTGTCGGCTTTGCGTCACTGTCTCGTCAGCCATCAGTGTCGATGCACAGATGCAACAACACCTTAACCGCCTCAGTACATAAAACAAAAAGCGACCGAAGGACACCATCAACAGTGCCTTCGGTCGTTTTCCTATACACAGCTTACGCTCTTATTGCCGTCCGCCGTTTATTTATTCATCTCACGCAAGCTTTATCACGCCCCACTTGCCGTTCTCCTTAGCCCACGCCTTACCGTCATAAACCGAAGTAATATCTTCAAACCTACACTTCAGCACTTCTTTTCCATTGATGTCAATAAGCCCCCATTTACCGCCTTTGCATACAGGAAGATAGCCGTTCAGATAGTACATTCCCTGATTGCTATCGGGCTTATCATAAACACCTTTTGAATAACATTTTCCGTCATCATCAAAGATATATATTTTGTTACCTTTATAGAATACCAGCCTGTTATCAGCCGGAGGTGTAATTACCAGACCACAGTTATGTTTTGTGAAATCCGATAAACAGCCGTCATATTCGCACGGAATTAAAAATGTGTTTCCCCGATATAAGCCAACCTTAACTTTTTCCTCTATATGTTTTTGGTCATTTATATACGCAGAATATATGACTGTAGCATTTTTAACCTCATAGTCATTATCACGTATTCCGCCGTAGTCATAGCGAAAAACAACGCCGGTACTCAAATCATACACAAGTTCAGGAAAAATGCCCCAGTTATGCACATACATATCATGAACTTCCATTAGTTTTCCGTTATCATCAAGACTGTAGCATTTATCATCGTTTGCGTTTTTGAACGCAATCAGACCATATGGGTTTGTTATATAATCAAAACCTTGATTAACAATTTTTTTGCCCGAAGAATCAACTGCATATTTTTTTCCGTTTGTCGTCACAACAAATATACCATTAATTCTGCCGCCGGGTTCATACATATAGCTGCTGTACGGATCATCAGGTGTCGGAGTTACTTTTGCTATCTTATATGTATAGCCATACGGAATTGATATTTCATCCTCACCTTTTATAGAGTCGGGATTTACTTGGCAATCCATCAGTATCTCCACCTCATCATACACATAACTCGGCTTTATCACCCAGGAATACTCCGAAGTCTGCGACTGTGCCGGCTTCTGCTCTGTCGGCTTCTTTGACGACTGGCTTGTCGGTGCGGCCGTGACCGTCACCTTGCTGTCCGACAGAAAATCGTTATGTATAAAAGTACCGTCCTTCAGCTTTGCGTATCCCGTATCGGTCACAGCTACCACCGTAACCTTGTCGTTGACGTTATACAGCTTTACCGTTTTTGCTCCGAGAACGGCTTTTTCTCTGCTGTAACAGCCCACAGTAACATACTTTGTGCCGTCAGCCTTTGTTTCTTTCCATTCCGCTTTTACAGCGTTATCCTTCTTTGTTGTAACGGCTGTTGTTTCCGCTTTATTTGTGCTTGTAACGGCAGGCTTGCTCTCAGAAGATGTCTGCTCCTGTGTTTTCTTGCTTTCACTGCTGTTTGTTGTATCGGAAGTTACCGGAGTCGAAAGCGATGCAGATACATCGTCCGCCTTCTCGCCCGATCCGTTATAAGAAACGCTTCCCTCCGACGAACAACCGCTCACAGCGAGCGCCGACAGAATCACCGCCGACATTACAGCCATTCTCACTCTCTTACCATTCATTGATTTTCTCCTTTTCTCTATATTTGCATTTGCTAAAGCCGTAACTGCCGTTTCCGGCATCACAGCTTGCCCACAAACAAAATCCATATGTCAATAATAACACTTCTGTTTTCCCCAATTCAACAGCCGGGCAAAATCAGCGCTCATAACGACAAAAAAGGCACAGCCCACCCTCGTGGACCATGCCCTGATTATAATATTTTTCCGGTAAGACCTGCAATTCAGATTAAATCGTGCAAACCGACAAAACCCGAACCGCCAACAGCTTACTTAAGCTTACTTAGCCGTAGCCGCCTTAACGCTTGCATACTCGCTGAACTCGGTCGTACCACCCGTCTTTCTGAACGATTTTATTCTGAAAGAATAAGTAGTACCCTTTGCAAGCCCCTTCACAGTAAACGTAAGCGTGGTATTGTTTTTCGTGGTAGCGATTACCGTCCACTTTCCGCCCTTATACTGCTCGATAACATAGCCTGTAGCCTTGTCGTTCTTGCTCCAGTCGAGCTTCACCGCACTTGCAGAAACCGCTCTGCCCTTGAACGATGCAACATTCGGTATCCTTGTCTTACCTACAATTCTCACATAATCGCTGTAAGCTGTAACACCGCCGCTTGTCTTGTATGCCCTTATTCTGAATGAATATGTGGTATCATTCTTAAGACCCTTAACCGTGAACTTAAGCGTTGCGTTGTTCTTCGTGGTAGCAATTACCGTCCACTTACCGCCCTTGTACTGCTCGATAGAATAGCCTGTTGCCTTGTCATTCTTAGCCCACTCAAGAGTTATCCACGAGCCGGTTACCGATGTGACCTTGGCGTCCTTTACACCGCTTACAGCCGTTGCCGCCTTGATGCTTGTGTATGCGCTCTCCTCAGTCACTCCGTTTGCTGTTTTCAGCGACTTGAGCCTGAACGAGTAAGCCGTACCCTCTGCAAGTCCCTTCACAGTAAACGTAAGCGTGGTGTTGTTCTTTGTGGTAGCAATTGCAGTCCACTTTCCGCCCTTATACTGTTCGATAACGTAGCCCGTAGCCTTGTCATTCTTGCTCCAGTCGAGCTTTACCGCACTGTCGGAAACCGTCGAACCCGTGAACTTTGCAACATTCGGTATCCTTGTCTTGCCTGCGATTCTCACATAGTCGCTGTATATCTCCGATTCGCCCGAAATAACATAGGCTTTGATTCTGAAGGTATATGTCGTGTCCGCCGCAAGCCCGTTTACAGTATATGTAACCGCTGTGTTACTGCTCGTCTTTGCAATCTGCGTCCACTTAACACCCTTGTACTGTTCAATGATATATCCCTTTGCATTTGCGTTCTTATCCCACGCAAGAGTCAGCGAGGCAGTTCCCTGCGTCGTTACCTTCACTCCGGTTAATTCTGTCGGCTTTAACGCAGGCGTATAATTATCCTTATAGCTGTAACCGCACTTTGTGCAGGTATGAAGAGTGTAACCTTGAGCCGTTTCTGTGGGTTTAACTACCGTGCTTGTAAAACTGTGAATGTGCTTTTCAGAGCTTGTTCCCGGTTCTTCGGTCATATCATAAACAAAGTATTTATCGGGAACAGCATCAGTATTTCTGTCTACCTTAAGCGCTTTGACCTCATCCGGTGTCAGCGTCACCATATCAAGATACTTTTTATCCAACTGACCTTTTTCGACAAACTCTTTTATTTTGTCATAATATGCGTATCCGTTTTCAAACGAGCCGTAGCTTGCTGTCCATATATTATCATCGGAAGAATAATTGAATAAAACATTATTCTTTTTAATTTCAACAGAAGTGACCGTGCTATATGACACATATTTTCCTGTATCATAGTTGTATTTGTACTCAGTCTTGTATTTTACAAGAGGCAGATCCGTCTTTATGAAAATACTGCTTGTAGGATGATTCTCGAATTTTTCTCCCGGAACAAAATTCTCATATGCATCAACATATCTGCCGTCTACCCATACATCTGAAGCATATCCGAGATCTCCGCCCCAGTATATTTCACCGCCGGCATTTCCGGCACTTTGGGTGCTGAAATTGTCTCCGTCGCCTTTCTTATAAAGATAGCTGTATCCGATATCCGAGCCTCCGAATATGCCGGTGATTGTTATCAGACGCACCCATGAGCCTTCCCCTACAGTATCATAAATACTCTTCCATGTAAGTGCATCCTCACGAGGTACATCGTCCTCCATCTTTATCGAGGCATAATATTTCAGCAGTTCCCTTAAGCTGTCCGTTGTCAGCTTGGCAGAGCTGTTTGTAAATGTAAAATACTGCTTTATCTTATCGTTGCTTATACCCTGTCCCTCGCCGGTTCCTGCGCCTCCGTAAGAACGTGTTTCTCCGTTATACGTTACGTCTACAAGATAATGATAGTCTTCGTTCCACGACACCTCAGCCGTGCTGTCAAGCCTTTTTGCTACCGTTGACATTACGCTCGGAAAGCCAAGTGAATCATAGCGGTAAGGATAGGCTGTCGATGCAAAAAGCGGTTTACTGTTTTTGCGCTTATACGGAGATTGAATGTAGAAAAGCTGATCCTTGTGCGGAGAAGTGGACATTCCCCAGTAATCACCGACTTTGTACAATTCGCCCCGTATATATGATCCGCTGTAAAGGCATATCGAAGAAAACCCGCTCTCTACCGCATCCATATTATCGAAAAAATCCGATTTCGTCGCATATGTGTCAATAAGATAATCGACATCGTCTTTTAATGTCGGAAGTCTTAGCTTAACACCGGTATCTTCCCATGTCGAAGAATAGTAGCTGCCCGTACTTACGTTACTCTGAAGTTCGACCTCTCCGCCATCAGTGTATGACCCTCTGAAGATATATCCCCCGTCAACTCGGCCTGTCTGATTGTTCTCATACTTTATATCTTCATACAAATACATGCAGTCATTCCAAGAATCCACATTCGGACTGATATTTCCGTTCTCGCCGTAGATTGACGATTTATCGATAAATCTGAACGAGCAGGGATCGGGATTATCCGTCTTTACAAAGAAATATTCGTTGAACGGCTCAAGGAGCGGAGTGACCGTATAACTGTAATCGGTGACGCTCTTTTGGGCAGATGCGCTATTCACTTTTTCTGCGCCGGCAACAACAGCGACCCCTCCGCTTGCTAACGGAAGATTATCGCAAAGCGGAGAACAAACAACTGTAGCAAGCATTATAGCCGCCGTAATTCCCGAAGCGATTTTTCTGATTCTCATACTATCTCCTCCTGAAATTTTGCAATATACAAACAGGCACAGCCCCTCGCAAAAGAGCTGTGCCAAAATATCAATTATTTCTTATTCGTCGGTTGATATTTGCCTGAACATCTCTCACGAACACTGTAAATTAAGCTGTAATAATTTATCTTAAGTATATCATTGATAAAGTCGATTGTCAAGCCATCGGCTCACTGTTTATGCATCATTATGCCGCCTTATCGCCATCAATGCTTACCGCTTCCGCCCATATATTCTCTTTCCCATCTACATATTATGCAACAGCAAAAGACACGGCAGCTTACGCAGACCGTGCCTTTATTTCTTAACCGATTGGATTTGCCGTCTTTCGACCTCACTTCCCGCCGAACACAAAAACCGCCAATATGATAATCGCAAGCGAACCGATACATATTATCCAGTTTCTGTTATATGTCCGGTTCATCTTCTTTTCGTGTTCCATACGCTCCAGACGCTTTTTCAGCTTGTAATCGGGTTCACGTTTCATGCTTTACTCCTTTCGTTTCACGCTTATAAGCCAAGCTCCTTTTATAATAGCAGTCTTTCATTCTTCCGCAAGTCTTTTCGTGTTATTTTCCAAAACTTTCCTGTGCTGTTTGATTGACTTTAGCGATGTAAATTTTTACCTTTTTCGATTTTACTGCTTTCATACATGCAGTATATGATTCGTCAATAAATCATCGCTTATCGATACATTGCACTGCATAACACTGTTGTGTTTATATAATCATTTTCGTTTATATTTTGGTCTTAATCATCTTTGTAATCATTAGGATTATCCACCCATTCTTTTTCTATGAAATATGCAAATACAAAAGCTCTTAACACCTTGTTCTGCTTTTCCGACTTTTCGTTACTTTTTAGCTTTTCAAAATTTCCTGATAATTACATTTTGCTGTAGTGCTTTTTGCTAACAGTTAATTACTTAAATTACAGTATTTAGGTAAATTCAGCGTTACAATTCATCGAAATTCATCACTTGTCGCTCAAAGCGTGATTTCTCACTTTTTCCTGATTATATCTATTATCTGCGTCATCGGATCCTCGTTGTTGGATCCTATTATTACATCAGCTGATGATTTTACCTCATCGTGCGCATTACTTACAGCAACTCCCAGATCGGCACTGCGTACCATTTCAGCATCATTCGGATAATCTCCTGCCGCCACCGTGAACCTGTCTTCGCTTCCCGTCACCCTCAGAAGCTGCTTATATCCATAAGCCTTGCTCACGCCCTCGGGCAGAAGCTCGTAGAAGAACGGTGCAGACAACACCCTGTTCGTCCCCTCGGCGCAATGCTCATCTATGAACCTCGCAAGCTCAGGCATCTTGTCCTCAGGGTAGGCGAACAGCACCTTAAGCCAGCCCTCATGCGGAATATCGTCAAGGCTGCATACATCTCCGTGTACGTTCTCCAGAGCCATATGAGCCCTCTCAACATCGTTCAGTGCCGGCACATATACCGTGTGCTTGTGTAGCACCTCTATGCCTACATCGGGGAACCTGTCCATGACCAGCTTTATGTAATCTCTGGCTTTCTGCGTAACTTCGCTCTGCCACAGGAATTCGTCCTTGTCAAAGTCGTACACCGCCGACCCGTTGAAGATGACCGCAGGTATCCTCAGCTTCAGCTTTTGTGCAACCGGCCGTGCCATTGAATAGCCTCTGCCGGTAGCTATCGTGAACATTCCGCCCTTGTCGCAGAATTCGTTTATAGATTCCATATCCCTTTGAGAAATCTCTTTCTTATCGTCAAGGAGCGTGCCGTCAAGATCGCTCATTATTATCACATTTTTGAAGTCCATAGTTTCTTTCCTTTGTTCAAGCCGTTTATATCTCTGTCTTTTGCGTTTCAAGGTTTGCGAGCAGCTTTTTGAAGTAATCGGGCAGCTCGCTGTCAAATTCCATATACCGCCCGTCAGGGTGGATAAATCCTATCTTTTTTGCGTGAAGGCACTGTCCGCATAGCCACTTCGGACTACCGTTTCCGTACACCTCGTCACCCGTCACCGGATGACCGATATACGCCATGTGAACCCTTATCTGATGCGTCCTTCCCGTTTCAAGACGCAGCCTTACAAGCGTATTGTTCCTGTAAGTCTGCTCGACAAAATAGTGGGTTACCGCCTCTCTTGAATTCTCGGTCGTAACGCACATCTTCTTGCGGTCGGTCTTGTGTCTGCCTATCGGCGCATCGACCGTCCCGTCCTCTTTTATAACGCCCTGAACTACCGCCATATATTCCCTTGTAAAGCTGTGTACCTTTATCTGTCCGGCAAGTATATTGTGTGCGGTATCGTTCTTTGCTACGATAAGAAGTCCGCTCGTATCCCTGTCTATCCTGTGGACTATTCCGGGGCGGATAACTCCGTTTATCCCCGATAGGCTGTCGCCGCAGTGGTACATAAGCGCATTTACAAGCGTTCCGCTGTAGTGACCCGGCGCAGGATGCACCACCATTCCCTTGGGCTTGTTCACTACCAGCAGGTCGCTGTCCTCATAGACTATATCGAGCGGTATGTTTTCGGGCAGAATATCCGCAGGCTGAGCCTCCGGCACATCAAGCGTCACTGTATCTCCCGTTTTGAGTTTCTGATTCTTGGCGGCAATTTTCCCGTTTACAAGACAGCAGCCCTGCTCAATAAGAGCGGCGGCTGCTGATCTGGTTATTCCCGTATCCTGCAATGCAAGAAACTTGTCTGTTCTATCGCCGCCTGTTTTACAGGTAAATTCGTAATGCAACATTACCCTCCATAGCGGTGTTATTTATCTTCGTTTGTTGATTCCTTTATTTCCCCGGTTGCTGTACTTTTCTTTGCCGAGCGTTTGTTCTTCTGCTCTTTTATTTCGTCTGCAACAACAAAAAGCAGTAATCCAAGCGCTCCGAGAACGGCGCATATATCCGCAACATTGAACACGGCGAAGTTGATTATCCTTACATCGATAAAATCAACTACCTCGCCTCTTATCACTCTGTCTATAAGGTTGCCGATACCGCCTGCCACTATAAGCGACATGGACCATATATACGTCGGCTTCTTCACTCTTTTTGAAAGCATCAGATACAGCATAACAACGATAACCACAGCCGTAAACAGTATGAGAAACAGCTGTTTTCCCTCAAGGATACTGAAAGCGGCTCCGGGATTTCTCTCGTAGGTGATATTCAGTACATTTGTATCTCCGAATGATATTATCGGTATCGACTGGTGAAGCTGCATATTACTGTCAATCAGTATCTTTGTCAGCTGGTCAAGCCCGATAAGTCCTGCGGCTGCCGCAAGAGCGATATATAGCATTAATTCCGATTCCTTTCGTTGTCCGGTATTTTTCTGACGTTATTTCAGTTATTATAATTACTTGTTCTTTCCGAACTCAAGCTCGGAAGTGGGAGCGTTCTTTTCTTCCTTCTCGTTTTTAAGGCTGAACAGCACAGATTCACCCGTTACCTTTTCTTCCGCCTTTTTTTCGGGAGCGGGAGCAGGCTTAGCCTCGGGAGCGGGCTTTGCCGGAGCAGGCGCAGGCTTTGCTTCAGGCGCAGGCTTTGCCGGAGCAGGTGCAGGCGCAGGCTTCTTTGCAAATGCACTGTCCTCAGGCTTTCTCGCCTCTACTTCCTTAACGGTATTTATCACGAACTCATTCTCGCAAGCCTTGGGCATAGCCTTTATATTCTCAATATGTGCGCTGTATGCGGCAAGAATCTTGGTTGTGTAGTCCTGTACCTCTTTTCTTGTTCTCTGGAGAACAATCTGCTCTCTTTCGGTCTGCTGCATCATCATTGTATGAATCTCGGCAGCCTTTGCATTGGCATCGTCAACGGTCTGCTTTGCTTTTGCATTTGCTTCGGCAAGATTCTTCTCACCGAGCTCCTTCTTCTTTGCCGCAAGAGCGTCCGCATCCTTGATAGTCTTTTCAGCCTTTTCCTGAGCGTCTTTTCTTATCTTTTCGGCATCTTCCTTAGCCTCGTTCACTACAGCTATACCCTGCTTTTTCGCAATGAGCAGAGCATCTCTCAGAGCGTCCTCATCCTTACGGTACTCTCTTATCTTTTCCGCAAGAACCTCCAGCTTCTTTTCAAGCTCCTCGTTTTCATTCTGCAATTTCTTGTATTCGATAGATACGTCCTTCAAGAAAGTATCTACCTCGGCGGCATCGTAACCGCCACGCTTAACCGTATCAAATTCTTTGGATACTATATCTTTAGCATTCACGGGAAAGTCCTCCTAAATGTACTCTAAATATATTTTTTAACAGTAATATGTATATTACCTTTTCTGCCTGTTTCACCGATACACTGCAATATGAACTTGCCTTTTCCTCTGACGGAAAACACATCGCCCTCGCTTAGCTGTTTTGACACATCGGTACATACCGTGCCGTTCAGCGTCACAAGCTGTGGCACAATATACTTTTCCACAGCACCTGTTCTTGACGTACAGGCGACGCATCTGACAATATTGTCAAGGCGCATTGAAGCTACCGAAAACCGCAGCTCCTCATATTTTCTTGCAGGCAGTGTAAAGCCTGCGGTAATGCCCGTCTGCACCTGCACTCCGACCCTGCCTATTTTCGTTATACTGTCTGAAATAAGCGGCGCTACCTTTTCGTAGACAAACACTGCCGCCTTCCCGTCGGTAACGAAAATATCCCCGACAGTGTCACGCTCAATACCAAGCGCCATAAGCGAACCCAGCACATCTCTGTGGGTCACACTGTCCTCTTTTCTGAAGGTGAACGTCACCGCTTTTATCGGGAACTGTTCAGCCGTATTTTCATCGGACACAACAGCGTAGGATGTATCAGAAATCGCACTGCCGTCAAAATAATATGACGGGAACAGTCCAAGACAGCATCTGAGCGGATCTGCATTTCCTGCGCCTGCACAAAGCAATGCCGTAAGCCCTTTCGGGATACCGACAGCTCTTATCTGTGCAAGCTCGCTTTCGGACAGAAAACGGGTAAAATACGGGCGTGATCTGTCAAGGCAGTCCCTCGCCGCATTTTGTATATCTTTGACAAGTTCACGGTCTGCCATATCAGTCAAGATCGTCGAAAATATCCTCGCCCGAAATGCTGCTGATTTCGTCTATGAATTCGCCTGAAATATCAACGTTATAAGGTGCAAGAACGTATGTTGTATCTGCGATCCTCTTTATCTCGCCGCCCGTTATGTAGCTTACACCGCCTAAGAAGTCGATGATACGGGTAGCTATATCCTTATTTGTGTTGTTGAGCATAAGGATAACCGTTGTCTTGTTCTTGTAAAGCTCTGCTATCTCGGCTGTATCTGACAGCTTCTTGGGTCTGTTTACAACAAGGTGCAGAGTTGTGCTTGCATTATAAGTGTATATCTTATTTGCGTTTGATGCCTGTGAAGAGCTGCGTGAAGGAGCCTCCTGCACAGGTTCTTCCTTTGCGGATTCAAGCTCGTTTGAGTAGCTCTCATCGTCATCCGATCCGCCCCATCTTCTGATTGAATTTTTAAGTCCTTCTAATGCGCTCATTGTTTGTTCCTCCGTTTTTATATTTTCGAATAATTTCTGTAGCCGAAAAGACCGCTGCCTATCCTGACTAACGTTGAGCCGTACTTTACGGCTGTTGCATAATCGCCCGACATACCCATTGACAGCGTATCCATGCCGGACAGGAAAGAATATTTCTGCTTTGAATTTTCAAAAAGCTCCTGCATTGACGCAAAATACTTTTCGTCGCAATTCACAGGCGGAATGGTCATAAGCCCTCTTATCCTGACGTTTTCAAGCCCGGATACAGCTTTTGCCGTTTCGAAAAGCTCAGATGGTGCAATACCGCCCTTTGACTCCTCGCCGCCTATATTGATCTCAAGGAGTATGTCCTTTACAAGTCCGTGACTTCCTGCTCTGCGGTCTATCTCAGCCGCAAGCTCGACACTGTCGACCGAATGTATCATACTCACCTTATCAATTATATACTTTACTTTGTTTTTTTGCAAGCCCCCGATGAAGTGAATTTCGGATTTTTCCGAATAATTTTCGTATTTTCCGAGAAATTCCTGTACTCTGTTTTCACCCAGAAGGTCTATGCCAAGACTTTCGGCATAATTTATCTTTTCGCAGGGTACTGTTTTTGTGACCGCCATAATGCGAACCGTATCACATCGTCCTGCTTTATCCATAGCTTCGGCTATGTTCTGTTTTACAGCCGTGTAATTGAGCTTTATATCCTCAAGCGTTGTTTCTTCGGCGGATTTAGAGATTCTTTCCGTCATAAAGATCCTTCCCTTCAACTATAACATCATCGTAAAGCGACAGATAGCCCGGTTGTCCCGAAGTATCACGGACAATGACATAATCCTCGCTTGAATATATGCGGTCTACCTGTACGAAGTAAGCCTGAGAGCCTTTTTTCACATAGACTCCGATGTTGTTTTCCTTGTCAAAATGGATAGCGGACGAAGCTATGCGTATACCGTTATAGCTGTCTACAAGCAGCTTGAACCTGCCGACTCTTGACGAGGCGATAACCGAATTCAGATCATCTGCAGAGAATATCGCAACATAATCGTTGTCGTACTTTTCGACATTTTCGACCTTTGCGGTTATCTCCGTCTGGTCTGCGCCGAGTATCAGCCGTACATTTGTATTTTCCGTAAGTACAGCCGCCTGACCTTCTGTAAAGGTCGCCGCCAGCTTCCACTTATAATCGTCTATCATCTTGCCGATTATGTCGCCGGAAGCTGTTGTAAGCTCAGGTGTCTTTACCGTTTCGGAAATCTCCGCAGGCGTTATACTGTCGATGTTATCGTATGTTATCTTGCTCTCGTACCCGTCGATGCTGCTTACGAAATAGCCTGTTTCATCAGCCGTGACCTGAACGGGCGAAGCCGAAATCCTGCCCTCAAGCGTCTTTATCTTTGAGTTGAGCGCCGAAATCACCGATGAATAATCATTCACCTTGCCCTTGACCATATCACGCTTGCTCTGCAGGTTGAGCATTTCGTATTTAAGCTGTGAAACGGCGGTATAATCACCGTTGTTTATAGCTGTTATCAGCTTGCTGTGCTTTTCTGTTATCAGCTTGTCAAAAGCCTCTATCTGAGAATTATCCGTACCGACAAGGCTCTGTGCGTCTGTCAGCGTGTCTATCCTCGTTTTCAACTTATTTATATCCGCAGTAAGCGATATATCAGCCGCCGAGCCGTAAGCATTGGCTATAACGCTGTTCTTGCCGACCTTTGAGCCGTCCTCATGCTCATACTGTATCGTGCCGTTTATCTTACGGCTGACGGTATGCTCGTTTCGTGCGAACACACCGTAAAACTCGATAGTATCCTGAGAATCGTACTTCAGCGCCACCTCTGTTTTATAGGAGTGGTCGTTTCCCGCAAAAAACTGACCTGCGATGGTCAAGAGCAGGAATACGGCAAGAACCACCGTTACAAGCTTTGTTGTTAACGTCCTGTCCATATATCCTTATTCTTTTACGTCTTCGCTGTCCGTCCTGTCGAATGCGTCAAGGATGGATACAGCTCTGAGAGGTGTTATTGTCGAGATAGCATGCTTGTATATCAGGTTCTGCTTTCCGTCTGTATCAAGGATGACAGTGTAATTGTCAAAACCTCTTACAAGTCCCTTGAACTGAAAGCCGTTTGTAATGTAGATAGTTACAGGTATCTTCTCTTTTCTCGCCTGATTTAAAAATACGTCCTGTAAATTGAGTTCCTTTGCCATTTTGATTACGTCCTTTCTTTTCTCCGCTTTTTTGCGGAACATAAAATAAAATAAAATCATAACTGTTTTTGTGATAAATCACAGCTACAGATAGCTTAACTTATATTGTAACACATATTGATTGAAAATTCCATAGCTTTGTGACAGTTTGGGGAGATTTTTTCGACAAGTGAGAATTTCACTTGCTTTTGTTTCTTACACTGCCGATATAATCTATTGCCTCGTCAACAATCTGTGAAAAGTTCTTTCCTCCGTCAGCCTTGATATAATGGATTCTTTCGTCACGGCGGAACCATGTAAGCTGACGCTTTGCGTATTTTCTGGTTTCCTGCTTCAGCCGCTCTACGCAAGGTGTAAGAGGGCTTTCGCCTTTAAGATACGGCATAAGCTCCTTATAGCCTATCGCCTGCGCCGCCGTAGGATAATCATCAATATCAATAAACTGCCTTGCCTCCTCGACAAGTCCTTCGGCAAGCATTATGTCAACACGCCTGTTTATGCGGTCGTACAGCGTTTCCCTGTCATAGTCAAGCTGTATCATACACGGCTCATACGGCGAAGGGGCAAGCCTTGAAAGGCGCTGTTGCTCGCTCATTGTCTTTCCCGTAGTCTTGTAGACCTCAAGCGCTCTTATTATCCTGTTGAGATTATTCTCGTGGAGCTTTTCCGCCGTTTCGGAATCAATTTCACGGAGCATTCCGAGCAGAAAACCGTTGCCCTTTTCCTGTGCAAGCTTACGCAGTTCGTCACGGTATGCGTAGTCGCACTCGGTTTCCTCAAAGCTGAGATTGTCGATAAGAGAGCTTATATAAAGGCCTGTGCCGCCGGTTATTATCGGGAGCTTTCCTCGTGCCGCTATATCTGCGATAATACCGTGTGCCGCCTTAACATAGTCGGCTACCGAAAAGCTGTCGTGCGGGTCGAGAAAATCCATAAGGTAATGCGGTATGCCCTGCTTTTCCTCCTCTGTGGGCTTTGCGGTGGCTATGTTCATACCTCTGTATATCTGCATAGAATCGGCTGAGATTATCTCGCCCGAAAGCCTTTTTGCAAGCTCGACCGAGAGAGCGGTCTTGCCGGATGCTGTAGGTCCGCAAACTACTATGATAAACTGTTTATCCATAACTCAACTCCTGTTGAAGAAGCGTTCTATCCTGTATTTTGAAAGCGAGGTCATAACCGGCCTGCCGTGCGGACAAAAACGTATTGTCCTGTCATTCATCACTCTGTCGGCAAGCACCTGCAATTCGAGAATATCCGTATCATCGTGTGCCTTTATCGCCGACTTGCAAGCCATCGTATGAAGCATATCGTCAAAGAGAGCGCCTTTCTGGTCGGTGGCAGTATTCATAAGCCGTTGTGCGACATCGGATACTATTTCCTGCGGCGAGCATTTCACTACGGACGGCATTGCGGTTATCTGCACTGTGCTGTCATCGCAGAAAACAAGCTCTATACCGCTTTGCTCCACATATTCGTAATACTCGTGCAGTGCCTCGTATTCTTCGGGCGACAGCTTAAGCTCGGTTTTGTCGATAAGAAGCTGTGAGGTGGTGATAAATTCCTCTTTCAGCTTTTCAAACCTTATGCGTTCGTGGGCGGCGTGCTTGTCGATTATTATAAGCTCCTCGTCCGCCTCGCACAGTATATAGGTCTTTAAAAATTCTCCGATAACACGAACACTTGTTTTTTCGGGCTTCGGCTCGTCTATCCTTTCAACCGTTATCGGCTTTGCGTTTATAAATCTGAAGCCTTCGTCAGTTTGCGGTGCTGTTACGGGAATATCGTCTGTATCATCGTCAACGGTGACAACAACACTGCTGCTTACCGCCTTATATGACGGGATGTGCGGCTCTTTTGGCAAAGGTATTTCGTCAATAGCTTCACCTGTGTTTTCTTCGGGCTTTGCGCTGTAGTCCGAGCGTGTGCTGTGCAGTGAAACGGGCTTTATTGTGCTGTCGCCGTATATTTTTTCAGCCTTTACCGTTTCGGTCGGTTCTTCGGGCTTTATATCAACGACCGGACGTTCCTCAGACAAAAGCGGAAGCGTTACGGGGATATGTGCGAGCGTCTGCTGTTCACGCTTTATTATTTCGGGATTGTGCCTGAAATAATCGTCTGCGTTATCGTATTTCTTTGGTTTTTCAAGCTCTATCTGCCGTTTATCGTCTGCGGCGTTCACCAGTGCGTTCTTTACCGCAAAATACACCGCATCGAACACAGGCTTTTCATAAGCGAAGCGTATCTCGGTCTTTGCGGGGTGTACGTTTACATCGACAGTTTCGGGAGAAAGCGATATGTTCAGTATGCAGGCAGGGAATTTTCCGACCATCATACTGTTACGGTATGCCTCCTCAAGCGCCGCCATACAGGTGGTGCTTTTTATATATCTTGTGTTCACGAAAAACGTCTGCATACTTCTGCTGTTACGGCAGAAAAGCGGAGATGAAACATAACCGCTTACATCTATGCCGTTAAGCGAAAAGTCAACGGGAATAAGGCTGTCGGCAAACTGTCTGCCGGATACCGCCTTTGCCGCAGATAAGAGCGAGCCGTCGCCCGATGTCATTCTGACGCTTTTGTTATCTCTTATGAATCTGAAGGAAATATCGGGGTGGGAAAGGGCAAGTCTGTCTACCGTCGCCGCTATGAAATTGCCCTCGGATATGTCTTTTTTGAGGAATTTAAGTCGTGCGGGAGTGTTGTAGAAAAGCTCCTTTATCACGATAGTCGTGCCTGTGGGACAGCCGCAGGATTCGTGTTCCTTTTCCTCGCCGCCTTCGATAATGTAACGTCCGCCGAGTTCATCGCCGTCCTGCCGTGACATCATCTCTATCTTTGCGACCGCCGCAACGGACGCCAGCGCTTCTCCTCTGAAGCCCATAGTCATAATGCCCGTAAGGTCGTCGCCAGTGCGTATCTTGCTTGTGGCGTGACGGAGAAAAGCTGTCGGCATCTGAGCGTAAGCTATGCCGCAACCGTCGTCTGTTATACGCATATAGCTGATACCGCCGTGTTTTATCTCAACGGTGATATGCCGTGCGCCTGCGTCTATTGAATTTTCCACAAGCTCCTTTATTACGGAGGACGGGCGTTCTATGACCTCGCCTGCCGCAATAAGCTCCGCTACGCTTTTATCAAGCAGTCTGATTTCGGGCATTGATTTTCCTTTTCTTTATAACATTGCTTTTAGTTCTTCAAGCTTTGCGTAAGCCTCTCTCGGCGTAATATCGTCAAGGTCGAGGTTTTTTATCTCGGCTATGACGTTCTGCCTGCCGGTTGCCTCAAAGTCAATCTGGCTTTCGGATTCCTCCTCGGCTCTGAGTTCAAGCTCACGCTGTATTTTCGGTGCTTTTTCAAGCTCGGCAAGAAGCTGTTTTGCTCTGTCGGTGACCTTCTTCGGAAGTCCTGCAAGGCGTGCGACCTCTATGCCGTAGCTGTCGTCCGTGCCGCCCTCGACTATCTTGTGCAGGAACTTTATATCCTCGCCGCTTCGCTTTACCTTTACGCTGTAGTTACGCACACCGTCAAGCTCGTTTTCAAGCGAAATAAGCTCGTGGTAATGCGTTGCGAAAAGCGTCTTGCAGCCGATAGCCTTTGAACTTATGTACTCGGCTACCGCTTTTGCTATTGATACACCGTCGTAGGTCGATGTTCCTCTGCCTATCTCGTCAAGGATAACGAGTGAGTTTTTGGTCGCTTCGTTAAGGATAGTCGCAACCTCGGTCATCTCGACCATAAAGGTGGACTGACCTGCGGACAGATCATCGCTTGCACCGACACGGGTGAATATCCTGTCCACTACTCCGAGCCTTGCGTAGCTTGCAGGCACAAAGCAGCCTATCTGCGCCATAAGGACAATCACTGCTACCTGCCGCATAAACGTGGATTTACCCGACATATTCGGGCCTGTGATTATCATAAGGCGGTTGCTTTTAACATCAAGGTAAACGTCATTCGGGGTGAAAAGTATCTCGTTGACCATCTTCTCGACAACTGGGTGTCTTCCGTCCTTTATCTCTATGACGCTGTCGTTTGCCATCATCGGACGGCAGTAGTTGTTTTCTATAGATACAACGGCGTAACTGCACAGCACATCAAGCGCCGCTACAGATTCGGCGGTCTGCTGGATAAGGTCGAGCCGCTGTGCGATAAATTCACGCACCTCGGCAAATATTGCCGCCTCGAGCGCAAGTATTTTATCGTTTGCGCCGAGTATCTCGTTTTCTATCTTCTTAAGCTCATCGGTAATGTATCTCTCGCCGTTTGTGAGCGTCTGCTTTCTTACATATCTGTCGGGCACCATCGACACGTTGCCCTTTGAAACCTCGATATAATAGCCGAACACACGGTTATAGCCGACACGCAGATTCTTTATGCCGGTAGCCTCTTTTTCCTGCTGTTCTATCTGAGCGAGCAGGTCCTTGCCGCCGCCCGTGATATTTCTCAGGCGGTCAAGTTCCTCATTGAAGCCGTTCTTTATATAACCGCCGTCCTTCATCAGTGCGGGCGGTTCATCGGCTATCGCTCTTTCTACTAAATCCGCAATATCGTCAAGAGGGCTTATCTTCTTATCAAGGCTTCTTGTAAGCTGTGTGCTTATCTGCGACAGGTCGCTTTTAAGCTGAGGAAGTATCCTGCAGGTAGCGCCGAGCGCCTTTACATCCTTTGCGTTTGCCGCCTTGTAGATTATCCGTGTCATAAGACGTTCAAGGTCATAGACTTTCGCAAGGTCGGTCTTTATATCATACAGTGCCGCAGAATTGTTTATGAGCGCTTCTACCGCATCGTGTCTGCGTATGATAGCCGCCGTATCTGTAAGAGGCTGTTCTATGCACTGCCTTAGCTTTCTTCTTCCCATTGAGGTATCGGTCTTATCAAGCACCCACAGAAGCGAGCCTTTCTTTTCGCCGCTTCTCATTGTCGATGTCAGTTCAAGGTTTCTCCTTGTGGCAAGTCCAAGCTGCATAAATTCGCCGCTGCTGTGTACGTTCAGCTTTACAAAACGTTTTGCTCCGCTTCTTTGTGCCTTATACAAATAGCGCAGCAAAGCGCATAAAGCTCTTAATGCGTTGTCCTTTCCGGCAAGGCCTATTTCATCTGCCGTGCCGCCGAACTGTGCGGTTATCTCGGATACGTCATCTATGGAAAAATCCTCATCGGAAAGCTGTTCCGCAGAGCATTTTCCGTAACGGTTCCTTATAAAAGTATATGCCTGTTTCCGATTCAGAAACTCCGTATTGAACAACAGCTCAACGGGGGTATACTGCGAGAACTGTGCTATTATATCCTCGTCGGTCTTTTTTGAATTTGCCTTTTCAACTGCGTGCACCTCGCCCGTTGAAATATCGGCAAACACCATACCTGTGCCGTTTTCTCCGACATAGATACAGGAAATATAGTTATTCGAGCCATCCTCAAGCATTGACGCTTCTATGACCGTGCCTGCGCTTACAAGCCTTACTATATCACGCTCTACAAGTCCCTTTGATAACGCAGGGTCGGTTGTCTGCTCGCAGATAGCTACCTTGAAGCCTTTATCTATCAGCTTTTTTATGTAGCCCTCCGCAGAATGATGTGGTACGCCGCACATGGGCGTACCCGCTCTTGATGTCAGCGTCAGCTCAAGCTCCTTTGACGCTACCATTGCGTCCTCGTTGAACATTTCATAGAAATCGCCCAGACGATAGAATAATATATAATCCTTGTAATTTGCCTTGATTTCAACATACTGCTGCATCATAGGCGTGAGCTTTTCTCCGCTGTTTCCTGCTTTCAAGAGTTTCATTCCTTTCGGTTTTATTGTTTAATCTTACAACGCCATACTATCAATGCCATTCAGTCAAGGCAATCAGTGGCATCCTCCGCAGGTCGAGCATGAGCCTGAGCATCCGCCTGCCTGTACCTCGCAGGTATCGGGGTCTTCACCGTCACAACACAGTGCGATAATGCCGTTAATCTCGTGTAACAGCTTATCCATATCAGCCTTTGCCATTGTGAAATCAGCCATATGCTCGTTCTGCATAACGAGAGTGTATAATCTCTGCATCTCCTTGTTCTGTGTGTCGAGCTTTTCCTTGTTCTGCTCTTCCTTAGACTTGCTCATTTCAAGTGCTACGTTCTGACGTGCAAGGTTGAATTCACCTATAAGCTCCTGAAGCTCCATATCAGCGTCATTTGCCTTCATCGCCTCGTTATAACGTACATAACGCTCGTCTGCCTGTATAGCCTTGCCGAGCTCTCTTGCTGCTTTTATTGCGTCCATTTTATTTTTCCTTTCTTTCCGCTTTTGCGGCTGTTAAAAATATATATCTGACGGGGATTCCCGACCGATTGTGAAAATTCAGTCATTCACGCTTACAAGCTCGCCTGTGACTGCCCAGGGCAGAGCCTTTTGTATTCTTACCGTGACGTACTTTCCTATCATATCCCTTGTGCCGTTGAAATCAACGATAACACCGTGGCGGGAATGGCCTGTCATAAGTCCGTCAGCCGTTCTGCCGATGCCCTCGCACAGAACCTCGACCTCATCTCCGATAAAACGTTCATAAGCCTTTTCACCGATAGAATTCTGCACATCAAGAAGCTGTCTGAACCACTTTCCCTTATCCTCATCGCTTATGGGATCGGGCATAGCCGCCGCCTTTGTTCCCTCACGCTTGCTGTAAATAAAGGTGTATGCGGAATCATAGCGTACCTTCTTCATAAGCTCCACAGTGCCGAGAAAATCCTCATAAGTTTCGCCGGGAAAGCCTACTATAATATCTGTAGTGAGTGCTACCTTCGGTATGCGTTTTTTTGCATATTTGATAAGCTCAAGATAATGCGCCGTGTCATAGTGGCGGTTCATTTCCTTTAAAATTCTGTCGCTTCCGCACTGTACGGGCAGATGCAGATGATACGATATATGCCTGCTGTCAGCTATCGTATCTATAAGCTCGTGCGTGCAGTCCTTAGGGTGAGATGTCATAAAGCTGAGCTTATATTTTCCGGGTATCTTATCAAGCTCGGAAAGCAGCTTTGCAAAGCCGAAATCATATTCCTTGCCGTAAGAATTCACGTTCTGTCCGAGCAGTAGTATTTCCTTATATCCGTCATTTATAAGCCCTTTTACTTCGGCTATGACCTCTTCGGGTCTGCGTGAACGCTCTCTGCCTCTTACAAAGGGAACTATACAATAGGTGCAGAAGTTGTTGCAGCCATACATTATCGGCACGCTTGCCTTTACCTTGCTTTCTCTTATTACGGGAAGTCCCTCGGCAATAACACCGTCACTTTCGGGGATAGACAGCGTTCTGCGGTTCTCGCTGAGCTTTTCGTATATCATCTGCGGTAAGGTATGCATAACGTGAGTGCCGAAAATTATATCGACCTGCGGGAACGATTTTCTCATTCTCTGCGCTATATGCTCCTGCTGTACCATACAGCCGCCTACCGCAATTATGAGATTTCTGTTCTTCTCTTTCAGCTTTTTGAGTGCTCCTATATTGCCGAAAACTCTGTCCTCTGCGTTTTCTCTTACGGCGCAGGTATTGAAAAGAATAAGATCCGCAAATGCGGTTTCGGGTGTGAAGCCGTAACCCATCTGTGCAAGCATACCCTTTATTTTTTCTCCGTCGCTCACGTTCTGCTGACAGCCGAAGCTGTGGACGTGTGCCAGCGGCATCTGCTCACGCTTTGCGTTTATCGCTTTTACTTTTTCTATATATTCCTGCTGAACAAGCAGTTCTTCCTTGTTTATCTCTTTAGTCAAGCTGTTTCTCCGTTTCTTATCCAAAGTCCTGTTTCAAAGACAGTATACCATAATAGATTATAACATTATTTTAATCCGCCGTCAAGGCGAAACGGCGGATTAAAATAATGTTAAAACGTTCTCGGACGGTTGCGTGAGCAAAGCCGCATTTTTATGCGGCAAAATCGGCTACAGACGATTTTTAGTCCGAGGTTGTTATAACTACCACAAAAAATCGTGCAGTCAAGCACGATGAAGTGATATTAGAACGTTCTCGGAGCTTATTTGACAAACACAAATCTTACATGATAAAATTTATTTTGAGGGAAACCTTGGACGATAGGCGGTCAATTCATCTCCCAAAGTGCGAAAGCGCTTTGAAAGGAGGTGAAGCTGTGTACATAACGCTAAGTGATTTAACACAGATAGGAATATTTCTTACTGCTTTCACAGTTATGATTTTCACAATCATTTCTTTTAATAAAAAGAAATAACCGCCCATGTCTCTCCAAACTGTGTGCGGTTATTCATCGTAATCAGGGAGCGACCGTCTGTCGTTTCCCTCTTTTTGTATCTATAATATAACATAAAATCAAGTCGGTGTCAAGTGCATCGCCCGGCATAATCCGAAGAACCGCCCCGATTAAAAGGCGGTTTTCCGTTTATCCGGTTTTCCTCACAGGCCTTATATACTTCCAGTATCTCCTGCAGTCGTGATAGAAGTAGAACACCCTGCCCTGCGTTTTGTCAAGCTCATAGCCCGACTTTTCATAGTCAAAGTCTTTCATAGCCTGCTCAATTTTCGCTTCAACAGCACTGTTTTCGGTCTGAAAATCGAACGGTCCGTGCTCAAACACGATATACTCGCCCTCAGGCACGTCCATAATCTGCATCTGCCTTGGTATCTCTCCGCTGTAGTCGGCAGGAAGCCTTACGCCGTAAGCCTCAGCCAGCGGAATGCCCCAGCTGCATATTCTTCCCTCAGGCTCGTTTATGTACGCCATGACCTGACCGCTTCCGCTGTTCGCCTCATTACCGCCCATATCGTCGAGCTTACCCTTGATACTGTCAAGCAGTCCGCATATCGTTTCGCAGTCCTGTCCGGGAATATGGCTCTGCTTTTCCCGGAAGTCGAAATACCCTATACTCTCGAAGTTTCTGATATGCAGGAATTTATGAGCCGGTATCGTTACGAAATACACCTTAATATCACTGTTTGTCTGTGCCATACCTGTTCCTCCTATACCTAAAAGATAGCAGTCGAAAGGTCTTATAGCTGTGCGGAGAATTACAGGTACAGGGTGTAAGCGGTAAGCGCTCGGAGTAATTCCGTATGCCGCTTTGAATGCCCTTGTGAACGCCTCGTGAGATGTAAAGCCATAGTCAAGTGCTATGTCAAGTATGCCCTTGTCGGTATCTCTCAGTTCCCTCAGCGCAAAAGCAAGCCTGCGGTATCTCATATAATCCCTGAGCTTCATTCCCGATATTTTGCTGAATTTCCTTGAAACATAGTATTCCGAGTAGCCAAGCGTCTGCGACAGCCTGCCGAGTGTCAGCCTTTCGTCCTCGCCGCTTTTTATACACCTGTCTATGTCGTCAACAATATTCTGAATATTCATATACCATTCGTTTATCCCGTTCATCTGTTTTTCTCCCGTACAGCTTTCTTCCGCCTTTTCGACTGTATTCATTTTATCACAAACGAGAAAGCCGAAACTTGATACGGCTTGCTGTTTTTACTGAAGGCAGCACAGTATTTTCATATCAGATCAAGATAAGTCTTGAGATCGCCGACAAACTGATTCCCGCACCGTGCAAGCTCACCGAGCACTCGATCGGTTCCTTTTTCGGTCGTATACCAGTTTTCTTTGGTGATGTTATAGCAATGTACGGGGCAGACCGTCATATCAACATTCGGGAAAGCCATTTGATACAGCATTAAGCATCGGCGAGCATGAAAGGCTTTACAAACAATTATACCGCTTTTTATCATTATGCCCTTTTCATCAACGGCTTTACGAGAGAGAAATGCGTTATCACGGGTATGTCCCGACTTGCTTTCTTCAATGATCGCAGTCTGCGGAACGCCGTTTTTTACGAGTACATCTGTAAAAAACTCGCAGTCTGACCGGTAATCGCCACTATAAATTTCCGCTTTTGAGCGGACGCCGTGCCATTTTTCCTTTTTAACGCTTACTCCTCCTGACGGGACTATCCAATCAGTCAAACCTTGTCGGTATAATTCTGCGGCATATTCGGGCTGTTCAGGGTGTGAGCCGCCCGGCAGAAAAATCGCATCGACCTTTTGAGGTTCTCCTGACACAAAGATATAATCTGAAATATCTGTGATGATCCGGTTTGGCATAGGGGTTCTCCTCTTAGTTTTTTTGTAAAAGAAAAATGCGTGATCAATACGGCTTGCCGTCCTGCTTATTCCTCCGGCGTAAAGAACACATTCCCGTCATCGTCTGTCGTAAACACCGTGAAGCCTGTATAGCACACGTTTCCGTAAATGTCGTTTATAACAAAACTGTATCTGTAGTCGCCTGCAGGCAGATTGACAAACTCTATCATATTGTCGCCGCTGTAGGTGCATTCATCGCCCTCCGCCTTGCCTGCAAAGTTACCCTCGCTGTCGTAAGTATTGAATATCGGCACTATGACATCTCCCTCTTTAAGCGGAACAACGCTTCTTGCCGACTCGCCGTTTTCGTTTACGCCGTCCCATGTTCCAAGCGCCGTTATGTCATACGCATTGCCGTCCTGCGTCATAGCTATACGCAGATTTGTTTCCTTGCCGTTGAGCTTTACTGGAGATGTGTAAACCGAGCTGTTTCCGTTCTTCTCCACTATGAACATAGGGATAAGATTATTCTCAATCATATACCACTGACCGCTGAAATTATCCTCGACCAGTCCCGATGAGAAATCGACCTTTGTGCTTTGGTCAACGCCGAATTCGATAAGCTCACCCGTTTCTTCGTCAACACGGTAAACCGAGCAGTTTACGCTCGCAAGGTTGTTTATAGTATCGTCCGTAACATTGAAGTAGAACGTTCCTTCATCATCAAGCACAGGGCCGACATCTATCTGCACACTGCTCTTATCACCGCAGAAGCCCATGTTGTCGGTCTTGTTGTTGTAATGCTCCCAGTTGCTCTCGTAGTCGGAATAATCCCCGTCGCTCCAGTACACCGCACCGTCCGCAAGCCATGTTTTTTCACCGCTGTACCCGTCCGTACTGCCGTTTTGTGCGCCGTATGCGATTCTGTCAACAAACGTCATATAGTACGGGCTTACGCACACCTTGCCGAATGTGGCAAGCTCGGTAGAGCCTGAAACGCCGAACGGATAGTAGGTCGAAAGCCCCGTTGAGCCGTCCTTGTCCTCGCCGTAAATGTTATACACTACCGCCTTTTCAAGCGCCGACATGACCTTGTCCGCCTTGTCGCCCGATACCGTAGCCGCTATCATAGAGCCGAGATCCACCATGTTGGTATATCCCTCTGTATCGTTGTTACTGCCGTATGCTCTTACGGTATAGATGCTTCTTACCGCATTTGCAAGCAGTGCAGGGTCGGAAGAAATATCGTTCATTTCCTCGGCGGCGTCATTCACCGCCTTTACAAGTTCGTCTATTCGGCTGAGATCCGTTATCGAAAGCGTAGCCTCGCCGCCTGCACCGATAGCCTCGCACGATGCCATAAAGCTGTCAGCGACCGTCTTTCCGAGTTCGGCTGTATCCGCTGTCGGATTACTTTCCATAAAGCCTGCTATCTCGGTATAATCCCAGCCGTAGCCGGGTTCTGTTTCTTCCGATGCAAACATATAGTCTGCGTGCGGAACAAGCATATTCGCCGTTTCGACCGTTGCCATAAGGCAAGCGTCAAAGCCGATGAACGCAAACTTATCCGTCATCTTATCGTATATTGAGGTAAGCGCAGTGTCTATTTCCTCAAGCGACAGCGAATCGTTCTCGTTAAGTTCGTCGAAGCACACGCCGCTTATACTTCCTCCGCCGTGATTCCAGAAGATAAGCCCCATTTTAGCCGCCGCATAGTTTTCTATACCCCAGCTTAAAAAATCGACAAGCACATCCTCCTTGCCCATATTGACAGACTCTTTTTCTTCGATAAGGCTTATTTCTCCGCCCGTTACAACATAACGCTGTGTCTTTTCGGCAGAGATGCCGTATGTATCCGCCCACGCTCCCGCACCGCCCGTCTGAATGACGAACTTCACGTTCTCGCTTTGTGACCCTGCGATCATTTCCTCAATGTCGCCGCTTGCAAGCCCGTTCTCGCTTTCAAGGTCGCTTCCGCACATATAAACGAATACCGTCTGTGTGCCATCCTCGCCCATAGGTTTTTCGGCTTCACGCTGTTTTCTTGCAATGCTTATCCCGTCCGAACCGCTGAACGTCAGCTTTGACGCACGACTGCCCGTAACATTCCCCTCATATTTATTATCACTGCCTTCACTGCCTTCGCTGCTTTCCGCATTGCCGCCGTCACTCGTCTGCCTGTTGTCGCTTGCCGTGCCGTCGGAGATCTCCTCCTCATCGTCAAGGCAACCGCTCGAAAGCACAGCCGTTGCAAGTACCGATACCGCAAGCAGTGCCCGTAATATCTTTTCGCTTGTTTTTCTCATAAGCTCTCCTTTTCTCTTAGCCGTAATTATAACCATATTCTCACATATTAATTATAATCGTTTTTCTCGGCAATTGCAACGAAAAGGCACAAACGGTATTTAATCGGCTGAAAACGGTAATTCTCCTCCCAAGCCGCCCACAAGTAAGCCTCAACTAACCTATTTTTTACAAAAAAATTTTCAAAAACCTCTTGACAAACGCCGAAGTATCGGTTATAATAAAATCAACAAATCAGTAAACGTTACTGATTTCGCTAACAACAATAAGAAAATAAAGATTTTATCACTATGAAAGGATAGGTAATTTACTATGAAAAAGTGGGTATGTCCGGTATGCGGTTACGTTCATGAGGGAGATACACCTCCCGAGTTCTGCCCCCAGTGCAAGGTTCCCGGCAGCAAGTTCATAGAGCTCAAGGAGAGCGAAAAGCTTGTATTTGCAGACGAGCACAAGGTAGGCGTTGCAAAGGCTGTTGAGGATGAGGAGATCATCGCAGGCTTAAAGGCAAACTTCGAGGGCGAATGCACAGAGGTAGGTATGTACCTCGCTATGGCAAGAGCCGCTCACAGAGAAGGTTACCCCGAGGTAGGCCTTTACTACGAAAAGGCAGCTTGGGAAGAGGCTGAACACGCAGCAAAGTTTGCAGAGCTTTTAGGCGATGTTGTAAGCGCATCGACTAAGGAAAACCTCGAAAAGAGAGTTGCCGCAGAGCACGGCGCTACACAGGGCAAGCTCGACCTCGCAAAGAGAGCAAAGCAGTTAAATCTTGACGCTATCCACGACACAGTTCACGAGATGGCTAAGGACGAAGCCCGTCACGGCAAGGCTTTCGAGGGTCTGCTGAACAGATACTTCAAGTAAGCTGCGGCTGTGAGCCGCACCAAATTCGCCGTTCCGGCTGTTTCAGTTCGGCTAAGGTTACGTTACCGGCGGATATTAACGTTATAATTATGCAAATCGAGCCGTAAGCACTCTTGCTTACGGCTCAGCTTGTTCTTATAGTAAAAACGCATCTGATACACAAAAAAGAACACCGGTCGCCCGGTGTTCTCTTTTTTTACTTTCAGCTTATTTGGCTGTATTCACATTCGCATAAGTATAAGCGCTTGTATTTGCACCCTTATAAGACGCAATCCTTACCTTATACACGCTTCCGGCCCTGAGTCCGCCAATAGTGACAGTAGCATTCGCACTGCCCTTTAACGTCTTTTTGACCCACTTGCCGCCTTTGTAAATTTCAACCTTATATCCGTCTGCACTGGCGTTTTTACCCCACTTAACGGTTATCGAGTTTCTTTTTGCCGATACAACCTTGATATCGGTTACCGGTGAAAGCACTGCAGTAACCGTAGTATAGCTGTAATCACCGTACAGATTGCCCTTATACGCTCTTACCCTTACTTTATATGTGCTGTAAGGTGTAAGTCCGCCAAGCACAGCCATTGCTGTCTTATTATCGGTTATGGCCTTTTCAACCCACTTACCGCCGATATAATATCCTACATTATATCCGTCAGCGGTTGCATCCGCATTCCATATAACAACCGCCTTTGAGTCAACTGCGCTCTTTACCTTAAGACCGCTGACCTTTGTCGGAGCGGTAGTGATATAAATATCGTCGAATGTACTCTGAAGCTCACCCTTATAAGCCTTTATTCTGACCTTGTAGGTTTTGTAGCCCTTAAGAGAGCCTATTGTAACGGTAGTTTTGTTATTGCCGGTCAGCGTCTTTTCATTCCACTTACCGTCTGCATAGTACTGAACAGTATAACCGTCCGCACTTTCGTTCTTATCCCATGTAAGCGTAAACGAAGAAGATGTTACTGTCTGCGTAATACCCGTAACTTTTGACGGGAGCGTATCGATATAGCCGTATGTATACGGGCTGTAAAGGTTGCCCTTATATGCGCTTACCCTTACTTTATATCGTGTTCCTGCACAAAGTCCGTCTATAACCGCCGCTATATTATTGTTGCCGGTAACAGTCTTTACAGACCACTGATTATCAATGTACCACTCTACCTTGTAGCCGTCCGCTCTGGTGTTTCTGTTCCAGCTTATTCTTACCGTTTCATCGGTAGCCTTCACCGTATTTATATTCCATACGGGAGAAGGAACGGTATCAACATAGAAATATCTGAACTTGCCGGTGAATCTTCCTGCATAAGCCGCTATCCTTACCTTATATTTAAGGCCTGCAGAAAGACCGCTCAGCTTTGCCGTTGCACTGTCGCCGTCCGTGCTGAAGCTAAACTTCGTCCACTGATTGCCGACATAGCCTTCGACATAATATCCGTCAACGCCGCTTATATTCTTCCAGCTTATATTGACTTCATCGTATGTCATATTTTCAACCGCTATTTCTTCCACATCGGGAATAGGCTTTACGGGAACAAAGTTTCCGTTATACTTATGCTTACATCTTGTACATTCAAATACAGTATAGCCTTTGCTTGTATAAGTCGGAGCAACAACCGTTTCAATGTACTCGTGACCGAGAGGTTCGCCATACTCCGCACCGCATATTTCACACTTTGCCTTTTCGGTGCAGGTAGCCTCTCCTCCGGAATGCTCACATTCGGTTATCGTAGCCGTTACAACGTCCGACGCCATCGAAACTCCCGCCGTTGTAGCATTGCTGTAGGTAAGACGGCAGTAGTACCTGCCCGTTGTGAGATTTTCGAGCGACAGCTTTCTGTCTGTAGCGCCCTCTATCACTGTTTCGTAGCCGTTTTCATCAATGGCGATCCACTGATAAGCAACTTTTGCGTCGACCTCGCCTGAATACCACGGCTCTGCACTTATTTGAAGTGACGGTATACCGTCGGGATAATAACCGTTGGTGTAATATACAGTATCAATCGGCTTGATTATCTGCATCGGACACAAACGTACCGAAAGGACGTTTGTCGATGATGCCGTTGCCTTATTAAGACTGTATATATCTATCCACTCTTTTGTTCCTCTGTCCTGTACCCAGAAGCCGTGATCGATATAATCGGCTATCACCTTATCACTGACCGTAGTTACGATTTCGGCAAACCCACCTGACGAAATGGATACATTACCGCCGTGTATAGTAAGGCAATTTATATTGTTTGCGGCCATTGTAACATTTCCGCCGTTTATGGTCACATTGCTGCCTGTTGCAAGCCCGTCAAATGTGACATCACCGCCCCGCACTATGAATGCGTCTTGATTCTCAAACGCTGTCACCGCACAACGTCCCGTAACCGTCAGCTTTGCCTTGCCGTTTATGATGATCGGACGTGAGAACGCTGTACGAACTGCGTACTTGAGCGTGAAGTTACCTTCGGTTATGACTAACTGACCGCCGTATCCGTTCTTGTTATAAAGCGGATATAAGGTACAGCCCTCGTTTTCGCTCTTCTGAGCGTCTTTCGCAGCCTCGTCAAGATCGTTATAATATCTGACATCGTCGCCCTTTGTTATCTTTGCATTGAACTTGCTCTCGCATATCTCGCAATATGTCGGCTTAGTAATGTTGCCTCCGTTTCCCTCAACCGCTGTAGGATCGACCACCTGAGAATGATCACAGTCAACAAGGTCTATGCTTACAGTGTTCGACTTTATTTCATAGCCGTCACCGGTAGTAACTACGAAGTATATCTCGGCAGCATCGCTGTCGCCTGCCTTATCAATTATTTCGTCTGCCGACAATTTAGCGTCCTTTACAAGTGCGCTTAAGCTGCTATAAATTATATCTCCGCTTACATAGGAGTTTATACCGTATCTCTTACTTACATACGAGTCGTTCAGGTTCGAGCCGTTAGCAAGAGCAAGGTTGAACTTCAGATTGGGATTTGCGTTGCTGTTGCGATACAGCTTGTTTATTTCTGTGCTAAGCGTTGCTTGTACTATCGGTGCCTTAGTAACGGTAACACCGCTTACTTCCGACACCTCACGTTCTTTAAGCGTCAGCCATGCACCGCCCTCTGTTTTCTTATACGCATAGCCGTCAGCCAGAATATCTGTTATCTTGCCATCTTTTACCGTAATGTTATCATATTGTCCGCCGCTGAGCTTAACATCTCCGCCGTTTACGGTGAGATATGCGATTCTTGTGGCTTCTTCGGCAGTCAACCTGGAGCCCGGCTCGGCAATTACAGCGAAAATATTGGCGTTGCCTCTAAGTGTCAGCTTACCGCCATCGGCGACCTTTACTGTATTATACAAGATGGCGTTATCGCCATTTGCAATAAGTGTAACATCACCTGTAACAGGGAGGTAGTCTGTATCATAAACGGAAGACATCAGCATTGTTATTGTTGCACTTGCAACGCTGTTTGCCTTGGCAAACGCCTTTCCCAGATCTTCCTTAACAAAATATTCTGTCTTTTCCGCTCCGTTCTCGGTATAGCTTACGCTTGCAGCGATCAATGAATTGCAGTATATGCAACGGTTATCTCTGCCCACACCGTCCGGGTGGTCGCATCTTATTATTCTTACGTTATCGAAGTTTGACGAAGCGTTTGCTTTCAGAGCGCTGTACAGCTGAGAATCGACACGGCTGCCGCTCGCTAAAATTTGATAAAGATAAATTTCACTTGAGCAGTCTATATTAGCGATATTAGCATTCGTGATACTTGCCAGCTGTTTAAGCAGAACACCGTCTTCTAAAATCAGCGTGTCAATTTTCAGCGTTTCAACATAGGAGGAGAAGTATGTGGCATTTAATTTCACATTCTGGCAAACTACGCTGACCTCTCCCGAGAAAGTAACAGTGCCGCCGTCCATGCTAAATCCATTTTCAACCCCAAAAGTACACTTACTGTCACTGCGTATAGTGATTTGGGTTCCGGATCCGTTAAAGCTATTGATATAGACACCAAAGCCGTTCATATCGACAGTAAGTTTTCCGCCGTTTACGTTAATGTCAGTATTTCTATCGAAGAAATCTCTGAGCATTTTCAGCGTACAGCCCTTGTTTTCGTTCTTTGCCGCAAACTCAAATGCTTCCGTAAGTTTTGCAAAGTATTTTACCGTTGTTTCGGTCTCACTCTTTACAGTGATTGCAGCGTATATCTTTGTGTTACACTCTCTGCACACGCCTGCTTCGGTATCAACGTCATCGTGTGCGCACTGATAACCGCATGTGCAATAGCCGTACTCGTCAAACACATGCTTGCTGTGGTCGATTACCGTAAGTGAATTATTGCTTTCCGAAACCTTGCTTGCGTCAAACAGCACTCCGTCGCCTATCGCAAATGCCTTGTTCTCGCCGAGCAGGTCGTACAGTGTCTTGTTGCCGTCATGTACCTCAATATGGTGGAATTCGCCGCCGTTTAAATTAACCGTACAGCCCTCGCCTATATTGAATATCAAATCATAAACGCCGCTCTCAACAGTTACGTTGCTGTTCTTGAACGCAATACTTATATTTCCGCTTGCTCCTCCGACATAGCTGAGTCCACCGCCGTTTTGGGAATCCTTAAATACTACCGTACTGTCGGTTATCGTCATATCCGAAGAAATTAGAATAGAGCAACCGTTTAAGTCAAACGTGAAGTCAGCGCCATTTACATCTGCAAACGAGAAGACCTCATTAGTAGCGCAAACAGCCTTTATAACGCATCCTTTATAGTTAGTATCCTGCTGTGTTCTTTCCAGTGCGTTCTTTATGTTGTAGGTGTACTCTACGTCACCGTTCGTTTTTGCAATTTCAAAGTATACATAGTTTCCGCACTCACTGCACATGTACTTGCCGTTACCGGTATTTATAACCTTTTCTGCAGAGTTTTTGCAGGTAACAGTTTCAATCTCGACCTCGTTTGTGCGCACCTCATAGCCGTTATATTTTACTACGGTGTATACCTTTATCTTGCCGTCCTTGCCGACATAGTCCCATATTTCGCACTCATCAACAGATGTATTCCGATAATTATCACTTCGCTCGGTATATTCGTCTTCTAAATTGCCTCCGATATACAGCTTGAACGTTAATGAGTTGTTGTAGTTCACTTCAAAGCCGCTCGCCATATTGGCAGTCGCCGAGAACCTAACGTTGTTTTCCCCGTAACGGTATGCCTTTGTCTTATTGGCAGTCAGTTCCGCACTTAAGATCGGTGCCTTGGTTACTGTCACATACTCTGCAACCTGCTGTTCACGCTGTTCGATATTAAGCCAGAGTCCGGTCAGTAAAAACTTATATGCGTATCCGCTTGCAAGCAGATCCACTATCTTACCGCCGTTTACCGTAATGCTTGTATATCGTCCGCCGCTGAGCTGAACATCTCCGCCGGATACGGTGAGATTCGTAATCTCTACATTTTCTTCGACAGTTACCGTTGAGCCTGCCTCGGCAGTTACGCCCGAAACAATGCCGTCGCCTCTAATCGTCAGCTTACCGCCATCGGCGACATTTACTGTATTATTCAACTTGTTATTGGCTTTTGAAATAAGTGTAATATCGCCTGTAACGGTAACGCCCCGTGTAAGTTCGCTGTCTGTAATATCCTTATACAGCGTTACTGTAGCCGTACCTACCTCGTTAGCCTTGTCAAAAGCGTCATAAATATCGCTGAACAGATCCGTCTCTTCGCCGCCGTTTGCCGTATAGCTTACAGTTGCAACGATTTCCTCTTTGCAGTAAGGACAGGGATTACCGTCAAGCACATAACTGCCGCTTCCGTCCTTATGAACGCACTTTTCAACAAAAATTCTATCGGTTTTGGTCATGGTCTGAATAGCATCGTATGTGTAAATAGTAAAGCCATTTATATCATTGGCACAAACTACACTTCCACTCGCAATTGCCATACCTAAAGTATAACCGCTGTCTGTTGTGCAAGTGGTGCTGTAGAACGTACCGGTTACGATAGAGATGCTACCGGACCCGTTGATATTCACGCTTAAAGAATTGGCTTCAACATTATTGATGACCGTGTCTCCGCCGTTAGTTTTCAGTGCATCAATATTTGCACCGTTTATAACAGTCGTTCCGCCATTTATTGACAGTTCTTTAATATAACCATCGGTACTGTTTACTGCAAGCGCACCGCTTGTTAATGTTACACTTCCCAGCTTGATTTTACCGTCAATTGTAACCTTAGTGTCAGTTCCGTTAACTGTGATTCCGCTTATCAGATTTTCTACATCGTCTTGTTTTACCGAAGAAGTGAAAGTCACGTCACCGCCGTTGACAGCGAACTGATAAAATACCTTCTTACCGTTAAAGTCAACAGTAAACCTGCCGCCTGTCACAGTAGTGAACTCATTAGCAGAAGATACTCCTTCCGACATCAGCTTTACAGTGCTGCCCTCGTTCTCCTGTGCCAGCTTTATGGCACTCTCTATATCCGCATAGCCTAACGACTTGCCGTCAGCATCTACTACCTCGGCTTCTATCAATGCGTCACATATACCGCAGATTACCAAACCGTTGTTTTCGTATGAAAAGCTATCCTTCGGGTGTGAGCAGGTCGCAAGTGTAAGCTTAAGCACATTCGACTTATATTCGTATCCGTTGCACTTAAGTACAGTGTAATATTCAACCTCACCGTCTTCCGCCGCAAGCTTACCGATTTCATAACAGTGTACCATATATTTAGTGTACAAATTATAATCTTTAATGCGATTATTGCCGTTTACGAAATCCGAATAGGTTACACCCCTTGAACCGTCCGCCAATTTGTATGTAACATTGACGTATAAATATTTCTCTCCGTTACGGTATATAACAGACGTTCCTTCGTCTGCCCACGCAATACTTGCACTCTTTATCGGCGCTTCTTCTACACTCAACGGTTTATCGTTGTTATTCAAACTGCTATAAACGCTCTCTGCACGTTCTGCAATTGAAAGCCATGCACCGCCGTCCACTTTATAAGCATAACCGTCAGCCAGAACAGATTCAAGATTGCCGTTAAGTATCTCGATGTCGTTGAATTTACCGCCGCTGAGTTTTACGTTACCGCGAACGGACAGACCTCGTATAGTGCCGCCGCCTATTTCTGCGTTGCCTCCTTTTTTAACTGACACAGAATTGAAGTATCCACCGCCGTTAATGACTAATTTTGAGTTTTCATTAACGTAAATAGGTGTATCCATATCGCCATCGCCGTTTACAGTAAGCGTGCCACCGTCAGATACCGGTATACGCGCTATGCCATAACGACCACCCAGTGTTTTACCGTTCAGTTCAAGCGTTACATTGCCCATAACGGTAATCTCCTGTGTACATTTGTCTGTAATATCCTTATACAGCGTTACTGTAGCCGTACCTATCTCATTAGCCTTGTCAAAAGCGTCATAAATATCACCGAACAGCTCTGTCTTTGCACTTCCGTCAACCGTATAGCTTACGCTTGCGGCAAACTCAGAGCCACAGTATTTGCATATACCGCCCTCATTAAAGGCATAACTGCCGTCCTCATTCTTATGCTCGCACTTGGTAAACAGATAATAGCTTACAGTTCCGTTTTCGGAGTCAAAATTATTTTTTTCGGCTATATCGCTGTATAATAAAGCCGTTGCTGTTTTCTCCGCAGTCGAATCTGACGAGTTATCATACCTTATAACACACGCACCGCTTACAAGCACGTCCTTAAATTTATGCTGTCCGAGAACGATACGGCCGTAAGTACCGCCGCCTATAGTCACCTTTGCGTCGGTTGCGTCATTGGCTATAATCAAATTATCAGCACCGGCATTATTGTCGGCATTTACGCCTTCGCTGATGTTTACAGTACCGCCTAATATATAAATTTGACCAAATCGGGTACTTGAGTCTTCAGGCAACGTAAGAGAACCGCTGTTCACATATATCTCGCACTTGATTAACAGATGACCTTTGGCAACAACATCTGCACCGTCAATAGTTATTCGCCCACCGTAATAATTACCGATAGTACCGTAATTATTTGCGGTAATCGTAAACTGACCGTTTGACAGTGTAATATAGTCCTTAAGCTTACCGCTTGTTACAAGAGTGAAAACACAGCCCTTGTTTTCAGCCTTATCGGCATATAATAAGCCTTCTTCAATGCTGTCAAAATACTCGTCAGTAGTACCGTCGGCTGATGTCACCTTTGCATAAAGCACAGCACCGCACGCACACTTGGTATTTGTTTCGGTGTATGTATGAGTATGCGCTACAACCATGACATTTGTAAGGTTTCCGCCGATCGTCTTCGCACTGCCGTCAACTATACTTTCGGGGAGATGTGTGACACTGTTTAAGGTCGCAAATGCATAACCCTTTGCAAGCAGATCGTTTACAGGTGTGCTGTTGCTTTCCTCGCCGCAGATGGTGTTGTACCTTCCGCCGTATAAAGCTACACCGCTTGCGTGTGCAATATAAACATTCTCAAATATGCCGCCGTATATTTCGACACACTTAGCACTGTTAATGACTAAATTGAGTACATCTGCGGCTGAACTGCCGCCGTCTGCAGTACCGTTTATAAGCGTACCGCCGTTTACACTAAAAGGTGCGTCTATGCATCCGTAGTAGGTGCTTTTCCTGCTGTCCTTAAGGTACAGCACACCACCGTTAGTTACACTTATATCCGCCTCTCCGCCGAGTGAATATCCGTTCACATCGACAGTAACCGTTGTATTGCCGATTTCTACGCTCTGTGTTATCTCGCAGTGCTTATACAATGTCAGCGTACAGCCGTTGTTTTCCGCCGATAATGCCGCAGTAAAAGCGTTGTCTATATTATCGAAATACTTCGCTGTTCCCACGCCCGAAACGCCCGCAGTAAGCTGATATTCGCAGGTAAGGCATACACCTGTTTTGCTGTCAACATCCGTATGACCGCACCGCTTACCGCAAATCGTACACTTGCCCGTTGTGCTGTCGTAACTGTGATCTTCATGTGATGCTATAAAAACAGTTGCAAGACCGTCTTTCAACAGTGTTTTTGAGCCGTCTATCGGCTCAGCATTGGGATACTTCATAAACATACGGTTCTCAGCCAACAAAGTCAGTATTTCTGCGTTTGCTCTGTCCCCGCCGCCGTTATAGCATATTTTTCTGAAAGATCCGCCGTGAAGAATTACGTCACTGCTTGCATCGTTTATATTGAGTGTTATGCCGATTGAACAATAGCAGTCAAATGTACCTGCACCTACCGACACAGTTCCCATAGCGCCGCAGTTTTCGTCAAATGTCAGCTTACCGCCGTTCGCTACTTTGAAATCGCCATAAAAACTATTATTTTTTCCCGATCCCGTAACGGTTATATCTCCCGAAACAGTTAACGTACCTACATTGGCTTTCTCAGCGATCCACAGCGTGAACTTACCGCTGAGTGTTGTATAGCTGCCTGTATAATTCTTGTATACTTTTAATGTACAGCCGGTGTTTGCTTCTCTGTCAGCCGCTTCAAAAGCCGCTCCCATCTCATTTTCTTCATAAACGGAAGCTACAGCCCCGTCCTTTACGATAACAGCCGCATACTGATATCCACACTCTGTACACTTACCCGTTTCGCTGTCAACATCGCTGTGAGGGCAAACATATCCACAGTCGCACTTGCCGTCAGTATAGGTATGGCTGTGGTCTTTGACTGTCAGCGTTTCACTGCTTGATATTTCCTTAACGCTTGCGTTGAAAAGAGTTCCGTCAGTCTTGAAGAAAGCCTTACCCTCGCCGAGCATATCATATAATGTCTTGCTGTCCCTTGCGTAAAGTCCGGCAGTATATGTACCGTCTTTCAGTATAACCGTACTCGAATCATATACATAGATCGAAGTGTCTAAAACTACATCGCCGTCTATTATAAGCGTACCGCCGGCGTAGGAAGGGTCGCTTGTCGGATATACATTACAACCGAGCATAACCGGATTGCCGCTGTTTTTGATTGTAAGCTTTCCGTTTTTGCAAGGAGTAATACTCCGGATATTAAATTGGCGTCCGTTTAAGTCAATTGTAAGTTCTCCGTATAAGTCATACTGAGCGCTTGGTTTAGAATAATCCTTAAACAGCTTTATCGTGCCGCTTCCGTTGTATTCATTCAGTATAGAGTCAAGCCCATCAGCATCTAAATAAGATGATAAGTTTCCGTCTGCACTTGTATAGAGTGCGACAGACACAACCGCACCGCAGATTGAACAGATGCCGTTGTCCGTGTTTATATCACCGCCATGCTCGCAGGGCTTTCCGCACTTCTCGCACCTGCCTGTTCCACTGCCGTATTTGTGGTCAGCGTCAGTATGCTCTACAACAGTAAGCGCAACGGGTAAACCCTTACTTACAAATTCTTTATAAAGATCATGATACTCGCCACTTTCGTCATATTGCAGTGCCTGCCGGGTAACATCAAGAAGATTGCCTAATTTCAGTAATCCGGAACCATCTTGGCGCCAGTATGTCAGCCCACCTATCTTCATTCCCGTAGCAAGCTTTACAGATGTCGTTGTAGTTCCGTCATCATTCACGGATGCCTTCACAGTCAAAGACGCTGTAGTTACTTTTGCACCATCGTTTACAGCAAGCCCTGCACCTGCCTCAACAAAAATTGTATCAAATTCTACATTTGCAACGCTGTCAATTATGAATGATCCGCCTTTGCGAACATACACCTGCGTAACATAACTGCCCGCTGTGCCGGTTAATGTAAGTGTGACGTCTTTGTTGACCCCAAGCTTGATATTGTTCAGCTTGTGACCGTTAAGGTCGATCATAACATTGTGTTTTACATCTATAGTATCTAAAATTGCAGTTGCCGATGCATCGCCGATATCCTGATAGATCTTAACATAGTTTCCGGTATCGGCAGTAATGCTGTCAAGGCAGTCTGCGAGCGTGTCATAGCCTGTCGGCGCACTGCCGTCTGTGCTGATTGTAGCAACAAACTGATGCTCACACTTGTTACACTTACCCGTGTTAATGTCAACATTGCTGTGATCACATAACGCTCCGCAATTTGTGCATTTACCGTCGGAATAACCGTTTTCATGTGCACATTCTTTATATGTAAATGTAAATTTTTCTGTAACAGTTTCTGTGCTGTCACCGTCTGAATAGGTTATATCACAATACAGAACATAATTTCCGGCAGGAATATTATCCGCAAGCTTGAATTCGCCGTTGCTTCCGGATACTGCCGCACCGAGCTCATCTGCACTGTATGCACTGTTCGTACTGTACCAGTTATAGCTTATGCTTTCACTGTCAACCGTATAGGTGCTTACAAGCTTGTAATTGTCCTTCTCTTCCTGCGAAGTGTTTGTATAGAAAACCGTTCTGTTTGTGTTGTCACCCTGTGTAACCTTGTTGAAACGGTTTGCATTCGACTTTACCTGAACGGTATTGGATACAATATCTCCGCACTTTATTGTAAGAGTATTATCAGTGTCGTATGTAACCGAAAACTCGGTATCGCAGACCATGCACACCCAGCCGTAATCGGTCTTGATTATGCTTGCTGATAAATCGGGTTCATCGCCGCCGAAATAGCCTCTTGCGTCTGCAAACTCTTCATCGCTCATATTCTTCAGAGTAATATCAAAGTAAACCGTACCCTTGAGCTTGGTATCAGTCATGCCTTCAATTATTTCATACTCTTCCGTCTTGAATATTCCTGTCTGCTTTCCGAGTATTATACGGGGAGAAGTATCAGGCTTTATAACTACCGTCTTAGCGTCCGCTCCGCCAATCTCATAATAGCCGCTGTTATACTTGACCTCGCCTGTCACAGCACTTTCCTCAGCCTTGAAATCGGCAGAACCCCTTACTATTAATTCATCCATGTCTATTTCCGGCAAAGTTTGACCGATAGCGTATGAACCGCCCGTAGTGTAAACCGAGCCTGTTCCGCTCATTATAAGGTTTACTTTGTAAATGCCATACTTAGTACCGTAAGCAGTGACCTTACCGCCGCTTATTTCGGCATCCATTCCGTCGCCGTTGTTTCCGCTGTAGTATATTCCGACTCTTGCTGCATTGCCTTCAGGCACAGTAATACTGCCGTTTTCGCTGACGGAAATTTTGTCGAAATTACTGGTAAGCAATATTGCACTGTTTAACGTAGATTCATTAGCACAACCTACTGCAGTAAGACTGCCGTTGCCGTCAACAGTAATGCCACGGCTGACATTGACAGCCACACCCTCAAAAGATGCAGTTGTCGCATTTGCGTTCAGCACACCGTCATTATGTATTTCAAGCGAATTTGTCTTTACAGTACCTGTTGCGTTTACTGTACCGCCGTTCAGGATTATCGTTCCGCCGAGAGAGCGTGCCATACTGTCTGTAGAGCGGTTCTCTGCATTCAGCACACCGTCGCCGCTGATCGTCATTGTACCGTCACAGTTAGTAGTATCCGTATTTACGGCACTGAGAACGTATGTATCGCTGTCATCGGTGTTCGTCTGTACGATAGTGTTTTCACCGTTCAGCACTATTTTCGTACCGTCGGGGACTGTTACGACGCTCATCATATTCTCTTCTGTTGTCGCCTGAATGTTCACTCCGTCAAGCGTCAGCGTCTTTGTGTCATAATCCCAGCTCCAGCCGACACCGTTTTCGTCCGCCGTCTTTTCTCTGAAATCAAGCGGTGTCGTGATGACATTGCTCTCGCCGTCATGCGTATGCACCTCGCCCTCGGCAAATGCCGATAACGGTACAGCCGTCAGCGTCATTGCCGCAGACAGCACCGCACTTATGAGCCGTACAAATTTTTTCTTCATGTTTTTCCTCCTGTAGATTTACCCGTGCTTATGCCATGCACCTGCACTTATGCAGTGCCTCCTTCAGCTTTTCAAGCGGTATCAGCTTCTTGTGGAAATAGGTACAGCCAAGCCTGTATGACTGCGCCCCGAATCCCTCATCGTCCGACAGCCATATTACAGGCGTGTCCCTGTCGGCATTCTTCGCCGCAATAACGCCCTCCATACCGTCCGCTCCGTCGGCAAGCACGATTATAAGGTCAGCCGTCTTACACTCCGTCACAAAGCTCTCATACCTCTGACATACCCTGTAGGCAATTCTTCGATATGCTGCCGTTGCGATCTGTGTTATTTTCGCTTTCAGTATCTCCGCCTCGTTTGCGGTATCGTAAACGCAGATGAGCATACTTCTCCCCCTTATAATTTTATAATTATATCATAACTCATTCGCTTTTAATTTTCAACTTTTTGGCACGAACGGTTGTTATAACGGCGCAAACGGTCATAAATGCGGCACATAATACAAAAAACGGTGCCCTACAGACACCGGTCAAGTGAAATATATCGCCAAGCACTGCCTAAAACATTTTCCGCACCGACAAGGAGTTAATATTTTCGTGACTTTATCTGTACAACAGCACTGACACCAACCCTCCCAAAACCGCACTATCCCACCCGCATTCCGTACTGCAATCGTCTATATGCGTTGATATGCTTTCGCATCGGCACTATCCCTCTCGCTTTTCGTAGGGTGAGCGTCTGTGTGTGCTTAGTTGGCTTTGCGTCCTTGCAAAGCCCTTGGGCACACACGCTAAGGCATCCTTGCC
>OGXM01000030.1_pt1 | contig 73828 bp, 67 predicted proteins | sample 1576271 | NCBI WGS metagenome assembly OGXM01 (sample SAMEA3541579, study PRJEB24748) | human gut metagenome | biome: human gut; feature: human-associated habitat; material: faeces | place: China | collected 2012 | reverse complement strand
AGTCGGTTTATTTTTATAATTATCAATCAGCCCCCGTATCTTGTTCTTGATTTGCGGTTTTCCCGCTGTCAATACCAAATACAGTTCGTTGCCTTCCATTTCGTGAAACACCTCTCCGGCTTTCAGCTTTTCGGACTCCGTAGCCTGCGGGTTGTCCGCCGTGCGGACTGCCTCGTTCATTTCCTCGATGGTCGCCCCGCTCGCGTATTCTCCGGTTTCTTCATCCTCTCCGTTCTCGTATTCCACAGGGACATCGGAAAGGCGTATATCGCTGAAAGCATCCTCCACCTTGCCGTCCGGCAAGCGCATGGACGGTTGCCCTGCATCCGTGGAATCCGGTGTTTCGTCCGCAAAGGTAACGTCATCTTCTTCAAGAGGTTCTCCCTCAATCGGTGTGGCAGCTTGTGGAACTGCCGTGTCCCCGGTCGTCCTGCTTTGGGGCATTTTGAACAGGCTCCTGCCCACGACATCCGTGTCGTTTCCCGGCTCTTTACGCTTTGACGGCGGCTTCGGTTGTCCCGCCTGCCCGTCCTGCCGCCTCTCGTACAGCAGGTAAAAGACCAGCCACATATTGTAGAGGAGCAATATCGCTATCAGTACATCCGTCATAAATAGTCCATTCTTTTAGTTGTTAATACTTAAATCAAATCTTCCCGTTCCCGTCTGTAGAGTTCGTTAATCTCGTCCTTGTGCTGTTCCAGATGATGGAGCAGCACGGTGTCGATATAGCCGCCTACCGTGATTTCCTTGTCCGCGATGATGTTCACAATCTTGGAAATTTTGTTGTGCACTTCACGGCTGATATAGACACACTGGCGTGTCTTTATCTCGTTGCGTTTGAGGTAGGTCGTACCGTAATCGGCACTCTGCCTTTTCCTGCGGGCGGGAGCTTCCTTCGGTGTCTCCGGTGGCACAGTCGGCTCTGCCTGCCTCTCTTCTCCGGAATGTGTGCCGGGCGGCGTTGCCTGACCGAGAGGCTTGATGCTTCCGTCCTGCTTGCGCCTGCCTATCGCCTCCAGCAACAGGTTTTCGTCTATCCCTTCGGTATCCGCTCTGCGACTTGCCATACCTATTGCCATTTAATGAGTGAGACAACCTCTTCTGAGAACAGGTCGATGTTGCTTCCTTTTATCTGGCTCTTTTCGGCGGGAAAGAGTGTCGAACGGAAAATGTTTTTCCGGTCGCCCAGCATCTCCTTGCGGAAACGCTTGCTGTCAGGCAGGCGGGTCTTCATTACGGAGATGTTCATTTCATCCATAATGCTCTCGTACATGGCATACAGCCCATTCTTTTCCCGACCGTCCACCTTTGTCCAGAACAGGTGCAGCCCTTTGGTTCTGGCGATGCCTGTCGTTATCAGGTTCTCGTTGAAAAGCGTCACGAACTGCAACGAGCTTTCCATGTCCAGACGGTCGGCACTGATGGGTGTGAAGATATAGTCCATCTGCGAGAGGGTCTTGATTACATCGTTGCTTTTCAATGTGCCCGGCAGGTCAAAGAAAATGATGTCCGGTTTCACGGCTTCCTCATTCAGCAACTTGTCCGCTTCGTCAAGGGCATTGGCGGCATCGCTGCGGATGACGGGATAGGACTTCTTTCCGAGATTGCGGAAGTGGGCACAGGCAAGGGCCTTGAAATAGTCGTTCTCGCTGACGACCTTGATTTCGTGTTCCCGCAGGTCGCAGATGCTTGCCTGCGGCTTGTCGCAGTCGATGACTGCCACATTGTAGTTCTTCACATAGTGGAGATAACTCGCCACCAGAATTGTCATGGAGCTTTTTCCCGCCCCTCCTTTTTGGGTGTAAAATGCTGCAAAGATTTCTTTATTCATACCTTTAATGTTTTATGTTAGTGATTATCTGTTCCGGTAGATACTTGTTTATCTGTTTTGTCAGCGGTGCAGGCATTGTATAACCGAAGCTGCGGTGATTCGATTATCCGTTTGCCCGCTTCGGTATATATCTGAAGCGATACGACAGTACGACAGCAAGTCATTGAACCTGTACGACACCGCTTCTTTGCCGCAACGGATATCCGGATACCCGTTGAGAGGATTCGGCGGTGATTTTATCCGGCAAATCCCTGTTGCCTCAATTCTCCAGTTGTTCGTTTCCATAAACCTTTCGTTTTTTAATTCTGCGGCAAAGTAAAGCCTTAAAACCCGTACCGGCACCATACCCGCCAAAAGTGGCAGCAAGTGGCACAGGTGGCAGCGAGTGGCACAGCTAAAAGGCTGATTTCGTGTATGCAACAGCTGTAATTTTGCGCCCAAGCGACAGGGTACGCCGCCGATGTCCCATCGGCTGTCATAGAGAGTTTCCATCCAATCCGTCCGAAGGCGGATTTTTGTGTTCACCTGAACACAGCAAGATGTCTTTTCAGCCGCTCAAAAAGATTTGAGCATCCTGAAAAGCACTTGCCCTTGCAGGGGGCGGGCTGCCTCTCCGAAGTCGGGCAACCTTTCAAGACCTCCGGTCGGGATGTCGAAAGCGGCGGCTTATGTCGTGACACCACTAAATCCAAAGTAACATGACAGAAAAAAGAAAGAAGAAATGGGGGCGGAACCCCAAGAATGATCCGGCGGTGTTCCGCTACACCGTCCGTTTCAACGAAGAAGAACACAACCGGTTCCTCTCGATGTTCGAGAAGTCCGGTGTTCCGGCAAAGGCGGTCTTTATCAAGGCGCACTTCTTCGGACAGCCGTTCAAGGTGCTTGTCGTGGACAAAACTTTCGTGGAATACTACACGAAACTGTCCGATTTCCACGCGCAGTACAGGGCTGTCGGCACGAACTACAACCAAGTAGTGAAGGAACTGAAGAGCCGTTTTTCCGAGAAAAAGGCGATGGCGTTGCTCTACAAACTGGAGAAATGCACGCTGGAACTGGTCTCGCTCAGCCGTCAGATTGTTCAGTTATCGCAAAGTCTGGAAGAAAAATGGTCGCAAAAATCTCGTTAGGAAGTTCGTTGTACGGGGCATTGGCGTACAACGGGGAGAAGATAAACAAGGAGGAAGGCAGGCTGCTCGCGACCAACAAAATCTACAATGACGGTTCGGGAACGGTGGACATACGCAGGGCGATGGAGGACTTCGGGCGGTTTATGCCCACGAATGTGAGGACGGAAAAGCCCGTACTCCACATATCGCTTAACCCCCATCCTGATGACCGTCTGACGGACACCGACCTGACGGACATCGCAAGGGAGTATCTTGACAGGCTGGGCTACGGAAACCAGCCCTACATGGTGTATAAGCACGAGGACATAGACCGGCATCACCTGCATATCGTGACCGTCAATGTGGATGAGACGGGCAGGCGGCTCAATCAGGATTTCCTTTTTCGCCGGAGCAACAGGGTACGGAAGGAACTGGAGGAGAAGTACGGGCTGCATAAGGCGGAAGGCAGGCGCAACCCGTTGGAAAATCCGCTCCGCAAGGTGGACATATCCGCAGGGGATGTGAAACGGCAGGTGGCGAATACCGTCCGGGGGCTGCTTGCCTCGTACCGCTTTCAGTCGATGGGCGAATACCGTGCGCTGCTGTCGCTCTACAACATAGCCGTGGAAGAGCCTCGTGGCGTGACGGACGGGCGTGAGTATCACGGACTGGTATATGCGGCTACCGATGATGCCGGGAACAAAGCCGGCAATCCGTTCAAGTCCTCCCGTATAGGGAAAAACACAGGTTATGAAGCGGTGGCGAGACGCTTTGAGAAGTCAAAGGCGTATATCAAGGAGAAGAGACTTGCCGATATAACCAAGCGGACCATTCTTGCCGTACTGCAAAAGACTTACCGCAAGGAAGAGTTCGTCCGTATGCTGCACGACAAGGGCATTGATACGGTATTCCGTCTGACGGACACGGGGCGCATTTACGGGGCGACCTTCATTGACCACCGCACGGGGTGCGTGCTGAACGGTTCACGGATGGGAAAGGAACTGTCCGCAAACGCATTGCAGGAGCATTTCACATTGCCGTATGCGGGAGAACAACCGATACCGTTCACATTGGCTTCGGACGGTGCGCCGCAGGCTGCTGCTGAAAGCCTTTGGGAAAACGAATGGGAACATTCATCGGGATTGGGCCTGCTCTCCGGTGACACTTCCGGAACGGAAGCGCAGGAGGAAGCCTTTGCCCGTAGTCTCAGGAGAAAGAAGAAAAAGAAAAATCAACGTAAAATCTGAAAATCGAATTTATGCAACAGGAAGATGATTTGAGAGCCTTAGCGAAAATCATGGATTTTCTGCGGGCTGTAAGTATTTTATTGGTGGTCATGCACCTTTATTGGTATTGCTACGAGGCGATACTCGCTTGGGAAGTGAACATCGGCGTGGTGGACAGGATCCTGATGAACTTTGACCGCACCGCCGGACTGTTCCGTTCCATGCTCTACACGAAACTTTTTGCGCTCGTGCTGCTGGCACTCTCCTGTCTGGGGACAAAGGGAGTGAAGAACGAGAAGATAACATGGATAAGGATTTGGACGGTGCTCGGAGCCGGACTTGTCCTGTTCTTCTTGAACTGGTGGATATTGGAACTGCCATTGCCGGTTCCAGCAAACACAGCCCTCTATACGGCTGCTGTCGCCACAGGGTATGTGTGCCTGCTGATGGCGGGGACTTGGATGAGCCGACTGTTGAAAACGAATCTGATGGACGATGTTTTCAACAACGAGAACGAGAGCTTCATGCAGGAGACACGTTTGATTGAGAACGAGTATTCGGTCAATCTGCCGACCCGTTTCTATTATAAAAAGAAATGGAACGACGGCTGGATAAACATTATCAATCCGTTCAGAGCCTCCATCGTTCTCGGAACGCCGGGCAGCGGCAAGTCATACGCCGTGGTAAACTCCTATATCAAACAGCAGATTGAAAAGGGGTACTCGATGTATATCTACGATTTCAAGTTTGCGGACTTGTCCACCATCGCCTATAACCACCTGCTCAACCATCTGGACGGCTATAAGGTCAAGCCGAAATTCTATGTAATCAACTTCGACGACCCGCGCCGGAGCCACCGTTGCAATCCCATTCATCCGGATTTCATGGAGGACATTACGGATGCTTACGAGAGCGCCTATACCATCATGCTCAATCTGAACAAGACATGGGTGCAGAAGCAGGGCGATTTCTTTGTAGAGTCGCCGATAATCCTGTTTGCTGCAATTATCTGGTATCTCAAGTGCGCCCATAAGGCGGTGTAATAAATATCTATTTAGCAATAGATTAGGTTAGAGTTCTATGAAAATAAGACCTACTGTCATCCGACTTATCCCAGAGGGAAACCCGAGGGGGAGTGTAGCATGTCGGAGAAGCCATAAGTCAGCCAACTGCCACGCTGCGACTGAATGGCAAGACAGAAAGACGGACATGAGGATGAAGCCTGAACTGGTTGAACAACAATCCAGTGGCACATACCAGGGCTGTGGCGGAAGGCAGTTACCAACGCCATATCGCATGTACCCCAGCAAGTGTTTAGGTTGTATGGGGCAAAGAACTGACTGCGACACGTCTGCAATAAGCAGATTAACGGACGAACGTTGCATCCGACAGTCTGTCATGCTTGTTATTACACCCGCTAAATGGGGATTGCCTAAACCGAAACGCCGAAAGGCTATAGAAGTCGTTCTTGAATATTCGGCATGGCAACGGAGCTTCCGTAGTAGTCCGAGCAGGGTAATGCCCTGCACATGGCGAAGGGAAGCAGTTATATAATCAATATAATCAAAGGAAAATGTGAGAGACATTATGAGAAATCCAAAGAATGTATTGAACAACTTAGTGAAACACAGCAATGTATCGGGCTATAAGTTCGAACGGTTGTATCGTATTCTATTCAATGAACAGATGTTCTATACCGCCTACCAGCGAATCTATGCCAAACAGGGCAATATGACCGCTGGGACAGACGGCAAGACAGTTGACGAAATGAGTATTCAGAGAATAGAAAATCTAATCTCCAAGCTTAGAGACGAAAGTTACAAACCCAACCCAGCCCAAAGGGTCTATATCCCTAAGAAGAACGGAAAGAAACGCCCGTTGGGCATCCCGTCTTTTGAAGACAAGTTGGTGCAGGAAGTGGTACACATGATACTGGAAGCCATATACGAGGGAAGTTTTGAAAATACCTCACATGGATTCAGACCACGTAGGAGTTGCCAGACTGCATTAACCCAAATTCAAGATACGTTTCTCGGAACAAAATGGTTTATAGAGGGGGACATAAAAGGCTTCTTCGACAACATAGACCATAACGTTCTGATTGGCATACTCGAAGAACGCATAGCGGACGAGAGGTTCATAAGGTTCATCCGTAAATTTCTGAACGCTGGGTATATTGAAAATTGGAAATACAGACACACGTACAGTGGAACTCCGCAAGGCGGCATCATTAGTCCCATACTGGCTAATATTTACCTTGACAAGTTCGACAAGTACATGGAGGAATACGCCCAATCTTTCAATAAAGGCGCAAGCAGAAGATTGGATAAGGATTACCGTCGGATTAAAGACCGTAAGAACAAGCTGGAAAAGAAACTGAAATCCGAAACCGATACAAAGGTACGGAAAGACCTTATTGATAAAATCAAAGGGTATTACCGACAGATGCAACAAATGCCTTGTGTCATGGAAATGGATGAAGAGTACAGACGGTTGAAATATGTCAGATACGCAGACGATTTCTTGATTGGGGTTGTCGGCAGCCATGAAGAATGTGGGCAAATCAAAGCGAATATCACACAATTCATGAAAGATAAGCTAAAACTTGAACTGTCGGCAGAGAAAACGCTTATAACCCAAGCACAAGAAAAAGCTAAATTTCTGGGATATGAAATAACCGTACGCAACTCCAAAGCCACCAAGAGAGATAAGAATGGAGTGCTCAAAAGAATGTTCAACCGCAAGGTTGTACTTCTACTCCCGAGAGAGGTGGTCAAGAACAAGTTGATTGACTACAAAGCCATGAGGGTTATACAAACCAATGGCAAGGAGGATTGGAAGCCAAAGGCACGCAGTTATATGATGAACTGCAAACCGGAGGATATTGTAGCCCAATTCAATAAGGAGATAAGAGGATTCTACAATTATTACTCGATAGCGAACAATGTATCTACTCTTTGCAAAAGGTTCGGTTATATTATGGAATACAGTATGTACAAAAGCATCGCCAAAAAGCAAAGCAGCAGTGTACGGAAGATTAAAAAGAAATACTCGAAAGACAAAGACTTTGTAATCAGTTACACGGATGCAAAAGGGCAATGCAAATGCCGTGTGTTCTATAATGAGGGTTTCAAGAGAAAAGACGATCAATGTGATGCTAAATGCGACATAATGCCAAACACCAATTTTCTGCCAGCCTCAAGTCTTGTTGAGAGACTAAAGGCGGAACAGTGCGAGGTATGCGGAGCGCATGGCAAAACGGTGATGCACCATGTTCGTGCCTTGAAAGACTTGACAGGCAAGAACGAATGGGAACGCATCATGCTCAAAATGCACCGTAAAACATTGGCAGTCTGTCCAGAATGTAATGCTAAAATACATGGCAATGTATAACACTAAGTTGAATTATAACGGAGAGCCGTGTACATGGAGACATGTAAGCACGGTTCGGGGGCAGGCTCTCGGAAACCTACCGCAGAAATGCGGCAAGGCGCCGAGTGCCGAGCCTACAATATACCAAAACGGCAAGTATTGCACCTTTCCGCACGCCATTGAATTTCTGAACAGACGGTACGAGGACATTTTCCCCATACTGACGAGTTATCCTGAGCTGGAGAACTACTTGAGTCCGTTTATGGATGCGTGGCTGGGAGGCGCTGCGGAGCAGTTGCAGGGGCAGATAGCATCCGCCAAGATTCCGCTTTCGAGGATGATTTCACCGCAGTTGTACTGGGTGATGAGCGACAGCGAGTTCACGCTCGACATCAACAATCCGGAAGAGCCGAAACTGTTGTGTGTCGGCAATAATCCTGACCGTCAGAACATCTACGGCGCAGCGCTTGGTCTGTATAACTCCCGTATAGTGAAACTCGTGAACAAGAAAGGGATGCTAAAATCTTCGATTATCATAGATGAGTTGCCGACGATATATTTCAAGGGGCTTGACAATCTCATTGCCACTGCACGAAGCAACAAGGTTGCCGTGCTGCTGGGCTTTCAGGATTTCTCGCAGCTGGTGCGTGACTATGGGGACAAGGAGGCGAAAGTGGTGATGAACACCGTAGGCAATCTGTTTAGCGGTCAAGTGGTTGGCGAAACGGCGAAGAACCTTTCGGAACGGTTCGGAAAGGTCTTGCAGAAACGGCAGTCCATTTCCATAAACAGACAGGATATTTCGACCTCTATCAACACGCAGATGGACAGCCTTATTCCGGCAAGCAAGATATCAGGACTGACACAGGGTATGTTTGTCGGCTCTGTGGCTGATAACTTCAGCGAACGTATTGAACAAAAGATTTTCCACTGCGAGATTGTGGTGGACTCCGAAAAGGTCAGGCAGGAGGAGAAGGCGTACAGGCCTATTCCTGTCATTACCGATTTCAGGGACGAGAACGGTAACGATTGCATGAAAGAGATGATACAGGAGAACTACAACCGCATCAAGGCGGAAGTGAAACAGATTGTCGCCGATGAGTTGCTGCGCATACAGAATGACCCGGCACTGGCGCATCTGTTGAAGCAGAAGTAAAAATAGAAAAGCGGAAGAACAGTCATTGCGATATTCTTCCGCTTTTGTATTGATCTGAGGTAATCAGTCGTTATGACATTCTTTTATGATAAACTGTTCTAATTGTTGCTTGTCGGGTAATTGTAGTTTATAGGTCGAAACAAACAGTTTGTTATCCATACTGCCAAGAGCATATTCCACCATCTTTTTTCCTTTATGGGTGCAAAGCAAAATTCCCACGGGAGGATTGTCTCCCGGTTGCATTTCGTTTTCTGCATAATAGCTGACATAGGCGTTCAGTTGCCCGATGTGCTCGTGGCGGAACTCGTCATTTTTCAATTCCACAATGACGCTACAATGAAGCAGACGGTTATAGAAGACGAGGTCTGCATAATAATATTCTCCGTCTATTATGATACGTTTCTGGCGAGCCTCAAAACAAAAACCTTTGCCAAGTTCCAGTAGGAACTCTTGCAAATGAACAATCAGGGCTTCTTCTATATCGTTCTCCGTAACGACATCTTTTGCTTGAAGACCGAGAAACTCGAATGTATATGGGTCGCGCAGTTGAAGTTGCACTGATTGATGTTCCGCTTTATCATTGACAAGCATCATGGCTTTCATCTTGTCCTCCGATAAACCGATGCGGATATGAAGATTGGAGTTGATTTGCCTGCGAAGTTCACGGACGCTCCATGTTCCGCGAATACACTCGGTTTCATAGAAAAAACGCACTAAAGGATCTTCCACTGCAAGTAATTCCCGAATGTGAGAAAATGAGAGCGTAGAAACAATTTTTTGGGCAGGAGTAGTGAATTGGGTTGGTTGGCAATTAACTTCCAGCGCATTTCCAGATAAAGATAATTTATGCGACATTGTAGCATAAATCTCCGGCAATGGCAAATTATGCGACACTGTCGCATAATTCTCCGAAATCAATGTTTCAATTTGCGGATAATAACGATAGAACAGCCGCGCAGATTGGAAAAGAGTTACATTTAACCCTTTTTGCGCAACACGTTTTTCCAGACTCTTCAACAATCCGTCCCCATATTTAGCTCTGTCGCTTCCATTTTGCTCATATTCAATAATATAGCCGCCAATAATCCAATTACGCAATGTGGCTGTTTGATTTATGGCTTTTACAGCCAACCCGCGCATTGAGCCATCGAGGGCAAGAATATTCTGCGCTAATTGTTCAAAGGTTATACCCTGTATGTTGTTCGCTAATTGTTCCATACTATATGGTCTTAATTGTTCTACAAAAGTACAAAAATGTGGAAGATACGGGCTATATCTCCCATCAAATCTTATCGTTTTACCGTCTTGTTCTTTCGCGTTCCTCGTCCATGTCCATGCGCCGGTTGAGTTTCTCCTGCATTTTGTCGAGGAAGTAGGTGCGGCTGTCGTTCTTGCGTAGTTTGAGGTCGGAATAGATGCGGTAACAGTCTTTCGCCTCCACATTGAACAGCGAGTAGAAGAAGGCAGCAAGTTCGCCGACGGTGATTTTCCCGTCATTGATGCAGTCCATCTCCGCCATGCCGTAAAGGATTTCCACGAGGTCGGAGGCCTTGCCCGTCCAACGCATGGGCGGGGCATCGGCAGGCGTGTCGTCTTTCTTTTCGTCTTTGGAGGGGATGGAGGATAGTGGCGGCACTTGGCTATGTGGCAAGGCGAGGTGCTTCAGCATCTTGCGCACGAAGGCGAGGGCTTTGCGCACATACACACCGTGGTCGGTGTCCGTGCCTTGCAGGGCTTTGTGGTATTGCAGTTCCGTTTCCGCATAGCTCAACGCAGGAAGCGGGTGGCAGGGGCTTTCCGCTCCCGTGCAGAGCGACACGACCGCCATAGTGAACTCGTTGTATGCCGCATTCAGTCCGCTGCGGCTGCCGGGATTGTCTATCAGACGGAAGAACTCCGTCTCCGTCAATATGAGATGTTCCATTTGCTATCAGTTTTATGTTGTTACACTTGGGTTGAAGTGTGCGCACATAAAACTATCGGGCAAACGGTAGTCCAATGGAGAGAGTTTCTTGCGATCTGTTTTGCAACAGGCTGATAAACAGTAGTATGTTTGATGAAAATAATTTTGGATGCCCCAAAAAGGATTTCCGTAAGTGTTCAGAAAGTGAACACGTGTTCACTTTCTGAACAGTCTTTTGAGCCGGGAAGCGTTCATTTTCTGAACACTTGCGCCATCGTTCTTGCGGTACATGGCTTTCAGCGAGCCGTCCTTGTATGCCTTTATTCCGTCCCGTACCCATTCGCTTTCGGGCAAATCCCCAAGGAACAGGCGGCGACCGTTCCCGGCAATGACGGGTATCGTGCAGAGAATGATTTCGTCCAGCAGGTGCATCCGTGCCATGCCGTTGATAATGCTTGCGGTGGTGGCGTCGGCTTCTATGAAATAGGTCGTGGCGGTCTTGTCAAGCACCAGCGTCGTGAGGGATGTGTATTCGGAGAGCGGACGGGCGGTTTCCTTCATTTCGGCAATCCCGAACCTGTCCGGCGTGTCGGTCTTGGAAAGCCATTTCTGCGCTTCCCCTGAACTGTCTGCGAGGCATCCGTCCATCGTGAGGACGGCGAATAATACGACTTTTCCCATTCGGTCTCTTTTTTAGTGGTTATGACCGAAAGAAAGCCATCATACGAAAATAGCGTGCAAATCACACTACTTTCTGGTGACGGCTCTGGACTGCCTCTACGGAATGTACGTGACTGCACGCTATGCCGAGGCATAGCATAAGCATCACGCAATCGCTTTCCGTAGTTCGAATTGTCCAGATTCTCACCAGACGCGCCTTGCGGTCTTATTCTATACTATATCTTCATCGGGTAGAAATTTTTACTTTCCGCACCCGACTTTTCTCAAATGTTGCTACAAAGGTAGCCTTTTTCCTGTAATTCCTTTCATCTTTTCACTATTTTCTATTCTATTCCGTATGCTTTTATCTTGTTGTACAGCGTGGTACGCCCGATGCCGAGCAATGCCGCAGCCAACGTGCGGTTGCCCTTTGCCTGTTCCAGCGCATGGATGATTTGTTTTTTCTCCATATCGTTTAGTGCCAATGAAGCGTCAGCCGCCAACGGCATTTCGTCAAACTCCAATATATCAGCCGTGACCGTGTTGCCTTCGGTATGCAGCACCGCCATGCGCACGACCCGTTTCAGTTCCCTCACGTTGCCGCCCCACGCATAGGCGAGCATCCGTTTCCTCGCTTCCGCGTCAAAGCCTTTCACCTGCTTTTCTAATTCATCGTTGGCAAGTTGCCGGAAGAAGTCAGCCAATGGCAGGATGTCTTCCTTGCACTCACGCAACGGCGGTATGTGCAGGGTGTATTCTTTCAGCCTTTGGTAAAGGTCAGCCCGGAAACGCTTTTCGGCGATAGCTGTATGCAAGTCCTCGTTGGTGGCGGCAATGATGCGCACATCGGCTTTCTTGTCTTTGCTGCCGCCAGTGGGTCTGTACCGTTTGGCTTCCAACGCACGGAGTAGCATCTGTTGTACTTCTAATGGCAGGTTGCCTATCTCGTCAAGGAACAACGTGCCTCCGGCGGCTTCCTCCCAAAAGCCTTGCTTCTTGCTTTCGGCTCCCGTGAACGCCCCTTTCTCGTGTCCGAACAAAGTGGATGCGGCAAGTTCTTTTGACAGCAGTCCGCAATCCACTGCTATGAATGGCTTTCCAGCCCGTTTGCTCCTTGCGTGTATCTTCTCGGCTATGTGTTCCTTGCCCGTGCCGCTCTCGCCCAGTATCAGGACGCTCATGTTGGTGGTGGCAACCAGCTTTATCTTGTGGTCTATCTCACGGAAAGCAGCGCTCTGCCGTTCGTAAATCGGTGCTTCGTGCCGCTCCATCCTTTTCCGCAAGGTTTTCAGGAGCGGAAAGAGGTTGTCCTCAATCAACTTCTTCGGGATGTAGTCCTCCGCGCCCAATTTCATAGACCGGACGGCGGTGGGCACTTCGTCATAGTCGGTCATGACGATGTAGGGATTGTTCCTGCCTTGCTTCCGCAGTTCTTCCAGCAGGGCGATGCCGTCACCGTCGGGCAGGCGCATGTCGGCAAGCACGATGTCGTCCTCCTGCATTTTGACAAACAATTTCCGTGCGCCGTTGCAGTTATAGGCAGTCATACAATGAAATCCTTTGTTCTCCAACAGGCGGCACACAAAGTCGGAATAGATGATGTTGTCCTCAATGACGATTACTCTGCCCATCGTTCTGCCTCCTTCCTTGCCAAATCTACAATCAGTTTGCCTTGTGCCAATACAGCACCGACGGCTGCACTCAATTCTTCATCCGATATGTTCTCCTTATGGATGGCATCATACAGTGTTTTCAGCGGCTGTTCCGCCTTTAACAGCATCCACGAGCTTCTCAAATGATGTATCCAGTTATCCAACGCCTTCATGTCCTTTGCTTCCGCCGCCTTGCGTACTTCCTCCATGTCGGATTGCGTAGTGGCCGTCAGCTTTTCCAATGTGCGCCGTTTCTCGCCGAAAGCAAGCAGGGGCGAGAGGTCTATGCGGTTTGTATCGTTCCGCTTGATGCTATTTTCCGTGACGGCAAGCAGTTCGTCTATGGAATAGGGCTTGTATAGCACGGCGGCAAAGCCTTTCCTTTTCAGTTCTTCTTCCTCCACATAGCCTGCGGCGGTGGCGGCAACAACGGGAATGGTCTGCGAGTTGCCGATTTCCGACGTGCGCAACAGTTCAAGCACCTCATAGCCGTTCACCTCCGGCATTTTCAGGTCGGTTATCAGCAGGTCGTAGTCCTTCGTGCGCATCAGGTCTGTCAGTTCGTCCACCGTCAGGCAGGTGTTGCACTCCACGCCGTGTTGCTTGTACATTCCCTTCATCATGTCCAGCAACATCCCGTTGTTGTCTATCGCCAGCACGGAGCAGCCGGAGAGCATGGAATGTTGGGCGTTTGTCTTTTCGGTGGCAGTTGTTTCCTCCGTCTTAGGCAAGGGCAGGTTCACGGTGAAGCGGCTTCCCTTACCCGGTTCGCTTTCCACTGCGATGCTTCCTTTCAGCAGCTTCACCGTATCGGCAACGATGGCAAGCCCTAATCCGAATCCGTCTTCCGTCACGGCGTTGCCCAGCCGCTCAAACGGGGTGAATATCCGTGCCTGTTGTTCTTCGGTCATGCCCGTGCCTGTATCTTCCACTGACAGCGTAAATGTTTCGTTCTTATAATCTGTTCTCAATATGATTGTGCCGCTCTTGGTAAACTTGATGGCGTTGGATAGCAGGTTGCCGCCGATACTCAATATGCGGTTCTTGTCGCCGCTTACTATCTCGTCCGCTTGGCTTTTCACCATGAATGCGAGTTGTTTAACTTTCGCCAATGGCTCAAACTCTGTTTTCAATGTCTCGGCGATGGAGCATAACTTGAACGGCTTGACGCTTGGCGTTTCCTTGCCGCTGTCCAACCGGAAATACACCAGCAAGCTGTTAATCATCCCTGCCATGCGTCCGGCGGCATCGTGGATGCTCTGTGCGTGGCGCATACGGTTGTCCGCCTCCGTGTCGTTCAGCAGCAGTTCGGCGTTGCCGCTGATGGCGGTCAATGGGGTGCGCAGTTCGTGGGTGACGTTCTGGATGAGGTTACGCCGCAGCTTGATTAGCTTCCTATTCGCTTCGTTGCTCTCCTGCAATTCGCCGATAAGTTTCTCGCGCCGCTTCCGCTCGTGGTCGTTGCGTTTCATTTCCCGGTGGATGGCGAGGTAGGACAGGAACAGCAGGACGATGGCAGCGGATATGGTGATGGTAAACAGCCGGACGGACAACGCCTGCGCTTCGGCTATCTTCTGCTCCCGATGCCCAAATGCGGTCTGTGCCTGCGTATCAAGGTCGCTGACGAGGCGGTTCAGTTCCCGGTTCAATGCCCGGTTGCGGTTGCGCAGGCTGTCGGCGTAGGCATCCATTTCCGCCGTCTGCCGCTGTTGCAGGGCTATCAGGCTGTCGCTGAACTGGTGCAGTTCCTTGGCGGAGGGGAGCACCTGCACGGTTTTCTTGCCGCCCAACGCCCCTGCCAATCCGCTTTTCTTTTGCTTCACCGTGCGGATTCGTGTCGCCCTACGCGCCACTTCGGGCAGGTGGTTCACCAAGAGGCTGTCCGCCTCGTCCTGACGGGCAAGGATTTCCGTCAGGTGAAGCAGGTGGGCTTCCTTTTCCGCCAAGAGGGTGCGCAGGGTGTCTATCTGTGCCGGGCGCACATAGTCTCGGCATTGGGGCTTCAAGGCTTGCAGCAGACTGTCGGTGCGTAGACGAAGGGCATGATAGTAACGGTAATCCGTACCATCCCATCCGATAACACCCTCGCCCAATATGGCAAGCCGGATGATGTGGCGGTGGGCAGCATTGATGTTGCGATGCACATAACGGATATCTTCTGTTTCGGATTCTATATTTTGTATCCGTTTACGCTCGTGTACTAAAATGATGACCATGCTTATTCCAATAATAAGCATGACAATATATCCGAGAGCAACCCTGACCTGTAACTTCCTTTCAAATTTCATGATTTCCTGTTCCCTTTTGATTTGCTAACAATCAGAATACTGACTTCATACAATATCCAAATAGGCAATGCCACCAATGAAAGGGTGAATATGTCCGATGTTGGGGTGATGATGGCGGAGATTATCAGAATAACGATGACTGAATGCTTGCGGAAACGCCTCATGAATCCGGCGGACAATATGCCAAGTTTGCCCAGCAGCCAGCACAATACGGGAAGTTCAAACACGATGCCCATTAGAATACAACACATCATCAATGTTCCCATATAGGACTGGAGCGTTATCATATTAGCGACATCGCTGCTGACCTGATAGGTCCCCAAGAAACGGAATGACAAAGGGAATATCAGGAAATAACTGAGCAATACCCCAAGAATGAACATCGCATACCCGCCGCCCACCACACGCAAGGAGTATTTCTTCTCATTTTCATACAGTGCAGGAGATATGAAATGAAACAGCAGATACAATGTATAGGGAGATGAAAGCAAAAATCCGATATAGACGGATGTTTTCATGTGGATGACAAACTGTTCCGCCAGTCCGGTATTGATTAACTGTACGGAAAAGGCCTGATTGCCTGTCCCGGTAGTCCACTCCGCAATATGGCTGAACAGGCGGTAGGTGATGAATGTGTCGCTTTTGGGGGCAAGGATGACCGAGAACATTTCCTCCTTGAACAGAAATGCCACGATGCCGCATAGCACGGTCGTAACGGCAATCTTTATCAGGGAAGCCCTCAATACATCCAAATGCTCCCAAAATGACATTTCACCGATTTGAGTGTTACCTACTGCCTGTCCCATATTTGTCATTTGACCGGACTTTCATCCCTTATGTCAAGGTCGTTTTCCACGCCTTTGACGCCTTCCTTGAAACTTCGCACTCCTTTGCCCAGCCCTTTCATCAGTTCGGGTATCTTCTTGCCCCCGAAAAACAGCAGGACTATCAGTACGATGAAGATTATCTCTTGTGTTCCTATTCCAAACATTATTTTTGATTTTAAGAGATTATTATTTTACAATATCATTAACCCAATTTTGAACGGCATTCCGGCTAACCCTGTTCAGCAGCTTGCCGTCCTGCCATTCCAAGTTGGGATATGCTTTCCTCAATTCTTTCACGCTATTGCTTATTCCACTTCCGCCAGATGTCGCAAACGGAACGAGCGTCTTGCCTTTCAGGTCGTGGCTCTCGATGAATGTGTTGATGATTCGTGGAGCCTGATCCCACCAGATGGGATAGCCGATGAAGATGACATCGTAGGTAGTGACATCCAGTTTCGTATCTTTTAATGCCGGACGTGCCTGCGGATTGTTCATTTCCACCGAACTGCGCGACTGCCTGTCGTTCCAATCCAAATCTTTGGAAGTGTAGGCCTGTTGCGGGACAATTTCGTACAAAGTACCGCCTGTAACGTCCGCAATCGTCCGGGCTACTTTGGCGGTCGTGCCTGTGGCAGAGAAATACACGACCAATAGTTTGTTTTCGGCTTGCATACTTTTTTCTCCTTTGTTTTGGGCGTAGGCGGCAAAGCTCAGTGTCATTACCGCTGTCAATGTCAAAATAATCTTGTTCATAGACCTGTTACCTTATAATGTTACTTTGCATATTCCTCTTTGACGATGCGCAACGCCTTGATAGCGGCAGGGAAGCCGATGTAGGGCAGGCACTGGATGACGGCGGCGGTCAATATTTCTGGCGAATTGCCTGCGTTGATGTTGCCGTGATAATGCGAATGAAGCTGGCTCTCGGCTTCCAAGGTGGTCAGTACGCAGTAGCCGAGCAACTCGCGAGTCTGCAAGTCAAGTGCGCCACGGCTGTATATCTCGCCGAAGAAATAGTCGGTCAGGAACTGTTCTACATTCTTGCCCATATCTCCGGGCATACCTGACATGACGGATGACACGCCGCCGGGATATTGCTTGTCCTGAATGGCTTTGCCCGTCTCGTGGCGTGTTTCCTCTGTCACCGTGCCTTGCTTTTCCAACGGCAGGTTGATACTCCGCTCCTTGAACACTTCGTTTACCGTGGCCACGGCGTTCAGCATCTTGGGGAAACCGATGAACGGAGCGGTGAGGTACATCACCTCGCGCAGTTCTTCGGGAGTAACACCCACATTGAGAGCTGCTCCGGCATGGGCTTTCAGTTGCGGCAGAGTCTGCATCGTGGCGAGGGTGATGCAGGTAATCATCTCACGCTGTTTCAGCGTCAGTTCGCCCGTCTGGAACACCTCTCCGAAGATGAACTTCTGGAGGATGTCCATCATTTCCGGGTCCGTGCCCTGCCCGGTAAGGGCTTCGCCACCGAACAGGGTGCGGTAATTCTGCTTGCATACTTCGATTCTATCCATATTGTCTGTTGTTTGTGCCATCGCGGACAGGCTTGCTGCCAGTGCGAAGGCTATTATACCTATTACTTTTTTCATCTGGTCCTCTGATAAAAGATTATAAACTCTTGCCTAACTGGTAGGCTTGCTGCGGATAATCCGTATTCCTGACGCTGCCTGCCGTCCACACGCCCGAAGCCACCACTTCGCCCACGCTTGTCCAACCGAGATAATCCATCAGCGTGTGGTAATGCACCAGCATCGGCTCCGCCTCTTTCCTGGCGGTGTCGGCGTAGGTCATCAGGAAGGCGGCTTTCTTCCGTGCGCCCTTTATCTGTCCATTGATGGCATAGAAGCGGTCTATTACACGTTTCATCTGTGCCGAGATGCTGAAATAATACATCGGCGTGGCGAATACCACCATATCCGCATCTATCAGGTACGGACGGAGTTCCTGAAAGTCGTCGTTGAAAATACATGGCCCGTCCATGCCGCAACGGTTGCAGGCACGGCACGGCTCCACCTGCTTGAAAGCACAGTCGAAGCGGAACACCTCGTGCCCCTTTTCTTCTGCGCCTTTGATGAACTGCTCCGCCAGATAAGCGGAATTTCCGTTCTTACGGGGACTGCCCGTCAATACTACTATCTTCATCTTGCCAGTCTTTGAATCGTTATTATTTACATGGTTAAAAGCCTGCACAATCCCTGTTCCGGCTACCGCCGTACCTAAGGCTGCCAGTGCAGACTTCTTCAAAAATTCGCGTCGTTCCATAAATGTCCGGAATTAAAGTCCTGTCATCTTCTCCTGATCTTCGGGATAACGTCCGCCAACTATCTCTATGTTGTCCAGATGACGGCGGATGTCCGCCAATTCTTCGGGCGTGAATTGTATGTCCGCGCTGCCGATGTTCTCCTCGATACGCTCAATACGCTTTGTGCCGGGAATGGGAACAATCCACGGCTTCTGTGCCAACAGCCAGCCGAGGGCGATGCGGGCAGGAGTGGTTTCTTTCTTCTTGGCAAGCTCTTCCACATATTCCACCATCTCCATGTTGTGCTTCAGGTTCTCGCCTTGGAAACGGGGAATAGCGGAACGGAAATCGGTCTTGTCAAACTTCGTGTCTTTGTTAAAACGTCCGGTCAGCATCGCCTTTCCTAACGGACTGAACGGCACGAAACCGATGCCCAGTTCTTCCAATGTGGGCAGCAGTTCTGCTTCGGGCTTCCTGTACCACAGGGAGTATTCGCTCTGCACGGCAGTTAGCGGACATACCATATGAGCACGGCGTACCGTGGATGCGGCGGCTTCCGACAATCCCCAATGCAGCACCTTGCCTTCTTTTATTAGTTCGCCTACAGCTTCGGCTACCGTCTCGATAGGTACATTCGGATCCACGCGATGCTGGTAATAAAGGTCGATGTGGTCGGTACGCAGACGGCGCAGTGAGCCTTCCACTGCCTTGCGGATGGTTTCCGGACGGCTGGAGAGCGAGACGGGACGTGCCGATGTGGTCAAGTCCGGCGTTTCTGAAAGGTCGTAACCGAATTTGGTGGCAATGACCACCCTATCGCGCACAGGCTGCAACGCTTCGCCTATCAAGTCCTCGTTTTGGCCGTAGCTGTACACTTCAGCGGTGTCGAAGAACGTAACGCCTAAATCCACCGCCTTGCGTATCGTCTCTATCGCATCCTTGCGGTCGGGATACGGGGGATAGCTTTGCGTGAAGCCCATGCAGCCCAAGCCGATGGCAGAAACTTGCAATCCGTCTTTTCCTAATGCTCTTGTTTTCATTGCTTTTCCTCCTTCTTATATTCTTTCCCGAAACTTATACATTTGCCGATAGTTTCGCCTGTGCGCAGATAGGTATAGTTCGGCATCTCAAAGAGCACGGGCTTCAGCTTGTCGTAGTCGGGCTTTCCCTTTTCGTTCAGGCAATCCTCGTCCACGTAGGTGTTCGTTATTTTGCAGATGAAATTGTCGAAGGTCTCCGTCTCGTAGTTGTCCACCACCTCGCACTCCATCACCAGCGGACTTTCGTCGATGACGAGCGTTCCGGCTTCACCCTTGTGATAGATAAATACATCCGACTTGTCTGCCTTTGCTCCGCCCACGCAGCCTACATAGTCAGCTCGCACAAGCATCGCCTCGTTCACCATATTAACGGACACCTTGCCCGTCTGCTTTACTCCTTCGTTGGAGTAATGCTTCTTGAATAGGCTCAACATGATTTGGTCATGCCCGATGATACCCACGTGGGCGACCAGCAGCCAGTTCACTTTTCCGTTCACTTCCGTACCCACAACAACTGCGGGCGTGGGATACAATGCCAATACATTTCCGATGTTCTTCTTCATTGTCTTTTTATGTTTATAATCCTATTATTCTCTATTAATTCGGAGAGACCTTTTAGTATCTCCACTTCGTTAGGTTCCAAAGGGATGGAAGTCTCTCCGTAAAGGAAATAGCGCAAGAGTTGTTGCGGTGTCACGTGATGGCGGTCTGCGATGAAGCACACTGCCTCGTCCGCGCACAATTCTTCAGGTAATTCTGTTTTCTGTTCCATTCTTCTATATTCTTAATTGTTTGATGCAAAATTACACCGGAATAAGAAAGAACCCCGTAACCATAAGTGGGCAAACCATACCATTTTCACTGAAATTGCGTGTCTGTGTAAATCATTGTCAGTTAAATGCTTTATCTTTGTATCGGTTTAACAGGAAATAAAGATGAGCAAGATATTGAAAGTTAGAAATGTCAATGATTACGGCCGCTACCTCGGATGCGCCGACCAGCACCCGTTGGTCAGCGTCATCAACTATGCCGAGGTGTCGCCCATACGCCACAGCCTGAACAATTACAGTGTGTACGGGCTGTTCCTGCGGGACGATGCCGAGGTGGATTTGGACTATGGCTGCGGCAAATATGATTACAACAAAGGTACGCTGCTCTGCGTGGCTCCCGGACAGATTGGCGGCAAGGAGGACAACGGCGAGCGGGTGGCGATTACCGGTTGGGCGCTTCTGTTCCATCCCGACCTGCTGCACGGTTTTCCGCTCGAAAGGCATATCAAGGAATATTCGTTTTTCGACTACCGCGTGAATGAAGCTCTGCACATGACCGACGAAGAACACGACATCCTCGTTTCGCTGATGCGCCAGATGCGTGAGGAACTTGGCAAGAGTCCGGACGAGCTTCAAAACGCCATCCTCGTGGGCTACATTGAACTGACGCTCAACTTCTGCCAGCGATTCTACAACCGCCAGTTCGTCACCCGAAAGATTGAGAACTCCGACATTCTTATCCGCTTCGACCGCCTGCTCCGCGACTATTTCGAGGACAAACTCCAACTGACCCTCGGCTTGCCCACCGTGCAGTATTGCGCCGACAAACTGTGTATGTCCGCCAACTATTTCGGCGATGTCATTAAGAAGACCACTGGAGACACGGCGAGCAACCACATCCGCCAGTTCGTCATCCAGCTTGCCAAGAATGGCCTTGCGGCAGGGGAAACCGTCTCCCAAGTGTCCGACCGCCTCGGCTTCGAATATCCCCAACATTTCAGCCGGATGTTCAAGAAGCAGGAGGGCGTTACGCCGTCGGAATATGTCGGGAAGATGCGGCTGTGAGATCCACCAGTATTCAATTAAAGCTATAAAATATCTCGGATGGAGCTTCCGGAAGATTTTTAGTACCGTCCGAGGGCTTCCACGGAGCCAAAACTACAGAATAAGTGCTGTCCGAGCCTCCGACAGTGCTTATTTTCTTCGAGAACCGCTGTCCGACCCCTCGGATAGTGCTTATCCGTCAGGATTACTATTATCCAAGCCTCGGATGGTGCTTATCCTGACGGATTGGCGTTGTCGGAGATATTGGCTGCAAATGTTAATATACCTTAGTCCGGAACAGAGGCCACCTAAGTCCGGAACTAAGGGTATCTAAGTCCGGAACTGAGATAGGCTCACTTCCGGGTTCATCTTTCATCAATAGCGTTTCTCTTAAACAGCCGCTCCGCATTCTTCCACAGTATATCCTCGCTATAAGGAGCCAATTCCTCGTCCAAAGCCAGCGTCTGTTTCAGTCTTTGCAGGTTGGCTTTCAGCACGGCATCGGGCAGGTAAGGATAGTCCGAACCATAAAGGATGTGGTCGGGCGAGGTGATGGTGAGCAGCGAATGCAATACTTCAATAGTCGGATTGCCCGCCAAATCGAAGTAAAGACGCGACAAGTTGCCTTCCCAATCTATCGGTTGCATATAGCCCTGCGTGACCATTGCCGGGAGGATGGATTTCATGCGCGGCAACGCCAGCGGCAGAAACGAGCCGCAATGGGGCACGATGACTTTCAGGTTCGGGTAACGCACGAGCACGTTCCTTGCCAGCATGTTCACCACGGCGCGGGTGGTCTCCGCCGGATATTCGTACATCGCCAGCGGCGTGGTAGCGATGATTTCTTCCGGGTAAGGCGTGGAGCGGTGCGGATGGATGATGATGACGGCATTCCGCTCGTCCAGCACTTTCATCAAAGGATCGAGTTCTTCATCGCCAAGATATTGCCCCTGGCTGTTGGTCGCCAGCTTCACGCCGTCCGCGCCCAACGTATCGAGCGCATAGACGGCTTCACGGATGGCGGCGTACACATTAGGCAGAGGCAGGGCGGCACAGAACTTGAACCTGTCGGGATAGTCCTGTTTCACCCTTGCCGAAACTTCGTTTACCCGGCGGATGCACTTGGCACTTTCTTCCGCATCATCGTAATACGGTTGCGGGGCAGGCATCGTCAATACGGCAGTATGGATGCCCGCGCTGTCCATAAAGGCGATATGCCGCTCCACAGCCCATTCGGGCAACGGGAAGGTCTCTTCCAGTTCAGCCCCGTGCGCTTTCAGCACTTCCATATATTCGGGGATGATGATGTGGGTGTGGACATCAACTGTCTGTCCGCTAAGGGAAACGGAACTGAGAGACATTCCTATAAACAGTAAAGTATGCAATTTCATTTTCCCAACCGGCTATATTCTTCGTCAGTCACGGGTTCCAACCATTCGTTGGACGTGTTTTCTCCGGGCACCTCAAAGGCGAGATGCGCAAACCAACTGTCCGCTGCCGCTCCATGCCAGTGCTTCACATTTGCCGGGATGTGGATGACATCGCCCGAAAGCATCTGCACGGCAGGCTTGCCTTCCTCCTGATACCATCCCTTACCGGCCACGCAGACCAGCATCTGCCCGCCGCCTTTCGTGGCGTGGTGGATGTGCCAGTTGTTGCGGCATCCCGGCTCAAAAGTGACATTGTTGAACGGTATCTGCTCTTTGGATATGGGAGCCAGATAGCTGTTGCCGATGAAATACTTGGCGTAAGCGGTGTTCGGTTCGCCGATAGGGAATATCATTTCCCGCTGGAAAGCAGCCTTTCCGTCCGCTTCCGTCGTCTGTGTAATCTTTTCCTGTGCCATAATTCCTTGAATGTTAGTCATTGTTGTTACTAATAATAAAAACAGTATCTTTTTCATGTGTCGAATATTTAAAAGTTATAACCGTTAATCCAATCTCACCAATTCGTACTGCTGGCTGCCAAGTCCTATCTGCTCGGCATAATCAAGCGTGTGCATTCCCTGACGTGAGTCGATGCGTTCTATCAGATGGATTTTTCCATGGTCATCCGAAGAGCGCACGAGATCCGTGCAGGCCTTGTCCAATGCAACCGGGTCGAGCGAGGCAAGGATGCCGATGTCACTCATCTGCGGATCAGCAGGCGAAGAATCGCAGTCGCAATCCACGGAAAGGTTGTTGGCTACATTGATGTAAAGGATGTTGTCCCCGCAATGGTCGGCAACGGCTTTGGCGGCTTCCGCCATCGTTTCAAGGAAATCTTCCTGTGAGGGGTTGCCCCAGCTTGTGGTACTTGTACCGCCAGAATGTATCCAGCGTTTGCCGTTTGCAGAGGCGATGCCTATGGAAATGTTCTTTATCGCGCCGCCGAATCCCGCCATTGCATGTCCTTTGAAATGGGACAGGACGACCGTGAAGTCATAGTCCGTATAATGCGAACCTACGATGTCATAGTCTATGTGCCGTCCGCCTTCCACCGGAAGCCGGGTTTCTCCTTCAGCATCCATAATGTCCACTTCCGCTATGGCGGTGAAGCCGTGGTCTTCGGCGGCTTGGAGATGGGCGGCGGTGTTGGAGCGACCGCCTCCGTATGCCGTATTGCATTCCACAATGGTTCCGTTCACACGCTGTACGAGGTCTTTAATCAATGAAGGCTGAAGAAAATTATGTCCGCCCGGTTCGCCTGTAGAGAGTTTTACTGCTACCTTACCGGTAGCTTTGCGACCCAAAGCTTCATACACTGCCAAGAGTCCTTCCGGTGAAATATCGCTGGTAATATATACTGTGGATTTGACTCCCGTTTCAGGATTTTCCGGAACGGGAGGTTCCGACTGGTCTTCCTCTTTGCCGCCTTCACTTGAACAGGCAAACAATGAGACAGACAGGGTTACAGCCATAGCCGTCAGGAATAATTTCAAGTTTCTCATCTTTACTCCGTTTTAATGATTATTTCTTGTCAGACAGCAGGATTCCACCCACGCCGATGTTATCCGGCTCGTTCTCTTTGATGAACACATAGAATGCTTGCGACGGGAGATTCATCACCCGTGAAGCTGTTTCCGTCATCTCTTTCGTTATTACCGCTTTCTGCTCTTTGGTCAGTTTGGCGGCTTCTATTGTAATAACTGGCATAGTTCATTCGTTTTTATTGTTCATACTTAAACCATCGGCATTTCCCAAGAGCCGCGCGTATCAACTCCCGTTTCTTCTGCCGCCGTCTCCATTTGGCTGATTTCCTCTGCGGTAAGGGAAATGTGCATCGCTTTCACCGCATCTTGCACTTGCAACACTTTCGTTACTCCGATAATCGGGGTCGTCCCTTTGGCGATAGCCCACGCCAATGCCACTTGTGCGGGCGATACGCCGTACTTCTCGCCGATGTTGCGCATTACGTTCACTAATTTTTCTATCTGAGGCAGCATCGGATTGTAGGTCTCTCCGCGCTGGCTGCCTGCCGGAAGTAGATGCTGCGTGTCATATTTGCCGCTCAACGCTCCCTGTTCCAGTACCATGTATGCCCAAAAGTCAATGCCGTTCCCCTTGCAGTAGTCCAAGATGCCGGCTTTCTCCGACGAGCGGTAGAGCAGGCTGTAATGGTTCTGTACGGCGGACACGTGTACGCCTTCCGCTGAGAGGATTTCCTCTGCCCGTTTGATTTGCGCCAAGTTATGGTTGGACACTCCCACACGACGCACCTTGCCGCTCTTTACCAATGGAATGAGATAAGGCGTCCAACGCTCCACGTCTGCCGGATTGTGAATCCAGTACATGTCGATATAGTCCGTGCCGAAACGCGAGAGGCTGCTTTCGCACATGGCTGCCACGGGGTCTGCCGCCGTCTCATCGGCTATCTGTGGGGTGAACTTCGTAGAGATAAGCACGTCCTCGCGTTTGCATCCTTTGGTAAATGATGACAGGATGCTTTCCGAATCACCCATGCCATAGACCACGGCGGAATCCCAAAGGTTCAGCCCGTTTTTCATTGCTTCGTCGAATACCGGGCGCAGTTCGTCCACGCCTACGTTGTTGCCAAACACTTGGTCGCCTCCGGCCATTCCTTTGCCCCACGACCATGTTCCCAATGCAATTGATGGTTGCTTTTTCATTTTCTGTTCTTATTTTGATTGTTACTATTATATTACTCCATAAAGTTGTTGATTCGGTTGGCAGGATTGAGTGGTGTCTGGTCAGTCAGTTCCAACGACTTGACCATGTGCAGCGTCCCCTGCTTGTACTTCTGAAAATGTGCGGAAGCGATGTGCTTTTCGTATGCCTCCCGGCTCGCGTATGTTTCAAGGATGGTTATTTGGCAGGGATTCTCTTTTTCGCCGACGGCATACATAGTCAGCACGCCCGGTTCGGTGCGCAGGGAGATTTCGCCCACCTCGGTCACGTATTCTATATATTCATCGAGGAACTGTGGATAGACTTCGATTTTCGACAGGCGCACAATGCCGTCGGCAGCCATTTTTTCCTTGGCGCACATACCCGGCTGCGTTTTCCTCTCTGCCCCGCCGCACGACAGCAATCCGAACAAGAGCAATGCGGTTAATAGATTCCGTATCATATCAATTCTGTTTTAGTTGATTATTCACTTTGCAAAGATACGGCGGCACAAGCCGAAACGGGATAGACATATCCTCTGCGTTCATACCCATTTTACTGAAAATGCAAATGATTTCAGAATACCGTTCAGCAAAGGTCAGACCTTTGACTGGCTAAGGTCAGACCTTAGGGTATCTCAAGTCCGACCTGAGGTAGTTTCATATCCGGAATGAGATAGCCTCCCCTCGGACAGGAGCAATCCTGCGGGATAAGCATCGTCCGAGACCTCCGACAGCACTAATCCTATAGGATAAGCCCTGTCCGAGCAGTCGCCAATGCAAATCCTGGCGGATAAGCGGAAAACAGAGCGGGGACAGCCCTTATCCGCGCCGATTGGCATCGTCCCCGCCGGGGAAAGTGCTTATCCTGTAGGATTGATACTGTCCCCGCCGGGAATAGTGCTTCTCCGTCAGGATTCGTGCTGTCCCCGCTGGGGACGGCGGTTGTCGGGGCGGATTGGACGATTTTTTGACGTGGGCAAGAAGTCATTTAGGAGATTTAGGATTAATCTGCATAAGGCAGATATTCATTTGGAACGGGGAGATGAAAACGGCGGCATAAGGCAAGCACATCTCTGATATCATTGTCATCAAAAGCATATCCTGTATGGAAAGCGACTTGTGCCTGCGGAGGGATGCAGGATACTTTCTTCTTGCCGATATAACCCTCCCCGCTGAACGTATCCGCCGGATAAGTTTCTCCTTCAAAGACGATGCAGCCATCTGCGTCATAATTAAACAAATGCAGGTCCACTGTCCGCCTATCCGCATCTGCAAAAACGATATGATTAGGCGTGGAGTAGGCTTCGGTTCGCTCCTTGAATCCTTGTTGGTGCAAGGCATGGATGAAACGCGCCGCCTGTCTTTCCTCCACAAACAGGTCAATGTCTTGATGTTCCCGTGTTTGTTCGCCCAGCAAGGCGTCCACGCCCCATCCGCCGTCGATGAAAACATTTATCTCCAAGCTTTCAGCAAGGTTGATTAAAGCAATAGCGTCTTTTTCGGTGATCATATTCGTTATTTTAGAAGTTGTTTGCGAAGATAAAGAAAATCATGGAGCGGGGCAAGGATTATTTCCCCATTGTTTCCTTCACCCTCGCCAGCAGATTCGGAATATCCAGATGCTGCGGGCACTTCGCCAGGCATTCACCACAGGCAACGCACGAGGATGCCGGGTCGCCACGCTGTACGGGAGACATCGAGACGGTATAGTCCGCCATTGCCCTTTCTTTGTTTTTGTGCAGGATGTAGTTGTTGTACACATAGGCGAAGATGTAGCCGATTGCGACATTGTGCGGGCAGGGGATGCACTGGTAGCAGCCCGTGCAGTCGATGTTCCCCGGTGCGTGGCGGTAGGCATAGATGGCAGCTCCCAACGCCTCGCGCTCGGCAGGGGTGAGCATGTTGGGACGGGCTTTGGCGGCGTATTTCAGATTTTCCTCTACATCTTCCATACTTCCCATGCCGCTCACCGCCACGCTGACTTCGGGAATGTCCCACAGGTAGTCCAACGCCCACTCCGTGTCGGGCTTGTGGATGCCCGTGGAGGCAAGAGCTTCACGCATCACTTGCGGCAGATTGGCGAGGAATCCCGTACGGACGGGTTTCATCACCGCCAGTCCCATGCCGTTGGCAGCGGCATACTTGGGACCGAGTACGCCCGCCTCGTATTCATAATCTAAATAATTGTGCTGGATGAGGCAGAAGTCCCATGCAGGGGTATATTCCACCACTCGCTTGAAGAGTTGCAGGCTGTCGTGGAAGGAGAAACCCATGAAGCGGATTTTGCCCTGCGCCTTCAGCCGCTCCATCTTCTCGATGAGCTTGTAGGGCAACACATAGTTCTTCCACGCCCGGTGCATAATCATGTGGATGTGGTAGAAGTCGATGACATCGGTGTCAATAGTGCGGCGTGACTGGTCGAAGAACTTCTCGAAATCGTCCGCCGACCGCATCTCCCACCACGGCATCTTGGACGTGACATACACCCGGTCGCGCCAGCCTCCGGCGAGGGCTTTGCCTACCGCCTGCTCGCTTTCTCCGCCGAGATAGACGCGCCCCGTGTCGATGTAGTTCACGCCGCCCTCGATGGCACGGCGCACCATCGGCGTGGTCTGGTCGAAATCCACGTGCCCGTTCTTCATCGGCAGGCGCAGCATCCCGAAGCCCAGTGCCGATACGTTCACACCCGTGCGCCCCATCGGGCGGTACTGCATTTGCGGATTGTAATTGAGGATGTCTTTCGACAACTGTTCCCTCGCCGCCTGCCTTTCGGCTTCCTGCGCGATGGCTTTCGGACCGTTCACCGCTCCCACGGCTGCGGCAAGAAGTCCGCTTTTGATAAAATCACGTCTGTCCATATTCTTACTTTTTATTTAGTCAAACCTATCAACCATGCCGGATTGCGACGGACAAGCAGGTCTATGTCGCTTTGGGAAACTCCGGCGGCTTGCAGTTTCACGATGCAATCCCTCATCCCCTCAACAGGATGCGGCATCACCGCCTGTCCCAAGTCCGTAGAGATGAAACTCCGTGTCGGGTCGATGCGAACCATTGAGGCGAACTCCTCGATGCTTTGTCGTTGGTATTGGGGCATCTTCGTTCCCTCTCCCCAAAGGCAAGGCAGGTAACAGTATTCAATGTATGCACCAAGGTCGATGCAATGCTTGATTTGGTCGGGTATCATTGTCCAGATATACGAATTGGCATGGGTAACGACAATACGTTTCACGCCGACTTTCTTCGCCTTGCGGACAAGCGTAATGCTTTCGTCCGGCGAAGAATGTCCGGTGGCAAAGATGATGTCCGCCTCGGCGCATATTTCCATTACCCTGACCACTTCCGGCAAGACTTGTCCGTTATCGTCCAGCACCGGAATGCCTTTCTCTTTTCGTCCTTCACTTTGATATTGGTAGGCGGCGTCCAATGTCGGCATCCAAATGCAGCGGCACAATCCTCCGCTCGTCTCGACCGCCTTTTGCGCTGCAAATACATTCACCCTGTCGCCATGCACCCGGTTCATGCAGAAACTGCCGAAACACTCCGCTCCCGGCAATGCCTGACGGATGATATACGCCCGGTCGTGGCAACTGAAATCATTGGACTTGAGCATCACGGCACGATAGCCTGCCGCCATAGCGTCTTTCATAAAGCCATATTCATCCACCGACCGCTCCCGAGAATCCGGGCGGCAATGCAGATGGATGTCGCACACGTCCTTCAATAACTCATCATTGGCAAATTGGGCATTGTTATTTGGGTCTTGTAACAGATCCATCGCCTGTCCCGGTATAGCCGTGGAAGCAAGCAAGGCTCCTCCCGTCAGGGCGGAAGTCTTGATAAAATCCCTTCTGCTTATTTTATTATCCGTATTCATAACGCTTCTTCTTTTGGTGCAAAAGTAGCGGTATGTAACGCAAGAGAGCGTAACAATTCCACGGAGGATTGTGACGGTTTTACTGATTATGACTTAATTGGGCTTTTATAGAAAGGAAAAGACCAATGCCGAAAATGTCATTCCAGCATTGGTCTTTATTTACAACTTCACGCCACGGGCTTCCCTGTGCTCAATCCCCGGCCTGCCTATTATAATATGGTCACGGATGAACTCATTGGCGGTGATGTCCGGCTTCTGCACGTTCTCCGCTTTCGGCACTTCCTGACCGTCGCCCTGTTCCAGCCCTTGTTCGGGTGTTTCTGCATGGGCGGGAGCCAGCTCCAGCTGTATCTTGCGGTCGAGGGCGGCAAGTTCGGACTTCAACTGCTTCAATTCGTCCTCCTTTTTCCATGTCTTGCCCGCTACCTCCTGCAATATCGGCAAGTCCTTTTCCAAAGCCTCATTTTTCGCCTTGTACTGCTCCACTATATTGGGTATGCGCTCCAGAGCGTTCAGGAAGTTCATCGCTGCCGCTTTCGTGTCAGCCATAGCCAACTGCCCGTTGTTGTAGTTGTATTTATAATGTCCCTCCACGACAAAGCGGTTTTGGATGGCGGAAACACCGTCTTTCAAAGCAGTCTCGCTGATGACATATATCGGGAAACCATAAACCTCGCCGATACGGGTGTATAGCCCTCCGGTTGTGGCGTTCTTGGCTATCTCCTGCAACCTTGTACCGATTCTTTTTTCGTCCGTACTCTCCAGCCTGTCCAACCTGATGCGGTTGATTTTATGTCCGTCCTTGTCGGTTTCTGCACGGGAAAGCAGCGTGTTGTAGTCCTCCGTCATCTTCTCGATGATTACCCTGTTATTGGCGAATTGTGTCGTCTTTTCATTCAGCTTGCCCTCAGCCTCGTTCCTCGCTTTGGCAAACGATTTTCTTTCCCCTTCCAACGCTGCAATCTTCTTCTCCAGTTTGGCTTTGTCCAAAAGGTCAGTATTGCCGGAAAGAATAGCCATATATTCGGAGAAGTTCATTCCGTTCTTCTCGTCCATAGCACCCTCGTCGATAGTCCTTGCGCCCATCGCTCCGCTTTTGAGCTGGTTGATGAATGTCTGTTTACAGTGCAACAGATTGAATTTGTAGCTGTCGAGCGATTTCTCCACGGCATAGATAATCACATCCACCTTGTTGTCGGCATACAGCTTGGCTATCTCGTTGCCTTTTCTTACGGCACGCCCGTCCCTCTGTTGAAGGTCCGACGGTCTCCACGGCGTATCCAGATGATGCACCATGATTGCACGCTGCTGGGCATTTACACCGGTGCCGAGCATGGAAGTGGAGCCGAACAGCACACGCACTGAACCTTCGTTCATCGCCGCAATGACAGACTTGCGGGCTTTCTCCGACTTGCATTCCTGAATGAAACGGATTTCGTGCGCCGGAATACCGTAGTCCTCTATCAGCTTGCGCTTGATTTCACTATACACGCTCCATTGTCCCGGCTGGAATGTCCCCAAATCGGAAAACACGAACTGCGTGCCTTTCTGTTCATCGAACTTGTGGTAATACTCCGCAATCATTTTGGCGCAATGGCTCGCCTTGTTGTCGGGATGGTCTTCGTATTCGGGGCTTATCATGCGCATGTCGAGAGCCATCTTGCGGGCGTAGTCCGTGGCGATAAGCATTTTCGCCTTTTCCTCGCTTTCCGACAGTTTTTCCCTTCCGAGAATGGTCGCGTCACCCGTTTTTGCGAACTCCATCAGTTTCTTGATGAACTCTTCCTGCTGCGGAGTGGGAGGTATGTTGTATAGTATCTCGTTCTTCTGCGGTCTGTCCACACCCACATCCTCCGCCGTGCGGTAGTCGGTAATCTCGTTGTAGAACATGGCAAGCTCCGGCACTTTGATAAAGTAACGGAACCGCTCTTTCTGCACGATATTGTTCGTCACGTTGAACTCGAAATCGGTCGTCTTCTTGGCGAAGATTGCCGCCCACGCATCAAAGCAACGGATGTCCTGCCGTTCCAGTTCCTTCGGACGCAGATACTTGAACAACAGATACAATTCCGTAAGTGAATTGCTGATAGTCGTACCTGAAAGGAAAGTCGCCCCCAAATCCTTGCCCGTCCGCTCCTGTATGGTGCGTATGGCAAAAAGCATATTGAGTGCCTTCTGGCTGCCCTCCTGATTGCCCAGTCCGGCAACACGGCTGTGGCGCGTGTTGAACATCAGATTCTTGAACTGGTGCGACTCGTCCACGAAAATATGGTCGATACCCATCTGCCCGAAATCCACCACATCATCCGTGCGGTGCTCGATGGCGTAGGCAATGCCCTGCAACTTGGCTGCAAGGTTGTGCTTGCGCACCTCTAACCCTTTCAGCATGGCTCTTGATATATCCTTGCCCTGCTGTTTCAGCACTTCGAGGTTTTCTTCCACCGTGTCAAGTTCCGCTTGCAGGATTTTCTGCTGCATCTCCGGTGACTGCGGTATCTTGCCGAACTGGTCGTGCGACATGATGACGCAATCGTAGTCGTTGTTCTTGATGTTGTTAAAGAACTTCACACGATTGGCGGCGGCGAAGTCCTTTTCCGATGCGTAAAGTATGCGGGCGTTGGGATAGGCGGTGCGGTAGCACTCCGCAATCTCCGCCACATTTGCTTTCAGGCCGATAATCATCGGTTTATGTACCAATCCCAAACGTTTCATCTCGTGCGCTGCCATGCACATGATGAGTGTCTTGCCCGTCCCGACCTCGTGGTCGCAGATACCGCCGCCGTTCTGTTTTAACATCCATACGCAGTCCTTCTGGCTCGGATAAATCTCATTGATGCCGTACCGCTTGCCGAGAGCCTTCAGGTCGATGTCCGGAAATGTCTGGTGGCTTCCGTCGTACTTAGGCCGCACATAACAGTTGAACTTGCGGTTATACATATCCGCAAGCCGCTGCTTGAATTCCGGAGACTGCGCCTCCAGCCACTCCGTAAAGCCGGAGCGGATCTCGTCAATCTTGGCGTTGGCAAGCTGTATGGCTTCGCTGTCCCGCACCTTGATGTCATTGCCCTTGTCATCCTTGCCGATGCTCTTGTAGATGTCCGGCACGGTGTTGTGAAGGGCATGCTTCAGCAGGTTCATGCCGTCGTACCGCTTGTAATATCCCTTCACGGCAAACTGGTCGTATATCTTTATGTTCTTGTGGCTGCATGTCACGGTGAACTCGTCCACGCTGTCCACGTAGGCTATTTTAATCTCCGTATTATAAAGGTACGACATATACGAGGAGTACATCCCCGTAGGTATCCAACGTTCCCCGAAGTTGAAGTCCAGCTCATCGAACAGGATAGGTTCGGGCATGGACTTTTGCAGGGCTTTGAGCGACTCTTCCGCAGCGTTCATCATCGGGTGCCCGGTCTCTTCATCCTTTTTTGCCTCTATCCAACGGGAAACGGCTTCCGCCTTGCTGACCACATTCCCGGCAATGAAACGGTCTTTAATCTCATAGCAATCCTCCATCGGGTTGTAATAGATGCGTCCTTTGAGCGCCTCAATCAGTTCCGTTTCGCTATTTCCGCAAAGCCCACACACATACTCCATATTCACACCGCCATATTTGTTGAGCGATGCGGTAAGGGCATCTTCGGGTGTCTCCACGCTGACACTCTCTTCATTGGAGAATGCAACCGGATGGTCGAAAATATCCGCTTTCAGAAACAAACCGTTTTCGCCACGTTCTAAAGAAAGGATGTCCCGTCCTGCGGCATCCATCAGTATCATCTTGGCATTCTGTCCGGCATTGAGGTTGCCATATCGCATCACAAACTCATCATAGTGGGTGTTCAGGTTCTCTCTATGCAGCGTATGAGCTTCACGGTGTTCGGCTTCATAGGCATACAGCCGCTCATACGAATTGCGTATCTGGATATAGAGTGCCGCCTTTTCTTTCTGATACTCTTGCAGGTCAAGCGGGTGGAAGGTCGCCCCATAACGGGTGACATCTTTCAGATAGCCGATTTGATAACGCGCCCCGGCAGTATTCATCATGACGAGTGAGCCTTCCTTGAGGTGCTCTTCCATAATCCCCGTGAACGGTCTCGGCTGCATCTCTTCCTCGTGCCTGCGCTGTCTCTCTTCCGGTGTGAGTGCCGCTTCCTCTTCCTGCATCAGCCTTTCCACTTCGTCGATACGCCGTTGCTGTTCCGCTTTGAAACCGTCCTCTACCGGATAGACGGGTATCGCTTCTTCGGGAGCGGATTGCTCCGTAACGGTTTGTTCCCTCGTGGCAAAAAGGTCAGGCTGTGCCGCTTTTTCCTCCCTTATCCTACGGCGAAGCCTCGCACGCCCTTCCGCACCCAAATCCATCATCGCTTCATAAAAACCGTTGATGGGAGGATTGGTGTCCCAGTCAAGCGAGGCGTAAACCGCCTCCTGACGGGCTTCCTCTTCCGTCATATATTCATCTTCCTCCTTCGGAGTATCGGTAGAAACAGGCTGTTTGACTGTTGTATTGCCACTGCCGAACAAGTCCAATGTCGAAGCGGTTGCCGCTTTCTTCGGCTTGGCTGCACTTTTGCCATTGGATTTTTTCTTGGCCGGCTTCGGTTGCGCCTGCCGTTGCTCTTCCACAGTAATTCCGAACAGGTCAAACAAGGTCATCACCGGGGCTTCTATCTCCGGCTTTTCATCAACAGGAACGGCTGGTTCTGGCTCTGCCGCCTTGATGTTTTCCGTTGGAATTTCCTGCTTTACGGTTTCCCCTTGTCCCTTCAGCCTTGCATCACGGATGCCGCCGGAATACAGGCGCATGATCAACCTGTGGTGCAGGTTGTCGTCAAGCAGTTTCTGCAAATGTTCCGCTATCCCTTGCACGCCGCCATCGTGTTTGTAAACCATAGCGGGCTTGCCGTAAGGGTCGGTGTCCAACTTGGCTTCGGTACAGATAATCTGTTCCTCGTGCCGGATAAAATAACTGTTGGTGGCTACGCCTTGCCGTGTCCCGCTCTGAGTAAACAGTTTCTCATCCTCTGTCAGTCCCTCTTTCCTCGTGTCCTTTTGCAGGATGATAAGGTCGCTGCCCACTTCCGTGTTGGCATTTTCCGTAAACAGATTGTTCGGCAGGCGGATGGCGGAAACGAGGTGCGCCTCTTTCAGCATTTCAAGCCGTATCGCCTCATTACGCTGTGCGTTCATTACCCCTTGGGATGTAATGAACGCCACGATACCGCCGTCCCTGACCGTATCAAGTCCTTTCAGGAAGAAATAGTTGTGTACGGCTTTTTGTGCCGACTTTCGTCCGGAGCTGCCGCTTGATGCGAAGGTGGGGTCGAACACAGCCATTTCCCCAAACGGGATGTTTGAAACGGCAAGGTCAAAAGAACCGTTGAAAGGCTTTTCAATCTTTTCAAAGCCTTCCACACGGATCTTTTCGCCCGGGTAGAGATGCGAGAGCAGCTTGCCCGTGAGCAGGTCTTTTTCAAACGCCATCACATCGGCCTGCGGCGATTGCTCCTTGACGGACAATATGAACGCGCCCATCCCCGCCGAAGGCTCAAGCACCTTCGACGGGGTAACATTGTACTCCTTCAATACGGTTACAAGAGTGTCCGTTATCTCCTTCGGGGTATAGAAAGCGGTCAGCACGGAGGATTTCAACGAATCCACATAACGTTTGTATTCCGTATCGTCCTTGCTGTTATCACGTATCAGACGATGCAGTTCCACCGTCATCGGGAACAGTTCGAGGTCGGATTTCGCCCAATCCACGGCATCGGTCAGTGAGGAGGCGGGATTGAGGATGCATTTCAATCCCCCAAAACCACAGTAGCGGCTGATAATCTCCCTTTCTTCGGGGGTAGCCGACCTGTGTTCCCTGTCCAGCACAAACGCTGTCCGTATAGCCTCGATGTTTCCCCGCAGTCTCTCCTTGCGGTTAAATGCCATACTCGTCAAGATAAATGGCTACGGCTCCGGTCAGTTCCGTGTAAAGGCTGTCATACTCGGGCGACCGGGCGAAGTCGTCTGAAAGCGGATAACCAGAGAAGATTTCCTTGAATTTGGGAAGCAGTTTCAGCGTGAGCAGGCGCACCTTCTCAGGCGGAACGTTATCGGAAAACTCACTCTCCAGCACGTCTGCAAGCGTGCGGTACTCGGAGAAGTGAAGCCCTTGAAGGAGGGCTTGCATCGCCAGTTCCTGCGCCCCCTCTACGGGATAACCCACAAGGCGGGCTTGCTCGAAAGTGTCGGAGGCAAGTTCATCGCGCACCGCAATGAAGTCCGCATCGGCTGTTTTGTCGGGATGGTTCTCTTTGAGATATTGAAGCAGGTACAGCCCGTAATAGGACAATACCGCAGATTGATTTTTCTGTTTCATTTTACTCGGATTTAGTGGATTTATTGATAATTTTGCATGAGAACAAAAATGGCAGTTTATGAAAAGTCTATTTTTTGAATGTGGAATAGAAATTTGTGATAATCCTGTAAAAGTCAAATTTTACAAGGAAGACGGTAATGATGATTTTATTTCCGGTTTCTATTTTGAGTTATCTCATTTTCTTAAATCAAAGGAAGATATAGACGTTTATCGTCATCCGTCTAACTATGGGAAAACGATGGAAGAATGTATTTTTACACTTCGTCAATATGTTTCTCGATTTAACAATGTTGATAAAATAGAAGCTAACACAGATTTCTAACAAAGTAGAAAAAAGGCACTCGGTATCCCTCCGAGTGCCACCACTAAATCCGCAGTAAAACAGATTTCGACCATTTGAGGGGAAACAGTTTATCCTACGAATCAGTGGCAAAGTTACTAATTTACTTTCTTTTCCTGCCCGTCTTTCCCGTTTTCTTCTTCTCTTTGGGGAATTCGAAAACCGTATTGAAATCCCCGTCAAAGGCGACAATGGCACTGAACGGCTTGCCCTGCTTGCTTCGGAATCCGTTGAGCAGTTTGGTCTGCCCGTTTTTCAACAGGTCGGTCATCTCCGTGTCGGAAAGTGTCTTTCCGGCTATCTGACGGAATATTGGCAGACCGCAGTCCGCATTGTCGCAGCGCACGACCTTTCCATAGAACTGCATATTCCCGTTTCCGCACTTCGGGCAGCAGCATCCGGAATCCTTGTGCCCGAAAAGCTTGTCGCAGGCGAGCAGTTCGGTCGTGATTTTACGGGTATAGGCTTCAATGTCCCTCATGAACGCTTCTGCCGGAAGTTCGCCCCGTTCAATCTTGGCGAGTGCAGCTTCCCATTCGCCTGTCATTTCCACATTGGCGATATTCATGCCCTTTACTATTGAATAGAGGGCAAGCCCCTTTTCAGTAGGAGCGAGGAATTTTTTGGAGCGCACGATATACTCCCGTTCAAGCAGTGTCTCGATAATCGCCGCACGGGTGGCAGGCGTGCCGATACCGCAGTCCTTCATCGCCTGACGCATCTCCTCGTCCTCAATTTCCTTTCCGGCAGTTTCCATTGCCGCGAGCAAAGTGGCTTCCGTATGAAACGATTTGGGCTTTGTCTTGCCCTCGGTCATCGAACAGCCCATAATCGGGAGGCTGTCGCCTTCTTTCCATTCCGGCAGGGCTGTCTCTTCCTGTTCTTCCCGATACACGCTCCGCCATCCTGCCTGCTTGACGATACAGCCCTTCGCCACGAACTCCACACCGCCGCATTCGGCTTTCACGGTGGTTACGTCCTTGATGCACTTTTCGGAAAATGCCTCCAGCATACGCCCGACAATCATATCGTAAATAGCGGTCTCTTCTTTGGCGAACAACAGCGGTTTCACGCCCGTAGGCAGGAGGGCATGGTGGTCGGTTACTTTCGTGCCATCCACGCTACGGCGTGTAAGCTGTTTCATCCTGCCTGCAACGGCATCCCATTTCGGGTTGTTTTTCAATCCTTTCAGGAGGGCGGGAATACCCGCGAACACATCTTCCGGAATATAGCGGCTGCCTGTCCTCGGATAAGTAATGAGCTTCGATTCGTAAAGTTTCTGCGCGATGGCGAGCGTCTGCTCCGCTGTGAAACCGTGTTTGGCATTGGCTTCTTTCTGCAAGGTGGTGAGGTCATACAATAGCGGCGTGTCCTGCACGGTCTCTTTGCACTCCACGGAAAGTACGGTCGCTGTCCGGCTCTCTTTCAGCATATTATATACTTCGGCGGCATCAGCCTTCACATTCCATTTCTCCACGGACGAGAATTTGGCCACGCTGTCCGCATCCTTTCCCCGTGTGGAGAAATGGGTCTGGAACACATCCTGCGGAACGAATCTCTTGTTTTCCCAAAAACGGGCGCATACCATCGCCAATGTCGGGGTCTGCACACGCCCCACGGAGTATGTACCACGCCCTGCGGCTACCGTGAGGGCTTGCGTGCCGTTGATGCCCACGAGCCAGTCCGCTTCGCTGCGGGACTTGGCGGCGAGATAGAGGTTGTCATATTTCTCTCCGCTTTCCAGATTTGCCAATCCCTCACGGATAGCCTTGTCGGTCAGCGAGCTGATCCACAGGCGGTCGAAAGGCACGTTACAGCCGATATGATGGTACAGGTAGCGGAAAATCAACTCTCCCTCACGCCCCGCATCGGTCGCCACGATGATGCGGTCGCTGCCGTTGAACAGCTTGGTGATTACACGGATTTGTTTCAGTACCCCGCTGTCGGCTTTGTAACCTTTCTCGGTACGGACCTGACGGGGAACGAGCAGGAACTCATCGGGAATGACTGGCAGGTTGTCCCTGCGGAAGCCCTTGATGCCGTAGCCGTCAGGCAGTGCTGGCTGCACCAAATGGCCGAAAGCCCATGTCACATAGTAGCCGTTGCCATACATATAACCGTCTTCGGGTTTTGTCGCGCCCACCAATCGGGCGATTTCACGAGCCACGCTCGGTTTTTCTGCAATGATTGTCTTCATATTCTTCTTGTTTTACTTTTTGGATTTAGTGGTGGTTTTACATCTCTTGCTGCTCCTATGGAGTTTCCTCCGTGTCGGTCTTTCCCTTCTGCCCCTCCCGTAAGCGGCGCAGTATTTTACGGTCGTAATAAATGTGGTAGCCGTCCTCGGTGTAGTATTGCCTCCCATCAATCTCCGTGTCGGGATTTGACTTTTGAAGCAGTGAACCTCCGAGCATGATGCAGCACATCAATAACAGAAGGACGATAAAGAACGTTGTCATGCTCTCGGACCTTTGGGTCTGTTCTGCTGCCGCTGTCCCTGTTGTTGCCGTTCTCGCTGTCTTTCGTTGGCAGGAGCGGTCTGTCCCTGTTGCAGCGGCTCTTTGATATGCTTTGTCGCCTCGTTGGTCTTGCCCTCGTTGTTCACGGCAACCTGTGTGCGGCTCTCATTGGACGGAGCGACAACCTGTCCGCTGTCAGGATTGGAGCTGTAACGCTTGGGACGACCCTCTTTCACGTCAAATTTGAGGTACATGGTAGCCGGCTTGCCCTCCTTGTCGGGTATGTTTTCCAACCGGATGGCTTTCCCGGCGACGTAATCGGCTTTCTGTTGGTCGATAAACTTCACGCCTTTCCATTTACCGATAGGCTTGATATTGCCGTTCCCGTCCGTCCATTGACGGGCGTTTCTCTTTTTTTCCTGACCGTTTCCCTGCGTGTTGTTTTCTCCCTGTCCTCTTTTTTGCCCTCGCTGTTCGCCCTGCCAGATCGGTGCGCTTCGGGGTACGAACTCCACGCTGCGGTCGATGGCATTGACTTGAAGGACAGTCTGGAACTTGCGTCCGTTGTTCAGCTCGATTTCCTTGCGGACATAGCCGCCGGATTTCAGCAGGTTCCTTTCATTCTCGTTGATTTCCGTCTTGCCGATTTTATCCGTGATACGCACCTTGTTTGCCGGGGTGTCTTCGATTTTGTTGGTAAATCGGTCTATGCTGATAAAGGAGGGGACTATTTCGCCCGTCTCCTTATCAATCAAGTTCACCACACGGCCGAGGTTGCCTGTCTGACGGAGGGCTTTCTTGTCGTCTTCCGTGAAAGTGTACCCCTTGTGAGGTTCGTCCAGACGGGGTTCCTTGCGTACAAAGTCGGGAACGAAGTCCACACTGCCGTCAGGCATCTTCTTCAATTCCAGCTTTGCGCCAAGCTCATGCCGCTCTCCCAATACCTCCACCCGTACCGTCAGCGGTTCGGACTTGCGGTAGTTGAGCAGTTTTTCAAGGCTTTTTGACGCCACAAGGTCATCACGGGTCAATCCGTACAAAGCCTCGAACTTGTCCCAGTCTATCTTGCTTTCGTCTATGGGTTGGTAGCCTTTCTTTTCGGATGCATTCTCCTGTTCCTTTTCGGGTTGATTGTTTTCTTTTTCCATTTCCTTTTCTGTTTGGGTTGCTTGTTGGTTCTCGTTTTTCTGTTCTTCCGTTGCCGCCTTCTCGTAGGCGGAGGTGTCCACCTTGTGAGGGGCGAGCAGTTCCGCGTTGGCGAGAGGGTCTTTGAGCAGTTCCTTCATTACATCCAAGAGTTTCTCCGCCTGATCCGCCGCTATGCGGTAAAAGCCGAAGCGCGAAGGGTCTTTGTACTGACGAAAGAAATTCTTGAAGAAGTTGTCGATGGCATCGCCGTGGCGGTCGAATGTCATGAAATCCTTTGAGTGTTCCGGTTTTGCCGGGACGGTTCTGGGCGACCCGTCTTTGTGGAGTTCGCCCACGACACCGAGCTGTCCCGTCTTTTCGTCACGGACGAGCAGGATGTCTTTTTCGTCTGTTTTCTTTGCCATGATGGTCTTATTTTTTGAATGATACATTGATACGGGCTTTGAACTGCCCGATATTCTCTTTCTTGAAATTTCTCATATATTTCTCGATGAAGTCCAGCACATCGGACTCCTTGTAGTAGGTCTTGTGCCACAGACAGTGGTAGGCAAGCGCACCGGAACTGCGGTAACGCTGCAAGCTGCGCTTGCTGACCTGAAGCAGGAGGCACAAGTCCTGATTGTCGAACAGCCGCTCACCGTCCAGCAGTTTCACCTCCTTCAAATCGGAGGGGAGATTGCTCCCCGTCAGCGAGGCGATAAGCCGCTCGTGCCTGTCAAGGCGGTCGAAGACTTGCCGGGTGAACTCCTTGAATGTGTCCTTGTCGAGCGTCTCCATAGGCATTACTCCTGCGTTTCACGGTTACTGGATTTTTTGCCGCCCATGCGGGCTTTGTAGTTATGTTTGAACTCGTCCAGCTTCTCCGGATTGCCGATGACGATTCCATCCCTGATGAAGCGTTCCACCTCTTTGATATGGTAGCGGCAGTTGTGCCCGACAATGGAATAGGCGATGCGCCCCTCGTCCCTCATGCGTTGCAGGGTGCGGATACTCACGTTCAGCATGACCGCCACCTGACGGGTCGTGAGCCATGCCGCAGTTCTGTCGTTCTGTTCCTGACGCTGTTTTTCCTGTCTCTCTACATAGGCGGATATTCTGTCAATCCGACCTATCAGTTCCTTGTATGCGGAACTCTCCAATGTTATGATTTCCATACGCTTTGTTTTTAATTACACTGCAAAATTCCGAACAAGGCGGAAGACGGGCACGGGACTCACACGTGACTCACGTGAGATTTTTATTGAGATTGTCACTGTTGGCTTGCGGCAACGGTGCCAAAGGCTGCCACAGACGGGGATATGGGCGGGACAGGATGGCTCTTGACCTACTTTTGCCGCAAACTCAAAATCTGAAAAAATATGGAAGTAGTCATTATTGAGAAAAAGACTTTTGAGGCGTTGCTCACGGATGTGGCCACGCTGATGGAAAAAGTGAACGGGCTTGCCCGTATGTGTAACGACCGCAGGCTGTCAAACTGGCTGGACGGGGAAGATGTGTGCCGGATGCTCCGCATCAGTCCGCGCACCTTGCAGACTTTGCGGGACAACCGCCTGATTGCCTGTTCGCAGGTCAATCGCAAGTTTTTCTACAAGCCGGAAGAGGTGGAACGGGTGCTTCCGCTTGTGGAGTGCTACCGTGCCAAGAGTGATACATAATCCGAATATGTTTGACTGCCACTAAAATCCGATGAAGTATGAATGACAGAGTATTGACCGCAGAAGACGAGCCGTTGGCAACGCTTCTGCAAAACATCCGAAAAACCACAAAAAAGGCTGTGAAATTGACCGATGAGTACCGACCGCCACTTAACGGGGAACGCTATCTGACCGACAAGGAAGTGGCGGAACGGCTTAAAGTCAGCCGCCGGACATTGCAGGAATACCGCAATGCACGGCTAATCCCCTTTATCGTGTTCGGAGGAAAGGTCCTCTACAAGGAACACGACATAGAATTATTGCTTAAAGAAAACTATCGCAAGGCGATACGGTAAAAAAGAGAGAGACGGACAACCCGAAAAAGTTGTCCGTCTCTCTTTTGCGCCATGCATTAACAATAGAAACCGCTCCTCAAATGAAGTATTATCGGTTGTTGTTCTTTGGGTTTCCGTGTAGCCATTCGCACCAGCCATTTGCGGAACAGGCTTGTGTAATAGGTGTCAAAACGGTAGGCGACAGGGATTATAAGCTCCATACTATATACTTCCACGCTTGCACGGTCATTGACACGGACACATCGGCACACCTCATAGTCATTCAGCGTGTCTGTTTTCAAAATACTACGGATAGCACTGTTTACCGATGCCGCTGTAACATTGAACAATTCGGCAATCTCCGCCGCACTCATCCAAACATCTTGTCCGGTTGTGCGGACTTCCTTTCCTGTTATTTCTATAATATCCCGTTTCATATCCGTACTTTTAGAGAGTGTCGATTACATACTCGTTTATACTGTTGAGACGGGCAGAAAGATTATCCATATCACGGGTCAGTTTTTCTTTTGTCATCTTCGCGTATATTTGTGTGGTCTTTATGCTCTTGTGTCCCAGAATGGAACTTACGGTTTCAATGGGTACTCCGTTGGAAAGGAAAATAGTCGTAGCCGCCGTATGACGGCTCAGATGCCAAGTGATATGTTTCGAGATTCCGCACCGTTTGGCTACAGACCTGATACCTTGCAAGCAAGTCATGTAATGGGGTACGGAAAAGATTTTTCCATCTTCGCAGAGTCCGCGATATTTGGCAAGTATCTTCAACGGGATTTCCAACATCTTGATGTCGGAGCGCACCTTTGTCTTCTGGCGGTTGATTGTTATCCAAAGATGTTCATCGAAATAGGTGCAGATATTGTCTTCCGACAAATTTTTCATGTCACTGAAAGAAAGCCCAGTGAATGTGCAGAACAGGAAAAGATCCCGGTAAAGTTCCTGTTTGGCGTTTTTCAGTTTTCCGTTTATCAGGAGTTGGATTTCTTCTGTCGTAAGGAATCCTCGTTCTGTCTCTTCTTTCTTGATTTCATATTCACGGAACGGGTCTCTTGTCAGCCAGCCATTGTTGATGGCAACTGATACCATTGTCCGAAGCGGACAGGTATAAATCCATACGGTATTGTTGCAGCAATGCTTGTCCGTGCGGAGAAACATGTCGAAGTCCGTGATGAACGCAGGCGCAAGTTCTTTCAGCGCAATGTCGCTCACATGGTATCGTTGGTTGAGGAACTCTTTCAGATGCTTGTAAACAACCTGATACTTGTTCAGACTTTTGGGGGATTTCATTCCTGCCTTGACGAGTTTCTCGTAATCCTCATTATACTGCTCGAACACTTTCATCAGCGTGTGCTGCCGGTGTTCCAGTCCCAATAAAGCGTTTTTTACCTTCTCTGCCGTTACATAGTTATCCCTGTCAAGGATTTCCTGATAATGGCTGTTGATTTTTACACGGATTTTATCCAACATACGGTTGGTCTCCATAGCCACCGCGCTGCGCCCCGTTGCCCGTCCGGTTTTCGTGTCCCAGAGTTTTGGGTCTATGGTCAGTTTACAACTGAATTGTGTTTGTGTCCCGTCAATCGTGATACGGCCCATTACAGGAACAGTTCCGTCTTTCCTTACTACCTGCCGTTTGAGGTAGAAAATGATAGCAAATGTACTTCTCATAACTCTACAATTTTTGGTTTCAAAATTACTTTCAGTAGAGTTATAGGCTGCTACGCAAAACGCTGACTATCACAGAATAGAAATCTGGTGATTGACTTTCTTACGGTATTGGGTCTGCCATACCTCAAAAATGGCTAATTTTGTATCCGAATTGCTGCCCGTTTGCTTCCTTTGCTGCCCGATTTCGGGTTACAAGATGGGGTTACGGTTTGGAAATGCAGCTCCGGTTTAACCTGTCTTTTTTGTGCCTTCGGCTGACTTAACCGATTTTTGTCCCAAAGTCCTAAAAACCTTATTATAAACTAATCCGCTTCATATTTCCCAATCTCGGCTTTTCTGTTTATCTTTGTGGCATAAATACTAAGTTTTTTTATAATTAAACTGGATAAAAATGAAAAAAGTGATAGCAACAAAGGCAGCCCCTGCTGCAATAGGTCCGTATAGTCAGGCGATAGAAGTTGGAAATATGCTTTTTGCTTCCGGGCAAATACCTATTAATCCGGCTACTTCGGAAATTGTAGAAGGAGGGATTAAAGAACAGACGACGCAAGTTTTTTCTAATATTAAAGCTGTATTGGAAGAAGCGGGTTATGCGTTTGATAATATTGTAAAGACAACGGTTTTTCTTGCCGATATGTCTCTTTTTGCTGATATGAATGCTGTATATGCAACCCAGTTTTCCGGCGCTTTTCCGGCTCGTTCTGCAGTGGCTGTTAAAGAATTGCCTAAAAGAGCATTAGTAGAGATAGAGGTAATTGCGATAAAATAATTATTTTATGGACATAAAAATGTCTCACATCTTTTGAACTGCACCCCAAAAGTTTTGTGTCTAACTTTTTGGAGTCACTTCATTTGTTGTGAGACATTTTTGTTTTAAAAAACTTAGCAAGTCTGCTACAATAAATGTACTACCTCCGACAAAAATCAAGTCACTCGGATCACAGTCGTTAATAGCTTTCTTATAAGCTTCTTCTACTGTGGGGAAGTGTGAGCCTATTAAACCATGAGCCAACCCTTTCTGCATCATTTCTTGAGCGGGAAGTGCTCGAGGTATCGATGCTTGTGTAAAATAATAGATGGCGTCTTGAGGCAATATGGATAGAACACCATTTATATCTTTATCATTTACCATTCCGATTACAATACGGAGTGTCCTGTATTTTTCTGAATTTAGCTGACGCACGATATATTGTATTCCTCCGATGTTATGTCCAGTATCGCAGATTATTTTAGGAATATCATTTATACGTTGCCACCGGCCTTGCAATCCTGTAAGTTTAGTGACATTTCCGAATCCTTGATATACGGCTTTATCGGGAATTACATAATTCATTTGCTGTAATAGTTCTATTGCAGCAAGAACTGTTGCTGCATTTTTTTCTTGACAAAAACCACCAAGTTCGCCTGTAAGATTTGGATATTTGTTGCTCTCGAAAATCCATTTCCCAGAATCTTCTAATCTTGAATGAATAATGGGTTTAATATCTTCAGCAAAATAGATGGGCGAGTTTTCACATCGAGCTTTATCTATAAATACTTGTCTTATTTCCCCTTCGGCTTCTCCTATTAAGGCCGGAATATTAGGCTTGATGATTCCGGCTTTTTCTTTGGCGATTTCAGGTAAGGTATTCCCTAAAAATTGTACATGGTCGAAACTTATATTTGTAATAATGCTGAGGTCTGGGGTGATAATATTTGTACTGTCTAGTCGGCCTCCTAACCCAACTTCAATGACTGCGACATCGACTTTACATGCAGCAAAATAATCGAAAGCCATCATCATAGTTAACTCGAAAAAGGAGGGATGTATATTGCGGGTCGGTTCAATATATCTTTGAGTAAAATCCATAACAGCTTTTTTGCTGATTATTTCCCCGTTTACTCTAATCCGTTCCCGGAAATCGACGAGGTGAGGTGAAGTGTAAAGCCCTACTTTATATCCGCTTTGTTGCAAAATTGCGGCTAATAGGTGAGAGGTAGATCCTTTTCCGTTTGTTCCGGCAATATGTATGGTGTGGTATTTGCGGTGAGGATGATCAAAAAATTCATCTAAAGCTTCACTATTTCCTAACCCTGGCTTATAGGCACTTGAACCTACTTGTTGAAAAACCGGTAATTGATTATATAGATAATGTAACGTTTCTTCGTATGTCATATTTAAAAAACTTCTTGATCAATATACAAGGAATCCTGTAACTCCTGCTAATACAATAATCCATATAGGATGAAGCTTGGTATAATGTACCAGACAAAAAGCTCCGATACAAATTAAAATACTGAGAGTATAGTCGGGAAAAATTTCTTTATTCATAAGAATTAAAGCAGCCGAAGCTATCAATCCGACTACAATTGGCCGTAATCCTGCAAAAATACTTTTTATATAAACATTATTTTGATGCTTTAATAAGAATTTACCGATTAGTAGTACTAATATGAATGATGGCAAACAAACGGCAACTGTTGCTAATATAGAACCCCAGATATTGCCTCCGGTTGCTACATATCCGATATAGGTGGCACTGTTGATACCTATAGGACCGGGAGTCATTTGAGAGATGGCTACTATATCGGTGAATTCTTTAGAAGTGAGCCATGGAGATGTTTCACCATAATGAACTACTTCGACAGCTTCATGTTGTATTAAAGAAAGCATGGCATATCCGCCACCGAATCCGAAAAGGCCAATTTTCAGATAAGCCCATAACAAATTAAGATATACCATCTCTTTTATCTCCTTTATCCTTAAAATGACATTTTATATATCTGTAATAGAAAATACCTCCTATACCTCCGGCGAGAACAAAATAGATCGGAGATAATCCTGTACCCCATATTAGTAATGCTACTGAGGCAGGAATCCAGATGTTGTATTTATTAATCTTTGCCGATTTACCAGTGGTGAGAACCGGAGCTATGATCAATGCTACTACCGCAGGTCGTATTCCTTTAAAAATACGTTCTATTACCGGATTATTATAAGATTTAGCAAAAAATATAGCAATAAGCAAAATGAGAATAAAAGATGGGAGTACGGTTCCTAATGTTGCGGCGATGCTTCCTCGAACCCCTTTCAGTTTATTCCCGGTTAAAATAGAAATATTGACAGCCAAAATTCCCGGTAAAGATTGAGATATGGCTAATGCGTCCAGAAATTCGTTCTTGTTTAGCCACTTATGCTTATCGACTACCTCTTTTTCGATTATGGAGATCATTGCCCATCCACCACCAAAGGTAAATGCCCCTATTTTAAAGAATGTATAGAATAATTTCCAGTACATATTTGCCGGTAAATTTGTCGACAAAGGTAGAACAAAAACAGAAGTAAGGCAAGTAATAAAGGAAATAAGAGCTTGCCTGAATTTTATATAGGTCAAATTTGATTGTTTCTTTCGAGGATATTTTGTCGTTTTTACTGGAGTATGATAGCTGGTTATCTGATGAGCGAAAACGTGAAAATAGATCGGAAGAGAACGCAAAAATGATTTGATAGTATTTTTTATTGGAAAATTTAAACAGGCTCTAAGCTTTTCTTTATTATTTATATTTTTCCAGAATTTCCTTTAATGCCTGTGTTTGCATAACTCCGGATTGTCTCCATACAGGTTTTCCTTTTTTGAAAATGATAAGAGTGGGTACAGATTGTATACCATAATGTACGGCTAAAGCCCTGTTTTTGTCAATGTCTATTTTTAAAATCGTAAATCGATCTCCTACCGATTTTTTCAGTTCTTCCAAAATGGGTTTCATCATTTTACAAGGTCCGCACCATTCAGCAAAAAAGTCGACTAATACGGGATTTTCAGAATTGATGATTTCGTTAAAACTACTCATGATATCTTTGTTTTTTATTTACAACAAATATAGGAAGAAAAAAGATGTTTCTTACACTTTTTATTTTGCTTTAGGCCTTGTTTGGTAATTTGTCATCTTGAATCTTATATACAAATATGAAAAAATACATTCAAAAATTTGTGTATTTATAGAAATAAACTACCTTTGCATCGCTTTTGAAAGACAAAGGCTTTGGAGAGGTGGCAGAGTGGTCGATCGCGGCGGTCTTGAAAACCGTTGTACTGCAAGGTACCGGGGGTTCGAATCCCTCCCTCTCCGCTGAACAAATCTTAAATAGATAATACTTAATAAATATCCGAAATCAAATACTTAATTGTAGTAAAGAAAAGTCGAAACAGACAAACTATATCTACAAACAAATTTAATTCTTCGAAAAAGCAATTCCTAAATACCGATAAGATCGTATTTTACGGAGGACATCAATCTAAATCAGGCTACTATTTCAGATATATTTATAGAACTTATAAAATATATTGACGAATGCCCTTATTTAGACTTTCAACAAAAAAATCTTATGCGAAAATGTATCGAGCACAACTCACAACTTATGAACAGGCTCTATTTTTCTTTAATTCGATGTCAAGTCTGGGAAAACCTTGGAGAGAAAAAAAGAAAACAAAAAATACTTAATTGAGAAATATGAACTAATAAAAAACATACCTCCTCGTTTTTTAGGAGAAATAGACGTCAAAGACTTTTATTCTGAAATGGAATATAAGTTCTAATATTTTTCTATCATAAACCATATAATATGAGTAACAGACAGTATAATAATATTGAAGATACGATAAGAAATTGGAGAAGAAGAATTGATTATCGCTTTGTGTAAAAGAGCCAATTATGATGCCAGTGAAGCCGGATATCCTGAAAAATTCGATGCCGAACTAAGTGCCGGAAACTGGATTGTACCCACTATTTATAAATACGGTATATTTGCAGATGATCCTCGATATAACAATAAAATGCTTATATCCGAGATCAAAGGATTGGACGGCAACAGTTATGAGCGGTATTCTTTTATAGGAGAATCTTCTCAAGAAAAACGAATTACTGAAGTATTGGAGAAAAGTATCAATTGTCTGTCCAATACAGAAGCTTGGTATCGATTAATATCATTCAGACTAAAGCAGATATTAATCAAAAAAGAAAAGGTCAGGATAGGCTTATATATCTATAATCCACAATCGACTCTTCGCGCTTTAACTTTTGCCGCAACCTTGAATTATGAAAATTACGCACCTTTCTATCAATTGATAATCGTATATATCGATCAACCGACTATTGAAATTTATAATGGAGATATTGCTTGGAACGGGAAAAAAACAACTATTCTATTCTTAACAGAAAAAGTTCTCCTTTCGACACTCTTATGAAAATGCAATTAGGATTACTCGATGATGAACTGATCTTAACATTATCCAACTTATATTTTTCCTCAAAAAAGATCGTCATACAAGACGGTAACTCAATTTTCAATAGTTATATAAAATATGACGAGGATACCGATTCTTTAGTCATAGACAAAAGAGATAAAAGATCAATATCCGATTATTATAAACAAAAGCCAAACATAATAGAGGAGTTAATCTCGATTTACCGAACCTACTCAAATCATATATAGAGCTCTCAAAGGCTATCTAAATTTGATCCGGGTAAAATATCCTCATAAACAGCCGGTTCTCTTCTTGAGAGGAGAACCGTACCGATACCGTTAACAACAGTTATAGCCCGGCAGAAAACGTAAAAATGACCTGATAATTTTTAGACGAACTCTTAACGCCTTTTTCTCCAATCGAACGGAGTATCAGGATCTTCGATACGAACCATTCGGACACCGGAAACAGAGAACCCATAAGCGTCTTTTGCCTCGATACGTATCGGATATATACCCGGCATAAGGTTCTCCGGCAATCTAAAATGCCATAAATGTGTAGATGCACTTTTCCGTAAAGGACTCCTACGGCTTATTTTTGTAGGGTATATTTTATCTTTATACCACTGATTTTGTCTGGTAACCGCAGGTGCTGTTACTTCAACTTTTTCCATACGAACAGGTAGAGTATTGCCTATTTGTATGTTAACCTCCGTACTATCCGACCCTCCATATATATTAGCAAAAATCTCTCCTCGTGCAAACTCTCGAAAATCTTTTACATGCCGATCTATTGTATCGCAACCTTGCACCCATATATCCATTTGCCTTTCAGAATCCAAACCGACTCCTTTAAAATGTATCTGATAATCATCAGGAGAAAATTCTATCGTAAAATAGTTACGGGGAGCACCGCACTGCATTAAAGCCGACGGTACTCCGAGCCAGTCTTTCTCTCCGACCCACCAATGTCCGCAAGTAGCACCGGCAACCAGTTCCTGCATTACAGCATTTCCTATCGGTATAAAATGCCGGCTGACTCTATGAGTATGACCCGACAAAGCAAATAACTTATTTCTCCCATTTAACAAAGTTTTCAGATCTTCGATATTCTCGGTATGCACCAAAGGTATATGTTGACAAAAGACGACAAAACGATCTTTCGGTACATAAGACAAATCATTTTTTATAAAGGTCATCTGCCGATCGGAAATACGTGCCTTATACCCTCTTTTACTATCCGGAGCTACATTATTTAAAATAATAAAATGGACATTTCCATAATTAAATGCATAAGCTGAAGCCCCGAAATAACAATTAAAAAGAGAGTCTTGTAATGTATGTCCGTTCGTAATCCGATCATGATTTCCGGGAAGTACCCAAGATGGTATTTCCGTACAACGAATCATCTCACGTACATCTTCGAAAAGTTCAAGACGGTTATTTACCAAATCTCCCAACCATACAGCCAACTGAATATCCTTTCTCCCGGCAAGTTCAGGTATAATAGTTTGATTAGCATAATCGAGTTCTTGAGGATTTCCCATTTGTATATCTCCGATAGCACCCAATGTAAAATGCTCCGGCTGTTTTTCTTTCTTCAGAGCAAAATCCACTTTATCTTTCGATTGCCTTGTTTTAAAAAGGAAATCGGAACTTCTGATTATATCTCCGGACGAAGAAGTGTATCCTGAAGGGAAGATAGGAAAAAGGCTTTCTCCGTCCGCTACCGATATAGAAAAATTTCCGTCTTTATCCGTAAGAACCACATCTTTTCCATTCGATACCGGAACAGCCTTTATTCCGTGTTCCGATCGGTCTTGAATACCATTACCATTTTTATCTAAAAAAACTTTTCCCGATATAATATTCTGTGCGGTCAAGGGCACAAAACAGGCTAAATATACAGGAAATAGGAAATATTTAATGCTTTTCATTCTTTATCGTCTTTAGGTAATAGAACTGCTTTTACAACCGGAGTTTTCAAAAAACATTTGCGAATATGATCTGCGACATCTTCACTTGTTATATTCTTCACTCGAGCTTCATAATCCGTTATATGTTTCCAATCAGTAATATTATTATACAATGTATTACGTATCTGCGTAGTCCAAAAAGAACTTCTTTGCTTTGTTATTTTCCAATCTTTTATAAGATTCGTCTTAACATCTTCCAATTCACCAGAAAAAGAGTCCGGATCATCACACATATTTCCAATAACGAGAAAAGTGCTATCGACCAATGCCTGCACATTATCTGGCAAACAACTGAAGCTTATCGTTTCACGGCATAAGGCCGAAGGATGCTGAGTAGCTCCGACCGATACCCCAACACTGTAAACCATTCCCATTTTTTCTCTTAAGACTGCCAACAATTTCATACGCAGAATTCCTTTTGCTACATCATTCTTTAAATTCAGATCCATAATATTCCCGTCAATACTATCTTGCTGAAATATCAAAGAAGCAACAGCCTTGGGTGAATCTCCGGCTTTGCGGCTAAAAACAACCGATTCAACAGGTATTTTACCACCTTTATGCACATATTCCGTACAAGACTTTCCTCCGGGCAATCCTCCGAGATAAGTTTCGATAAAAGGTTCTATATCCTGCAACGGCTGATCGGAAGTTATGATAAAAGTATATCCTTCTGCCGCACCGAAACAATGATTATAAGCCGGCAACAACCATTCGGCTTTTACTTCATTCTCAATAATAGTATCCGATATTTCCCGATCGGTATAATCAGGAGTCCGCAAAATGTTTCTCAGTTCCGTATTAAATAAATCCGCATCGGTTTTACGTGTTGTCCGGTATTTTTCGATGCTCTTATCCATCACCTGCCGTAATAAATCCATATCGACTTTAGGTCGAGTCCACCTCAAAAAAAGTAATTGGAACATCGTTTCCATTTGATCTATCTTAGAGGTCGCTATAACACCCGAACGGTGTTTCTCCACCAAGAAACGACAAGAAACATCTTTACCTGACAAGAAATAACTAAGGGCATCCCTCGAAAATTCACCCGCTCCACTCAATGGAATTACAGATCCTGAAAAAATACCCGAAACATAACGTGTCGAGTCTAATGCATAAAGGCCGCCTTTACGAAAACCGCTAACCACGATCCGGTCTTTATCTAAAGAATTATTCTTAAAAATCACTTTTACACCATTAGACAGGATCAACTCCTGAGCATCGATCTCGTCAATACTTCTACGTCCCACGATTTTCCCACCTTCCAGTTTTTCCGGTAATAATTGATCAGGCACTTCAAATTGCAGGACATAAGGAGCAAGGGTTTCTTTTTTCACTTGTTCAAAGATCGAAAGGAGTTTTCGGTCATCCGGAAATTCATCTTTATTCTTTTCGGATGAAGTAATCAGATAGTGCGGCAATGCCGACCGTTCTAATTTTTGTAACTGTTTTACCAACATCGAAGAGTCTATTTGTGCTATGAATTTTCTTGCCATACGATACTCTTCGGCCGGGGTAAATATCTGATGACCGATATAAAAATTTTGATACATTTCCTCGATAAAAGAAGAGGACTGTTCCGGATTTTTAGACTCTGCCCTACGACGCAATGTATTTAAAAGCCGTTTTTTTTCTTTATCTATTTCTTTCTTGGAAAAACCATAACGAACCATACGTTCGGTTTCTCTGGCAAATTCTGTAATACCGGCTTCTATTTTTCCCGGAATCAATTCAACGGAAGCAAATAGTCCTCCTTTAATATTCAGAAAAGAAGAATGGGACAAACTTGCCCCATTAAACGAGACATCATCAAAAGTAAGAGCATTATAACGAGCTTTTGTCAATCTGTTGAGCATGGCCCGCTGTAAATAATTTTTATAATCTTTTTCGGTTTGCACCGGATCAGGCATCGGCAAAAGGCGAATAATATTCAACTCCTCTTTTTTTAACGAAGGGTGAGCAACTCTCTTAACCGATACGCTATCATAATCATCAATAGCATAACTCGGTATCTCTTTTACAGATCCATTTTTTAAAGAACCAAATTTTTCAACAATCAAATTTTTTACATACTCCGAGTCTACATCTCCGGCAACAGCAACAGCCATAAGTCGAGGTGCATACCAATCTCGATAATAATTTTTAATTTCTTCATGTTTAAAATGCCGGATAACTGCTGTATCTCCAATTGTTTTTCGCTTCAAATAACGCGAACCGTTCAATATTTCCATCAAAAATGCCTCACCAATCTCGCTTTCAGGTCCGGTTCTGGAAAGCCATTCAGACAAAATTACCCCTCTCTCCTTCTCTATTTCCAAGCTATCAAGCAGCAAATGTCCCGCCCAATCGGCTAAAATCGTAATAGTACTATCGACCATCTGTCGGTCTGAAGAAGGAAGCTGTAATTTATAGACAGTTTCATTCATCGAAGTATGGGCATTCAAATCTTTTCCGAACTTCGCACCATGAGATTCTAAAAAACGAATCATGGAATTTCCTGGAAAATGTGTTGTCCCATTAAAAGCCATGTGTTCAAGAAAATGCGCTAACCCTTTCTGATCCTCCGTCTCGAATACCGATCCCGACTTTATAAAAAGTCGATATATAGCCTCTCCTTTCGGATAATCATTAGGATAAATATAATATGTCAACCCGTTAGATAATTTTCCCTTGATAAGATTCGGATTTTGCGGTATTTTTTTCGCACTGACCGAAAACAGTGTACCACTGATCAAAAAGAATAGCAGAAGTATTTTTTTTATTAAATCAATCATATAAGAATAGCAATATACGAGATGTTTTCCAAAGTTATTTCAATATTAGTTGCAACATTATTCTAAACGGAAAGAAAAGCAGGAGCATAGATGTAGCTATGCTCCTGTTTCACTTATTAATATTTATCGACAATTAATCAGCATCAACATCAACATAAGTATAAAGTTCTATCACATTGCCTTCTTCCATAAGCACACCGATAAAACCATCGTTATTACTGTTGAAATCTACAAACGCGCGTTCTGAAGAAGCTGTATTCAAGGCAAACGCATCACTCCACTGTTTGGTCATATTATCAAGATTGATAACGAATGAGTTCTTAAGTCCTTTATAATCACGATAAACTACAAACGGTGTATTCTGAGCATCGACAGCGACTTTGTAAAAATTGTGCGATTCAAAAACATTATTTATCGCACCGCCTACTATGGCCAATTGTCCCGATTCCAGATTATATTTAAACAATCTTGGATTCCCGTCTTCCGTATCCGCATTATCTACAGTGCAAAGGAATACATTACCATTACCATCGATATCTATAGACAAATCTTTGATCCCGTTCGAAGTCGCACCTTCTTTAAAGAATCCCCCTTCAACTACCGGAGCGATCGTACCATTCGTAAATTTGTACAAAGAATAGCCGGCACCGTTATTAGACATCGCAATATAAACACTATTTCCATAAGTTGTGGCTACAGGAACATACGCCGCATAAGTCGTGCCACTCACTCCCGGACGTCCGGTAAATACTTGTGCCGTTACCCAACTTGACCCGTTGAAATAAGACAATTCGGGAGCACGACGAGCAATAGCGGCTGAAGCATTATTGGATATAGTAACGACAACCGGATTTTTTGTCTGAGGATCGATAGCTAATGTCGTTCCAGAAGAAGCGTTGGCCTTAATAGAAAATCCCGGATTTCCAACGACACTCCAATTGCCACCCGTATATTTCATAACAGTTGCGGCAGTTCCGTTATCTTTATCTATATATAATACATAAGGAATACCATCGGGATCAAAAGCAATATCTATACCACCTGAAACTGCCGTTGAGAAATTTTCTGCACCCACATTTTCGAAAGCAGAACCATTCCATTTGGCAACACATAACTTATCAGAACCATTATCATCTACCGTATAAGCAATATAAGGCATATTATCTTTCGGATTCACTTTCATTGCAAAATCCCCGGCAAGTTCTGATGTAGGGTTAAAATCGGTTATCTTTTTCCATATTTTAGGAGATTGGAACACAATAGTAATTACATAACTTTTCGAAGTATTCGATTTGGTATCCGTTACAATAATATCAACCGGATAAGTATAATCATTAGCAGTCACTCCGCTTTCTTGCAACACGCCGTTTATCTTCACCTCATTCCCATCTTCTGTCGTAAATCGGGCAACCAAAGCTGAAATATCCGTATTAGCAGGTACAGCTATTCTCATATCCCCTGTGATTTCAGGAACGATATAATCTTCAGCCAAAGCAGAATTATCTTCGGCATAAAACCCGAAAGACTTTAAACCGACAACAGCAGTAACATCCCCGTCATTGTCATCATCAGAGCAGGCAACAAATAATGCACTGCACATACTCAATAAGAGTAAATTTAAAAAAAACTTCTTCATACTCAATTTTTTATAGAGGAAAGCCCTCTCATTAAACAATTTAAAATGGTATTTGCTTGGTAATCGTATATTCACTATTCAAGTGATCCGGTCCCGGAAATCCGATAGTAAAATTCTTACTGTTACTCTTCAATACAATCTTAACCGTATTATTTTTCCCTGCTTCAATCATGTGATTCAACCACTCTATACGAATAGGCCTTTCATATACACCGCTGGGAAACACGATAGAAGAACCGGGAGATACTTGTCTAAAATCAACACCTTCCTGTAAACCGTCTCCTACGACAAGTTCATAATCAACCGTGACATCTTCTGCAATTTTTTTCGTACTCATATACACATAATAAGTAGCGACAAAAGTACCGTCACAATCTATAACAGCAGATGATCCTCCCTGTGCATCAGCAATATAAATAAAAGGATGATCGAACGGTTCTTCATCTTTAGAACAAGAAGAAAGTACAATAGCTACAGCCAGGAGAAATAATATTTTTACAAATTTCATATCTATAACTACTAAATTTTATCAATCAATAATTAACTCCCGGATTAAGCTGTATCTCGGGATTGGCCTCAATCTCATCCATAGGTATAGGTAACACAAACCAATCATTAGGATAAGTTTTTATTTTTACGATAGAATTCGTACTTGATTCACGCACCATATTTTGTTTTTTCCGAGTAATATCAAACAATCTATGCCCCTCAAAACAAAGCTCTTTAATACGTTCTTTCTCAACTAATTTCAGTAAATCTTCGACACTGCTATAAACTAAATTAATTTCCGAAGGCTGTTTTCCTAAAGCCCTTGCCTGCAATGCTTTGATGTCATTTGCCGCAGTTGTTTCTCCTCCGGGAAGATAACAATTTGCCTCCGCTCTAATCAAATACATCTCCGACACCCTCGAAACGAACGGATCATAATGCTTGTCATCCTCAACCACATCTTTAGCTACATAAAATTTACGGCATGCTTTAGTTTTAACTTCATCTTTTGTAGCATAAAGCAATTCGAGACGAATATCGTCAGGTTGGTCAAAAAAGGTATATAATGTATCTGCCGGACGAGCGATAGGAGACACAGGATCATAAAATTTCCACAGATCTTTTGAAGCCCGAAAACCGTTTAACCGGAATATAGCCTCACTCCCAGTTTCTATATTAACATACATATTGACATAATTTTCATACGAAGTCAAAGGAACTTTAGCAATAACCGTTGTCGCATAGTCACTTGCTTTTTGCCACTGCTCCATATAAAGATATACTCTGGCAAGCAAAGCTTCACATGCTGTTGCAGAAGCATGATAACAATCCATTGTCGTAGATCCGAAAATTCCTATAGCCTCTTCCAAATCCGGGATAATACGTTTATTATAAACATCATATACCGAAGCCCGCAACACGGGGTCATTCGCACTGGGCAAAATAGAGAGATTGGGGACTCCCCAATGTGAGGCATCAGGCGTATAAGTATAATGTTGGCCATAACAGCAGCAAAGGTTTAGATGAACTAATGCCCGGATATAGAGAGCCTGAGCCCGAATAAGTTCTATCTCTGCCGCATTTCCCGGATATTTTTCTTTCAAATCGGGAGCATATTGCAATATATTATTTACATTCCCTATTATCTCCAATCCATCTCTCCAGATATATCCCACAGCGCCGGTTTCCTGAGCCGGATCGGAAGTATAATTATACTGATCGGCAATACTTACTCCTTCTGAATTAGATAAATACAACATGTCAGCCGCAACCTCAGGATATTCAGAAAATTCTCCGTCATAGAAATTATACAACAAACGATAAGAGCCCACCAATCCGGACCGTAATCCGTCAACATCCGAAAAAAAGGTTTCTATATCGCTTTTACCGAATTTTTCTACTTCCAGGAAACTGCAACCCTGAAAACCGACAAGTGCAATGCAAAATAAAATTTTATATATTCTTCTCATCATATTCGTTATTTAGAAAGATACACCTAAGCTCACCGAATAGGTCGTTGTCATCGGGAATCCGTTCATTAAAGTTTTATAACTGTTTTTCCCTTTTTTCTGATCCGGAGTAAATATTGCCACATTATCTCCAATAAGAGAAAGAGTACATCCGCTCATATTCATCTTTTTACAAATCGACTTCGGAAGATTATATGTCAAAACGATATTCTTCAATTCAAAATATGTCGCCTTATACAGATACCGAGTCGAGTACATACTCGATTTACTCGGATTATTATTGACAAATTTCGGATTCACCGCCAAGTCTCCGGGATTTTGCCAACGATCAAGCGCCTCGATCGGCTGATTGTAAGATAGTACACTATACCCGTCATCTAATGATCCCGACATAAATGAACTCAACAAATATCCACCGATAGAATAGGTCATATTTACACGCAACGAAAGATCTTTCCATCTGAATGTATTATGGAATCCTCCATAAACAGTCGGAGAAGAAGTTTTATACGGGACTCTATTATCATAACTGAACGATCGGGTTATATTACCGTTCTTATCATACCACAGAGGGCTTCCGTCACGAGGATCTACCCCTGCCCAGCGGACCAAATAATAAACATTTTTATCTTCTCCTTTTCTCCAAACATTAGTTATACGACCGACTTCCGTGTCATTATACAGCTCTAATATCTTATTTTTATTATGAGCAATATTAAAATCGGTAGTCCATTCAAAATCTTTCATCCGTATATTGACCGTATTCATATTAAACTCTACCCCTTGATTTCGCATCGATCCGGCATTACGATAAATACGCGTGCTACCCACAGCACGGGATACCCCCAACTTACTCAGCATATTCTCCGTCACATTCCGATAATATTCCAATTCCATATCAAACCGTTCTAAAAAACGTGCACGAATACTGACATTAGTTTTGTAAGTAGTTTCCCACGTCAATCCCGGATTAGGCGGTTCTGACATGACAGCCCCTAATCGGTTATCATAAAAATAAGAGTCGCTATAATTATAAGCGCCTTTTGCAGAAACGCTCGAACGTGAATTATTCGTATTTCCATACGAACCTTTCAATTTCAATACATCCATAAAATCCCATGAATAAAACGGTTCGTTATGAATATTCCAAGAAGCTCCGATCGATGCCGAATTAGCCCAACGCGCAAACTTTCCAAAATCAGAACTTCCGTCTCTTCGACCCGAAACTGTCAGATAATAACGAGAAGCCCAATTATATCCTGCCGAAAAAAAGTAGGAAAGATTCCGGGTAATATCAGAACTACTAGAACCTAATCGGCTATCCTGCTCGGCATAACCGACTTCTTGAATAAAATCATTCATAAATCCGCTGCCCGAAGCGCTGTGAGAATCTCGAGAAACATTTTTCAACTCAATACCGACAACAGAATTTACTCCATGTTTCCCAAAACGGCGATCGAGATTTACCCGGTACACATTGACCCATGTAAGCACATTCGATTCTTCTCTACGAGAATAACCGATTCCCTCTCCATTAGAGTCCATTCCCGCCCAATTTGTCCGAGCATCATAAGAAGCTCCATGATTATTCAAATAATTTACACCGAATTGTACTGTGGCGCTAAGTCCTTGAATAATATCATATTTTAAAGAAAAGTTGCCTTCAGCTTGTACCGCACGTTGCTTATCCGAATTCTCATCCCTATAAGCCAACGAATTAAAAAGTTTCTTCTTTTTCCAATTCGGGACTACATTTCCAAAGCTATCTGTTGTCGTTCCGTCAATTATATTATCATACAGCCTATAAGTCGTTCCGTCCATATCATAAGGAGAAAAAATAGGCAACAATTGATAATAGCTTTTCGATACGGCAAACAAATTATTCGGGTTATAGGAAACTCCTAATGTAACAGAAGAAGAAAACTTAGGGTGTATCTGTACATTCGTAACCGATCTTAACGTAATACGCTGCTGACGATTGCCTTTTTCAATTTGATCCTCTTGATAATAAGATGCAGACAAACGGTTAGACATTCGTTCACTTCCTCCGCTTGCAGAGACGTTAACCTGTAAGGTCTGTCCATTCCCGAAAAGAAGATCATGCCAATTGGTATTTGTCGTCGAATATGAATCATGAGGATTATCTGTATATGGGAAATAATCCAGATTTTTCTCACCACCGTTCAGCCAAGCTTCCCGAGCCAACTCAAGGTATTGTGAGCCGTTTGTAGTTTTAAAACGTGTCGATTCATTTAAAAACGAAACTCCATACTGCACCGTAGCATTCAGCACGGTCTTTCCCGAATGCCCCTTCTTAGTAGTGATCAAAATAACTCCATTCGAAGCATTAACACCGTAAATAGCAGTAGCAGAAGCATCTTTTAAAACCGTAATAGATTCGATATCGTCCGGATTCAAAAAAGAGAGCGGACTTATACTCGTGTTCATTCCTTCTATAATATTCGTTGCCGTACCCGTATATACAGGCACGCCATCGACAATCCACATCGGTTCGCTCGACGCATTCAAAGAACCATCACCTCTAATACGGACATTATTACGAGTTCTGACAGATGGAGAATCAGTATTAGGCTCTATACGCATACCCGGAATCAAACCGTCCAACATATCATCAACACGTCCGGCCGGAAGATACTTTAACTCTTTTGATCCTACCTGAAATGCACTCCCTACCATATCGGATCTTTTCTGAATAGTACCGTATGCCCCTTGAACCACGACTTCTCCGATCTGATGATCATTATTCTTCAAAACAACTTTTAAATCGGTCTGCTTGGTAACAATAATAGTTTCAGATTCCATTCCGATGAAAGAAAAAACCAAAGTAGCCTTATCTGCAGGAACAGAGATAGTAAACTTTCCATCCATATCCGTAACAGTTCCCTTCTTGGTTTCTTTCACAAGAATCGAAGCCCCGACAACCGGACTACGCTCAGTATCAATAACAACCCCTGTTACTTTCCTGTTTCCAGACTCTTGAGCTTCTACAATTAGATTCACCGACAATAACAGAATTATAATCAGTAAATGAAATAAAAAACTTCGCATATTTTTCAGATTAAATAAAGTCTATCAAAAAAGCCTTTCTATTCATTTTTTTTAATAATTTTACAAATGTGAGAAACGAATTTGAGAAGTACAAAAGATTTGAAGAAAATTAATAATATGTTCTTTTTTTTAAATCTACACACAACAAATAAGTTATTTATTACTACACAAACTTAAAATACAAAAAATAAATTCATCCTTTTATCAGATTACAGAATGCACAAAAAAGAAAAACTATTAACAAAAAGCGGGTTGCAACAATACTTTTTAAATAAATATGCAGTACTAATAAATTATTTGATAGAAACAACAATACCCGACACCACTATGAGAGAATAAAAAGTCATCCAAACAAAAAAATTTCGCATTTTTTAATAACGACAAGAGATGCTGCTTAAATTTTATGAGAATATTTATTAATTTCTCCTTTCCTTTGAACCTATCCAAATTTTCCAATAATAAAAACATTATCAGAACATCTTTGCATTCTCTTCCGGGTCATACCGATGTCGGCGATATCGGTTCGGTTCTCTTCTCAAAAAAAATGGAAACTACCCCTTCTCAGAGGCTTCTCTCAAACTTTGCCCGAGTAAAACTTAGATAGGCTCTAAAAGAAATAGAGGCATTTATTTTGTAATCGGAAAGTGATTTTTTAACTTTGCGAGTTGTCAGTTATATAACAACTTTTTACATGGATAACGATATAAAAGAGGCATGCAAAATCATGCAAGAGGGTGGGGTCATATTATATCCGACCGACACGATATGGGGAATCGGATGTGATGCCACCAACGAACTTGCAGTAAAACGAGTATATGAAATAAAAAAACGAATCGACAGTAAAGCTTTAATCGTTTTAGTAGATAGTCCTGCAAAAATAGATTTTTATACTGATCATGTTCCGGATATAGCGTGGGACTTAGTAGAAGTAGCAGATAAGCCTCTCACCATAGTTTATCCTAATGCCCGTAATCTTGCCCATAATTTGTTGGCAGAAGACGGAAGTGTGGGTATTCGCATAACAAAAGAACCTTTCTCACACAAACTTTGCGAAAGATTCAGAAAAGCAATCGTCTCGACATCCGCCAATATCAGTGGAGCTCCCTCTCCCCGCAATTTTTCAGAAATTTCTCAAGAAATAAAAGATGCAGTAGATTATATTGTCGAATACCGTCAAAATGAAATGACCCACCCGTCACCATCAAGTGTCATAAAATTGGAAGAGGGAGGGATAGTTAAGATATTACGGCCATAAATGAAACAAAAACTACAAATAGCAAAATATTTCGTAGGCGACATCATTTCGGTCAGCCTTGCTTGGTTTTTGTTCAATTCGTTCCGTTACCATTTGTTAAATATACAATATTCATTCGGATCTTTATCGGGTTATTTAAATTCGTCTAAAATAATAGAAGGACAGATAATCTTTCCCTGTATATTTCTTTTTATTTTTTATTTATCCGGATACTATAATCATCCTTTTCTCAAATCTCGGTTAGGCGAATTTTTCACGACATTTATTTCTACGCTGCTCTGTACTTTTATCGTTTTCTTTGTAGCTCTGCTTAACGACCAATCTCACGTCTATACCAGTTATAAATTAATTTTAGGACTATTCGGTATACTATTTACTTGTGTATATACTTGTCGAGCCATTATCACACAACGAGCGACATTCCGAATACATAATCGGATATGGGGTTTCAATACTTTGATTATCGGGGCAGGTAAGAAAGCTCAAAATTTGGTCTATGAACTGAATCACATGCAAAAATCTATGGGATACAAAATTATCGGGTATGTAAGAACCGATGACCAACAAGAATGTATTTCCTCTGATTTACCGATATTTACATTCTCTGAACTTCCTGAAAAGATCAAAGAATTTTCTATAGAAGAACTTATCATCGCTCAAGAACATCATAATCGCAAAAATATGCATAAACTGATTAACAGTTTATACCCTCTCGAACTGCCGATACAGATAGAGGCCAGCGAATACGAAATGTTGACATCCCGTATAAAATTATCAAATATATACGGAACACCATTTATCGATATAAGTATATGTTCTCTTTCTGACTGCGAGAAAAACATTAAAAGATTATTAGACGTAATTTTATCGGCACTCGCTCTAATCATACTTTCCCCTCTATTTTTATTTTTGGCGATAAAAATAAAAACCGGATCGAAAGGGCCTGTTATCTTCAAGCAACAGCGCATCGGTTACAGAAGAAAAGAATTTACTCTTTACAAATTTCGGACAATGGTAAACAATGCCGAAAAAAACGGTCCGGCACTATCGAATGAGAATGACTCCCGCATAACCCCTTTCGGTCACGTCATGCGCAAATACAGACTGGATGAATTACCCCAATTCTGGAACGTCATAAAAGGAGACATGTCTATTGTGGGTCCACGCCCCGAAAGAAAATATTTTATAGACCAACTGATACGCCGTGCCCCCTATTACAGTCTATTGCATCAAGTTCGTCCGGGAATAACATCATGGGGAATGGTTAAATTCGGCTATGCACGTAATATAGATGAAATGATAAAACGACTCAAATATGAGATTCTTTACCTTGAAAACATGTCTTTATTAGTTGATTTGAAAATTATTATTTACACAGTAAAAACAGTATTTACAGGGAAAGGTATTTAATATGGGAAAAGATTGGTTCTTAAAGCTTCTTGTCTGGCGGGAAAAAAATATAAAGGAAAAAAACTTTATCTTAATTCTCAGCTTCATTATCGGTATTTTAGCTGCAGGAGCTGCTCTTATACTAAAATATCTGATACATTTTATACAAAATTTGCTCACCGAACATTTTTCTATCAGTGATGCCAACTACTTATACCTGGTATATCCGATTATAGGTATTCTGCTTTCAGGCCTATACGTACGATATATTGTTAAAGATGATATCAGTCATGGTATAACTCGCATATTATATGCTATCTCACAACGTAAAAGTCGATTAAAACCGCATAATATGTACACCTCGGTAGTAGCAAGTTCTATTACGATAGGATTTGGAGGATCTGTTGGAGCTGAAGCGCCTATCGTATATACGGGGGCAGCTATAGGGTCGAACATTGGTAGTGCCTTCAGACTGGATACCCGTGTGCTTATGCTTCTTGTCGGATGCGGAGCATCTGCCAGTATAGCCGGAATTTTCAAAGCACCTATTGCAGGTCTGCTATTTACTTTGGAAATACTTATGATGGACTTGACCACAACATCGGTTATGCCATTACTTATCTCCTCTGCAACAGCGGCTACCGTTGCTTATATTTTTACCGGACCAACGGCTCAGTTTAGTTTCGTCCAGACCGAGCCTTTCATTGCTGAGAGAATTCCGTATGTTATTATTTTGGGAATTTTCTGCGGTTTCGTTTCTCTCTACTTTACCAGAGTCATGAACTGGCTCGAAGGGAAATTCCGTAAACTCGGAAATCCTTGGAAAAAGTTCGGATTAGGTTCTATAATCTTAAGTTTATCTATTTTCTTACTACCTCCCCTTTACGGTGAAGGTTATGAATCTATCACTCGATTGCTCAGCGGACATCCTGATGTTATCACAGACGGTAGTATTTTTTATCCGTGGAGAGATAATTTTTGGGTCGTTTTTATGACTTTAGCTTTAATCGTGCTGCTTAAAGTATTCGCAACGAGTGCGACAAACGGAGGAGGTGGCGTCGGAGGGACATTTGCCCCAAGTCTTTATCTCGGTTGTATGGGAGGCTTTCTGTTTGCCTATACGATCAATCACTTCGAAATGGTGATTCCTCTATCCGAAAAAAACTTCGCTCTTATGGGAATGGCCGGAGTCATGTCGGCAGTAATGCATGCTCCGTTAATGGCTCTTTTCCTCACGGCCGAACTGACCGGAGGATATGATCTTTTCCTTCCGCTAATGATCACCTCTACCGTAGCATTCGGCACAATCAGAATTTTCGAACCACACAGTATATACACTATGCGTCTGGCCAAAAAAGGAGAGCTTCTTACTCATCATAAAGATAAAGCCGTATTGACATTATTAAAAATGGACAGCGTTATAGAAAAAGATTTTCTCATAGTGCACCCCGAAATGAGTTTAGGGGATATGGTAAAAGTTATATCTCAATCGCATCGAAACATATTCCCGGTTACGAATCATCGCAATCAATTACTCGGTATCGTACTATTAGATGATATAAGAAACATCATGTTCCGTCCGGAACTATACAATCGCATGTTTGTCCGAAAATTCATGATCGCGCCTCCGGGAAAAATCGAAGTGGGTATGACAATGGAAAAAGTGATGAAAATATTCGATGAAACAAACGCTTGGAATCTTCCGGTCGTAGAGAACGATCAATACGTCGGATTTGTTTCAAAATCGAAGATATTCAATTCATACCGGCGTGTATTAGTACATTATTCTCAAGATTAACAGATATACATGGAAAAGAAAAATATAAGAATCGTTTTTATGGGGACTCCCGAATTTGCCGTAGAGAGTTTAAAACATCTCGTGGAGGGAGGATATAATATCGTAGGAGTAATTACGATGCCCGACAAACCGGCAGGGCGAGGACACAAAATACAATTTTCTTCGGTAAAGGAATATGCTATTTCTCAAGGTCTTCCTCTTTTACAACCTGAGAAATTAAAAGACGAAACCTTCCTGACCGAATTAAAAGCGTGGAATGCCGATCTTCAAATTGTCGTAGCATTCCGTATGCTCCCTGAAGTTGTATGGGACATGCCCCGATTAGGGACATTCAATCTGCATGCTTCCCTCCTGCCCCAATATCGTGGGGCAGCGCCTATCAACTGGGCGATAATCAACGGTGACAAAGAGACCGGAGCTACTACTTTTTTTCTTACTCATGGGATAGATACCGGTAAAATAATCATGCAAAAGCGTATCCCTATTGCAGATAATGATAATGCAGGAACGGTACATGATCGATTGATGGTTATGGGTGCTTCGATGGTAACAGAAACGGTAGATGCAATTCTAGACGGCAGAGTTTCACCCGTCGATCAGGAATCTGTCAATGTAAACGAACCGTTAAGACCTGCTCCCAAAATCTTTAAAGAAACCTGCCGGATCGACTGGAATAAAAGTGCAAAAGATATATTTAACTTTATAAGGGGATTATCTCCTTATCCGGCAGCATGGTGCGAATGGGAAGCTCCCGACCAGACAGTCTATACTGTAAAAATATTTGAAACCGAAGTTATAAATACGACAAACGGAAAACCCGGGACTTTATATACAGACGGCAAAAAATATATTGAAATATCTTGCGGAAACGGAGGCTTACGATTAAAAGTGCTACAACTTCCCGGGAAAAAAAGACTATCGGCAGAAGAGCTATTACGAGGATTCTCACTCACCGAAGATTTTATTTGCCGATAATGCTAAAAATCGACTCGTACAAAAAAATATTATATATCGTATCTGGGACTTTATGTCTTATTTTAGGGAGTATCGGTCTATTCGTGCCGATACTCCCGACAACTCCGTTTTGGCTACTGACCGCATGGCTCTATACTCGCAGTTCTCCATATCTTTATCGTAAAGTCATGAACATTCCTCTTTTCGGAAACTGCATTCGTAATTTTCATGAATATAAAGCAATCCCTTTACGAGGAAAGATCATAACCATAACAACTTTATGGATTACGATAGGAATATCTATATGGATCATAGCTAAAGTATGGATAGCCATACTTTTGATAGCAATAGCCATCGGTATAACCATACATATTTTATCATACAAGACCTTACCTCCGGATATACATAAGAAAAAAGATATACACTAAAACTCAGTCTTCTACGAACAGAGTATAAAACAAAAACGTTATACTATGAAAATATGTATTCTTCTTGTTTATAATGAAATTTTCTCATGTAAAATTATATCTGCTCTGTATTGTAGTCGGAGGAATGACCGGACTTATTACTGTTCCTTTCCGTTATTTACTCGTGAAGTCTTCTGATTTACGGGACATTCTTTTTTCATCGTCTTACTCTTGGTGGTTTCATCCGGTAATCATAACAATCATGTGGATTACCGGAATAGCAATATGGTATCTTGTAAAAAAATATCCTATTATCTCAGGGAGCGGAATACCTCAAATCGAAGGTGCGATATTCGGAAGATTTCAATTTATCCACCCGCTAAAAGCATTAATAGCTAAATTTATAGGAGGTGTTGCCGGAATAGGTATGGGATTTTCTTTAGGAAGAGAAGGTCCATCTGTCCAGATGGGAGGGTTCATTGCAAAATTAATCGGAAAGTGGGGAAAGGCTAACATCTCCGAACAACGTTATTTATATACAGGCGGGGCAAGTGCAGGCCTCTCTTCTGCTTTTACCGCGCCATTGGCTTCTACGATATTTATCATCGAAGAAGTGGAAAAGTTCGATTCCGTAAAAATCGCCATATCATCACTTTTAGCTGCAATCATATCCGGCTGGATAGCATCTCAGATATTCACGATCAACTCATATACTTTGATCAATACGGCCTACCCTGATGAAATGAATATCGGCGAAATAGCTATTACATTTATCCTTTTCTCAACGCTATTGACTATTATAGGAAAAACCTTCAACTATTTATTACTCCGATTTCAAAAGCAATATAGAGGCAGCCGGATACCTGTCTCCATACGTATTCTCGGAATAATCATTGTTACTTATATTTTAGGATATTTCTTTTCAGGATTAGTTGCAGGAGGAGAGAAATTCTTACTAAAAGAGGCAAATGCTATTCATACCGAAATGGGGATATTGGTAATTCTTATTATCATAAAACTTTTATTTACAACGCTTTGTTACGCAACTGGCTTTCCGGGAGGTATCTTCCTCCCGCTATTGGTCATAGGTGGACTTACAGGAAAATTATTCGCACTTCTCTTGATTCGGATCGAAATACTCTCGCCCGAGCATTTTGGCTTTTTCATGCTAATCGGAATGTCTGCTCTATTTGCTGCAGTAGTGAGATCACCTATTACCGGAATCATTCTAATACTCGAAATGACTCAAAAATTCAATATGTTAATACCAATAACCGTTGTCGTAGGCATAACTTATTTTATCAGTGAAATTTGGAAAGTAAAACCTATTTATGATCAATTATACAAAAACTTATTACCTGCCAATTATTCACAATCGGATGAAAGAATTACTATTCCGTTTGAAATAAATACGGAATCCTATCTCGCCGGCAGAACAAATAAAACAATTAACCTCCCGTACGGTTGCCATATAGAAAATATAATTCGAAACAATGAATGTATTTCTAATAAAAATTATTCACTCAAACCGGGAGATCAAATCAACATATCTCTTTATTCTAAAGATTTAGAAAAGTTATACCGTTCTTTGAGAAATATAACGAACGAATAAACGTAAACAGACTATTATTCAAGAGATAGAACAGCTAAAGCTAAACGGATCTTGCCATAATCTATTTCACCATTTAATGCTTCATATATAGGCTTCAGATTTTGAGTTTTACTTTCGGAAGATGATATGACATTCGCAACAGACTCGATTTCAAAAACCGAAATATAATTGCTCCAATCTGTCAACTTCCGGGATATGATCAATTCTGCTATATGAGAATAAATCGTAACAGGCTTTAAATTCCGGCTTTCTGCAACCTGCTCGATCGTCAGTCCTTGACGTAAAAGCATCAAAGTCTCGATATAAGAATCGCCTTTTTCTCGTTTAATATTCAATTCTTTACGAAGCAAATCGACAAATTGCTTACCATAGCGAGAAACTTTTACTTCTCCAACTCCGCTGATCCGGGCAAAATCATATAGTGTAACAGGTTTGCGCTCTACCATCTCTTGTAAGACACGATCTGTAAATATCGTATAAGCAGGTTTATCCTCTTCTACCGCAAGTTTCATTCGCAATCCACGCAATGCTTCAAAAAGTTTTTCGTCATCAGATAATTCTGCAACCTCATGACGCATTGTTTTTTTAGGAGTTTTGGCTACCGGTTGCACAGGTTCATCGGTTACCCATGTAAGCTTAATTTCCAATTCATTCCGAAGGGCTTTCCAACCCAATTCTGTCACAGATAATCGTTCACCCTGATTATAAAGCATTTCGAATAATCCTAACTGCAACATTTGCAAAAGATATCCCTGCCATTGCCGAAATGTCAAATCAGAACCGACTCCGAATGTTTTTATTTTATCATAATTTCTTTTCAGAATTTCTGCTTTATGCGACCCTCGCAAAACATCAATCAACAAATTAAAAGTCACTTGTTGTTCCGTGCGAACGATAGCACTCAAAGCCTTCTGTGCCAATACAGATCCATCAAACCGTTGAGGCGGATTCTTGCAAACATCACAGTTTCCACAATCATGATCGACTGTTTCGCCAAAATAACTGAGTAAAATACGTCTGCGACAAATCGGAGATTCTGCATATTGCTGCATTCGGCGAAGCTTCTCCAAATTGATTTTCTTCTGCCCGCTTTCTTCAGCAAATTTTGAAAGCATTACCACATCACCTAAAGAATAGAACAGCAATGTGTCGCCTTTCATTCCATCCCTTCCGGCTCTCCCGATTTCCTGATAATAACACTCTATACTCTTAGGCATATTATAATGTATGACCCACCGCACATTAGATTTATCGATTCCCATTCCAAAAGCAATCGTAGCACAGATTATCTGTACCCGATCATTCAAGAATGCTTGTTGTGCCGTTTCTCTCTCCCGAGACGACAACCCGGCATGATAAGCTGTCACTGAAATTCCGTATTGAGACAGTTCTCGGACCAATATCTCAGTACTGTTCCGACTCATACAATAAATTATTCCGCTTTGGCGCGGATGCTGTTCTATAAATGAGAGTATTGCTGATAGTTTTTGCTTCTTATTCAGATTTTTACGCACCGAAAGCGTGAGATTGGGACGATCAAAAGAAGATATAAACACCTGAGGATTATCCATAGCAAGCTGAGTCACGATATCTTCACGTGTCAACTTATCCGCAGTAGCAGTCAATGCCATTAACGGCACTTTAGGAAAATATTTTTTAAGGACGGAAAGACGATTATACTCAGGCCTAAAATCATGTCCCCACTGCGAGATACAGTGTGCTTCATCGATAGCAAATAAAGAAATATTCATCTCTCTCAACAGTCCGTCTATCTCACCCATCAACCGTTCGGGAGAAATATATAACAGTCTCAGATCTCCCCGCCGAGCAGCAATCTTTACTTTTACCGTTTCTGTCTCATTTTGCAAACTATTCAGCATTGCAGCAGGAATTCCGTTCGAATCGAGAGTGTCGACCTGATCTTTCATTAAAGCCAATAAAGGAGAAACGACAACTGTCGTTCCCCCCTTTATAATTGCAGGTATCTGATAACAGAGAGATTTCCCCCCTCCGGTAGGCATTAATACCAAACAATCGCGACCGGATATAATCGTATCGATTATTTCAGCCTGTTGGAGACGGAATGTATCATATCCATAATATTTCTTCAGTATCTGTAACGGAATGTTCTGGTTCAAAGTCATCTAACGTCCTATGCATTCGTAATCAAAACCTAAAGCTTTTACCTCTTCCCGGTCATAGATATTGCGACCGTCCAATATATAAGGGGTTTTCATTAACTTGCGGATAACTGCCCAAGAAGGTAATCTAAACTGTTTCCATTCAGTCACCAACATCAAACAGTCTGCATCGATCAGAGCATCATACATATCATCGACAAAAATAATATGATCCTCGCCTAACCGACGTTTAGCCTCAGGAATAGCGATAGGATCATAAGCTTTTACAACACATCCGGCCTTGACCAAAGCATCAACCAACAACAGAGACGGGGCATCTCTCATGTCATCGGTTTCCGGCTTGAACGAAAGCCCCCAAACCGCAATCGTTTTTCCCGATAACTTATTTGAATAATAAGCAGACAACTTCTTAAACAAAATCATTTTCTGCTCGTCATTCACCCGTTCTACTGCTTTCAGAATTTCAAGATCGACATCGTTTTCCGACGCAGTCTTTATCAACGCCCGAACATCTTTCGGAAAACATGACCCTCCATATCCGCAACCGGCATACAAAAATTTGCTGCCAATACGTTCATCACTTCCGATTCCTGCACGCACCATATTTATATCAGCACCGACTTTCTCACAAAGATTAGCAATATTATTCATAAAACTGATGCGGGTAGCCAACATCGCATTTGCCGCATATTTAGTCATTTCGGCCGATGGAACATCCATAAATATAATACGGAAATTATTGATCAAAAACGGTTTATAAAGACGAGACAACAAAGCTTTTGCTTTTTCCGATTCTACACCGACAACGACACGATCGGGGTGCATAAAATCATTTACGGCATTTCCTTCTTTCAAAAACTCGGGATTAGAAGCAACGTCAAATTGAATATCCAGATTCCGAATATCCAACTCGTCTTGTATAGCCTTACGCACCAAAGCTGCTGTTCCCACCGGAACAGTGCTCTTCGTAACAACAAGCAGGTACTTATTCATTGTGCGTCCGATAGTACGTGCAACCTCTAAAACATAACTTAAATCGGCACTTCCATCTTCGTCGGGAGGAGTGCCTACCGCACTAAAAACAATATCCACATCATTAATACATGAAGCCAGATCTGTCGTAAAATTCAATCGTCCATCATTACAATTCTTTTTAACCAACTCTTCTAAGCCCGGTTCATAGATGGGAATTATACCGTTTTTAAGCTTTTCGATCTTAGTCCGGTCAACATCTACACAAATAACATTCGCTCCCATTTCAGCAAAACAGGTTCCTGTTACCAAACCCACATAACCGGTTCCGACAATTGCAGTTTTCATAATCTATGCTTCTATATTTAATACTTTAATTCTCAAATTAATTTCGGAAAATTCAGACAAGTCTCCAACATTTTTAATCAAAATGCATTCTTATCACCTTTAAAAATACCGATCAAAGTCAAAAAAATAATCTTCATATCGAGCATAAAGTTCCAATTCTCGATATACCAGACATCATATTCTACTCTCTTCTCCATCTGCCAAAGTTCTTTTGTTTCCCCTCGATATCCATTTACTTGCGCCCATCCCGTCAAACCGGGTTTTATGAAATGACGCACCATATATTTATCGATAATCGCCGAGTAGTCTTTGGTATGCTTCAACATATGAGGACGAGGACCGACAACCGACATCTCTCCTTTAAAAACATTAATAAACTGCGGCAATTCATCAAGACTTGTCTTTCGCAAAAACTCACCGATACGAGTTATGCGGGGGTCTCCTTTAGTTGCCTGAAGTTTATCACTTTCATTATTTACTCTCATCGTCCGGAATTTCAAACAATTAAATTCCCGTCCCATAAAACCTGTACGTTTTTGCTTGAACAATACAGGACCGGGTGATGACAATTTCACGCATATAGCTATCGGTAGCAACCACAAAGGAGAAAGTAAAAGAATAACCGAAGAAAAAACAAAATCGAACAAACGTTTAACTGCCCTCATCTCCCATCTCTGCAAGGGTTCTTCCCGAACAGACAATACCGGAACTCGTCCCATAATCTGAAAATGCAGCCTACGTAAGACATAACGGCTGATTTCCGGCACAATAAAAAAACGGATGGCATGACGCTCGGAAAACTGGAGTAAATTTAATATTTTAGCATCTTGAGATCCCGGAAGCGCACAATAAATTTCGTCTACATTATTTTCCAATGCAAATTTTTCGACCATACCGATATCGCCCAACAATTGGGGAATCTGACCTTTCAACTCTGCATTATCATCAAAGAAACCCAAAAATTTATACCCATATCCTAAATCAGAATGCAGTTCCCGAAACAGCATTAAACCGGTTTTTCCTGCACCTACAATAATGATTCTCTTAAAATTAAAACCCTTACTTCGATAATATTTAAGAACCCTACTTGCCAATAACCACCAAAGATTCAAGGATATAAAGAAACCTACAAAAAATGTAAGCAGAACGATCGTCCCGACCTCGATTTGCAAAAATGTCAGTAGCAATATAAAAATCAGAAACAATAATACTACCGACTCAGAAGCCGCCAATAACAAAGAATCGATATAGATAATACGGGTATTATGTATCTGATTAAACATCAACACTACCGGGAAATATGATATATTCAGTAAAAGCCAAACTATCTTCTGGTTGAATTGATGGGTCATATCTGAATCGAAAAACAGATAAACCATAAGGAAAACAAGATTGATACAACAAAAATCTCCGACTGCAACCAATCCCCTTATAAAACGTCCTCTATCTCTTCTTTCCATATTATCAAACACTTATTTCACTATAGAAGCATCTATGTGATTATCGATAAAACAGCCCGTAACAAACCTCAGTCTGTTACGAGCCGCACAAATCTTTACCTATTTTACAGATTCTCGTCTATCAATTCGATTTTTTGAGCGATCAACTGCATTTCATCTTTTAATTTCTGCATCTTTCGTTCCATTTCCTTGAGCATGCCTCCTCCGCTTTTTGAAGAGATATTTAAAAAGCCCATGTTATTTTCATACGTCTGCAACTCTGCTTTAACATGTTCATACGAACGCATCAACCGTTCCCTCTCCCGATATAATTTATTTTGAGCTTGGTCAGAAGACGCCATTTGTTGGACAGCAGAAGTAAAGGAATTTAAACGATTCTTGGTTTCATTCATGTTCAAACGTTTAAAATGCTTATCCAATGCAGCTTGATAACTTTTATAAATTTTATCTTTCTCTTTGAAAGGGACATGTCCTATCTGATTCCATTCGGCCATCAAAGTCTTTACCAAAGCAACAGCTTCTGTCGGAGCCATTGCCTCGTCAAGAGCATTTAGTTTTTCAATGACAGCTTTTTTCAACAGAAGATTTTCCTGTTCAACCTGACGTACAGAAGCTGTCTGCTTATTTTTTTGTTCAAAAAAATAGTCGCAAGCCGCAATAAAACGAGTCCATACAGCATCCGAATATTTTTTTGCAACCGGGCCTATAGTTTTCCATTCTTTCTGAATGGCTATCATCTGATCGGTCGTATTTTTCCAATCGGTACTGTCTTTCAAAGCTTCAGCCTTTTCGCACAAGGCCTTCTTTTTCTCAAGATTGAGAGACATCTCGTCTTTCACCCGCTTGAAATATTCCGCTTTCTGTTTAAAAAACTCATCACAAGTTTTACGAAAACGCTCGAATAAAGCATTATTCACTTTACGGGAAGCGAAACCTATACCTTTCCATCGTTCTTGCAATGCTATAATATCTTTTGTTTTTTCATCCCAAGCACTAAACGATTTCAACGCAGTCATATCGATAGATTCAATTTCCTCACATATCGCAATTTTCGCCGCTTCATTTTTCTGCTCGTCAGCCTTCAAAATTTCAAAATGCTGCTGATGAGCTTTATTAATTACTGTAGAAGCCGCCTTGAATCGATTCCACAAGTCTTCACGCAACTCTTTTGCTACCGGTCCTATAGCTCTCCACTCGTCATGCAAAGTTTGTAAAGACTTAAAAGCAGCCACAACATCATCTTTTTTAGCTAATGCTTCGGCCGATTCACAAATTGCCAACTTCAGATCAAGATTTTTTTTGAAGTCATAATCTCGCAACTCTTTGTTGATTTTTAATAAATCATAAAAGTGCTCGACATATAATTGATAATTTTTCCATAATTCATTAACGGCCGAAGCCGGGACATCCGTAATTTCTTTGAATGCCTGTTGTAATTGTTGAAAATCGTTATAATGCTTATTGATATTATCAGAATCTTCGATAATTTTCTTTATTTCTTCAAGAATAGATTTTTTACGCAGAAGATTTTCTTCTTTTACTTTTTCTTGTTGCTCAAGCAGTTTTGCCTTTTTTTCTTTAAACACATTCAACAAGCCCTTCAATGCTTCTTCATACTCATCAGGCTCAGGAGTAAATCCTGATGTGTCACCAGTCTCTTCCTCAAACTTCCGGCGAGCTTCCTCTACTTCATTTTTACGAAGCTTATAGTAATTTTGTTTCAACGAATCTATCTCGTCTTTTACAGACTCGACAGGTTGATCTACAAGTTCTT
>OGXM01000027.1_pt1 | contig 75413 bp, 98 predicted proteins | sample 1576271 | NCBI WGS metagenome assembly OGXM01 (sample SAMEA3541579, study PRJEB24748) | human gut metagenome | biome: human gut; feature: human-associated habitat; material: faeces | place: China | collected 2012 | reverse complement strand
CTATGCAGCTTAAATTATTTGGTTAAAGGTGTTCAATTTGAACTTGCAATTTTAGAAATGATTGCTTCTACTGAGACATTAAAAAATGGCAAGGAAAAAGGACCTGTCCTCAGACAGATCCTCATTTGGCGGAGAGAGGGGGATTCGAACCCCCGTGACGGTATTCGCCGTCAACATGATTTCCAATCATGCACCTTAAACCGCTCGGACACCTCTCCATGCTGCTTTTCCCTGACCTTTCGGCCAGCCTGTATGAGCCGTGGTTTTCGGCTTTTTGGGCTCGTCAGTAACAACTGACTTAATCATTATACACATCAAAGCAGCATGTGTCAACGGAAAATTTACATTTTTTCAAAAATTTCCTGAAGTCTTTCGTTTTCGTTTGTTTCACCAAGGGCAAGGACGAGGAGAAGGCGGGCTTTCCAGCCGGAGAGGTCTCCGCCCAGGATGATGCCGCTTTCTTTCATGGAGAGGGCGCTTCCTTCGTAGCTGTATTCCTGCATGACGCTTCCAGAGGGGACGCGGGTGGTGAGGACTACGGGGATGCCCTGCTTGCGGAGGGCAAGGATTTCTTTTCTGCAGAGGGGCGGTACGTTGCCGCAGCCCAGGCCGTCTATGACGACACCTTTGACGCCTGCTTTTCCTGCGCATTTGACGATTTCTCCATCCATACCGGACCATGCGGAGATGAGCCAGACGTTTGGTTCGATGGTTTCCGGATGAAGTCTTGCATGGGGCATAGGTCTTCTTCCATAAATGATTTCCTTGCCATAGACAGCACCAAGGGGTCCGTAGTTCAGATCGCGGAAGGTGTCCGGATTGGTCGTATGGGATTTTGTGACGTCTTTGGCTGCGTAAATGCGGTCCTGCAGGCAGACGAGGACGCCCATGCCTTTGGACATGTCGTCAGCAGCAGTGCGGACGGCGGAGAGGATATTTTCCGGGCCGTCAGCAGAGAGTTCGGAAGCTCCTCTCATGGCGCCTGTGACGCAGACTGGTTTTTCTGTTTTCAGGGACATGTCGAGGAAGAATGCGGTTTCTTCCAGGGTATCGGTCCCATGGGTGACGACGAAGCCGTCTGCTTTCCCCTCTTCAGATAGTTTGTCGATCAGATGAGAGAGGTCGAACATTTTCTCTGCGCTCATCCAGCCGCTCGGCACGTTGGAGAATTCGACGACGGAAACGTCTGCCCAGTCAGAAAGTCCGGGAACGGCAGCTGCCAGATCTTCTCCAGATACAGCAGGAACGAGGCCGCCGGTTTCCGGGTCTTTTTTCATGGCAATGGTGCCGCCGGTTGTAATGACGATGATATGTTTTTTCATGATTTCATCCTTTCAATCGTTATCGGTTTTTATTATTGTATCACCGCCATACAGAGTCATCGCATGAGAAAAGGAGCGGATTTCTCCGCTCCCTTCCTCTGGATCGTGTTGCAACCTGTGAGGGTTGATATATGGCTACTGTTTTTTCTTTCCGCCCAGATAGGCCGCCATGACATCCGGGTTGCTAGCCACTTCCTGCGCAGGCCCCTCCATGACGATTTTGCCCGTCTCCATGACGTAAGCGTAATCGGCAATCTGGAGCGCTTTGCGGGCGTTCTGCTCAACCAAAAGAACAGTAGTACCCATTTTGTTAATGTCTTTGATTACATCAAAGATCTGCTGTACGACCAAAGGCGCAAGGCCCATGGAGGGTTCATCAAGAAGCATGACTTCCGGTCTGGCCATCATGGCGCGGCCGATGGCGAGCATCTGCTGTTCGCCGCCGGAGAGTGTGCCTCCGAACTGGTTTTGTCTTTCAAAAAGTCTGGGGAAGCGTTCGAATACCTTAGAGAGGTCTTCGCTGATTCCCGCTTTGTCTTTTCTCTGGAAAGCGCCGAGCTCCAGATTTTCACGGACGGACATGTTCTGGAGGATCTGGCGTCCTTCCGGTACGAGCACGACGCCGCCTCTGACGATTTCGAAGGGCTTCTTGCCGACGATGGATTCGCCTTTGAAGAGGACGTCGCCTGCGACTGGCTTCATGACGCCCATGATCGTTTTCATGGTCGTGGACTTGCCGGCGCCGTTGGCACCGATGAGTGTGACGATTTTTCCTTCCGGTACGGAGAGGTTGACGCCTTTCAGCGCTTTAATGTTCCCGTAGGAAGATTCAATGTTTTTCAGTTCAAGCAGCATCAGTTGTCATCCTCCTTCCCGAGGTATGCTTCAATAACCTGCGGATTGTTCTGCACTTCATCCGGCACGCCTTCAGCGAGTTTCTTGCCGAAGTTGACGACCATGACGCGGTCGCACAGGCTCATGACGAGCTGCATGTCGTGTTCGATCAGGACGATCGTGATGCCGAACTTTTCGCGGATATTTCTGATCAGTTCTGTCAGGGCAGCTGTTTCGCTGTCGTTCATGCCGGCTGCCGGTTCATCGAGGAGGATGAGTTTCGGCTTTGTTGCCATGGCGCGGGCGATTTCCAGCTTTCTCTGCTTGCCGTATGGAAGCTCGGTAGCCAGGCGGTCCGCATCTTTATCCAGGCCGACAAAAGCAAGGAGTTTCATTGCTTCTTCGCAGGCTTCTTTTTCTTCCTTCTGCTGGGAAGCGGTATGGATGATGCTGGCCAGGAGGCCGGATTTCATGCGGTCATGGACACCGACCAGGATATTTTCCAGTACGGTCATACCGGTGAAAAGGCGGATGTTCTGGAATGTACGGGCAATGCCCAGGTTGATGATCTGGTAAGGCTTCTTCCCTTCAATGGACTGGCCGTTGAAGATGACGTCGCCTTCGGTGACCTGGTAGACGCCTGTGATCAGGTTGAAAATGGTGGTCTTGCCGGCGCCGTTTGGTCCGATGACGCCATAGATTTCTCCTTCATCGACATGGAAGGACATATTGGAAACGGCTGTCAGGCCGCCGAACTGTTTAACGACATCTTTCATTTCGAGCAGCATTAGTCATCTCCTCCTTCCACTTTGACTGGTTTTGCTTTTCTGGAAAATTTAGAGGAAATCCATTTCATAGCATCATAGGACAGGATGCCGTCCGGGCGGAAGCCCATCAGGACGACGAGCATGATGCCGTAGATCATGTCTCTGTATTCAGAAAGAGCACGGAGGGATTCCGGAACGATGGTAAGGATGGCAGCGCCCAGGACAGAGCCCCAGAGAACGTTGCTGCCGCCGAATACGGTGTAAAGAAGGATGTCGACGACTTTGTGCCAGTCGAAATCGGTCGGTGTGATGAAGAATGTGGCATGTGCATAGAGTGCGCCGGCTACGCCTGCGAAGAATGCACTGAAGAGGAATGCCATCATTTTGTAGTAAACGACATTGATGCCTGTCAGGGATGCTGCGTATTCATCCGCTTTGACAGCTGCCATCGCGCGGCCCACGCGGGAGTGTTCCAGTCTGTACCAGAAGGTGACGATGGCGATGACGATGAGGAGAAGGACGATGCACATCAGGAACTGGCCGCCTGTCTGGGAGTCCATTTCCAGAGCATCGAGAAGGCCCCAGTCGCTGGCATAGTCAGAAAGCGTGGATGCCATGGACGGAATGCCGGAGAAACCAAGCGCGCCGTGCGTGATGGTCAGGTTTAATGCGATAACGCGGACGACTTCGCCAAAGCCCAGTGTCGCGATGGCCAGGTACAAGCCGCGCAGGCGGATGGTCGGAAGGCCGATGATCATGGCTACGAAAGCTGCCATGAGGCCGCCGCAGAAGATGCCAAGAGGCATCGGGAAACCGTAATCAGCCGTCAGGATGGCTGAAGTGTAAGCGCCGAAGCTCATGAGACCTGCATTGCCCAGGGAAAGAATGCCTGTGCAGAGGGTCATGTAAATCGTCAATGCAAGTATAATGTTGATGCAGACGAAAGTGAAGACCTGCAGGAAATACCCGTTCAATAACTCTTCCATTACGGTCTGCCTCCTTTCCCCGCTTTGGAGAATAACCCTTCAGGACGAAGGAACAGAATCAGGATGATCATGCCGAATGCGACAGCGTCCCTGTAGGAGGATGCGCCGTATGCGACGGTGAATACTTCTGCAATGCCCAGAATGAAACCGCCGGCCATTGCGCCTTCTACGTTGCCGAGACCGCCCATGATGAGGACTGCCAGGCCCTTGAGGCCCATAGCCGTGCCCATTGTCGGTTCGATGGCGTTGAAGGAAAGTCCGATCAGCACGCCAGCGGCTGCGCCCAGTGCGGATGCCAGCATGACGGTGAAGGTGATGATGCGGCCTGTGTTTATGCCAAGCAGGCCTGCTGTTTCAGCGTTTTCAGAAGTCGCTCTGACTGCTTTGCCGACTTTTGTACGGTCAAGTAGCAGTGTCAGGAGAACCATCAGGACAACGGCCGTGCCGAGGCTGATGATCTGGATGCCTGAAATCTTGAAGAGGCCCATATCCATCAGGCTGTTGTCGAATGTGGCCGGGAAAGACCGCGTCTGCGGACCCCAGACCATGAGCGCCACGCTTTCAAGAAACGTGGATACGCCGATTGTACTGATTAAAGGCGCAAGATGGGTGACCTTGCGGCGGCGGAGAGGACGGAGAGCAAAGATTTCCAGTCCGTAGCCCAGTACGGCTCCGCCGATCATAGCACCGATAAGTGCAGGAAAAATTCCAAATCCTGCTTCTGTGACAAGAAGCAGTCCGATGTAAGCGCCCATCATGAAGATGCCGCCATGTGCCATGTTGACGATATTGAGTACGCCGAATACCAGCGTATAGCCGATGGCAATGACCGCATAGGCGCTTCCCAGCGTTAACCCGTTGACAAGCTGTTGAAAGAACACGATCTCTATCCCCTTTCTCAAATAGAAGGCAAGCCTTCTTCTCTTAACAGAACGAATGGTACAAAAAAGCCCCTGCTGCAATCTGGCGTCATTGCAACAGGGGCGAAAGGATTCGCGGTACCACCCTACATTATACTCAAGTGTTTTCATCCGTAACGTGGACAGACGCCTTCATCTACTTATTTCGGCAAAGGAGCTCACGGGTGATATTAAATCCTGGAATGCACCGGTTTGCACCATACACCGGCTCTCTGAGGCATGGACCACAATTTACTTTGTCCCATTCATCGCTTTTCATATGCCTGTAACGCCGGCCGCGTCGAAAGCTAATCTGTTCACTTTCGAGAACTCCCGGGTGAGCTCGCATTGTGATGTCTGCACCGGCTTTCACCATCCGCCGGTTCTCTGGAGCATATTATCAGAATGCTTATCCCGATCCTTGCCATTCGTTCTGTCGTTATTGTTGATATTATACCCTTGCCAAATGAAATGTCAATAGATTTCTTTCGAATTCTGAAAAATCATTTCAACAGAGCTGCCTTATCAATAAATCGTATCTTTTCGTACCGCTTTTCCTTTTCTATGATACAATACAATTATCAATCAGGAGGCAATCCGCATTCCGCCGTACTTTTTTTCAAAAAAGGAACCGACGGGCTCTTTCAAAGGGGGAATTTCTATGCTGCAGCAGATCTCCATCTTCACTGCCAACCAGAAAGGCGCGCTGAGCAAGATCACAGCCATTCTGGAAAAGAACAATATCAACATTTACACGATGTTGGCAACCGACAGCGCCGAATTCGGTATCGTACGCCTCATCACGGACGACGCTGAAAAATCAGAGAAAGCGCTGAAGGACGCAGGATACCAGTGCCGCCTCGACTGCATCATTGCCGTCGACATGGCATCGGACAAGCCTGGCACATTGAATCACATCCTCGCCGATCTCAATGATGCCAATGTCATGATCCGCTATCTCTACATTTCCTTTGACCGCCAGACCGGCACGCCGATCGCTGTCTTCAATACGAATGATTCCGAAACGGAGACATTCCTTCGCGGCAAGGGCTACAAACTGCTCGACACGCTGTAAGACATGCATTCAAAAGTCCGGCCGCTTTCGCAGTGCCGGATTTTTTTCAGGGCCCATGGTATATAGAAGCATACCATGTATCATATTTTTGCGTACTTGGAATCCATTTTCACTCTGACTATAATGAAAACAGGAAATGGAAATGAAAGGAGTCATGATGACAAAGGATATCGATGAGAACACGCTCGGCCTTTCGGAAAAGGAAAAAGCATTCCTGAAGGCCGAGGAAGAACGGATGGGCATGAAGCTCAAGGAGCTCGTGAGCCCTCCTGTTTACAATATGTGCTTCGCCTGCGGATCGGCGAATCCGATCGGGCTGCACCTTCATTTCTTTGCCATCCCTGACGGATGCATTTCCTTTTTCACGCCCAGAAGAGAACACCAGAGCTACAATGACCGCATGCACGGCGGGCTCATCATGACGCTGATGGATGAAGTCATGGGCAATTACTTATTTCTGACCGGCGGCGTCCCCGCTTATACCGGTAAGATGGAATCCCGTTTCCGCTCCCCTATCCTCATCGGAGAGACGGTCGAGATCCGCTGCCATGAAGAAAAGCGCAGGGGACAGCTCGTCATTATGACGGCCAAGATCATCAAGGAAGACGGCACGGAAGCTGCCGAGGCTGTATCCCACATGATGCTTGAACCGCCTTCGAAAGGATGATGCATAATGGCAAAGGAAGAAATTATTCAGAAGGTCAAGGAAACAATGGAAGCACCGAGCTGCTTTGCAGGATTAAAAGCAGTCTGCCAGGAATACCTGGAGGCTCAGGGAACTGGCAAGGAAAAGGAAGCTGCTGAAAAGCTCTCCGCTGCTTTGAAGGACTGCGTCCAGTCCATCGACACTGTCATTCCCTTCTTCAAATCCGAAGCTGGCGTGAAGTACTTCGGCAAGGAAACTGCCGCAGCTCTTGCAAAGGCTGCTGATGAAGCCAAGGAAAAGGGCTCGAAGTACTGCATCTGCCCGGCGTGCACTGCCGGCGGATACCTGCTCGACCATATCCATGAACTGTAATCCATTGAAAAATGCATTGAAAAGAGGCTGTGAATCCGGTGATCCGGTTCACAGCCTCTTTTTATGCCCTCGCCGCAAGGGCCTTACCTGCTGTTATCCGAAAGGGTTGCGGCGAATACACTTCCATATCTTTCCGTCTCTTCGTAAGCCCTTTCGCTTGGAGTAAACACTTCCCTTTTCTCTTCCTTCAGACTGTACTTCTTCAGGAAATCCTGCATGCTGACGGGCTTTGAATAATAGAAGCCCTGGAAATAATCACAGCCCATCCTTTTCAGACCGTCAACCATCTCCTTCGTCTCGACGCCTTCCGCCACGACCTTGAATCCCATGCGGTGCATGCTCTGGATCAGGTTTGGCAGGTACGAATCCGGATGCGCGAAGTGGCCGCGTACGAGGGACACGTCGATTTTGATTTCTTCAAAAGGAATGTCCTTCATGCGGGACGCGTTCGAAAATCCCGTACCATAATCATCGAGAGCAAGATCAAATCCCATATTTTTCAGAAGGCCCACCTGCTTGAATCCGGCGGAATTCAAGGCGCCCTGTTCCGTGAGTTCGAGGCGGACTGTCGATACCGGCACGCCGTAGTTTTCACGGATGTCATTCAGGCGTTCTGCCAGACAACGGCGCAGACACTGCACTGGCCCACATTGACGTGCACCCACTTCATGCCGCATGCTTCGAGGCCGCCGTCACGGATGAATTCGCATACCTTGGCGAAAACCTGCTCGCCCAGGATGCTGACCGCACCCGTTGCGGAAGCCATATCGATGAACTCGGCAGGTCCCACGATGGACCCGTCCTTGTCCTTCATGCGCACAAGTGCTTCAGCGCCTTCCACACGACCGGAGGACGCTTCCACAAGCGGCTGCAGGAACACTTCCAGAGAATTTCCCGCAAGAGATTCTTCAAGAAGTCCGCGTACATGAAACTGGCGTTTCACGCGTTCCTGGTACCCTTTGTCAATGATGACGTCTTCATGCTTCGGAGAATCGGCTGTTTCAAAAGCGATGCCGATGCACTGCTTCAGCTCATCCACGCTGCTGAAGACAAGCGTATCATCCAGAATGCAGCAGTTGATGTCGAAGTAAGCGATCTTGCCATCCCTTCCCCAGGGCTTTCTGAATCGCTCATGCACCTTGCTGACTTCCGCTTCCAGATCCATGGGCAGCGTCGAAACGATGAAGAAACGGCCGCCTCCCATGTAGAAGAGGTACTGCTTTGAAAACTCCTGCCTGAGATACTTCCCGAAATATCCCAGGAAACCGTCTACGAATGCACCGCCGTAGGCCATGCGGCATTCATCATAATCACGAATGACGAAGCCGAATCCTTCGAAGTCGTTCTTCTCCAGAAGCTGCCTCATGATCATGCGGAAAGCTTCTCTCGTCATAAGTTCCGTCTTATGGTCGAGGAAGAGGTCCGGATTTCTGACCGTCAGGTAAATGACTGCGATGCCCATCGTGAAGCTGAAGGACAGAAACAGTTCCTGCCAGTAATATCCTTCCAGAAGGATACCGGCCATGATGAATGCGCCTGCAGTGAGGATTCCTTCCACCTGTCCCTCATTGTCCTCCGTACGGAAAACAAGCGCCGTAGCAAGGCAGAGCACCAGATAGAAAATAAGGAATCCATAGAAAAGAGGATACAAGCTTCCTTGATGGATACCTGTCTCAGGATCGACACTGATCATCGAGCCGAAGAACTGGGACACAAAGATCACAAGCGCCATCGGCAGAACAGGGACCGCGGCAAGCCTCATCCACTTCGGATTGATGCGGTCGCCTGCATGAAGTGTTTCCATCACATAGCGGAAACCATTATAAGCCGCCAGAAGAACGAAGAGATGGTAACCCACGTTCAAGCCATATATGACCGGAACCGGAGTCGTTTCCCATCCTGCACACGCGGCTGCCGAAAGAATACCTGCAATCATTGCTGCCAGATTGAAGTACATCAGGTTCGTGAAGTACATGGTGTCTTTCAGTGGAAGCTTTCTCTTCCGCATGTAATAAACCAGGAACAAAACCTGGACCGGAATAGCAGCCAGATAGAAGTCCATATCGTAGCTGCCACGAAGGAAATCGATCATAATAAAGTCCCCTTTATATAAATACGAAGAATCATGCGGATCCATCGTCAAGATTTAAAGCGGGATGCCCGTACTTCTAAATATATGCTTGTTTCTATATCCAATTTTACTACTTTCCCCAGTACTTATCCATGATTATTATAATTGTTTGCTTTTATGTGATAAGCTTTACCCATTATATATTTATATAGCGGAAATATTTCGAAATGGAGAATTTACACGCAAAAGGGGCCGTGGCAAAATGATTGCACATTTTGTCACAGCCCCTTTTTTATTACGTATTATATTATTCCCATTCGATGGTGCTCGGCGGCTTGGAGGTGACGTCGTAAACGACGCGGTTGACTCCTGCCACTTCGTTGCAGATTCTTCTGGACATTTCGTCGAGGACTTCCCACGGGAAGCGGAAGTAATCAGCAGTCATGCCATCAGAGCTTGTTACAGCGCGGATGCCTACGGTGTAGTCATAGGTTCTTTCGTCGCCCTGTACGCCTACGGAGCGGATAGCTGCCGGCAGTACAGCGAAGGACTGCCAGATATCATTGTAGAGGCCATGCTGTTTGATGACGTCTCTGACGATGAAATCAGCTCTGCGGAGGATGTCGAGTCTTTCCGGGGTGATTTCGCCGATGATGCGGATAGCAAGACCTGGTCCCGGGAACGGCTGGCGGTTGATGACTTCTTCAGGAAGTCCGAGTTCGCGGCCGAGCTGGCGGACTTCATCCTTGAAGAGTTCGCGCAGCGGTTCGATGAGTTCGAACTTCATGTCCTTCGGAAGGCCGCCTACGTTGTGGTGGGATTTGATGGTCGCAGCGGTGGCTGTGCCGGATTCCACGACGTCAGGATAGAGTGTGCCCTGGACGAGGAATTTCACGTCATCAAGCTTATTGGCTTCTTCCTGGAAGGTATGAATGAATTCAGCGCCGATGGTCTTTCTCTTCTTTTCAGGTTCTGTTACGCCTGCAAGAAGGTCCATGAAATGCTTGGATGCATCGATGTGGACGAGTTTCATGTTGAATTTGTTTGTGAAGGTGTCGACGACCTGTTCAGCTTCGCCAAGACGGAGGAAACCGTGATCGACGAAAACGCAGGTCAGCTGATCGCCGATAGCCTTGTGGACAAGGACAGCGGCAACGGAGGAATCAACGCCGCCGGACAGTGCGCAGATGACGTTGTGATTTCCTACTTTTTCACGGATGCTTTCTACAGCAATATTGATGTAGTTGCCCATGGACCATCCGCCTTCACATTCGCAGATCTTGAAGAGGAAGTTCTTCAGCATGGTGGTGCCTTCCGGAGTATGAACAACTTCCGGATGGAACTGTACGCCGAAGAAGCGTCTTGCTTCATCTGCCATAGCTGCGGTCGGTGTCAGGGCTGTATGACCGGTCAGGCCAAAGCCTGCAGGCATGTCTGTAACGGAGTCGCCGTGGCTCATCCATACGGCTGTCTTTTCAGAAACGCCTTCAAAGAGTGCGGAGCTGCCGTCACGGAAGAATTCAGTATGGCCGTATTCATGCGCTTCTGGCTTTACGACTTCGCCGCCCAGGGTCTTTGCCATGAGCTGCATGCCGTAGCAGATGCCTAAAATCGGCACGCCTGCCTTGAAAACGTCCGGATCAATCTGCGGTGCATTTTCCGCATTGACGCTGGACGGGCCGCCGGAGAAAATAATCCCTTTCAGGTTGGGGACCAGAATCTCACTGGCTGGCTTGTTGTACGGCAGGATTTCGCAGTATACGCCGCATTCGCGCACACGGCGCGCAATGAGCTGGGCATACTGTCCGCCGAAGTCAACAATGATGACTATTTCCTGATGCTTCATCTGTTTCCTCCTATGGGAACCTAATCGGTCAAAAGATACAATTCGTATCGTTTATTATATCACATCCGGGAAGCAGATTCACCGCTTCCCGGATGTTAAAAGAATTATTCGTGTTCAAAAAGAGGGAGTTTTTCAAGGAAAATGATGTCGTCTCTCTTTGCTGCATTTCCTTCTGCAAGGATGGCAGCTTCGCCAATGACATGAGCGCCTGCTTTTTCAGCAAGGGCCTTCATGGCTTTCATGGATCCGCCTGTGCTGATGACATCATCAAGAAGGAGGACGTTTTTGCCGTGGAGCATTTCCACATCCGTGTCCATGAGGTAAAGGCGCTGCTTGCCCTTCGTCGTGATGGATTCATCTTCCACCCAGATCGGGTTCTGCATATACGCTTTGACAGACTTTCTTGCAACGATGTAGCGCTTCATGCCAAGGACACGCGCCAGTTCAGCTGCAAGGGGAATGCCCTTCGTTTCAGCGGTCATTATGATATCTGTGTCTTTCGGAACCCTGGCAGCTAGTTCTTCGGATGCCCTGGTAACGATCTCCGTATCCCCGAGGATAACGAAGCCTGCAATCGACAATGTGTCGCTGACTGGAAGGATTGGAAGCTGTCTTGTGCAGCCTGCCACATGTAATTCATAGTAGTTCTTTGCCATGATACTCCTCTTTCTTATCGATTATCGTTCGCCCTTCTCTTAATTCCCATTCGGGGAAGGTGGAGCGGGTGTGATGTCCACCTGTACAGGCGGTGTCTTGACGATTTCGACTTTCGGCGCTTCGGTGATGGTCACCTTGACGTCGGAAATATCGTCTTGTTTCTTTGCTGCATCTGGATTTTCCGAAGGCTTTTCGTTCTTTCCAGCACTGCCTTCCTTCTTTGAAGGTCCCTTAGAGGAATCTTCTGCAGCAGGCGTATTCTTTTGGGAAACGTCAGTGGAAGATGATTTTACGACTTCTCCCTTTCGCTTGACGCCGCCGTCAGCGGCAGGAAGCTTTGCATCATCAGAAGGTGCTGTTTTCCCCAGCGCCTCCTTCTTGGATGCCATGATTTTAGAAATCTGTGATGTAAGGACGCTCCTTCTCGCATCGTCGCCCATTTCTTCACGGACAAACATGACGGCAAGCGCAGCAGGATCGTCGAAATTTTTGGAAACTTCGCTCCATTTCCCATCCGTTCTCTGTGCCCATACCCTGCCATCTACGTCAAAACGGACATGAACCCATGCCTCCCCTGTTTCCTTATTGGAGACAAGATTCATGAGCTTGACCCTGGCTGCAAGGCCGTCCTCGAAGACATCCTCGATCGTCACGGTGGACAGATCCAGGAAAAGTCCCGTGGTGCCGTCATTGTAAATGCCGCCTGTATTCTGGATCATGGGATAGTTCTTATCCCCGTTCAGGTAGTAAGGGTCGCTCGCAGCTGCCTCGGAAAAACTGCACACGGCCAGGCAGAAGCCCAGCGTCATCAGGCAAGTCCTGAATTTTCTCATAGGTATCCTCCTCTGGCAGAGATATCCGTTTCACCTCTGCTATTGTACTATAAACAGGCAAGAATTAGTACCTTTTATGGCATGGAAAAAGCAGCGGTCCTGCCGCTGCTTTCCTATTACTGACTAAGCGCCGAGTTCATCAAGGAGTTCTTCGGATGCTTCCAGAGCCTCGCGGATTTCCGGACGAAGGTCTGCGCCGTCTGTCAGGAAACGGACTTCCGAGAGTGCGCGGATCAGGCGGGCAATCTGTGCAGTACGGCCGATCAGGATCTTCTGAGCAGGTGTGTACTTCTTCCAGTCATTGCCGGAAGTAGACTGGATGCGGCGGATATCTTCAATACCGTCTTCAAAGTAATCGGAGAGGTCAAGAAGCGCATCTTCTGCCTGACGGGCTTCGCGGCGGATTTCCTGCATGCGGGTGCAGAGTCTCTTCACTTCCTGCTGGAATGCCTGCAGACGGATGCCCATTTCACGAAGGGCTGCCGTATCATGCTTTTCAGCGGCTGCAATGTCAAGGCCTTTGATCTGCGGAACGATGGCGAAGGTATCGAGGACGCCTGCGCCGAAGCCTACAGCGTCCATAGCACCGGTCAGAGTGACGACGCTCATAGCCTTGGCAGACAGGTTTTCCAGTTCCTTCCAGTTCTTTCTTTCCTTATTGAAATGATCAAGTCCGGTCAGATTTTCGCAGTCATGGAAATCTACATTCTCGAGCTGGGAGAACAGGTTCGTGAATTTCTTCATGTCGCCGGACATCAGTGTGATCCTGACGCGGTCGAGTTCCCCGAGTTCATCCTGAGCGCGCACCTTAGCTCTGTTGATTCTTTTCGTAGCTCTGCGTCTGGCTCTTTCGACTTCGCCATTGATGCTCTCTGGTTTTGCCGAAGAAGAATTTCCGCTGACGGCGGAGGAAATCATGCGCAGAATAAATGAAATAGACATAACTTGGCCCCCTTCGAAATATGATGTTCTGGTATCGTTTCACTTCTATAAATTATAACATATTTCTAAGGAATCATACAGTTCGAATCATATCGTTATATACTTTTTACAATTAAAAAACGCCAACCTAGGTTGACGTTTTATTGTGGCGGAGCGAGGGAGATTCGAACTCCCGCACCGGAAACCGGTCTAACGATTTAGCAAACCGTCCTCTTCAGCCACTTGAGTATCGCTCCATATAACTGACTTTAAATACTTTACACTATATGAGGCGATATTGTCAAGTGAAAATTAACCGGTTCTAATAAGACAGATGCTATTCCATCATTTTTGTTCTTCATTCCGCTAAGGAACCACGCTGATGTAAAGAGAAAGATATCCTTATTTCGAGTATTTTTCAGCAGCTTCCCTGACCCATTCAAAGCGCACGGGGTCGATATCCTTGGGGACGGTGCAATCAGCGCCTAAGATGACGCCCTTCGTTCCCGCCTTGTCCAGGATCTTCTTCGTTTCTGCTTCGACCTCTTCCCTGCTTCCGCTGTAGAGGACGCCCTCAGGATTGTTGTCGAATCCTCCGATCACGCAGCGGTGATCAAAGATTTCCTCTCCCTTTTCAAGCGGCACGCCTTCAAAAGCGACAGCCCAGTTGACGGCCTTGAACGGATAGTCCTTATACCATGTCAGATCATTGTGGCATCCCATGTAGCCGCAGATATGAAGAAGGTTGTAATCAGATGATTCATTGGCCGCTTCGAGGACCGCCTTCTCGGAAGGCGTGATGAATTCGCGGTACTTTTCCTTCGTCATGTCCGGATGCGGGATATTCTGTACGGAAAGGTAGATGCTGTCTGCATGGCCTTCTGTGATGACAGCGCGGGCCAGTGTTGCGATATCTTCCGTCAGTACGGCCATGACTTCCTTCAGGGCTTCCGGATCTTCCTTCATGAAACGGGTGATGACTGTCTTCGCATCGCTTCCTGTCTGCTGGAATTCAATGCATCTTGTCGGCGCGAAAAGATTGTAGAAAACCATGACGTCTTTCCCGTACCGCTCTGTCAGGATGCCGCAGAGCTCTACCTGCTTCTGGACCCATTCCGAATCCCTGCCAAGCGGTCTGATGCCGGCAGCATCCCTGATCGATTTCAGGTCATGAAGCTGCTGGTGCGGATAGAGGAAAAATCCATCCGTCATGACTTTCATGAAATCCGGATGCCATGACTGGTAAAACGATTCATGGCCCGCCAGATTGTCCTTCCATGCCGAAGGATCGGCCAGTGCGTCTGCGTGTCTCTGATCTGCCAGGAAATGATGCCAGAAACCTACCGGCACGCGGTCTGCCGGTCTGCAGTCAAGAGCTGCCTTTACGAGTTCTCTCTTAGTCTGTGCCATATGAAACTCCTTTCAAAAACAGGAAACATCCTTCCCGGCTGCTTCCATTCCTGCCGTATTTCAGCTTCTCTCTATATTACGCCGCGGCGCGTCCTGCCGCAAATGAAATATGGCATCGGAGAAGATTTCCATAATAAAAGAGGCCGCAGTAATGATTACATCTCTGCAGCCCCTTTATGATTATTGATTATTCAATTCCGTTCATTTTCTTGATATCTGCCAGAAGGTCTTCGGCGGATTCCATGGATTCCTTTTCCCTTTCAGGATTTTCGGTGAATTCCATGTCGATGGCCATGCCTTCATGCATATCGTCGAACCAGGCAGCAGGAATATGGATTTCCTCTTCGTCGTCTGTCAGGAGAACGGCAACTTTCCCTTCAATGCGGTCTACAATGGCTTCTTTTTTCATGTTAGTGCTCCTTTGCAATCTGGTACGTGCTTCCGTCCGTCGTGAGTGTGACAGTGCCGTCGCGGTCCGTGCGGAAAATGTGGATGCCTGCATTTTCAAGCTTCGTCATCGTTTCCTTGTGCGGATGGCCGTAATCATTGCCCTGTCCGCAGGAAATGAATGCTTCCTTGGGAGCGACTGCTTTCAGGAAGGAAGGCGTCGTGCCTGTGCGGCTGCCGTGATGGCCGACCTTGAGGACATCACTCTTCAGACCAAAGCCGCTCTTGAGGATGGCAGACTCTTCTTCCTTCTCTGCGTCCCCTGTAAAGAGCATGGAGAAATCTCCGTATGTCAGCTTTCCTGCGATGGAATTATTATTGAGATCCGGGCGGCCCTTCTGGTCCGTGATTTCACTGACCGGTCCTGCTACGTGGAAATCAACGCCGTCAAAGAGAGCAATCGTTTCGCCGGCCTTCGGAATATGGAACGGGATGTTCTTTGTCTTGATATTCTTCAGGTAAGTCTTGTACGTATTCGTATTTGTCGGAACGCCGTCGTCATAAATGTTGTCGACTTTGATATTGTCGAAGACAGCCTTCATGCCGCCCATGTGATCGGCATGCGGATGCGTGATGATGACATTGGATAATTCCTTGACGCCGTATTCATGAAGGTACTTCACGAGTGCCTCTCTGTGTTCGACATCGCCTGTATCGATCATGGCAAACTTGCCGTCCTTTTCAAGAAGGAAAGCATCGCCCTGCCCGATATCGAGCATGCGGATAATGAGCTTGTCTCCCGGTTTGGCCGGCGTCTTTGCAGCGCCTGCTGCCGGCGCTTTCGCTGAGCTTGATGATGCGCCGCTTCCCCCGCAGCCTGCCAGTGCAAAGCCTGTGACAGCTGCCAGAAGGATGATCATGAATGCTTTTGCTAACTTTTTGAATAAATGCATAAAATCCCCCAGTCTTTAATACCCCCAACTACTATTCATCCATTTCAGTGATCTGCGCCCTTGCCTTTGGAAGGAGGCGTGCCAGATCGGTCACACGGTAACCCACCGCCGTCGTTTCTGCCGCCAGATCTCCGGCAAGGCCGTGAAGATAGACGCCGACCGCTGCCGAGGAAGACGGGCTCATGCCCTGCGCCGCCATCGCGCCGATGACACCTGTCAGCGTATCTCCCATGCCGCCTGTCGCCATGCCTGGATTTCCCGTCGTATTGACGTAGGAGCGGCCGTCAGGAAGGCCGATGACCGTAGGCGCGCCCTTAAGGACAAGGACGAGACGGTTCTTCTTCGAGAAATCGGACGCAGCATCAATCCTCTTCTCCTCGATTTCGGAAGCAGAAAGGCCTGTCAGCCTTGCGAACTCTCCCACATGAGGCGTCAGGATCAACCGGCCCGGGCAGGACTTGAAATCGATCTTCGCCTCGGCGGCCGCGTAGAGCCCGTCCGCATCAAGGATGATCGTCTTCTCAAAGTTTTCGACCATTTTCTTCACGAACTTCATCGTTTCCTCATCCCTGCCGATGCCGGGCCCGATGGCGATGACGTCATACGCCTTGGCCTTCTCAAGGGCAGCTTCCGCCATGTCTTCCGTGAAGTGCGGACCGTTTCCGATGGAGGAAACCATGATTTCAGGGAACTTTCCTGCCATGATGGGTGCAGCATCGCCTGTCGTGATGATGGCTGTCTTGCCGGCCCCTGCATAGAGGGCGCCCTGCCCCGCAAGGAGGGCTGCGCCTTCCATACCGGACGACCCTGCAAAAATGCCAAGGAATCCGTTTTTTCCTTTATGGGAAATCTGATTCCTTACAGGAAGAAGAGGCGCGATGTCTTCCCTGAAAAGAAGGCGGACAGGGAAATCCTCGGATGCTTCCTCAGGAATGCCAATCGGCGAAAAGAGAAGACGGCCCGTATGCTCGCTTCCCGGATAAAGGACATGCCCGCGCTTCACCGAACCCAGAGCGACGGTGAAATCCGCATTGACAGCCGTCCCTGCCGGTCTTCCCGTATCCGTCACAAGGCCGCTTGGAATGTCGGTCGAAACGACGAGCGCATCCGTGTCATTGATGATATCGATGAGCGCTGCCTTCTCGCCCTTCACTTTGCTTGCAAGGCCCGTTCCAATCAAAGAATCGATGATGATATCCGCATCATAGAGGTAGGGAACCGCTTCTTCTGCTTCCATCACCTCAATGACAGGAATCCCCATCTTCTCAGCCGTCTTCCGGTACATCTTTGCCGACTCTCCCATGTGGGACGGATCCCCCATGAGGATGACCAGGACCCTGGCGCCTGCGCCTCTTGCATAGCGGGCGCTGACAAATCCATCCCCGCCATTATTGCCCGTGCCGCAGACAATGACAGTGAATGCGCCTTCCCAGTCCGTAAACTCTCTCATGCGGCTGACGACAGCGCGTCCTGCATTTTCCATCAGGACAGCTTCCGGCAGTCCGTACTCTGTCATAGCGATCTTGTCCAGCAGCCTGGACTCCGCCGTACTTGTCAGAATCATGATTTGCCTCCTGCCATCACGACCACCGCGATGGACATATGATCTTCATGCGAAATGGAAATCGACATTTCCGTGACGCCAAGCTCCCTGGCCCGCTTTTCAAACGTGCCCTTCAGATGAAGCTCCGGTGCTCCCCACTTGGACCATGTGACATAGGCATCCTGCCAGGCCGATCCGAAGATGCCGATTCCCAGCGCTTTGCCGGCCGCTTCCCTGGCTCCCCAGAGAGCCGCATAGGACTCAGCCCGCTTCTTTCCTTTCTTTTCGCAATGGGCAATTTCATCCGGCGTGAAAATTTTCTCTGCCCTGGCAGGAAATTTCTCCAGAATCCGTTCCCAGCGTTCTATCTTGACGAGATCTACTCCGACGAATAGCATAAGGTCTCCTTCCGAACCGGAACCTCCGGCTCTTACATTTCTATTGTACAAAAAGACATACTTCGATTCAAACAAAATTCTCCTGTTCGCCCTGACTTTTCCCGTCTTTTCCGCAAAACATCGTACCTTTTGAATTTTCAGAAAATTTCTTGCCTTGATTGATGAAATATGATAGAATGTCATGGTATGAATAATGCAGACGGGAGGTGAAATCATTGCCACAGATTAAATCCAATATGAAAAGCATGAGACAGGACGCTGCAAAGAAGGCTGCAAATTCTGCTATTAAATCCAGAATCCACAGCTCCGTTAAGAAAGCTGTCGCTGCTGCTGCTACGGAAAACCAGGACGAAGCTATCCGTGCTGCTGTAAGCGTTATCGATAGCGCTGCTCAGAAAGGCGTCATTCACAAGAATGCCGCAGCTCGTAAGAAATCCCGTCTGAACGCGAATGTACAGGCTGCTGTTGCTAAAATCCAGGCTGAAAAAGCTAAATTAGCTGAAGAAGAAGCTAAGGAAGAAGCAAAGGAAGCTTACAAAGAAGCAATGGAAGAAAAGGCTTAATTCTTTTCCGAAGAAAAACCGTAGTGATGGCGCTGCGGTTTTTTTATTGCCTGAAATTGATACTGTTCACGAAATAAGGACTGTAACAAAATGATTGCACATTTTATCATAGTCCCTTTACAATTGCTTTTATGATTCAGAATCGTCAGCTGCTTCGCTCTGTCTCCAGATCATGAATGTCGAGATGCCGGTCCAGATGAGTGCCAGTGCTACGCAGTACATGAAGATGATGCTTGCTGCATCCGGTCTCAAAACAAGGGCTGCGCCGATCAGGATTTCAATGATGGCTACAGGCATGTAAAGCGAAGAGTGCTTCATTTCCTTTTCTTTCTTCTTCCGGAGTACGATCATCAGGATGCCGCGGAGCAGGATGTAGATGGCAAACATAAGCGGAAGCATGTAGGCAACCAGCGTGAATACCATGCTGACAAGCATCCAGATGCCGAATACTACGTCGAGCAGGGCAATAAGCAGATGCCAGAAGGAACGGTAGCCCGGATCAATCTGGAAAAAGCGGATTATCTGGAGCGCGCCGCCCAGGACGAGTACGAATCCGATATACCAACCAACGATCAGAAGCGAGATCTCCGGCTGCAGGATGCAGAATATGCCTGCGCCAATGAAGAGCAGACTCCCGAGTATCAATACAATTGAACTTAGCATGATCATCGCCTTCTTCTTTCCGAAACCATTTCTTTATCTATCTATATTATAGGACTTTATCGAGGGCGTTTCCATAGAAAAGAACAAAAAAATAAAGCCTCCATAAATAATCTATAAATTACGGGAGGCTTTATTTTTTATTGATCAGGTTAATTTCAGCATGCTTTCAAGGTCCGTCGGATGGAAGAACGGTGTTTCGGGCTTTTCTGCCAGAGCTCTTGTGACATAGGCAAGAGCGGCGGCAACGCCTGTGACGAGGCCGTCTTCTGCAATGTCGAATTTCGGTGTGTGGTGCGGGCTTCCGCTTCCGACTTCCGGATCATTGATGCCGGTGAAGAAGAAGACGCCCGGATATGTCGATTCCGTAATGGAGAAGGTTTCCGTGGCCATCCACATCGGGCAGTCCGGATCAAGCGCATCGCTTCCAAGGGCTTCAGTGACAGATTTTCTGGCAAGATCGACGCATTCCTTCGTATTGACGGTAACCGGGAAGTACTGGTCTTCGACGATTTCTGCCGTCAGGCCGTGGAGCTCGGCAATGCCTTTCGTCACTTTGAGGAAGGTATCGCGGAAAGCAAGGCCGTCGTCATTCTTTGTGCAGCGGGCGGTGCCTGCAAACATCAATTCATCCGGAATGATATTCGGTTCATGGCCTGCCTGCACGCATCCGAAGGAGTATGTCAGGCTGTCGGACGGATCGACGGCACGCATGCGGTAGGAACGAAGTTCGCTCGCAATGGAAATGAAGCATTCGATCGGGCTTTGTGCCATGTCCGGACGGGATCCGTGGCCGCTCTTCCCGTGAAGCTTCACGCGGAAGAAGTAAGCTCCGGCCAGTGCACTTCCGTAAAGGATGCCGACCTTTCCTGCCGGAAGATTCCACATGACATGGGTGCCGAAGCAGGTATCGATATGGATTTTGTTATCGCGGAGGTAGCGGAGAAGCGGCGCAATGCCTCTTTCCCCCATTTCCTCAGCCTCTTCGAACATGAAGACGATCTTTCCTTCCCATTCATCCTTGTGCTGGGCAAGGATTTTGGCTTCGGTAAGGAGCATCGCCATATGGCCGTCATGGCCGCAGGCATGCATGATGCCTTCATTTTCTGAAATGCAGACTCTTTCCTTTGCCATATTGACGGGGTCTTCCTTGATGGGAAGCGCATCAATGTCTGCTCTCATGAGCATCGTCCAACCCGGTTTCCCGCTGTCCAGGAAGCCGAATACGCCGCCGTGCGGCACTCTGACTGTTTCTATGCCATACTTGTGCAGGAATTCCTCGATGGTATCCATCGTCTTGAATTCTTTCTGCGATAATTCCGGATTTTCATGGAAATGACGGCGAAGGCTGACTACCGTCTCTTTTTCCTGCCATGCTAATGTTTTTACATCCAAAAGAAATCCCTCCTTAGGGCCAGGCCCTTCTTCTATGGGGCAGCGCCCCTCCTACCTTCTTCTCCATAAATGGAGACAGGAAAGCGAAAATGCGGCAACGACGATGGCCGTTGCGCAAAGTGTCAGAAAATCATAATTTTCATGCAGCCGATACAGGCTGAAGAGAGCCAGAAGGCCCAGAAGCAGTAATTTGAACATATGACCATCTCATTTCTTTTTCGGCTAATATACACTATCATAGCACGCTGATGAAGTGATGAAAATAAAAAGGTCAAAATGAATCGTTTTCAATGACCATTGACGAATCTTCCAGTCATATGCTAAAATAACTCTTGTTGATATGCCGGAGTGGCGGAATGGCAGACGCACCAGACTCAAAATCTGGCGATGGCAACATCGTGCGGGTTCAAGTCCCGCCTTCGGCACCATATCAAAAAGCGCTGATAGAATCGATTGAAATCGACTATCAGCGCTTTTTGATTTTACATTTTTCCGTGAAATTTTCAGTCGTAAAATACTACCATTATACTACCACTGAACATTTTATTCAGATTTTCACTCACCATTCTTTTATTGTATACATGACCGTTGCCCCTTTAAAACCTTCAGCGTTAAAATGGGCAAGGCCTTCCCACATGCCAGCTTGATAGCCAGCATTCAAGTAGGCGTGGTTGTCCACGTAGGTCATTCCGGTTTTAATCTTGTGAGCTTTACGAAGGCTTATCTTATATACATTCACTTTCTGCTGGTCATTGTCAGCAGTTACGATAGTCCGGTCAGTCTTTTTAGTAACAGCTGCCGGGAGGTTCGGTGACTGCTTTTTTATTGCGGCCGATGTTTCGGTAGCGGCCTTCTTTACGGTCGGGGCTTGGACATAGTATGTGACAGCCGGGGGAGTATCGGCGGAGCGTTCAATCTCCCGTGTTATAATCCGGCTTTCCACCGGCGTGACGTTCACTCTCTTTGCCACAGTTTCTGGGGTAATGGCTTCCTGTTGTGTCATCACCACCGGTTTAGATTTACGATTGTTATCGTAGATAATCGCCCCGGTAATAGCGGCAATAACAGTCACGGCAATGACGGCAATAGCGATTATCCTTGCCAGCTCATTTTTATCTTCATTCATTCTCCCACTCCTGTTTATAATACAGAGCCTTGCCTCGCACATAGTCGCCGCCGCTGCCCCAATCGGTAGAGCCCGGGAGGGTCCAAAGGTCCCACCGTTCGCAGGTGGTGTTAGGCCCATATCCATCAAGTTCTGCCGCTTCGGCGTGCGTCATCATGTAATTGCTATCTATAGGGATGCCGGTATGATTTGAGATAACAGCCAGCACCTGTGCCAACGCTTCAATCTGTTCGTCCGTCGGTGGTTCGCTACCGAAGTTACAATGCCCATCTTTATAGATAGAGGCGTCCCAGCATCCATCAAGTGTGACGGCGATGGAACCGCTATTCCGGTGCCACGTAGCGGTCGGTGTGTCCCATAGCGGTCGTGTGAGATATACTCCTCCATCACTATCAATATTGATGTGATAATCCTCCGGACGCTGTCCATAATGCCCGGCAGTCCAATGGATATATACGCGGTCCGCATTTACCGCCGGGTCATCCAGTTTTTCTCCGAGTTCTTCTAAAGTAATTTCTTCATCCATTTTCTCTATCCTTTCCTGCTGGTGGCTGTTTCTCTTTAAGGGCCGCAGGGGCGCTCTCAATACCGGCTTTCTTTTTCACTATGTTCACAAGCCCTGCTAAGCAAGAAACACCGGCATCATTAAGATTCTCAATAATTGACAGCAATTCAGAAGCGGCCAAATACGAAATGCAAAGATCCATGAGCACTGCCGGATGGTGTACGGCAGAAATCATAATGTCCGCAATACCGCTAACAATAGTTACAAGCACATATACACTCATTTTTAAAAGAAACTGATTTTTCATCTGCCTGGAAGAAATAACTCCTGCCCTGTGTGCGGCAGGCATGGCATGTATGGTATCAATAACGGTTGGAGCATTGCTTTTAGTTTTAATAAACTCATAAGCTAATGCAAGCCACTTTGTCAGCAGGTCAATCACGATAAGCACCGCAAAAAGAGTAATCAGTTCAAGGTGAAATTGTACAAGCGCAACAATCCCGCCCACGGCAATTTTAAACGGCCAACCGTCAATTAAACGGCTGACCGCTTTCTGCGTGTAAATAAGCAGGGTGTTAATATCCATCAGGTTTTGTCCTCACTCTTCTCTGTCTTTGCTTCATCGTCCGCCTTGGCTTCTGCCATGGCGTCCAAAATAGCATTGTATGGGCATCCATCCCATGGGCAGCGCCCGTCTTCATTTAAAAGGTTACCGCAATATTCGCAAAATTCCATGATTTATCCCTCCTTAGGCATTTTTGATTTCCGCAGTCATGCTAGCCAGCGTGGTTTTGTACTGGCTGTCAATTTTAGTGGTGTCGGCGCCCAGCATAGCTGCTTTTACTCTGGCCTCTACCAAACTGTCTAGTGTCGGCTGATACTTTGCTTTGATTGTAGCGATAGCGGCTTGTTTCTTTTCGGCTCCGGTGGGTACATAATCCGGCTTCGGAATAAAAGTGTCCCCGCTCAGGATGTATTCTTTACTTTCTGTATTATTTCCAAGCAGGTTCATGTAATCTTCGGTGGTAACAGCTTTTACTGTCACAATGTCGGCGTTATCCGCTTTCATTTTTTCTGCTTCAGCTTTCAGCTTATCCGGATGTTTAATTGGGTCAAACATACAAATTTTACCGGCGGCACGGCTACTGTTCGACTTAAAGCCGACGATGTAATAATCAACATTTGTTGCGTTCATGCTTTTTCTCCTTTACAAATAAATAGAGGTGATAAAAATGCGTAAACCGAACGGATACGGCTCAATCAAAAAGCTCTCCGGAGCCCGGAGGCGGCCATTTGTATTTGTTATCAGCGTGGATGGGAAGCAAAAGCCTGTCGAGTACTTTGCAACACAGGTGGAGGCTGAAATCTTCCAAGCTGATTACAATAAACTTCATTTCCATCGCTCCCTTCCTGGACATCAGATAACTCTTGCAGAGTTGTACCACAGATGGCTCCCGGCTCATACAGCCAACACCGCACCATCGCAATCCACACTTGACAGCTACACCAATTCATTCAAGCACTTGTCCCCACTGCATTACGACCAATTCCAAAGTCTAAAATATGCAGACTACCAGAAAATTCTTGATTCAATGCGAAAGAGCGGGCTGTCTTACAGTTCTCTGAAGAAAGTCCGCTCTTTGATTTCGCTACTTGAAAAATATGCCGTGAAAATTGAGTTGATAAATAAATGCTACGCTCCCCTGCTATCGATAGGAAAAAATAAGGCTGTACGCACGCACCACCCATTTTCAAGGCAGAAAATTAATCTACTCTGGGTCCACTGCGATGAGCCCGGTGTTGATACGGTGCTCATTCTGCTTTACACCGGCATGCGTGTCGGTGAGATGCTGGCACTCCAAAAGACTGATGTGAACATCAGGCAGGGATACATCCGGATTACAAAAAGCAAAACCGCCTCCGGCATCCGCACCATCCCCATCCATCACAGGATTTTCCCTCTTATTGTACGCCGTATGAAATCCTCCGGTTCAAGCTTGATAGCGGATTCCGAAGGGAAACAATACGACTACAGCCGCTATTGCCAGCTTTGGCGTGAGGTCATGCACTCCATCAAAGCTGATGGTCATACAACACACGACTGCCGCCATACGGTAGCAACGCTGCTGGACAATGCAGGAGCCAACGAAACAGCCAAAAGGCGTATTTTAGGCCACGCTGGCGGAGATGTGACTGAGAGGGTCTATACGCACAAAGGTCTGAGGCAGCTACGAAGATGCATAGAACTGTTGAAGTAGTGTTACTAGTGCGCTACTGTCTGCTTTCCATGCGCTTCGTAATTACCTGCATTGTGTGCGGCTTTCCATATGTTACTATTGATACTGGATAAAACAGCCAGATTAGCATATATTTACACTTCTACGATTGTAGATATCTGATGTTCTGGCAGCTTTGCCATGGATTTGATTTGTCAAAAATCATGTATACTCTGCTTACTCTCATCTACTTCTCCTGTTTCGTAACAATCCCTCTACAGTGGGGAACTGTATATTGGGGAAGCTCTGATATGGAAACCAAATTTACATTCCCGATTGAATTCTCAGAAGGAATGATAAGTGCAGGTGCTACAGATACAGGCGCAGGTAGTCAAGGATTCGGAATTCATCCTATTGACACAAAGAGTGCCGATATCTATCGGTCTGGGAAAGGGTACAATGGGAGCTGCAGACTAGTATTGATTGGGAAATAGACAGTGGGGAACAATCTCACAAGGACCTGCAGATAAAGAAGTCACAAGGACAATTATGCTTCCTATTTCGACAAATGGAATCATTGGTGCGGTGTGCAGTTGTGAAACTTATACATGTAATGTTGCAATAGGACCCAATAATCGCACTGGAAAATCTTTTGAGTATCGTCAACAAGAATGGGCAAACGGCTCAATTACAACGGATTGGATAGTTTTATGCAAATAAACAGTGGGGAGTTTTTGAAAGTACGGACCCCTCCATACAAGAGGCAAAATCGATGGACGTTCCATTGAATGTGTCTGTGAACAATGTACTTAACGTACAGCTAACTGATAGTAAACTTTCTTCATATCCCGCTTTAAATGTTGTAGGCGCTTGGGATAAAGATAAGAACACAAAAAGCAGCTTTCACTTAGAATGGACTGGTGCACCTAGTACGTTTGGGTGGAATGCTATCTGTAAATAGACAGTGGGGATATACCAGTTCTGGCCAAAAAGATTGGGAAGTGGTTTATCCTGTAAGTTTTAGCGATCATGGTATTCCAATTGTAAGCAAAGTTGGTAGTAGTGCTACAAGTACGGATGTTGGAATAATCGGGGAAAAAGAGAAACTTTATGTGCATATATCCGAAATGATAACCACATTGCAGGGAATCTATTGGATTGCCATAGGGAAATAAACTACTTTCCCAAAACAATCATTTTAAAACCTACGGTGCCTGTATTGCTTTTATCCATCGACAGAACCACGCTTTTGCTCCCTGGCTGAGCAGCAGAAACACTTGCTTTTGATGTAGATGTCATTCCGCTGCCAAGAATTTGTGTAAAGGCTATGGGATACGATATTTCTTTAGAAGTTTCTCCAGGTTCAAACCCTGCATTTATCCACTGTTTACTTTCCAACTGCGATAAACCATGGGGATCCCATTAAATCTGTAACTCTAAATTGTACGGTTGATTTAGTGGTCTCCTCATAATTCCATACGCACCCATATACGGTTTCATCATTTCCCAATGCTCCCATAGTTGCCACGACCATAAAGATTTCCGCAGAAAAAGTAATTGGGAAATTAGCTGTACGGTAATATCCATTTTTATTCATTGCATGTCCCCACTGTATAATTAATCCCCCAAACAGACTGCCGAAGCAGATGTACCCATTTTGTGCAATGAGGTACTTCATCCCGCTTGCATTGAGTACCAATTCGAGAAGCTGTCCGAACCATGAATTTGTCTGCAAAGCACTAATAACTGAAATTGCAGTTGTCTGCGCAAGTTTCGTGACAATATCATTCGCCAGGTTGCTTGTCTTCTCGCACTGGTTAAAAAGCGTGGAGTGTGCTGTGCTCGAAGAATTATGTGTATTGATTTTCGAATTAACTGCAGTATCGAAATCGGTAATCTGGGAAGTTTCTGTTTCTGGGTGAATGGTGTCATAGCTATTCGTTGTCTTATTCCACCGATGAAGAATAGATCTCAGCCCGTCTTTGATTTCCACCCAAAGGCCTCTATCTGACATGGAAGCCGGCTTATCCGCAGTACTTGTCACCATCAGCAGGTTTTCATGGGCAGTTTCTGATGCGTCATGGGCCTTAAGGTCTGCTGCCGTCACGAGGCCTTTTATATCAACATCCGTCACTACATCGTCTACGCTATTGATGGCGATTGTCATATGGATTGCCACGCTCAGTACGGTAGCTCCACCTTTTGATTGGATGTAATCAGCATCGGCGGCGGTGGCCACGCAATAGAGAATTTCTCCGACATCCGGATCTGTGGCAAAGAGCCCGATTTCCTTCAGGTAGAAGCCCTTATCCAAATCTGCATTGGTCATCACGGCTTCCACATCACAGGTCCCTTTATCATTCGGTGTCACAGCTGAGAGATCCAGCACCTTTTTAGGACTTGCCAGATCAGTCATCGGTTCAATGAGTGATGGAGAACCGTCGCCTACTTTCATCTTGGTGAACTGCAACTTGCATTTTCCAGCTTCTACTTTGGCGGCAAGCGCTTTCCCCAGATCTGTTAATACTCCTCCTTTGAAATCAGCCATTTACTTTTACCTCCTTGAAAATAGATATAGGCATTGAAATCATTTTACTCATAGCCGTAATCTGTGGTCCTACATCCGGCAGGCCTATACGAATTTCTTTATACATGACAACAGGCATGGCCAGGTATTTGCTTACCGGCTTCTTCCTTTCAAATGAAATCCCGTCAAGCCAGGAACGCACATTTTTTGCTTCATTGATGGCATTTACCAGGCTCTGCAGTGAATCACCATTGACAATAGGTCCATAACTTCCATTCACTCGGAAATGGTAAGGGCTCCCTTTGTATTCAAACCATTCTTCCACCTTCGCATAGTTCAAGAGCACTTCGAGTACTGATTTCACGGCCCAGGATGTTCCTTTGTATTTATGGTCCTTTATCGCATTTTTTACCAGTTTCCTCTTCTGTGCAATGTCCAGGTCTTCACTGTAGGTGTCTACATGAAGCTGCCAGGCCAGTGAATTCACTACCGGTTCCGGCAGCTCATCAATCCGGCTCATAATCAGCTCGTTCACCGTTTCAGCAGTAACCTTGTTCACATAATCGGTTACTGCTTTAGATGTATGCACCACATTTTCATCGACCTGCAGGGAGGAAGGAAGGATTTCTGAAATTTCCGTTTCATTCAGTTTCATTCACTGCTCACCCCTCCGAAGGTAATGGCCGGCGTACTGGCCACTGCTATTTTGTCCGCATCCACTGTTGTAAGTGCGGGAGATGTGACGGTTACTTTTTCAGCTCCTGCCTTTACCATCAGGGCATAGAGTTTTGATGGATCAATATCCCTTCCCAGCTTCTCCCGCTGCCAAAGAATGTAATCATCCACCGCCTGCTTCACGGCGGCCTGGATTTCAGAAGCGTGGGCTTTATTGTCGCTGGAAATAGTATAGGATGCAGAGACATCATAGCTTACCGTGGTGGGCGCAGATACGGTCACATGGTCTGTCAACGGTCTGACTTTTTCTGCGCTGCATACCTCCATCACCTTGTCCAGAACTTCCTGTTCCGGTATCTTTCCGCCGGAAAGTAAAGGCACAATCAGCACCTCGCCTGCAGATGGAGATGATACATATACATCGGAAATATCTGCATTGGCTGTTTTGGACCAGTACTTATAGGCTCCATAGGAGCCGGCATCGGAAAATGACTCGGGCGCTTCATGAATCCTTTCACGATACGAATCATCGGCTTCCATATCTCCGCCGCCTGCGGAAATAGTGGTATTGGATACGCTTCCGACAAATGGCAGAGGATCCACCAGCTTGTTTAAGGTACCAATAGAAAATCCATTCCCCTTTGTACCGTTCTCCGTGCAGGTGGCCTTGACCGTCCCTTCCTTTTCACCGGAAGGAATGGTAGTGTCTTCATCCACAGCAAAATAGATTTTTTTATCTCCACCGGTAACCCTCGTGCCCTTCGGGATAACCGTGGCACCATTCTCCGATGTGGAAAGGGTGAACTTCAGAGTGACCGATGCAGGCTGGGATTGAATCCTCCCTACATCCAGCAGCGCTCCCAGATGGTCAAGATAGTCACCTTCAGCATAAGCCAGCAGATTCATCCTGCCGGTAAAATTGATGAGTTCACGCTGATGGATGATGACATCGGCAATGGTCAATAGGAAAAGCCGGATGGGGTCTCCCTGGGCCAGCGTCCTTCCGGATGCCTCTTCATACTTTTGGATGATTTCCGTTTTTACGGCTTCCGCATCTGTTTCTGCAAATGAAATCGGATTCAGGTTACTCAGTTCCATTGATTCTCACCTCCACCACCGGTTTAAGTTTCCCATCCATGTCTCCGGTAAAGCTGATGGCTGTAACGGATACCCGGGGTTCATATCTTTTAACCGCTGCAATAATTTCTGTTGTCAGTTTTGCTTCAGCCACCGGAGTCGGGCTGTCCAGATAGGAAAGGTCAATTCCGAAATCCCTATCCAGCGGCACACTTCCTTTCGGCGTGCTCAGGATGGTCCTTATGTTCTGGAAGATTTCTTCCAGTTCATTTCCAGGACTGAACTGTATCGGTCCCGTGCCTTGAATCGTATATCTGTTCATGATAACGCCTCATAATACGCCTGCTTCAGTGTTGCCTGCCGGTCGGCATATTCGGAAAGAGTGACTGAAAGGGATATAGAAATCGGATGTCCGAATTTACTCCAGAATGTCACGTTTTCAGAAATTCCTTTGACCACCCAATAATTATCGCCGATGACCCGGTTCCCTATGACAAGAGGAATGACTTCTCCGGTATCCCGCATTTTTGCCAATTTCTTGACTTCTTTGGCGGGGTTGACCCCCAAGTCGCTTCTCAAAAGTATTTTGAAAGTGATTTCTTCTATCCCCGGGCCAATAAATTCGCTTTCCGGCTTCTTCCCGATGATGTTATGCTCCTGCCACCTGCCATCAGACTGCTTCTGAAAATCGTCAAATGTCCTGACCTTATTTCTTGAAGCAATGAATGGTATGTCTCCTAGAAATCCCACAAGCATATTATCCTCCTATGAAAACGTCCGGCGAACCCTGTGCTGCACTGCCTCCACAGCTTACCGGGTCTCCGACGCGAGCCGCCGCCTTCCCATTGATAAATACCGAGCTGCTTCCGGATGAAATATGCCCACTGTGCGAAGGATGCACATCACATCCATGGGGAGCATAAGTGTCTCCGACCCGTCCGGCGCCTTTCCCATTGATAAATACATCTCCGCTGGCCGATACTAAAGCCGTAGGAGAGCAGGCATCATGACCCGTATCGTTGTCTCCCAGTCTTGTAGCTTTCGGCATGGCTTCCTCCTTAGTTGATGTTGATTACCGGCGCCTTCAGAATAATCTTTGAAGCCGCGTTGATGGTAATTGTTCCATGGTCATACTTTACAAAGCTCCCATCAGGGAATTTGACGGATCTTACTGATTCATCCGTTTCTGAAGGCGATTTCGATTTTGTATAATAGGCCCCCAGAATGAAGCCGGATGCCATCCCCTTTCCGGCAGGGTTGGGGAGAAAGAGGCAGAGCACCGAAGTTCCTACTTCCGGCAGATAGTACCCTTCTGTTCCATTGGCTCCAATCTGGATTACCGGAAGCTCTTCGCTGACCAGGTTGTCCTTATCCGGAAAGGTAACCCTGGCGCGGCATGCCGCGCCATTGACAGATGAAACAATACCGACGCGCACCAGGTTCTTCAGCTGGTTAGTATCCATTAAGGCATCTCCTTAAATCTATGCTCGTTGTGTATCCGTTTCCTATTTCATGTTTGGCGGTAACGATGATGTATTTCCCATCAAATTTCCCAAAGCCCAGGACGTTTACTGTTTCCGATGCCAGCAGGGCAAAATTCCCCATGGTGTCCACTGTCATTGTCACTTCTTCCCTGTTCTTCTCACGAAGTTTTTTCTTCGCAAGCCGTTCGGCCTCCGCAATAGATTTGATCTGTTCTTTTACCTGCAGCGTTTTACCTTCGCTTTTGGAAGGATCCATAAAAGTCGCCTCGATGTTGCTTCCTGAATCAGTGTCGTTGCACTGTACATGGCAGGCTTTGTAGATATCCCTTGTCACTGCATGCAGTCGATATCCTGTTATGTTGGTAATATAGGTCATATCCTTTTGAACAATATAGGCCATTCCCGGCCTTACAATCGTTATTTTGGGCTCTTTTTTCTCATAATCCGTTTCATCAAATATGACTATCTGGTTGTTGCAGATTTTAAGAGCCATGCCTTGGTCCTCGCAAAGCTTCAGCAGGAAAGATAAGTCGGACTGTTCTGTCTGCTCCGCCCGGTCGATGGAAGGATTATCACTGCAGTCGTATACAAGCTCCATCCCTGCCCCTTGGGCCACGTCATTGGCTATGGTCTTCATTTCAGCCTTTTCCCATGATTTCGTGCGCTCGACGCCCCGAAGATTGTTATTTTCCGGCACCGAAGTGCCCTTGAGCTCCATAACCCTGGGCGGCGAACTCCCGTCAATGGAATCCAGTGCAAACATCCCTATTTTCAGCTCTCTGGTTCCTTCCAGGAGGCTTCCCCAGTTCCGGCTTATCAGCGATACTTCAAGAGTTGCTCCGCGGTCCGGGAACCAGTCTCCTTCCCAGAGACCTCTTCTATCATCCAGGTTGATGGAGATATCATCTGCATATCCGGACAGGTTGTCTGTATAGGAAATGGACTCAAGGAATGGTGAAAGGTCGGAAGAGATGTCTTTCCCGTTGTACTTAATGACCGGGACAATCTGACGCGGCAGCATTATCTCCTCCATGGCGGAAGATTAGACGTTCCCGGTTTGCTGTAATCCGGAACGGTAAGTTCTATGCCCGCTGGAAATACAACTATATCGATATACCGTTGATTTGCTTCCATAAGGGCATTCATACCAAGCTCGCTACCATAGCAGCTCTTGGCGATGCTGTCCCACATGTCTCCCTGCACCGTTCTGTATTTACTACTCATAGGCCACCCTTCTTTCATCCCTTTTGATTTCCTGAAGCATCCGTTTCAGCTGGTTCATGGTGAGCTGCATGGTATTCTGGATAACGGTCTCATCCGCATTCCCCTGGATAGTAATGGTCGGTTTGAAATCAACAGAAATGTTCGTTTCCTTCCTCCCATTAGCGGGCACGCTGAGTCTGTTTTTGTTGTCAAAGGCTCCAATCATGCTTCCCGTTTTTTCCCACAGGCTGATGGAACGATGGCTTCCGTCCAGAGGAATAGCCGCTTCCGGGCTCTTTTCTGCAAATGTGGTAATGAACTCGCCTCTTGGATAAATACCTCCATACGCATTATGCGTATCCGGTTCTTCTCCATTATTTCCGGCCTGAAATCCTATCTTGAAATTTCCGACAGCCGCCTTAGCGCTTTCCCAGGCAGAGGAGACATATGCAGTCAGCCTTCCTGGAAGGTCTGAAAACCATTGGATGATTCCATCTACAGCCTGAGATCCCCAGGAGGATGCTTCGGAAATAAATGTACTTCCTGCCGATTCACATGATACAAACACACTCATAACGTCATCCGGCAGTTCTTCGATAGCCTGTATGATTCTTCCCGGAAGCTGCATGAACCATCCTACAATAGCCCCGACAGCATAGCCTGCATAATAGGGCAGATGTGTTATTACCTCTCCCACGGTATCTACTGCATTGGAAGCAGTGGTTTTGATTGTTTCCCATCCGTTTGAAACGAACGCGGTAACTGTATCCCAATTTTTATAGAGCGCATATCCCGCCGCAATTAATGCTATAATCCCCGCTGTTACAAGACCGACCGGATTAGCCATCATTGCAACATTCAATCCGACTTGAGCTAATTTTACCGTTTCAATCACACCATGCATGGCGAGCATAGAGAATTTGTATCCATCTACTAGGAGCCTTGCTGTTTTAACAATTCCGATAAATCCTGCAAGCCCTGCGGCGAACTCAATCGTGCCTTTAATCAGCCCCGGATGTTCTGACGCAAGTTTTGAAAGGCTCCCTGCAAACTTGGCAGCGGCATCGCCCGCATCGGCCAATGCCGGAAGCAGCACTCCTCCAATAGATATCTCCATAGATTCCATGGCGCTCTGAAGCCTTGTCATGGCACCTTTTGCATTGTTTTGCATGGTCTGTGCCATCTTCTCAGCAGCACCGTCGGAATCCTGTATGGACTTCACCAATTCCTCGAACGTCCCCGGCGCTGAATTCAATACTGCCAGCCATCCGGAAGCTGCTTCCTGCCCAAAGATGGCTTTTGCTGTCGCAAGCTGCTCATCTCCGCTGAGTCCTTTCATTTTTTCTCTCAGCTCCGTCAGGATGCGGGTCATTTTCTGTGGTCCTTCTACGTTCCCTGCTTCAATGCCAAGAGATTCCAAGGCCATGGTGGCTTCCTTCTGTTCTGCAGTCAAGTCCTGAGCAGAAAGTCCCAGCTGGTTTAATGCATCAGCCGCCATTTTGGGTGGCCCGGCAAGCCGTAGAAAGCCTGTTCTCAGAGCTGTACCAGCCTGGCTGGCTTTGATGCCGGAATTTGCCATCAGGCCGGCCAGCGCTGCCGTTTCTTCCATGGATACGCCAAATGCATGAGCTACAGGGGCCGCATATTTCATGGTATCCCCCAGCATTTCCACATTGGTATTGGTCTTCGTAATCGTAACGGCGTAGACATCTGCCATATGAGAAGCCTGCTCTGCGGACAGTCCGAAGGCCGTGAGGTCATCGGATACGATATCCGCCGTCCTTGCCAAATCTGTTCCGCCGGCAGCAGCCAGGTTTAAAAGCCCGGGCATGCCCTGCATGATCTGCTCCGCATTCCATCCGGCCATACCCAGATAGCTCATGGCGTCAGCTGACTGGGTGGCGGTAAACTGTGTCTTTTCTCCCAGTTCCCTGGCAGTCATGGTCAGTTTTTTCATATCGTCTGACGTGGCGTTGGTAATAGCCCCTACTTTTGACATAGCCGCCTCAAAGTTAGCTGATGTCTGGACAAGCCCTACTAATGGAGCAGCCAACGTTCTGACAGCGAAGCCAAATCCCAACAGCGATTTGGTGGAGTTGCTGAGATTCAGCATGGCGCCCATTTTCTCCTGCACCATGCCTCGGATTCTTCCTCGTTCCGCCTGAAGGGCTTTCAGCTGTCCAGAATAAAATTCTTTCCCGGTATCGTAGGTTCCCTGGCTGATGACCCCCTGCTTGAATCCATTGCGCAGCTGTTTGATAACTGCATTAGTTTCTCTTGTCTTTTGGCTCAAGTCCGCCAGCTGCTGCTTTGCCTGCCCTGTCATGTGTGAGAAGCTTGGGTCCAACAGCCCGTTAATAGCAAAGGAGAAGTTAATAGTCTTTCCCATAGGTTACCTCCTTCCCGGAATCTGCTATAATATAAATAAAGGGGGTGATTCATATGTCTGCTATCTCTTTCGTCCTCGGATTATTAGCGTTTCTCCTCTTCCTTTATTACATTATGATGGGATTATCCTATATTATCGGCATAATATTAGGTGTTTCTATTTTGATTCGAAATTGGTTGAAACCATACTACCTGAGAATCAAATCCTACTTTTTCCCTCCCGGGTTAAAGTTATGAGTTGTCAAGCCGGCCTTTTGGCCGGCTTTTATTTTGTGGCATTGAATCTTTCAAAACTTTCAACCCATGTAATCAGTCTGTTGAGCGGCATTGTCATCCAGTATCCCACAGGTCCAAGTCCGTTTAAGGATAGCCCTATGCAGATTTCTCGGATTTGTTCGGCGGCTCCTGTTTTTCCTCCGAACCCCCTCCTAGTAAAAAACCTCCTACGTCTCCTGTGATTGCGGCGTATTCCTGGATGTTCAGCTCCAGAATATCTTCCAGTGGAACTTTATAGGCTCTTGCGGCCACCGCCGCATAAAAGCGTCTGGATGTCATGATATCCAGGCTCTTTTCTCCATCCATTCTTGCCTGTTCTTCCGCAGCTGTGAAATCCTCACCTGTCAGCAGTTCCAACTTCTTGGCAAGCTCGTTTTTCTTGTACATTTTGTATTTCATAAACCCTTACCTCTCTTCCATCAGTTCAGGCCCAGAGCGTCGCGCACATCTGCCAGGTAGTCTACGCCGCCAATATTGGCGATATAGTTGTACTTGTCCAGTTCGATTTCGGTCTTTCCATCAATTGTGAGTTTGATATAGTCGCATTCCAGGGTAAGCTTGGTATCCGTGGTAGCACCCACATCCAGTTTCCCAAGGTCATCGGTTTTCGGTACGCCTCTCACCACCAGCTTGAGCTTCTTCACCACATATTCGCCGGTAGAGGAATCATAGACCTGCTGCGCACCGCGGATGTCCAAATGATGTCCCTTTGGTGAAGCCAGGGTAATAGAATCCTTGTCGATGGTCCTGAAATTGATTTCCACTTCCGTGGAGCTATAGTGCCCCAGAACGGGGGAATCAATTTCCCCCGCGATCCCGGCGCCCTTCACCGTCTGGGTCATTGCATTCAGCTTAGGAAGAGTCACGTCGGCAGACCCTACTAAATCCGCACCATTGTTGTAGACGCGGAAATTAATCAGTTTTTCCGGTACATTCATTTCTTTCTCCTTCCCTTATGCAAAGAGCGACTTAAAATAATCCACGTCCATTTCGATAACGTTGTCGATTTCCTTTGCTGGGAGTGGCGGCGTGAAATAGGTGTGGAACTTGATTTTTCCATCCAGAAGGCTGGTAGTCGGGTTCTCACTTTCGTTGAACTCAATCCTGGCTCCCAGCAGTTTCTGTGCGGCCACAAGACCATTCAGACGGATGTTTTCGGAATCAATGACCGTTTCAATCAGCCTCTTATTCGTCGGGCTGTCCACCTTGCTCCAATATGTCTGGATAAAGGTAGCGGCATGCCAGTTGAACATTCTCCGGCTGGAGATGAAGCGGTCTTTTGCATCGGTATCCGCCGGATAGCAGGCCGTATTATTTCCCCAGCTCTTCCAGCCTCCGATGAAATTCAGCGCTGTAATGATGCCCTGGCCATTAAGGTAGTTGGCTTCTTCGGGAGCCATGACCACTTCTGTACCATCTTCCAGACAGAGCCCTTCCATCTGCATGGACTTGTTAGATGGGGAGATATAAGGCACATCATCTTCATCGGTGCTGTCGGTGGCGGCAATCACGCCCAACATGTGGGTGCTCATGTGGTAGATGAAATCTCCCATCTTTACCATAGGCCAGCATGCCACTTCGTCCACGCCGGTATAGTTATGCTGGTTCTTCCAGGAAGAAGCGTCTGTGTATTTCTTGACTTCAGATGTGGGAATATCTGAAAGCAAGATGACCTTGAAATGTTCGTTGATATTCCCTGCTTTTGCCTTCATGATGGCTTCCACGGAAGGCTTATCTGTCCAACCGGGAGCCAGCACGATGCCGGGAACAAGTCCTGTGATGGGGAATACCTGGTTCAATGTTTCCAGTCCCCTCTTCTTCCCGGTAGATACATCCACGCCGCCGATGATATCTTCTTCCGTGACTGCGGAGGCATCTACAGCAGAGTAATCAATGACTGCGGTTTCCGCATCCTTGATAGCACCTCCGGAAAGGGCAGTGATAATCAGCTGTTCATCATCATCGTATGCCGCCTCGTAGTCTTCCCCTTTTACAAGCGGCTGTCCCGCTTCCACTGTCTTAACCTTCAGTGTATCCAGAAGCACCGGATCAGTCACAACTGCCGTACGGTCTGTGCTGAACGTGATTGCCTGATTGGTCTTATCCTGTTTATGCTTTGCGGGGTCAAGCACATTGACAAGTACCACCGGCGCCCTGTTATAAAGGGCAAACATGCCATATACCGCTTCGCAGAGGGTATATTTCTTCCAGTCCTTGGAATAGCCGAACTGCTTCACCGCTTCATCGTAGGTGTAGCAGAGCACCGGCTTATTGGCTTCCGCTCTGTCGGATGCCAGATGTACAGGCGCCGTACCGAAAATAACCGGAAGCCCTGCAGTCGTGTTCACTGGCGGAATCACACTTGTAGGCACTTCACTGGTATATACGCCATGTTTATAGGCCATAATTAAACCTCCTTGCAACGCTTTGCGTAAATATTGAGAGCCGTCCCCGGTTTCTTGGCAATCTTCATGGTTTCCACGTATCTGTCCGCCGGAACCAAAAGATTCTTGAACCAGGGATGCTCCTTTATGATCTCATTCACATACTGGGGGATTCCTCCGATGAACACCGTTGCATGCAGCAGTCGGCTCTTCGAAAGGGAGGGCCCTACGTAAATAATCCTTTCCATCAGAAATCAAGTCCTTCCTCCACTGGCTGGGCAATGGTGTAGGCGGCGTTAATCCTCCCCTGCCACTGCGGATAGGGCTGAGGATTGACTAGACTTCCACTCATGGGAAGCACCAGCCTGTTCCTATTCTCCAGCGTTCTTTTGCGGAGAAGTGCCTGCCGCACATGCTCCATGAGATTAACCAGCGCCCTGGAACCCTCCTGGGGATCCTCGTCGCAGATTGAAAATCCGATTTCCACTTCCGCGGTCCCCAGTTTATCTTCATCATCATGAAATTCGGTTACCAAGCAGTAAACAAAGGACGCTGTCTCATCGGATGATGTCTTTACAGGAGGGTATCCGGCATACACAACGATTGGAAATCTTTTCGTTTTCTGCTGCTGATCGTAGCCTTTGACTACTTCACGGATATAATCCGCCAGATTTTCCATAACTTCCTGCAGAATCATAGTCAGCCTCCAAAGCCTTTAAACCGATAGGTCACTTCATGAAGAAATCTCTGATTTAGATAGTATTCCACATCCGGAAGAATGGCGCTTACACCTTTGTCATACCCAACCATCTGCGGGGCCGATGGGCCCGCAGGAATAGTAAGCGGATACCGGGCGGGCTGCTTTCGGTGGAATATATGTCCCTGCTTGAACAGCCCTTTTACAGGCTTTAGGATGCCATTCCTCAATACGCGGGCACTGGCACGTTTCGTCCGCGGAAATCGCGTCTGGAAATAGCTCAGCGGCAGTGGGTGACCGGATGATTTCACAATGCCTGTCATACTTCCTGCTCCCGCCTTAAGAAGTCGAATGCTCCCCTTGAGCGGACCCGGTTTGACTACATACCGTTCCTTTGCCTTCTCCACCAGCCTTTTTCTGGCATGAGGCAGTGTACGGTTGATAGCAGCTGAGGAAGCCGCCCTTACATTGACCAGGGCTCCGCTTAGAAGCTTGTCAGCAATCTGGAGATTCTTCTCATCAAGATGAATTTCCATCATCGTTCATTCGCCACCAGTCCGATAGTAAGCATTCCCATGTCCTCCTTCACCGTGTCTACAAGATAATTCTTATCGTCCACGCTGAAAAGCTGTCCGTATACCGGGATTTCGGGCAGTTCCCCAGCCTCTACGTTGACTACAAGGTCATCGCCATAGAGTTCCGGATATGTTTTGTGCATGCCTTCCCCGATGGAGAGAGCCTGTACAGCAGCGCTGTTCTGAAGGATGCACTGGCAGTCAGCTCCATTCAGATTGTGCTTCTCTCCAAATTCATCCATATTGAGGAATACGTCCTTGTTATCCGCCGCCACCATATCCTTGAAGGCACTCATTTTCGTTCCATCGCCTTTGAATCAGGAGCGGGAAGTTCTTCACCGCTCTCTTCTTCCTCTTCCGGGGAGCTGTCCGCCGGAGAATCGATTTCCTCCATGGTCTTGTTCGCCGGCGCTTCCACCAGGCCTGCGCCGAAAAGCTTCTGCGCGGCCGTCTTTGGAAGATGGGCAACTTCACCTGCGTGGTACAGCTTCCCTTTGTAGGAAATGTACCCTTCTTTCACCACGACGTCCATAATCAGGCTCCTTTGGTATGAATAACAGCCCAGTCATCCACGAATTCCGGTGCCAGTACGCATCTGGAGTACATGGTCAGTTTCAGTTCCTGGTCACCTTTGTTTGCGTAGTAGTACGGCACATAGGGCGCAATGTAGGTCTGGAAGCCGTCGCCCGCATCGTTCAGCAGGGTTACGGCGCCATGAAGCTGGCGGCCTCTTCCCGGTACGGCAATGATGGCATCATCATCCGGAATGAACGGTTCCGCTTCTCCTTTGTCGTTCACATAGGTTTCGGTGTAACGGTAGATTTCCAGGTTAAGGGATGTAATCTTGCCGATGTACTGCACCTGTGGGGAAAGGTACTGGGGCTGGATAGACATCATAGCCAGGTTATCCCTGTTCGGAACAGCCAGCATCTTCATAATGCTGTCATTGTTCAGCATGTAGCTGTCTACGTTCTTTCCGATGACCATGATGGTCGGTACCATACCGGCATTTTCCTGAATCTTTTCAGACATGCCCTTGATGTCATTATAGATATCCGCACCTGCGGCGCTCCATGCGGTGGCAGGAGTCAGTTTCTGGTCCCAGCCGTAGTCAATGGTATCGGAGATGGCAGTCTTACCGTCATCTGCGTAGCCTTCGATAATGTATTTGCCGGTAGTAAGCACTTCTGCCGCCATTTTATTCTTACGGTTAATGACCATGGCCTGAAGCTCTTTCAGGTCTTTTGCCTGCTGGCGGGCGGCACGCTCTGCCGGTGTTACAGTAGAATAAATGCCTTCACCAAAACCACGCTGAGAGATCTTGTCCGAATCCAGTGTAAATGCCGGGGCCATAAGGGGCGCTGCATAAAGATGTGTCTGGAAACCATCGCGTTCCATGTTGATGCCCTTTGCACCGCGCACAATCATAGGTGCCAGGCGGCGGGAACCTTTACGGGAATCTACCTGTACATACTTGGTGGCAGATACTTCCGGAATCTGCGGGAAGAAAGTATCCAGCAGAAAATGGGCCGGCGTTTTGAATCGTTCTTGGGGGGCTGCAAGGTTGATAGTATCGTTGATGTCAATCATTTAAGAATCCTCCTTATTTCAGAGAAGTGAAAACAATATCGAACGGGCGAAGCTCGTCTTCATGCTTGTCTACGGTGTCGCCGCTTGCCACGATGATGGCTTCACGGTTGAAGCGGCCGCGGGTATAAACGGTGGCCATTTCTGCCTTTTCGTCCACATCACGGGCCAGTACATAGGAAGCGGTTTCCGCCGCTTTAGTAGCGGCGCCCTTCCCTGCTGTCATGGTGATGAGTGTGCCGCGCTTCATGGCAGTGCCGGCAGTAATCGGGATGTTCTTTGTCAGGGTAGTAATTTCAGGCCCTGCCAGAAGATTGTCCTCTTTGATGTCGTATTCGGTATGAAAATCCATGGTATCCTCCCTTTCCTTAACCTTCATTTGCAATAGCTACGATTTCATCAACTGCCGCTTTTGTCCTTACAGTCTTATCTGCAATTCCATTCTGTGGCATGGCACCCACGCCTGCGGCGCCGGAACTGAGCTGGTCTGTAATAAGCTTTGTGATTTCATCTACAGTGAGAGATGTTTTTTCAGCCGACTTCGGTACAGCATTCATGGCATCCACAAAAGTTTTGATGGATTTAGCAGTACTGCCGTTGTTTTTGGCTGCTTCTACCAGTGCATTGACATAGAGGTTATCCCCTTTTAATGCATCCAATGCCTGGATGCGTTCCTTTTCTTGGTCATCCGCAGCCTTTACCGGTACCTGCGGCTTGATGTCCTGCTGAGTGCCAATGCCCAGCTTCGCCAGTACGTCTTTGATCTGGTCAATGACGTCATTTTTACCTGTTTCCTGCCCCACGTTATTTACCTGTCTCTTTCCGGTCATCATCCTGACCAATTCTTCCTGCCGCGCTTTGATATGCGGCATTGAAATTCCATTCACCACTACCACCCCATCGTTCAGGGTGGCATTAACTCCGAAATCATCCACTTCATCCACGAATCCATTCCCCAGAGCCTCCTCTGAAGTCATCCATGTTTCACTGTCCATCATGGAGCGGATTTCATCTTCGGTAAGTTTCCCTTTTGTTTTCGCCAGATAGACATTTACGATGGAAGCTTTTGTACTGTCCAGCATATCTGCTGTTTTTCTCAACTCATCAGCCTCCGCCACATCGCCCATATAGCAGGCGGGGTTATGAATCATGAAAAGGCTGTTTGCCGGCATAATGATAGATTCCGCCGCACATGCTACCACGGTGGCTGCGCTGGCACATACTCCGTCGATGTGGGCGGTTACCCTGCCCTTGTAGGCTTTCAGCAGGTTATAAATGGCCTGCGCTTCAAAGATATTCCCGCCCGGTGAATTAATGCGAAGGTTGATGTTTTTCCCTCCACATGAATTCAGGTCTTCTGCAAAGGATGTGGATGAGTTCTTCCCGGTAAAATAACTCCCGTCGCTCTGGATTTCTCCATAAAGCAGAAGGTCTACCGTATCATCCCCGGCGGCACTGTTCCTGATTTCCCAGAATTTCTTATTTCCCATTGGTATCACTTCCTTCTTCCTCTATTTTCCCGGCCAGTACTTCCGGATTGCCCAGTCTCAGGTTATATTTATCAATCTGAGACTGCTCATAGGCAAGCTGTTCCAGATTTTCCTCAAAATCACTGGACGTCATTTCCGCCGCTTCCCTTTCCCTTGTGGAAAGTCCGTAGGTAACGCGGAGTGCACTGCCGTTTACGTCCTTCACGGGGTCCAGAATACTCATGGACGGCCCAAACCATTCCGCTTTTGACCAGGCTCTCCTGATTTTGGGATCTTCAAAAAATCCGGGCGCTTGGATTCTCCCCAGCGCGATGGCTTCCGCCAGCCAGTTTTCATATATCGGCTGACAGAAATCATTAGCAAACCACTGGCGCCGAGTCTTGAATTCATCTCGCGCCTGCAAAAGCGCCGCCCTGGATGCCGCATAGGAGGAATTGAAGTTCTTGAAAAGCACTTCATAGGGGATGTTCACCCCTGCCGCAATGCCCTTTTCCAGGTGTGTCATGTACGAATCGTAGGTACTCTGCGCATTGGCACTGTCCACTGTCTTCACATCCACTCCTTTAGGAAGTGAATTCAGCGTCCCCGGGCCCAGTTTATAGGTCTTAGTATCAATCGTACCATCATCATCCTCATCCCCCTCGTAAGTGGAAGGGAGCATATCGGAAAGGCTGCTGCTTCCCGTGGTGTTGATAAAGAACACGGACAAAAAGCTCCGGATGATGGCTGATGTCAGCTCTGCAGAGCAGTATCTGGATATTTCTTTCAGATTCTCCAGCACCGGCGCCAGATAAGGCACGCCCCTGTACTGTTCCGCCCTGGTATCGTGACAGATCTGCAGGATGTTAGGCATTCCGGTCAGCTTTCCGAAGGCTTCCACCCTTTGCCATACCGGATAATCGCCTACGTTCACTAAATCACCGGGCACCTTGTTGGATACCCAGAAAGCTGTCATGGCTCCGTCCCTGTCTACCTCCACGCCGCTGATGATGTGGTTCCCGTTATCCGGGTTTATCGTCTCTACTCCGTAGTTGGAAATAGTCTCAGCCATGGACGCGCCAATCGGATTGCTTACCCTGTTGCCTTCAATGAGCTGGATGCGCAGACTGTAAGGGGAAAGCGGTGTGGCTTTTTTCCGCCGGAACAGTGCAAAGCTGTCTCCGTCTGTAAGGTAGGTGGCGTAGGCAATATTCTGGAGGTCGTAGAAATTATTCCGTCTGTGCAGGTCGCACTCGGCCGTTCCTGCCCAGATATCAAACTCCGCGGCCGTATTCCGGCACCATTCCCTCGCCTCTTCTGCCGTAAGCCCCAGCCGCTTGTAGGAAATTCGAGGGAAAAGTTTAAGCCCTGCCCCTACGGACTGCATGACGCTTGTCACTATAGCAGCTGAACCGATGGGCGTATTGATTGACTGGTCCGCCGCCCGGTTTCTCAAAGTTACCAGGTTGGCGTCGATGTCGCTCTTGGAAGAGAGCCGCTTTGGCTGCCAGGTTCTCAGAGAATCTTTCTGCAGCGAAGCCCCACCCTCAGAATACCCGCTGTTGGCTGGGGAACGAATCCGCTTATTCCTGATACGTCTTTTTCTTCTCATAAGCTCCCTCCTAATCCATCATGATGACCCGCCGGGCGGCTCCGGCCGGCTTTGCTTCATAGCCGTCAATGGTGGCACCGCCTGCAATGAGGTCATCAATGGCATTGCGGATACTTGTTAAATTGGCCCTGGTCAAGGTGCGGTTTCCGATTGTATAGGACTGTCCCATAAGGACAGCTTTCTCGGCTTCCAGATATCTTGCCAGCCGTTCATTCTGTATATTTTTAGCCACGGGCCTCCTCCTTTCACCAAATGCTGGTGGTGCTGAATACATGCTTCTTTTTCTTTGGCTTTATGCGTTTTACGGGTTTCTTTTCTTCCGATATTCTGGCGCTCGCTCCTTCGGCTGCCAGCGCATCCAGGTAGGGCCTGAGCGACTGGATGCAGGCAAGGTTATAGTTACGTAGGTCCAGCGGTTCATTTCTGACTCCCTTCGTGGGCTCCCAGATTTCCCGCAGCATCCCATTCCGCTTCACTATTTTCTTATGCTCCGATACCAGACCTTTGAAATAGATATCATCATAGCCTCGCTGGGATGTTCCTTCCATTTCCTCATCCATTGGAAAATGGAAGTATTTCGGCCCGGGTTCACGAATGGCCAGCCTGGCCATAATCATTTCCTTCCCCGCATCAACACCCAATTTCACCAGCGGCAGGGTGGCATCTTCGTTTTTGCCCAGCTTCCTCGGAAGGAATGGATAATCAGGCCGGTTCATTCCTTTGACGGCGAACCGCCCACGATGGAAATTGGCCCGGCAGTATGCATAGACACTCTGCGTGTAATGGCCGCCGGAATCTATGAAGGTTCTTGCTACCCTGAGTCCCGTGCCGTCTTTAAACCGATATGTATGGTTCAGAATACCGTCAAGCGTCTTCCAGGTAAGAGCAGAATCCGGAGGCCCCAGGATGATTCCTTTTCTGATTCCCCAGCATTCTTCTTCCGCTCCCCAGCCGCATACCTCATATTCCAGACGATTATCCTGGGTGTCTACGGCGCATGTCACAATAAGCACGCCTTCCGGCAGTTCTGCGCCATATTTCTCGCGTCGTCCCAGAAATTCATTTTCATCATCCGTATCGAATGTTCGTGGCAGTGAATATGATTCTCCGAAGCGGGTATTGGTAACAACCTTCTCCCTTTCCGGATCTCCCTTGGCCTCCAGCCATTCCCTCATGATTTCCGGCCAGGTTATCCAGGGCGAAGAAAAGGCATTGAGGGAAAACGACCGGCAGCCGTTGGCCATGGCTTCCGGATTGGTAACCACGTATTTCTGCGGCGCCTGCTTCATCTGCCGCTCTGTAAATTCAAAGCCGCAGCAGGGGCACCGCCATTTCACCGATTTTACGATGTACGTTTTCTTTCCGATTTTCCCTTTGATTTTCTTCGCGTCCGCATTCATGTCGGAGTACTTCAGCTTGCACCATTCACCACAGTTAGGGCATCGGTGCCGCCATTCCTCCATGGTACCGGCCTCATATTCCACGTCGATACGGCTGGCCCCTTCGTTGGTCGGAGTGGAGAAGAGCCCCATGACGCGGTTCCAGTAAGTCGTCATTCGTTTGGCTGCCAGGTCTATCGGGTCACCTTCCGTTCCGGCCGATACCGGGAAGCGGTCTACTTCATCGCATAAAAGGATGCGGATAGGGCGGGAAGCAAGGCCCGCCGGTGAGTTAGCTCCACCCATAACCAGGCGGCCGCCGGGAAAAATTTTGGAAAGAATGGTGTTGTTACTGTCCCTGGTTTTCACATCCACAAACAGCCTGGTCAGTACTTTGGTATCACGAATCATGAGCGCGATGCGCGACTTGGAAAAGTCCTGCGCCATTTCAATCGTCGGCTGAATCATCATTATGGTGCATGGATCCAGATGGGCAAAGCGACCTATCACGTTGTTCATGATGTCCGACTTTCCCACTTGGGCGCATGATTTGACCACCACCCGATGGATACCGGGCTGTGTGAAGGCATCCATGATATCTTTCTGGTAGGGAGCCCGGCTGGTTCTCCATCTGCCAGGCTCCGCAGACGTACTGGAAAGAACTCGGTAAGTATCTGCCCATTCTGAAACGGAGGTCTTTGGCAGCGGCTTCAAGCCATGTTCGGAAACATACGTCCATAAGGCTTTAGCCGACTTCATCTCCATCGTCCTCCTCATCCTCAATCTCTTCGTTGAAGAGGTCCGGCGTATATGACGCCAGCTCCGACAGCTTTTCCTCGATTTCCCTGGTGGTTGTTGTATAGATTTCTTCCTTTGACTTTCCTTCAAGCACTGGCGCCAGCTTACTGGGAAGGCCAAGCAGCTGTGTTCGAATGTTGGACGCCATTTCGGTCATCACATACTCCACCACTTTGGCTGAATATGCATTTTTCTTCATTTCATCCAGCTTCAGCTCAGCGATTTCCCGCTTTGCTTTCTCATGCTTGGCCCGCTCTTTATCGAAATCGACTTCCTCGTCTTCTACTGCCTGTTTCTTCATACGGCAGTAGGCTTTTATGCCTTCTACCAGGAGAGGAGATCCCGTTTCATCGATGGGAAGCGTGCCTTCCTTAATCATCTGATTCACTCGTGGTGTAGAAATCTTCAAAGCCCTGGCCATCTGTGACTGAGTTGCCGTCACATGATTGATGTCCTTCGAAATCTTCTGCCGACTTAATTTTTGCGTACCGGATTCTGTTATTTTGTTTTTTCTAATTACTGGCAAACAAAATCCCTCCTTCAAAAATTAATTAAGCTCTGAAAATTTTTCACACCTAGACGGCTTTCGGGGTCTCGCACGCGACCGCAATGGGCGTCCTTCCGCCGCAGAACCTACCCTGCACCGGCGGCACGCAAAAAGGACGGGTGCTGGCCGTCCTTTGGATGCTTTCCATGTTGTCCTTCCATTACCAATCAACCAACGCAAAAGCACGAGCCTATCGACATCAGCTCGTGCTCTTACGTGAAAACCCTGAATAAAGAAGGAGGTGACAACCGTGTGCGATGAACTCTTCCTTCAATCTCACACTATCATTATACCCTATCATTTACTCTATTTTACTATACTCTTTCAGTCACTCTGTTTTCATCATCCTTTTGGCCCGTTCCGGATTCTTTTTGACGATTTGTGAAAACTCGCGAATGATTTCCCATTCATCGTCAAAGGCCCGAAGCTGTCTCTGCTTCCGTACGCCCTTCGCAGAAACGCTGCCCACCGGTCTTCCGGCGCCTTCCCTTTTACCGCCTCTCACGTTTCTTCACCACCCATCCGTAGAAATTCACCGCCGCCAGGACAACCATCGTAATCAGCAGCAGGCAGTCAAGGGCATGTAGATTATGGAAATCCACAGTCCTCAGCGCCGCCAGATTGCATGCCAACAGAATGATAAGAAACCATTGCCCCATCGTTTGTCTTGAATTATTACTCATTGCCTTAGCTCTCCTTTCTGTATTCTCTATATTATAGCCTTTTATTGTTTCTTTGTAAATACATTTTATTTATATTCGCCCCATTTAAAAAGCAGACTGCGGTGAGGCGGTCTGCTTTTCTCATGCCTTTAGTTGAAATCGGATTCTCTGAGGAATGGTTCCAGGTCCACCAGTGCTTCACCATGGATTTTGTAGATGTTCGACTCTGCAAAATTCATCTTCTCAGCGATGTCGCCCCATCGCTCGCACTGAATGTACCGCCTCCTGAGAACTGCCCGCCGGACTCCATCTTCTTCCTTGCTTATGAGTTCTTCTCCCCTGTTTCTCTTTTCGATAAGCTCCAGATAGGCCTTATTCACCTTGGCATGATAGTCCTCCAATTTTTCCACGATTTCCTCCAGATTGGCGCAATGGCCGCTCTGTACCTTTTCGCCCATCTGGACGCCTCGAAGGTTATGTGCCTCAAACTCCAGCCGCCGGAGCTCTTCCTGCAGGGAAAGGTAATCGGCCTGCTGTTTTCGGATGGAGTTCAGAAATCCCTTCAGCTTCTCTATGTCTCCCCTCACCATTTCCTCCTTTGTTATTACCGGCGCCGGCCATTCACCATAAACAAGCTCAAAGTGAATGTGGCCCCAGTCACGCCTACGAATACTCCGAAGATGAACCACACTGCTCCCATTACTGCACCGCCTTCCTTGCCCTGGCCTCTGCCCATATGTGCTCTATGACCTGGTCATGCCATTTGGTATCCATGATGCCTTTCTTATCGGATTCAAGCCAGTACACGACTTTCAATGTGCTGCTGTATGGGCCCACGCCTTTGGATGTGATGACTTCCCTTTTCCGGTTCCCTTTGTACAGCCTTGTAATCATGGCCTACCTCAGCCTCCATTCATCTGCCATCAGGATTTCTATTTCCTTGATTTTCTCCTTAAGTGCATCCATATCAGCGCGGTCGAAGTAGCCGCCCACCACTGTACCAGTGCCCTCCGTTACCTCACGTAGCCCGTGGATAAAGGTCCCCACATCTGCCCAGCAGTCTTTGATGTGATCTTTCCGCCGGAGAATGAAATCATTTTCCGCATTGATTTCGTTAATCCGGTTTTCCAGGCACATCCATGCTGATGCGGCGCCGCAGGCAAAGGATACGGCTATGATTATCAGCTCATCGGTGACTTCCATAAAATTACCTCCTAATCATCAGCCTGCCCGGCTGCGTCCGGCAAGTCATCAGGTAAACCCACATGGACGATGATGCACTTCATCCATGGCAGTGACTTTATCCATTCATCAACCGCCTTGTCATAGTCCGCATTGTCCATGTCCTCCCATTTCTCCAGAAGCTCTTCCGGTGCCTCGTCTCCTACGAAGGATTCGCTGTCGTCCTCCACTTCTGAAAGAGTCGAGCAGCGACGTGCTCCATTCCAGATGGAATCTACCCTGGCATTTGTGATTTCACCTATCCAGTCCATGTATCCTACATCTAATGCCACGACTTCATAATACACTTCGGCAAAAATAGGAAGCGTAGGATTTTCTTTTGCAAGCTCCAGCAGCTCCGGAGCGATATTCCATTTTAAGCCCGTCATTTTATTCATTATTCGCTATTCCTCCGCTTACATAATCCTCAATGTACTTCTTAAGAGCCAGCCAGTCTTTCACATCACACTCGTCGCCTAAACGCTTTTCGCTCTCTGCTTCAGCGATGTCGGTGTAGATAGTATGGACGTCATTTCTCTGCAGATAGGGCAATACGTGTTTGATGTAATTCACTGTGTCCCATACGATGTAAGTTCTTCTGCCCAGTGCATACCTTACGGCAGATACCATCATTTCGCTGAATCTTTCATCACATGGCACCGAGACTGACTGCATGGCGTCAATCGGGCTGCATGGAATATGTTTCTTTGCTGGTCTTTTTACCATCATTAATCACCTGTGCTTCCCATTCCGCCTTCCCTCTTTCCGCCGGAAATATCATCATCGGTCAGAAAGTAGGAAAGAAAAATACCCTGTCCTATCTTGTCGCCTTCTTTTACTTCAAGCGGTTCACTGCCATTGTTTGTGAAGGCGAAGGCAATGTTCCCATCGTTATTAACGTTTCCGTAGTAGTCGGAATCAATCACTCCCACGGCGTTTGGAATGGATACATGCTTCTTGAATCCCCAGGATGACCGCTCGAAGAGAAGAAGCACATTATCTTTTGGCATCTTTGCCTTTACCCACGTCTTAACAAATACTGTCTGCCCTGGCCCGATAGCAAATGGATAGGGTGCAAAGAAATCATATCCCGCTGAGCCATCCGTGCTCCTTTCCGGAAGTCTCACTGAAAATGGACAATCCTTCACGACTTCAAATTTTCTCATGTTATTTCCTCCCTTCAATACCATCCCTTTATTTCCACTCCGGCCTCGTCCTTCAGGACTTTTGCCATCTCATCAATCCGGACATAACCTTCTTCGTAGCATTTGTAGGTGTCCATACACAAGTCGATGAATCTTTCCACCCTGCCATTCTTCTTCATAAGCTCACCATAATGGTCATAGATAACCATGGCCGGCACCGCCAGCATGAGGTTGAATGCCATTTTACATCCTTTCTCTGTGGCTTCTTCTTTCATTCGGTCAATGTCAGACTGCTTTATGGATACCATGGGATCTTTCTTTTTGATTCCCAGTCTCCGCCTTTCCTGCCTATTCATTTGCTTTCCCTCGCAATCTCTTTTACCGCTTTTCCTTTCTGCTCCTCATATTTCCTGCCTGTTCCTTTGTAAAAACCATTTCACATGGGCAAAAGCTGGTTTCGCAAGGCAAGAATCCAGGCTCACACCCGTATTCCTTCTTTTCCCTCCGTAGGATGGCAGCATTCTTGAACACTCTGTCCAATTCCCATTCCAACCAGCCTGAGCTTTTCTGCTTTCTGGTATAAAGCGTCATTCCTCTTTCTTTACGCAGATTTCTCCACTCTTCTCTTGTCATTTCTTACCTCAGCTTGTCTCTCAATTCCGGAGGCACGCAGCCGGAAAGCATGAGTTCTTCCGTGCCCGGCTTCCTGTCCTCAAATTCACTGGCGTACTTTTCCTTCCCGGCAGCATCCACCTTGCGCATCCCGCGGGAGCGATTCTGCTTCATGGCTTCTTTTATGCGTCTTCCCTGTTTGCTTTCCATGGCTCACCATCAGAAGGGAATGTCTTCGCCTTGATTGCTCGCCGGAAAGGGAACATTTCCTTGTCCTAATGGAAGGTTTTCCTGCTCCATTGGCGGCTTCTCCGGTCTGGCTTCTCCAAACTGTTCGAAGTCTCCGTGGTTTCCTCCCTGCTGTCCGCCGGAGTACTGTCCATTGCCATAGGACTGCCCATTGTTGGAAGGAGCCTGCAGCTGTCTGCAGATGGTTTCTGCCACCACTTCGGTGACATACCGCTTTGTACCATCCTGGGCATCATAGGAACGGGTTGAAATACGGCCTGCCACGAAGACGCGGCTTCCTTTCTTGAGCTCACTCCTCACGGCTTCCGCCAGCGTTCCCCATGCCACGATGTTTATCCAGTCTGTGAGCTCTCTCTGCTCTCCCTGTGGCGTGGTGTAGATGCGGCTCACCGCAATGGAGAAAGACGCTACCGTCCTTCCCGTTCTTGTAGCACGAATGATGGGATCTCTCTCCAGGTTTCCTAAAAGCTGTACTGCATTCATTTCATTTTTCCTCTTTCTGCAAACAAGCTGCTTTCAAAAATACTGTCCAACGCGTGCTCCCCCGCTTATCGCCCAGAAGCGGTCTGTAAGGTGACAGTTCTATGACATCCTTATATGGAATCTGAACATCCGACCACTTGAACAAGAGCACTCCGTTGTTTCTCAAAATGCGAAATCCGTTTTTAAATCCTTTCCGGATTGATTCTTTCCAGTCTTTTGGCAGAACTCCGTACTTCGTCCGTAGAAATGAGTTTTCCCCGGCCCGTAGAAGGTGCGGCGGGTCGAATACTACCAGTGAGAATCCTGTATATTTGCTTCCGCTTGGAATGTTTTTCATGTCCGTGAAGTCTCCAAGTAGCGATGGCACTACCTCAAGAAAACGTCCTTCCGGATACTCAAATATTCCCTGCCTATTGTCCTGATAAAGGACAGCAGGGCAGTCTTTATCGTAGTAGAAAAGCTTACCTCCGCAGCACTGGTCCATGGCGTAGCGTCTCCTTTGTCTTCCCATACTTCCTCCTTTCTGAACAATTCATTTCATTTTTCCTCCTGCCATGATAAAACTTCCATCAGATTTGCCAGATTGGTCCTCCTTGATTTCGTCGGCTTCAGCGTACGGCCTCCCAGCATTTCGCTTCCATGGCCATAGATGTACATGAGGGCGATGGCGGCCAGTCTGGCATTGGAAATATTCTTTTCTCTTTCCGCCGCGTCCTGCACTTTGATTTGTGATTCTTCCCTTTCGATGTTCATTTCTCTGCATCCTTTTTCTAAATCCGAAGCGGATAATTTCTTCTTACGTCCGTCCGGATCATGGTGTATGTCTGGTATGGGTAGCCTTCTTTTCCGAAGGTGTCCCGCTGGCTGTCTTTGATGATTTCATAGCCTTTGATAGGCTTCGGGTTTTCTGACCACCATCCGGCATAGATGATTTCTACTTTCTCCTTTGGTTTTCTCAGGTTACGGCTGGTGGAGTACCGGTGCTTGAAGATGGGTTCTCCTTTCTCCCTGCCTTCCACTCCGTTCTTCACGATGTAGGCGGCAAGCTGATGCCATTCGTGGGAACGATCAAGGTGTCGGATGTTCACCCGGGGAAACGGGCAGGCTGCGGTGCCCACGGTGTCCTGCCATGCTTTCTCTATGGCTGCCTCCGCTCCGTCGAAGTCCTTGTTCAGAACCATGTGCAGATGAATTCCACCTTTGGCCCCGATGGATCCTGTCTTGATACTTTTCACTTCTTTTTCATGCTTCCTGTAGATTCGCTTCACTCTACGCATGAAACGGTCCACGTCCTTCCTCACCTCCTCTGCTGACTTTCTTGTCTTGGCCGGATAGGTGAAGGTACACCACAGGTCATCGGGATTGAAGTTCTCCTCCAGCAGACCATATACTTTTCTCTCTGCCCTCTTGTTCTGCCAGCGCATGACCTTTTCTTCTGTGGGATGGATTTTCACTCTGTGCTGGTCCTTTGTCCCTATCCTCCCTGATATGTATTTATCAATCGTGATGGTAGGTCCTGCTATCATTGTCTTTTTCACGTAAGCAGGTCCTTTTTTGTAATTCGTACTACGTTTCCGCATCCCTGCACCCCTCAAACGATTCTTTTCGATGGTTCTTCATTTTCTCCGATGGCTCCGCAGTATATTTATGCAGAATGTCCTGAAAATGAATACCTTTAACGAGGACGCCAAGACGCCGCATACTTCATTTTTTTCGGCCCGGCGTCATGGCTTTTTTATTCTTTTGTTCGGGGTGCGTTAGTGCTATACTATATATAGTGTTGTAGGGTTACACCCCTTTGGGCCCGCGCTTACCAGAGCGCCGGGCCCTTTTTATATCTGTACCGGCATGCATAGTATCCTCCGGTCCAGTGTCCATACCTGCATTTTTCGCAGTGCCGATAGCACACGTTGCCATCTTTCAGCGGGCAGCGTACTCCGCCTCGTATTCCCTGGAAGCAGATACGGCAGATGAGCTCATCCTTTCCGGATGGCACCACCGCATCCAGGTCTGCCAGTATGGGCTGTCTCTTTCCCGCCCTTAGCCAGGTAACTCCTGTTTTTTCTTCGGCGCCCTGGATGGTGAGCCCTCTTCCGGCGTCGGTCATGAATCTTCCTTTCTTACCTGTCCACTGGATGGCGTCCACCGCCATGAGGCGCATGTCCTTCCAGGTGTTTCTGATTTCCACTTCCCCCGGAAGGACTTCCCCATTCCTGCCAATGACTGGGATGGTTTTCAGAATGCGGCCCACTTCGGCTTCTTCGGCAGGCAGCCGTTCCGCTTTTTCTTTTCCATTTCTTCTTCGGCTACTCTGTAAAGAGCTTCCAGCTCTTCCCTGTGCTCGTTTCGCCATTTCTCCACCTCCCCGCAGGAAAGGTAGGACAGGAATTTCGCTTCCAGTTCCTTTCTTTCCTTCCTGGATGCGCTGTGCACCCTGTCGTGCAGCTGGAAGGAAAGAAGGATCAGGTTCTCTTCCCTGTCTCCGCCTCCGTGGGATCTCCATTCAACGTGGTGAATCTGCCCGCCGTAGGCCGGCGGGAGTTCTCCGATGATGTTGAAATATTCCCTGGCCCGGGAGATGTATCCTTCCCTGTCCCGCACCAGGGCTTTCAGTTTTTCGTAATTATTCTTTGAAAGCTTGAACCTCCACAAAACGGCTCCTCCAATCCCGCATCATTTAGGCACGCCCCTCCAGATGGAGCTTTACCAGGCCTTTTCTTTCGGCATACGCTTCCAGGTCTTTCTCCGCTTCTTCCGGAGCCTTCCTTCTGGGCAGGGAGTTGATGGTTCTCCATTTCCCCTCTTTGGTCTTGTAGCTTCCCCGGTAATAGGCTTCTCCCCCTCTGAACCATTCCTTCACCACATACCTTTTCCCGTTGTCTTCTTTCCACATCTGATAAAACGGACTTCTCATGCTTCCTTCATTCCCTTCAGAAATTTATTGATGAAATACTGCTGCCCCTTGCCGGTCACCTTCACGGTCTTCGTTACCACGTTCACACCGTCGCCATTGATGTAGGTACCCTCTTTGATTTTGAAAAGGCCCATTTCCATAGCTTTCTGTGTGGGCATATTGCAGGAGGATCCCTGCTTGACCAGGTAACCTTTCTCCCGCATCGCCGCGCAGGTGTAAATGGGATGTCCGTTTTCCATGGCATATTTGCCGGAGCCTCCAATGCTTTTTGATTTGTGGCAAAAAAGGCAATTCCGGCACCGGAGAAGCTTCATTTCCGGGAGCTTCGGGCAGAGTCCTAGTCCGTCCTCATCAAATGGTAGGCGCTTGATTATATACCTCATACGGCATATTGTTTTGAACGGGCATTTTTCACAGTCTGTCAATACTTTCATCTCTCACACCATCCTCCTCACATGAATTACAATGAGCTGGCCCGGCTGGAGCTCCCCGGGGTCGGAAATATGGTTTTCTTGCATTGTCCGGTAAACCAGCTCCTGCATGTTGTCATAGTCCGACGCTACCCTGGCGCAGAGGCTCCAGATTGTGTCCCCCTGCTCTGCCTCTGTCCGGTACTCAATGAGCTCTGCGGGAGGCTCGTAAGCGTACACACCGGCAGCAATGGCCGCCGGAATGGCCAACGTGGTCATCAGTTTTCTCCAATTGATCTTCATAGTTCCATCCCCTTAGCCTGGTTCATCGCTCTCTTCGTCTTCATCGGGAAGTTTCAGCTCTGCTTTTACTTCATCCTCATATTCAAGAGCCTCTTCAATGGACATGACGCCCAGATTCGTGATGGTGTAGAAAGCGGTTTCAGCCTCATTGTTGAGGTCGATGGCGTAGAGTTCCCTGGCCTTCCATTCATCCACCTCTTCGGCGGTCAGTGTTTCAAGGCTCTTCAGGTAGGAAATCGAAATCCTGTCGGCCAGTCTCTTCTTCCGTTCTTCGTAGTCCCGAAGGATAAATTTTGCTCTTTCTTTCATTTCTTCCATTTTCATGTTGCTCTTCCTTTCTTTTATCTGTTATTACAACTTTTCATGATTCTTCCCCTGCTATAATGTCCATAGAAGGGAGGTGATACTTATGAACAAGAAACTTGTTTTGATGGGGCTAGCTACTATGCTGAAAGAGCCTGACTCTCCATTTTTCGGAAATCAAATCCAACTGTTGACCCCAGTGGGATTGCTTTCCGGAGACTTCGTATGGAGTGACGATAAGAAGCCTGCGGCTGTTGCGTCGATGCGTTTGGCCTTGAAATTAATTAGTCAGGCTATCCCTGATAACAATCGCCCAAATTCCAGCTCGCCCGATAAAACTGACAAGCCCCACTTGATTGGTGATGAACAGTCCGTTCTCCTGAAAAATGTAACTTTGTATTCTGGAGCTCAGACAACTCACATCGCTGTCCTTATGGTCTATGTTTCAGACATAATCGGTATTTCCATTGGAAATGCTGAGTACACTCCGTAACCGGCTTTCCATTTCATCTTGATTATTTTTTGAATTGTTATCTGATACTTTGATAGAAAGAGCGCAGCCTCTGCTGTGCTCTTTCTTTTCGTCTGGGCTGTATGGCATGGTATTCCTCTCAATCAATTCCATAGCTTCTTTAAATACCGACTGTGCCAGCACAATCGGTATTTTGTTTTCGTGGAGCACTCGGACTACTTCTATGGCCGCCTTTCGGATATCTGTTCCTTCCATGGCAGTCACCTCCTTTCTTATCCGTTTCTCCCCTCTCTCCTTTGCTATAATGTGGTTGGTGTCGTTCCTATGAAAGGAGGTGAATAAAATGGATCGTCGTTTTATCCTGCAAAATTATCATTATCTGATTGACTGTTCGGCTATGACGCCGGAGGACGCGGAAAAGGTGTATTCGCAGCTTCAGGCACTCTACATATTTGTTGATTATGTCTTGCAGAAGCCCCGTACCTATGCTCTACTCATCCAGGACGGTGAGCCTGAGCTTTCCTCCGTGTTCAGGCCTCCGGATGGATGCCGTGTAACCCCTCTTCAACCGCGATAGTGTCTTTTGAAGCCCCGGTGTCCTGCTCCAACAGGATGCCGGGGCTTTCATGTCTACGCCCGGATGCCAGGGTAAATCCGGAGGTATTCCGCATCACTCTGACTGCCACGTCCAGCGGCTCCCGCTTAACATGGGTTTCTCTCAGCTTCTCTTTTCCTTTGATGAGCTTCATGGTCAATCCATCGCTTTCCTTGTAGTCCATGCGGATTTGGAAATCTCCTCCGCCGGCGAAACCCTGCTCCAGGTAGGTGGAAAGGATGAGGTTCCATCCTGCCAGCTCGCCCATGCTTTTGGGTCTCAGAGTAACTGTCATGCGCCTGTCTGTCATATTGGCCGTCCTTTCTTTATCTTCTCGAATTCTCTCCGCCTCCTTGACGTCTTTGATTCCGAAGAAGGGGCCCATGAGGGTTCCATATTTTTTCTTCCTCTTCAGCACTATGACTGACTTATGCTTCATCTAGGCCTCCCTCCTTTTCTTTCTCCGGTTCTCCAATACTTTCCGGAGCACCGGAGAGGTTGGCGGCATTCCGTCTCCTGCTTCTGCCTTTTCGCGGAGGAAATGCCGAAGCGATTCGGCTGGTATAATGACCTTCCCCCGTCCCTTACCTACTTTGAATGCAGGGAGCTCGCCGGAATATATCCACTCCTCCAGCTGTTCTCTTCCGATTGCTGATGAGACTGCTGCCTCATCCAGCGTGAAAGCCGTCCTCTCGATAGGTCTCATAGGAAGCCTCCTTTCCCGGCAGGGTTTTCATGGCCGCCGGAAATATCAGTTTATACGGATTTCCGTATTTCCTTTGTAAAAAAAAGACGCATAAGGTCATCTCCAGAGAGCCCACCATACTTAGCGGTGGCATCTATCTCTGTCTGCCTGAATGGGATATTACAAGCCAGCCTTTCATAAAGTGCGGTTGTGCCGATTCCCAAGAACTTTGCATACTTGTCATTAGAGCCAAAATTCTCCTTGATGAACCCTCTCAAATATCTGTAATCGTATTTCACTGCCATATTTCCACCTCCTTACTTTATACGGATTTCCGTATCATGCCTATATCTTAACTCACTCCGTTTAATAAGTCAACGGTTTTCTGTATGTTTAATTCTGTTTTCAGTTGCTTTTGTCCTGTTTTCCGTATATTATATAGAAAAGAATTCTACCGAAGGGTTGGTGTCAATATGAAAGAAGAGCTCATCAAAAGACTCAAACGAATAATGAATGAAAGAGAAATTACTGCAGCTGAATTGTCTAGACGTTCTGGTATTCGTGCTTCCTCGATCTCTGACTACCTAAAAGGTAAGTACGAACCCAAGCAGGATAAAATTGATTTAATTGCAGAAGCGCTTTCAGTAAGTCCCGCATGGCTAATGGGATATGAGACTAAAAATGGTTTATCATCCAAGGCGCTTACCATGGAAGTTACTCCCGCTGAGCAGCAGCACATCAAGAAATACCGCAAGCTATCCCCCGCCGGAAAGAAAGAGGTAGATCACTTCCTGGACTTCCGCCTCTCCTCTGAAGCACCCCGAGTTGAAAAAGATTCAGGAATATCCTCTTCGTAAATTTCAGACGTTTCTAATAAAAGTCGCTTCGAGCTCCTCGAACGGATTTTTTCAACCTTTCGGCTTTTCCGAACAGTTGAAAATAGCCCTTCGGGATTTCCGGCAGGCTGGTGGAGGATGAATTTTTATAAATTCCTATATTTGACAAAATACATAATTGTAGTATAATGATTGGTAAGCGAACAAGTGGCTAGCCTGCGGGCGAACCACGGGCCTTATCAATCTGCGGATTGGTAAGGCTTTTTTCTTTACCTGAAAGGTGACCAGCTATGGATAAACCATTTAAGACCTATAATCAACAACTCAAGATATTACGTACTCGCAATCTGAATATCCCCAACGGAAGTAAAGCGCTTCGTATTTTGCGTAGAGAAAATTACTACAATATTATCAATGGATATAAGGATATATTCCTAGATAAAGGCTACGCCACTGATAGATTTAAAGATGGAACCTCATTTGATGATATTTATGCGTTGTATTCTTTTGACCGGAATCTTCGGTCCATCCTGCTAAAATATATCCTTCGCCTGGAATCTTCTTTGAAGACTAAGATTGCTTATCGCTTTTCCGAAAAATATCCCTCAAACTTTAGTTGTTTCGATATCAGTAATTTCAGGAGCAATATTACATCAGTAACCAATCTCATTGCCCATATTTCAAACGACATAAAAAATAACGTAGAAACTCCTCGCCCTGGAACTCAAACCTCTCCGTTCTCTCATTACCTTAATGTTCATAAAGAACTGCCACTTTGGGTGCTTATTAAGAGACTATCCCTTGGTGAAACCTCCTATTTTTATACGGCGCTTACAGATGATTTACAGCTTAAAGTACTAAATGATATCTATACAGAATATCAGCAGGAATATGGTCTTAGCCCAAGGAAATCTGCTGTAATTAATGATACCTCCAGTTTTTCCCAAATGGTCAAATTTGTAGTAACATTCAGAAATCTGTGTGCTCACGGTGAGCGCATGTATGATTACATAGCCAAATACAAAGGCCGTATACCTTCGATACAGTTCTTCTTCCTGGACCCTTCCCCTCGTTTTAACAGCAAAGTGGTTGATGTCGTCAGAGTGTTAGGTCTATTCCTTATGAAATCTGACTATAAAGCCCTCTTAAAAGAGCTCTCCATAGAGATAAAATCTTTATCTGATGAGCTGCCTCAAAGCACAATGAATGCCGTTCTCATTAAAGCCGGATTCTCAAAGAATTGGAAGTCCGACCTTATGCTCCCACGAAGGCAGCTGATTGACTAAGTATTGAAAATGGTTATTTGCAATACTTAGCAGCTGTTAGGTCTCAAGTTTCATACTTTTTGAGACTTATCTATTATGCTATAATAACGATAGATGAGTTGACCGAAGTTCTTCGGAGCCTGGTCTAGAAAAAGCTATCGCTATTAAAGCGGTAGCTTTTTCTTTTGACATGGCAGGTAGTCGTGTCCTATACTAACAGTAGGAATTAAAAACCATACGGTTTTTGTAGGACGCGAGTCATTTAGACAAGCGTCCAATTTTTTTGCCTAAAAATTCCTTCTCATAACCTGTCGGCATTAGGGATAGGCTTATCGAATCAGTGTAAGTAAAAAGCCTCACCCATATTGGCGTATGGATGAGGCTGGCGGCCGGCGGCTCTGCCAAGCTTCCGGCCCTGTAATCTGCAACCAGGTATTGTGGAGATTACGGTTCCATTTTACCATAATCTCCGGAAATGCAGGAGGTCAAATCATGGTAAGGAAAAGAAAAGATGGGTATTATGCGGCTACCTGCCGGGTGGAGGGGAAGAAGAAGTTCTTCTATGCTGCCACCAGAAGGGAGGCTGTAGCAAAGCGGGATATGTACCTGGCCAGGGTAAAGCAGTATCCGGATCTGGATAAGCACATCATTTTATCGGAATGGTGCTCCGCATGGCTGGAAAACATCGCTTCCGATGTGTCCCCGAAGACCCATGAATCTTACACTACTGTGCTGAAGCACATCACGGAGAGGCCCATCGGTGCCAGGACGCTGGAGGACCTCCGCCCGGTCCATTTCCGCACGTACTGGCAGGATATGCTGGCATCCGGATTGTCTCCCCGCACGGTGGCCTATTGCCACACGGTCACCAGCACTGCATTGAAGCAGGCGGTACTTGATGGCGTTATACCGTCCAATCCCCTGGCCGCCGTAAAGAAGCCCCATGTCCCACACACCAGGGCCATGGCTCTGACTCGTGAGCAGCTGGAGGCGGTCTTCGCCAGGATATCCAATCCCGTACTTCTCCGGATCTGCCGCTTTGCAGTGGTCACCGGCATGAGGAGGAGCGAGATACTAGGACTCCGGTGGCAGGATGTAAATTTCTCCAGGAAAACGGTTTCCGTCAATCAGACCTGCCTGGTAAGGGATGGAAGGTCGGCGGTTATTACAAAGAGCACTAAGACATCCAGCTCCAGACGGACCCTTTCCATTGACGATGCCACTATTTCCCTTCTCCGGGTGCAGAAGGCTTACTGTCTCCGCATGAAGCTCCACCTCCCGGATTATGGGCCCTGTGACCTGGTATTTCCTTCAGAGAATCTCACTCCCATCTGCCCGAACAATGTGACCCACGATGTGAAGGCCGCCTTCAAAGCCGCCGGGCTCCCGCACTTCTCCTTTCATTCCTTCCGTCATACATCGGCTACCCTGCTTCTCCAGGCAGGAGTGAATTATAAAGTCGTGCAGCAGCGTCTGGGCCATTCTTCCTGCGCCACCACCATGGATATCTATGCCCACGTCATGCCGGGGGCTGATGAGGAAGCGGCCAGAATCGCCGACAGTATCCTGTGATTTCGGTGGTAGTAAATACTACCGCTATACTACCACTCACTTAAAAACGTGCAAAAATATGGGAATATATTCCCCGATAACATCGAATATTTCCCACAGTGCGGAGCCCCTGAAATAACTCAAAATCTGGCGATGGCAACATCGTGCGGGTTCAAGTCCCGCCTCCGGCACCACAGAGAAGATCCCAATGCGGGATCTTTTTTATTGCCTTCCCAGCTTCTATTACCGCTGAAAATGAAAAAGAGGATGCAGAGCCTTCCAGCCCGCATCCTCTTTCTGCTTTTCTTACTTTTCGATGCCGACGAACTTGTAGTCCTTGTCTTCGACGGCCTTCTGGATATCAGCGTCTGCGACTGCCTTGCTCACGGAGAGGACGGCAGTACCCTTTTCGTGGGATACCTCAGCGCTGTCTACACCGTCCAATGCTTCGAGAGCTTTCTTGACGGTGGCTTCGCAATGATTGCACATCATGCCTTCAATCTTAACTGTTTCTTTCATCTTGTTTTCCTCCTTTGGGAATTCTATTCCCTGATATTCATAATCCGCTTTGGAAATGACATCTTTCATCTCTTCCTCTACGGGTTGTGAGCTGTAAGTAATGGCCACACGCCCGGTCGTATGATCGGCACTGGCGCTTTCGATGAACGGCAGAGATTCGAGTGCTTTCTTCACATGCTTCTCGCAGTTTTCGCACATCATCCCGCCTACGAGGACTGTCGCCTTTCCTTCAGTGGAAGGTTCGTCTTTCAATGTATATCCTGCTTTGGAAATGGCATCTTCCATCGCTTTTCTGTCCGGCTCCCCGTCGGAGGTAATATCTACCGTGCCTTTCACATGATCGGCCTTTGCGCTTTCTATAAACGGCAGCGCTTCTAAAGCTTCCTTCACATGACGTTCACAGTTTTCGCACATCATGCCTTCGACATGGAGCACTTCCTTCTTGAGATTATCTTTGGAAGGAGCGCTTGCTGTTTTCGGTGCTTCTTTCTTAAAAACAGGAGCTTCCTTTACAGGAGCATTTCCCTTCGTAGCTTCCCCGCTCTCTTCCCCATCCTTCATCTTGAAGAAATTCAGACGGAGCGCGTTCATACAGACAGTGAAGCTTGAAAGGGACATGGCAGCCGCGCCCCACATCGGGCTCATGTGGATACCTGGGTAAAGGCCGGCTGCAACCGGAATCAGGATGACGTTGTAGGCAAATGCCCAGAACAGGTTTTCATAAATATTCTTCAGCGTCTTTCTGGAAAGGCGGATAGCTGCCGCCACATCCGTCAGGCGCGAATTGATAAGTACGATACCGGCAGAATCGATAGCTACATCCGTGCCTGCACCGATAGCTATGCCTGTATCAGCACGGGTCAGGGCCGGCGCATCATTGATGCCGTCGCCTACCATGGCAACCCTGCCGCGTTTCTGCAGCTCGCGGATGACTTCTTCCTTACCAGAAGGAAGGACGCCCGCAATGACGCGGTCAACGCCTGCCTTTTTGGCAATCGTTTTCGCTGTCTTTTCATTATCGCCGGTCACCATGACGGTTTCGATGCCCATATCATGGAGCATACGGATGGCTCTTGCAGAGTCTTCCTTGATCGCATCGGCGACAGCGATCATGCCGAGGAGTTTCTTTCCTTTTTCAAAGAAGAGAGGCGTCTTTCCTTCATCGGCAAGCGCTTCTGCCTTTTCTTTGAGACTGCCAAGGCTTACATAGGAGGAAATATAATCAAGGGATCCGCCGTGAACAGAAACGCCTTCATCGCTGGCAAGAAGCCCGCTTCCTGAAACGATGCGGAAGTTATCCATAGCATGTGCTTTAAGGTTTCTCTTCTCCCCTTCTTCGACGATGGCGCGGGCCAGAGGATGCTCGGATTTTCCTTCCAGAGAGTAAGCAGTCGTAAGGAGTTCTTCCTCGCTGACGCCTTCGGCCGGAACGATGTCCGTCACTTCAGGACGGCCGGTCGTAATCGTGCCTGTCTTATCCAGGGCAACAATCTTGACCTTGCCTGCGTTTTCAAGATCCTCGCTCGTCTTAAAAAGGATGCCGTTCTTGGCGCCCATGCCGTTTCCGACCATGATGGCAACCGGTGTTGCCAGGCCCAGTGCGCAGGGGCAGGAAATGACGAGTACGCAGATTGCGTATTCAAGAGCAGTCGCCGTATCAGCACCGAGGAATTTCCAGATGATGAATACGACGATGGCAACCCCGATGACGGCTGGAACAAAGACAGCGGATACTTTATCTGCAATGCGCGCAATCGGCGCTTTCGTAGCAGCTGCATCGCTCACCATGTGGACGATCTGGGAGAATGTCGTATCTTCACCGACACGCGTTGCTTTGACGCGGATGAAGCCTGTCGTATTGATTGTTGCGGTGCTGACAGTATCGCCTGCTCCCTTGTCGACAGGAACGGATTCGCCGGTCAGGGCAGATGCATCGACGGCCGTCTCGCCTTCTATGATTTTCCCGTCGACCGGAATGGATTCGCCCGGTTTGACGACGAAGATATCGCCAGGCTTGACCTCGCTGATACCGACAGTCACGACCATGCCGTCCCGCTCGATATTCGCCGTCTCCGGCGCAAGTTTCATAAGCCCCTTCAAAGCATCGGTCGTACGTCCCTTGGAGAGCGATTCCAGAAGCTTTCCGACGGTAATCAGGGCCGGAATCATGGCCGCAGACTCAAAGTAAAGCTGCCCGCGGTAAAGCATATCAATCGATTCCCCCTGCATCGCAAAGTACGTCATCTTGTAGAGGACGGAGAGCGACCACAGGAAGGAAACGCCCGAGCCGAGAGCGACAAGCGCATCCATATTCGGTGCTCCCTGGAAGAGGGAACGGAAACCGGACGTGAAGAATGCACGGTTCACGAACATGACAATCAGCGCAAGAATCATCTGCGTGATGCCAAGCCCGATGTAATTTCCATCCAGAAAGGACGGAACAGGAAATCCCAGCATATTGTGTCCCATGGAAAGGTACATGAGGACGGCCAGGAATACGAGCGAGAGGATAAGTCTCTTCTTCAGCTTCGGCGTCTCCCTGTCCTTCAGCGCTTCTTCCTCGGCTGCGAGCGATCCTGAAGTAGATCCTCTCTTGACCTCACTATCCATGGGTTTGGCCCCATAGCCTGCCGCTTCGACAGCAGCAACGACGGAATCAGCACTGGCCGATCCTTCGACAGACATGGAATTCATCAGAAGGGAGACCGTCACTTTATCGACGCCCGGCACTTTGCTGACGGCTTTTTCCACATGAGCCTGGCAGGCTGCACAGGTCATGCCCGTCACCATGTACTGGCATTTATTTTCTTTCTCACTCACTTGAATCACCCCTTCATAGCGGCAAGGCCGCTGTATTTGGACCAGAAATCACTTCATCAGTTTCTGCAGCATGGTGCAAAGTTCATCGACCTTGTCATCCTTGCCTTCCTTGATGTCTTCCGTCACGCAGCCGTGGATGTGGGCCGCGAGAAGAAGTTTGTTGAAACTGTTCAATGCATTGGAAACGGCGGAAACCTGCATCACAATATCCGGGCAGTACGCGTCATTCTCGACCATCTTCTCAATGCCGCGGATCTGTCCCTCAATCGTGCGAAGCCTCTTCATCAGATTGCTTCTTTCTCTTTCCGTACGTTCCGTATGGCGGCAGCCTTCGCATGCCATTTCTTTATCTTCTGCCATTTGCATCACCGATCTTTCTGAAATCCTTACTTCTTACGGCTATATACTACACCCCCCTGGGGTGTTAGTCAATAGAAAAATTTAGAAATATGGACATTTGGCAATGCAAAAGAGCTGTGGAAATGCCGCCATTCCTACAGCCCTTCTTGAATTCTTGTTTCGATTCTTATTTTTCTGTATCAGCGATTTCCTTGACTTCTGCCAGTCTATCTGTGTCTGTCATGTTCCATGTGAGCGCTGTCAGTGTCGGGTATCCCCTGTGGATCCAGAATACATCTGTATCCGGAACGGCATCAGGAAGCATCATGCCGGAAAGCCAGAAGCCCAGATGGCCGGACGGATCCTTCATTTCACGGATCGCATTGTCATAGCGCTGGATGCCGAGCTTTGTAATTTTCAGATCCTTCCATCCGATATGTTCCTCTTCTTTCGGGATGTTGAGGGAAAGGATGCCCTTGTAGCTGGAGTCGACGAAATATTTCTTCACGACTTCGAAAGCAAAGTCTGCGGCCTTGGCCAGGTATTCCGGTTTCTTGACCGTTTCTGCGGAAAGCGCAATCGCAGGGATACCGAGGAAAATGCTTTCCATGGCGCCTGCGATGGTACCGCTGTAAAGGCAGTCGCTGCCGTTATTGAGTCCGTTGTTCATGCCGGAAACGATGAGATCCGGCTTGTCATTACGGAGCCAGTGTTCCAGCCCCAGCTTGCAGCAGTCTGCTGTCGTGCCGTTGCAGGACAATACCGTAATATTTTCTCCATAGCTTTCCTTCTTCCACATGCGCAGGTACGTCTGGAGAGAAAGGGAACTGGAGCAGGAGCTTCTCCCGCGGTTCGGTGCAATGACCGTCACCCTGCCCAGCCTGGCAAGTCTCTTTGCCATTTCAATAATACCGGGAGATTCAAAGCCGTCGTCATTTGTCATGAATATATGCATAGTCCACCTGTCACTTCTAAAAAAAGCCTCAAAGGCTGTACTTTGTTTCGTATCTATTTTAACAAAAACATGGAAAAGATTCTATACAATTTCGGTCAAGAGTTGATAGAAGCATGTAAAAAGAGCCGACCAAATGAATGAATCACTTGACCGGCCCTGCCATTACTGCCCTATTTCTTTCTTTCGTGTCAGACTTGCCTGTTCAAAATGCATGCTTCTGGTATGAATGGTATGAACCCATCCTTTTTTATGTCTGTCCTTCCATCCAAGGAGTGTGACAGGAATCCAGGAGTACATGAAGATCGGGTAGATCAGCCAGTAAAGATAAATCTTAGGCGGAACTTCGATCTGCAGAAGAACGATGAGTGGGACGATGGACTGAATGAATCCGATGACGGCCCAGAACTGCTTCGGCACGAGCACATCGTTGTAGAGGATGACTGTGAAGCAGGGATAGAACATATTGATATATGTCATCACCAGGTAGAACGTGGAGAGGACGAGGAAATAGTTCTGCAAAAGCTGCATGATGCCATCTAAGATGACGATGCTGTGTCTCTTGATGCCTTCTTTGAAAAGGATCGGGATGTAACGCTCGGAGCAGTCGAACTGGCCCTGCGCCCATCTCTTTCTCTGACGGCAGGATGCCATGAATCCGAGCGGCTTTTCATCATAGATGATAGCGTCATGGACCCAGCAGGTGCGGATGCCGTGAGAGAGGCACTTCATGGAGAATTCCATGTCTTCTGTCAGGCAGTCGCAGCCCCAGCCGTATTTCTTGACGATGTCGGCGGAAATGCACATGCCTGTGCCGCCAAGGCAGGAGGACAGTCCCATATTGTACTTGCCCAGATGCCAGAGGTGGTTGATCGTCCAGAAGGCAATGGCAAATGTGCCGGATACCCATGTATCTGTCGGATTTTTGGCAGACAGGTATCCCTGAAGGACTTTCTGGCCTTTGAGAAGACGGTTGTTCATGACGGCAAGGAAATCCAGGTGAACAAGGTTATCCGAATCGAAGACGCAGAACGCATCGTAATTCTTATTCAATGCGAAGATCTTCGGGAATACCCAGTCCATGGCATAGCCTTTGCCGACGAGTTCCTTATTGGTTCTTTCAAAGACGAAAGCTCCGTGCTCGCGGGCGATGTCTGCCGTATTGTCCGTGCAGTTGTCCGCGATGACGTAGACGTCATAGAGTTCCTTCGGGTACTTCAGGAGCTTCAGGTTTTCCAGAAGGTCCGACAGTACGGCCGATTCATTGTGCGCTGGTATGACGATCGCAAATTTGCTGGCGGGATCCGCCAGATTTCTTTCTTTTCGATGCCACATGCCGAATACAGCGATGACCGTGTAGTAAATCGTGAAGAAGGCCACGATCAGCTGTATAGGGAACATGATTATATCGAGGTAATGGTTCATTGTACGTTTCCTTCAGCGTCTCCGTTTTGAGCCTGCGCCCTGCGTTTCATTCTCAGACGGCGCTGTTTTCTCTTAGCCTTGCGACGGTTGAGGTATGTATTGACAATACCGAAAATAATGTAAGCTGCGCAGAGAACGGCTGCCCATGCAGGCCAGTAAATAATCGTGCAGATCAAGAAGAATGCCAGGCATCCAAGAAGAGCCGGCAGGTGAAGCTGATCGGCGCTTGCGCCTTTGTTGTCCGGATAGTGGATTTCGCTGACCATCAGGAATGCGAGTGCGAGGACGCAGAGCATGGCGAGCCAGTTCCAGATCTTGATGCCGGAAAGGACATAAGCAGCCACGATGACGCCTGTCGTCGGACATGGCAGTCCTTCGAAGTAGCCGTGTACAGCGCTGACCTTCACATTGAAGCGTGCCAGGCGGAAAGCGCAGAATGTGCCGAGAAGCGCACAAGGAATGAATCCCAGAGCTCCCAGATCTTTCAGCTGGTATGCATACATCAGTGTTCCTGCGGCAATGCCGAAGGAAATATCATCGGACAGGGAATCGAGCTCAACGCCCATCGGTCCTGCCGTATGCAGAGCGCGGGCTACGCGCCCGTCCAAAGCATCTGCCACCATGGCAATCAGTATGAATACAGCTGCCAGCTGGTAATGTCCTGATACGGACATCATAATGGACAATCCGCCGAACAGCGCATTCGTTGCTGTCACGGCATTGGCAATCCAAGATTTATTCACTTATTTCAGCCTCCCTACTACTGTCAGTCCGCCCTTGACTTTGTCTCCCTTTTTCACACAGATCTCACACTCTCCCGGTATGTATAATTCTGTGCATGAGCCGAACTTGATCATCCCGTACAATTCTCCTTTTTTCAGGGTATCGCCCAGGTTCTTCCAGGTAACGACCCTGCGGGCAAGGATACCCGCGATCAGAATGACCAGGATGGAGCGGTCGCGTCCTTCTATGCCGATCGCGCCTCTCTCGTTTTCAAAGCCGACTCCGTCCTTATAGGCAGGAATGAAGCGGCCCTGAACATACGACTGGTACTTGATTTCCCCTGCCATCGGCGAGCGGTTGCAGTGCACGTCGAAGATTGAGAGGAAAATCGTGATCTTATGGCATTTTTCTCCCAGGTATGTGTACTCATAGACATCATCAGACACGTCGACGACGGTACCGTCGGCCGGAGAAACGAGCACATCGTCTCCGGGCGGGATTTTCCCGTTGCGCGGCGGGCATCTGAAGAAATAGGTGAAATACACTGAGATCACGAGGGGGATCACCGCCAGGTAATACCATTTCATCCAGAAGAAGAAGCAGGCCAGAGCCATCGTCGCCAGGATGAACGGAAACCCCTCAGGCAAAATGAGTGGTTTTTTAAGCATTATTTTCTCCCTTGTTCCTTTTTCCATTTTTTGACAGCTCTCATGAATTTAGGAAGAGCCGTCATTCTTCCGATCCGGCTGGGCTGCAGATACAAGCGGTAAGCCCATTCCAGCCGGTGGTTTCGCATCCACATCGGTGCGCGCGGCAGTGTGCCGCTCATGACATCGAAGACGCCGCCGATGCCCATGGAGACCGGTACGCCCAGTTCATCCATGTGATCGCGGATCCATTTCTCCTGCTTTGGCACGCCCAGACCGGCCAGAAGGAGTTTGGCTCCGCTTTTCTTGATGTCTTTTATAATCTTTTTCTCTTCTTCGCTATCGAAGTAGCCTTCATGGCATCCTGCGAGCTTGAAGGGAACGTGAAGTTCCATGAAACGGGCTGCGGCTCTCTGGGCAATGCCCGGCGCGCCTCCCAGGAAATATACCGGCCACTCTTTTTCCGAGGCAATCTTCAGAAGTTCTTCAGCAAGGTCTGCGCCCGCCACCCTTTCCGGGAACGGCGTGCCAAGCTTTTCGCCTGCCCAGAGCACCCCGGCTCCGTCCGGAACGACCAGGTCGCACGTATTCAGGATTTCCTTAAGCTCGGGATCCTTCTGCGCAATCATGATCATTTCCGCATTCGCCGTAGCAATCATGCGGGGCTTTCCTTCAAGAACAGCTTCCTTTGCCCACTCGAGAGCGTCCTCCATGGTGACCGCATGCACGCGGACATCCATGACAATCTGCTGCTTTTTACTGATATCTGTCATTTGGCACTGTAGTTAGGCGCTTCTTTGGTGATCATCACATCATGCGGATGGCTTTCATCAAGGCTTGCGCTCGTAATCTGAATAAACTGCGCCTCTTCCCTCATAGCTGCGATGTCTTTGGCGCCGCAGTAGCTCATGGCTGCCTTGAGGCCGCCAGAGAGCTGGAAGAGCACGTCTGAAACATGACCCTTGTAAGGAACTCTTCCCTCAATGCCTTCGGGAGCTGTCTTTTCAAGGACGCCGCCGAAGAAACGGCCGCTGCCTGCTGCCCTGAAGGCGCCGGCAGAATCCATGCCGCGGTAGAGTTTATAATTTCTTCCCTGGAAAATCACCATCTCGCCGGGGCATTCATCTGTCCCTGCCAGAAGGTTTCCAAGCATGACGCAGGAAGCACCGGCTCCGATTGCCTTGGCAATATCGCCGGAATAACGCATGCCGCCGTCGGCAATGACGGGGATGCCCGCTTCTTCGCAGGCTCTTGCGCAGTCATAAATAGCTGTCACCTGCGGAACGCCTACGCCTGCAATGACGCTCGTCGTTCCCACCGATCCCGGGCCTACTCCGACCTTCACATCCGAAGCGCCGGCTTCAATGAGAGCCTTTGCCGCATCATAGGTCGCAGCATTTCCTGCAACGATTTCTGCATCAGGAGCGGATTTCCTGAGATTTCTTACGATTTCAAGCGTCCTCTTAGCGCCTCCGTGGAGAGCTTCCACGAAGAGCACGTCAGCGCCTGCTTTAAGGAGTGCTCTTCCGCGTTCTTCTGCATCATCGGAAGATCCGGTCGATGCACCGACGAGAAGGCGTCCTTCCTTATCCTTCACTGCATTCGGGTATTTCTTTGTCTTTTCGATATCACCGATTGTGATCAAACCCTTCAGGTAACCCTTGCTGTCAACGAGAGGCAGCTTTTCAATGCGGTGTGCCTGCAGGATCTTCTTCGCATCACGAAGCGATGTATGTTCCGGAGCCGTTACAAGGCCTTCCGAAGTCATGACTTCGCTGATCGGTTTTGAAAGATTTGTCTCGAAACGCATATCACGGATCGTGATGATGCCTACGAGCTTTCCGTCTTCCGTAATCGGAACGCCGGAAATATGGTACTTGTTCATGAGATCATCTGCATCAGACAGCATATCATCGGGGGAGAGGCAGACCGGATCCACGACGACGCCGTGTTCGGACCGCTTCACCAGCTGGACTTCGCGGCATTCCTCGCCGATGCTCATGTTGCTGTGAATGACGCCTAAGCCGCCTTCACGAGCCATGGCAACGGCCATTGCCGTCTCAGTCACTGTATCCATGCCTGCGCTGATGACCGGAATATTGAGAGAAATATTCTTTGTCAGACGGGTCGTCACATCGACCTGTCCGGGGAGCACTTCGGAATATGCAGGGACCAGCAGTACATCACTGAAGGTCAGTCCCTTCCTGCCAAACTTGTCTGCTCTCATCACAGCCTCCATTCCGGAAACAAAGTTTCCAATGTTGCCATTCCTAATTATCTGTCAATTTAATTATTATAGCATAATGCAAGTATACTTGTCATGGAACTTGCCCGCCCGCTGTCAAATCCGGCAGGATCTGCATTCCAGCGTGATTTTGGCTTATAAAAAATAAATTCAGCATGACCGAAACCTTGACCGGAAATTGACTTCCTTTTACAAATTCCGGGGCCGGTCTCCTTCTCTCAATATATGCTGTTTTCCCTTCACATGCAACACGAATTCAAATGCAGCATGCGATTCTAATGAAACAATAAAAAGCGCTCCGAAGAGCGCCTTATAAAAAAGTTAAATAAAATATTCAAACTCCTTATTCCTTCTCTGCTTCTTCCATTTTCTTGAAGAAGGCACCTCCGAAGCGGTGGCGGAGTTCTTCGGTGAAGTCCATGCCCTTATCGACGGCTTTGGCGGCTTCTCTTCTTGCTTCTTCAAGAAGGGGCAGGTCGCGGATGATGTCGGCGGCTTTCAGGTCCGGCATACCGTGCTGATGATAGCCGAAGAATTCACCGGAGCCTCTTAAGAGGAGATCCTTTTCTGAAAGGAGGAAACCATCGGAGATTTCGCACATGAGGCGCATGCGGAGCTGCGTGACTTCGTTCCTGTTATCCGTATAGAGGATGCAGTAGGACTGGCTGCTGCCGCGGCCGACGCGGCCTCTCAGCTGATGGAGCTGGGAAAGGCCGAAGCGGTCTGCGCCATAAACGAACATGATTGTCGCATTCGGTACGTTGATGCCGACTTCGATGACGGATGTCGCCGCCAGAAGTTTGATTTTCCCGTCCTTGAAGTCATTCATGACCTGGTCTTTTTCTGCGCCCTTCATGCGTCCGTGGACGAGGCCCACTTTGAAATCAGGAAATACTTTGTCCCGGAGTTCTTCATAGACGGCAACGGCCGAAGCCAGGTCCTGCTTCTCGCTCTTTTCAACGAGTGGGCAGACGACGTAGATCTGGTGGCCTGCCTGCATTTCCTTTCTCATGAAGTTGAAGACGCGCTTCAGGTACGAGCCGTCAATGGCATACGTTTTGACCGGATGGCGTCCGGGCGGCATGCCGCGGATGGCGGACACGTCGAGGTCCCCATAGACGGAAAGCGCCATGGTGCGCGGAATCGGCGTCGCTGTCATGACAAGGATGTGCGGAGACTCGCCCTTGCTTTCAAGCGCTTTTCTCTGCTTGACGCCGAAGCGGTGCTGCTCATCCATGATGACAAGACCGAGGTGCGCAAAGATGACGTCCTTTTCAATCAGGGCATGCGTGCCGATCAGGACGTCGATTTCCCCTTTCGCCAGTTTCTCAAGGATTTCATTTCTTTCGGATGTCTTCGTCTGTCCGGAAAGGTAAGCGACGCGGATGGGAAGGCCTTTATAGAATTGCTGGAATGTTTCATAATGCTGCCCGGCAAGGACTTCCGTCGGCACCATGAGCGCTCCCTGATAGCCGTTTTCGACGATCTTGGCAAGGGCAAGCGCCGCAACGGCCGTCTTGCCGCTTCCGACATCGCCCTGCACGAGACGCTGCATGGGGACGAGCCCTTCCATATCATCCTCGATATCACGGAAGGCGAGCTTCTGCCCGTCAGTCAGCTCGAAGGGGAAATTCTTAAGGACAGCGCGGACGAGCTTTCCCGAAGGCGCGCACTTGACCGAGGACGCTCCCTTTTCCCTCTTCCTTTTAAGGAGCAGGAGGCCTGCCTGCATGAAGAAGAGTTCTTCGAATGCCATTCTCTTCCTTGCCGCCTGCCGCATCGTTTCATTTTCAGGATTGTGCATGACGCGGATGGCTTCGGCGCGTTCCATGAGATGTTCTTTTCTCACCGTTTCGAGCGGAAGATTTTCGTCAAGGTCCTCCACGCGGTCGAGCGCTTCCTGGATCATCTGCCTCATGCGGTTGATCTTGATTCCTTCTGTCAGAGGATAGATCGGGACAAGCTTCTGGAAAGACGGCAGCTCTTCAGGTGTAACGGCTTCCGTTTCCGCATTGCCCATCTGTATTTTCCCATAGCCATATTCTGCCCTTCCGTAGGCAAGGACGTTCAGCCCACGGGAGAATTCATCCTTCTTCCATGGCTGGTTGAAGTAAGTGAGCGTCACGGCGCCCGTCCCGTCCGTCATGGTGACGTTCAGAATGGAAAGGCCCCTTCTTGGATGGATTTCCTTCACATCAAGGATTCTTCCGTAAATGACGGACTCTTCCCCGCTCACAAGGTCTTCCATCTTCGTGATCTGCGTCCAGTCCTGATATCTTCTCGGGTAAAAGGAAATGAGGTCTTCCACAGTGCGGATGCCAAGGTGTTCCAACCTTTCCGCCATTTTCGGGCCTACCCCTTTGACATATTTAACGGAATCTGATAATTTCATAGTATCTCCTTCTTGCCGGCGGAGGAACGCGCCGGCGGAAAGCGAATTAAGTCCGGAAACCAGAGCCGGTTTTCCGCTGACGGCGGATGGTACGGCATAGAGAGATCCAGAGCTTTATTTTTTTATTATAATTCTCTCTATATACTAATGTAAAATACTTGATTAAAAAAATGAATTGTGATATATTATGAATGTTGCAATCACGGAAGTGCAAGGAGGTGTGGCACATGGCTAATTATTGTGAAGTTTGCGGAAAGAAAACCGCTACAGGATTCAACGTATCCCATTCCCATTTGAAAACAAAAAGAACCTGGAAACCAAATATCCAGAGAGTGCGCGTACTGGTGGACGGACAGGTCAAGAGAATGAATGTCTGCACTCGTTGCCTTCGTTCTCATAAGGTAAACAGGGACATCTGATTTCTGCATGATCGGCCGGCAGCGGAGCCGGCCTTTTTTGCGCCTTGACGAGCGAAGAACAATAAGAATGGGGCTGTGACAAAATGGTTAATCATTTTGTTGCAGCCCCATTTTTGCGTGAGTATATTTGATTAGTGGATTATCCAACACATTTATATATTTTTGTTATCTGAAAACCTCGCTGCGCTCGAAGGAAATGAACCTCCTCAGGCGCTTCCAGCACCAGCTCCCCCTACAGGGCGAGCTCTGACACCCTTAAACCGAACTTCGTTCGAGAAAAGAGAAAGCAGTGCTTTAGCGAATTTTGTCACAGCCCCTTTTTATTTCCCCTGCTACGGATAAATGAACCCGAGCACAGGAGGCGCTTTCGTGATGGCCACAGGATGGACGTCGGGCAGAAGCTGTCCGTGGGAAGTCATCGTGCCAAGCGTTCCTTTGACGCGCACCCAGCTTCCCATCGGAAGCTTTCCATGATCGCTATAGGCAGCAATGCCGAATCTTGATGTATCGGCAATGCAGCAGGTCATGGCGACTCGCCCCACTGTCACGACGCCTTCAGGAAGCGAACGGTCGTCGCGGCTGACTTCGCCGGTCAGCAGGATCGTCCAGCCTTCATATTTCTTCGGGTCTTTGGAGATTTCAAGGATCGTCTTGTAGAAATTATCCGAGGACAGCTTGATCGTCTTGTTCCATTCATCGACGCTCCCCTCTTCCTCAACGGGCGCCTGCACGGCTCCCGGTTCAGGCGACTTTGCCTTGACGGCAGGAGGCGGAAGGAAGGGCGACGCAGCAAGGAGAAGGATGAGCGTCAGCGGTGCAAAGAGCGCGTGGTAATTTCTTTTATACGACCTTCTTCTCCATTCCCTGATAGCCAGAAAAAGCCAGGCAGCAAGGGCGAAAAGAGAGGCAAAAAGCGCATATCGTACGTAAGGCACCACATAATTCTGATACCCCTTTGCTGCGAAAAGTGCGAGAAGCGCAATCAGGAGAAAGGAAATGAAGACGCCTGCCATTCCCCTTTTATTAGAAAACAGTCCCATCATACCCCTCCTTTCAGGAATACGAAGAGCATCGAGCAGGCAAATGTCGTAAGGATCGTTACCAGTGCCCAGCGGATGACGAAGGATTTCCTGCACATGGAAGACATGAGAAGGACATTCCTGAGATCCATGACAGGACCTAAGAGAAGGAAGCCCATGACGGATGACGGTGCCATGGAGAGCGAAAGGCTCTTTCCGATCATGGCATCCGATGTCGCACAAAGCGAGAGGCAGAACGCGATCAGCATCATGCAGAGGACGGATGAAACACCGGACGTAAGGCCTGCGCCTTCGAGAATCGGTCGTATGGATACCTGGAATATGGCGGCGAGCCAGGCGCCCATGATGACATAGCGGAAGGTGTACCAGAATTCATATCGGCTGTGGAGAAGAAAGAGCGAGGCCTTCGAATCTTTTTCTGAAGGAATCAGCTCTTCTGTCCCCTGCGGCCCTGAAAAAGCCTTCAGCGGATTCTTCTTGTAGAAGGCAAAGGTAGCGCCGACGAGGACGGCATTCAGCCATCCAAGAAGAAGCCTTCCTCCCACCATCGAAAGGTCGCCGCCAAATGCATACCATGTGCTAACGAGGACGACCGGATTCGTCAGAGGGCCTGCCATGAGGAATATCATGGTAATCGCAACGGGCACGCCCCTTTTGCAGAAGCCCCTGAAAAGCGGCGTCAGCGCGCAGTCGCAGAAGGGAAAGAAGAACCCTCCGATGAGCGCAAGCGGCACAGAGAGAACCGGGTGCTTCCTGAGATAGATTTCCCACGGCGGACGCGAGCTGTACAGCTGCATGCCCGTCGAAAGGAGCACGCCGATCAGGACAAAAGGCAGTGTCTGCAGCGTGATGCCGACCGCCAGAAGAGAAATACGGAGAAGATTTTCCCCCCTCGTAAGAAGCGCTGCTGCCAGGAAAAGAAATGACCACAACAGGATAAAAATATCCAGCCTTCTCTGCCAGAGTCCTTTGAAATGGTCTGTGAACCTTCCGGACCTGACATACAAATTTCCGGCAGACTTCGGTGTCACGATGCGGAAAGAGGCGGAAGGATTCCATGCGGAAAGCTTTTTCCCGGCTTCCTTCACACCTTTTCCCTTTTCGTCATTGGCAAAGAAAAGAATCTCATCGGCAGATTCCAGCTGCGTTAAGATGGCTGTCCCCGTCTTTCCCAGAAAGAAATTCACAAAATTTTCATCGGCGGAAAAGTAAACGCGTTTCGGCTCCATCAGGCGGGAAAGATGCGTCTCATAGATAAGGTGCTCCCAGTCGGAGAAGGGACGCATGCCGTTCCATTCCCACCAGATTTCTCCGATCCAGTGGTCACGGATGATGCGGCCTGCTTTTTCAACAAGCTCTTCATCCGAAAGGGAACTCGCATCAAGGACGATCTTGTCCTCTGTCGAAACGTCCTTCCTCCCCTTTTCCGAAAGGATGACCAGACATTTTCTGTACCGCCTCTGGGCAAGGATATCGTTCAGCCGATGGCTCTTTCCGCTCCCCAGAAATCCCGTCATCACATAGACGGGAATCCTATCCATGAGAAGCTCCTGAAAGTTCTCCGGCCGCCTCCTCTGTCTTTTCGCTTCCGATAAGGACGAGTCCGGTCGGTTCCTTATCCGTACCTTTGATCAGGAGACTTCCCGGCGTCCCCTGTAAAAGAACCGGCTTTCCGCCAATGCGTATGATGCCCTTGGCGCGGATGAGTGAATAGCGGACCATAAGGCCCCTCAGTTTTCTCTTGAAAGATTCCACGGATTCATCCGGGAAATCGACCGTCACGATGGACTGCTGCAGCACTTCCTCTTCATGGTCATGGTCGTGTTCATGCTCGTGGTCGTGATCGTGCTCGTGATCGTGCTCGTGTTCATGCTCATGGTCTGCTGTAACGGATCCAAGGTACTGGAAGGTCTGGTCTTCCTCAACTGATCCTTCCCCGATGAATCCTTTGACCCAGGCAGAAACTTCTTTTTCGTCCCAGTCCTTCATGAAGAATTCTGCTTTCTTTGCATGTTCAGCAAGAAGTTTCTGCAAGAAGGATTCCTGTCCTTCCGGGCAGCTCCTGACAAAAACGGCATCGGCTTCCTTGAGCTGGTCTTTGTAGAACATCCAGAAATTATGGATGTACATGGGAGCCGCTTCTCCGTCGACAAGCGTCACGACGCCTTTGACTTCACAGAGCCCTGCTTCTTCCGGTTCCTTCAAAGCGGACAGGACATCGGATGCCATAGCGACGCCGGACGGCTCGATCAGGAGCAGTTCAGGCGATGCAGCGGCGGCGACAGCCCTTACCGCATCCCTGAAATTTCCGCGAAGACTGCAGCAGATGCATCCTGCCGTCAGTTCATACAGAGAAAGCGGTTCGCCTTCCATCAAAGCACCGTCCACATTGACCTCGCCGAAATCATTCTCGATCAGTGCCAGTTTCCCCCGCACCGGATTGTGATCAATCAGCATTTTGATCCACGTCGTCTTGCCGGCTCCGAGGAACCCGCTGACGACTAAGACTTTCATTTTTCCAGTACTCATGATAACCCCCTTTATCATTTTTCTTGATGATAGCACATGATGGAAATGATTTCCATTTTCTAAATAAACGATACTATTGGCCGATTTTCCCGTATTGTCCTCTTCTAAATTCTTGTCAATTCTTCGTATTTTCCGCGTAAAAAAGGGGCTGTGACAAAATTATTACACATGTTGTCACAGCCCCTTCGTATTTATTTCCTGATCGTTACTGCTTTTTCACAGGACTTTCTGGGACGCATGCGCGGTGATTCGTCCGCATACCCGATGGCAAGCGCGGCATAAAGCTCGCCGTCTCCGCCCTGCCAGTCCCTGAGGCGCTTTAAGGCAAAGCAAATGTCTCAGATTCAGAGGCTTCCAAGCCCCAAAGCTGTCGCCATGAGGGCCATGTGCTCTACGGCGGAACCGATGGAAAGCGCATTGCAGATTTCCGACTCTCTTTCATCAATGGCAAGTTTCTCTTCCAGCACCTTCCCCAGCTTGTTTCGGATGAGGATGATGACAGGCGCTTCCTTCATGGCTGAATCATATTAAGAGCGGCTGTGAACTGCTGAGAGAAAAGGTCGCACAGGAGGTCGTGAAAATCCATCAGGAATA
>OGXM01000008.1_pt1 | contig 101141 bp, 104 predicted proteins | sample 1576271 | NCBI WGS metagenome assembly OGXM01 (sample SAMEA3541579, study PRJEB24748) | human gut metagenome | biome: human gut; feature: human-associated habitat; material: faeces | place: China | collected 2012 | reverse complement strand
TGTGCCTGTTTCATACCCTCTATGAGCCTTTCAAAGCGTTCCTGTGCCTGTCTGTTGATGTCGGCAAGGTAGGCGTTTAGCCTGCCGCTTGTAAGAAGATTGGTGTATGTAACTTTACGGTACTGTTTTAGATAATCTAAATGCCGTTGCCCCCAGATGCCTATTGCCTGTTCTTCTTCGGCGGGTACAGTTAAGCACGGTATCAAATAATCCCCTTGCCTTTCGTATTTGCCGCCCAGTTCCTCAAATAATGATTTTGCCATTGTCTGTTACCTCCACATTCTTTTTTATTTTGAATGTCCGCAAAATCCGTCCTACATCGGCCGGTCTCCAGGGTTGATCCAGATGATGCACAGCGATCAGCCTCTCCTGGACATTTGCGCCGATGCCAAGCTTCATGGTTGAGCCAATCAGTATCCTTACCTTTCCATCGTTGAAGCTCTTCTCTATCTTTTTTCTCTGTGCGTCTGTCGCAGCATCATGGATATATGCAATGTCTGTATCCGGGATATTTCTTTTAATCAACTCTCCTCTCAGCTCATCGTATACATTAAATCCATTCCTCGGGGTGGATATATCACAGAACACGATCTGCGTTGTGTCCGGCTTCTCCCAATAAATACGAGCTACATTATCGGCGCAGCTTCCACATTTGTTCTCAGTGTTATCGCCTGTCTCATCAGGTCTGACAAGTCTGATGTCCAGAGCACACTTTCTTCCATCAACCGTGACTTTGAGAAGATTGTCCTCGCTCCTTCTTACTCTATGGGATCTTATAGCATCCGTCCGGTCTGCAAGATCGTTTATGTACCTCGTCTGCGCATCGGATTTGTGCACAAGTACATCATTGTAGCCATTGAAGTCCGGCAGCTTGAGTTCGCCCGCAGATACCTGATAGAAATCACACACTTCGCTGAACATCGCCATAAGTTCAGGCAGATTGTGGAACTTTGAAAATCTCGTGGTAAACCTGAAATTCTTGGAATCCACGTCAACCTCAAAACTATGCTGCTGCTCGCAAAACGTATTTACCCAGTCATTGAAATGGTCTATATGGCAAAGTTCCAGTTCCACCGGCTGGAGATATCTCTGAAGCACATACAGGTCGGCAAGTGAGTTGGTGATTGGCGTTCCAGTTGCAAATACCACGTGCCCCGAATCAAGGCTCTGTATATACTGGACCTTCTCAAGCATACCGTTTGCCTTCTTGGAGCCCTTGGCGTGCATGCCCACTATGTTGGTGACTCGTCCGTCTATTGTTATATTTTTATAATTATGCGCCTCATCCACCACCAGGATATCTATCCCCAGGTCGTCAAAGCAGGCTGTGTCCGAATTCTTGAAATTCTCCCTGTACTTCCTGTAAGCGTCGTTCAGCCTTTTAAGCTCAGCCTCAGCTCTTGACCTTTCTGCATACGTCCTGCACCGCCCTATATAACTTCTGTATGTTCTGAGTCTGGCCTCCCATCTGGCAAATGAACACTCCTTGCTGAGTGTTATCATGTCAAATGATGAATACGCCATGATTATCACATCATATTCGCCCGACTTCATCTTGCCAAGTGTTCCCTTGCGTTTTGCGGGAGTGAAATCCTTATTTGGCGATACCGCCAGGACTCTGTCCGACGGATACAGCTGTCTATAGGTATCATTCATGGCTGAAAAAGTCGTATTTGGAACGACCATCACTGCTCTGTGCCCAAGTCCTATCCTTATGAGTTCATGCACACCTGCGCACATCTCCAGCGTTTTACCGCTTCCGACCTCATGTGCAAGCAGGGTGTTCTTCCCCAATATGATATGAGCGATCGCATTTTTCTGATGCGCATACGGAGTCATGACCGGTGCCATATCCGCCAGTTCAAGGAAGCTGCCGTCATATCTGCTGCAGGTATATCCGTATCTCTTCATGTAGATCTCCTGCAGTTCTGTCTCTCTCTGCGGATCTCCATGTACAAAATCCTGCCATGCACTGGCTATCAGTTTCTGCTTCTCCTGAGCCTCAAGAGTAGCGTCTCTGTTGAGCACTCTCATTTCCCCATCCCGCTCAGGATTTGGCACACTGTCATACACCGCCACAGTCTTTGCATTCAGCATCTTTTTTATGATGGAAAGCGCAGACATACGATCGGTACCGTAGGCGAAATTATTGTTGACATACGATATCGCATACGACTTTTCTATAGTCCACACTCCCCTGAAGTCATCATACTTCACATCCGGATCCACTATCATCCCCAGAAGCTCGCCGATGAACCGTTCGATATATCTTGGAGGTACCCAGCTCGAGCCCAGATTTATATGGATATCCTGACCTGAGACCATATCAGGAAGCTCTTTCTGAAGCAGGATCACTGTGTCTTCCATCTTCTTGACAGATTTCAGTAACATACGCGCTGACTCCAATTTCTTATAGAGGTTGCCCCGGAGCAGCTGCTGTCTTGACACCCAGGATACCGATGTGTCTTTGGACGTTTTATATCTGTCAGGATCAACCCATATCGCCTTGCCCGAAAGTCTGTCTGTTATATCTTTCTCAGATGCCCCCGTGACAGCTGACATGTAATCCAGATCGACGTACCCTTTGTTCCTCATTGACATGACAAAAGAATCCTCTATGCTGACCACTTCATCTGCTTCACCAGTCTCAGGCTCTCCTGTCTGGTCAAATTCGTACAGCATACCCATATCTTCTGCTGTATCCCACACATTTTCTTTATCCATATCGTCAACCTCCATCCTGTTAAACATCAGTCCATTCGAAGCCACCTTGTTCACTTACTTATAATATTAACGGCACCTGTCTATTTTTAAAGTAAACCTGTGGTATATAATGCACTGTTTCCAATTCAAAACTCTGCTTATACTGACAGCATAACATAGCCTATGCGGCAATTTTTTCACATGGGGGTATTGCAAAAAAATAAGCCTGCAAAATGTATATCGCACATTTCACAGACTTATTGCAAATATTCGACGATTTATAAAAATATCATAATAACTACATCTCACAGAGTTCCACTATCATTACCTCAAGCGCCGCCGCGTCCATAACCTGACCGGTCTTTAATTTGTAATCCATATCATTGCACTTCTCTACTATCCCCTTTAACTGTTCCACCGTATACGGCCTGCACTGCACCTTATAGTTTTTTACTGCCCATACTGGTCCCGAGGTTAACTTTGCCAACGATGCATCCTGAGCGCCCTCAGCCATAGCCATCTTCACAAGAAGCAGCTTGTTATATTGTCTCATGATACATGAATTGATCATTATCGGTGCCTCTTTGTTTTCCAGGAGATCATGATACATTCTTGCAGCCTTTTCTTTCTGCTTCGCTATGATAAGATCTATCATCTGATACACTTTACTCTCAGCGTCCTGGCTACAGAGAAGATCCACGTCATATTCACTCACCTGCTTCGTATCCCCGGCATAACTTATCATCTTATCAACTTCGTTCTTGATACAGTTCATGTCCATCTTGGCGGATTCTATTATCCTGTATATCGCCGTATCGGTTGTTGCCACCTCCGCGCCACGGAAGATCGACTTTACCCACGTCACCATCATCTTCTCATCTGGAGTTACAAATTCCAAAGCCTCTCCGTTCTTGTCAACTTCCTTATACAGCTTATATCTGGTGTCGACATCCATCTCCACAAATATGACCACGGATGTATCTTCTATATTAATAAGCTTTTTCGCAAACTCCTCATTACTGCTCTTGAAGAGACCACTGTTTTCTACGAGGACCACTCTCCTGTCTGCAAAAAATGGCATCTCATTGCTAAAGTCTATGATTTCCTGCGTATTTACCCCATTTCCTGCAAATTTCATAAAATTCAGATTATCATCTTTATCCGTAAGTGCGCTAAGAAGCTTATCCCTGTATTGATTTACCAAGTATCTCTCCTTGCCATACAGAAGATAGATCTTTGCAAATTCTCCGGACTTTATATTCTGATTTATGACCGCCATAGCGTTCTTCTTCTCTTTTTTCTTGGTTGCAGCCATACTTTTTCTCCTCCACACTCCTGGTTATTACCCGCTGATACCAGTTTAAATCGATATTCAGGTTGCTATTTGCATGTCAGTAGACTTGTATCTGACATTATTTTTGATGTCTGTTCAACATTTTTAGCGCAATCTGACCTCTTTTTATATTCACGCATTGATTATTTCTATAATGTCACTTTAGTTTTATAATCACCTACAGATTGTGAATTTATGAATATTCACCTAATTTATGCAGATTCAATGCAAATCTAATTATAACGGAGGTTCAACATGGAAACAACAGAAAGATATAAGTTAAATAAGGAACTTGCCCAGATGCTTAAGGGTGGCGTTATCATGGACGTTACAACACCTGAACAGGCTAAGATCGCAGAGGCTGCCGGCGCATGTGCAGTTATGGCTCTTGAGAGAATACCAGCTGACATCAGAGCAGCGGGCGGAGTATCACGTATGAGTGATCCTCAGATGATCAAGGGAATCCAGAACGCTGTATCAATACCAGTTATGGCTAAGTGCCGTATCGGACATTTTGCAGAGGCTCAGATCCTTCAGGCCATCGAGATCGATTACATCGATGAGAGCGAGGTTCTCTCACCAGCTGATGATGTATATCATATCGACAAGAGACAGTTCAAGGTGCCATTTGTTTGTGGTGCAAAGGATCTCGGTGAGGCTCTCAGAAGAATCAATGAGGGTGCATCAATGATCAGAACAAAGGGCGAGCCTGGTACAGGTGATATCGTTCAGGCCGTAAGACATATGAGAAAGATGAACAGCCAGATAGCCGAGATCGTGAGCATGAGAACCGATGAGCTGTATGAAGCAGCAAAGAAACTTGAGGTTCCTTATGACCTTGTTCAGTATGTACACGAGAATCATCGTCTTCCAGTTGTAAACTTCGCAGCCGGCGGTGTTGCAACTCCAGCAGATGCAGCCCTTATGATGCAGCTCGGTGCTGAGGGTGTATTCGTAGGTTCTGGTATCTTCAAGTCTGGTGATCCTGCAAAGCGTGCTGCTGCCATCGTTCAGGCAACAACAAACTACAACGACGCTGATCTCGTTGCTAAGCTCTCAGAGGGACTTGGCGAAGCTATGGTTGGTATCAACGAACAGGAGATCGCGATTCTCATGGCAGAAAGGGGTAAGTAGTATGCAGGTAGGTGTATTGGCAGTACAGGGAGCTTTCGCAGAGCATGAGCATGTACTTTCCGAGCTTGGTGTATCCTGCATCGAGCTGAGAAATGCTAAGGATCTTGAGAAGAAATACGATGCACTCATCCTCCCGGGAGGTGAGAGCACTGTTCAGGGAAAGCTCCTCAGAGACAGTGATATGTTCGATACGATAAAATCTCAGATCGAGGGTGGCATGCCGGTTCTTGCCACATGTGCGGGTCTGATTCTTCTGGCACAGCACATTGAAGGCGACGACACTGTACACCTTGGCACACTCCCTGTAACAGTAAAGAGAAATGCCTACGGCAGACAGCTTGGAAGCTTCCACACCGTGGCAGATCTCAAGGGTATCGGTGAGGTTCCTATGACTTTCATCCGCGCACCTTATGTGGCTGATGTCTCACCCGATGTTGATGTTCTTGCTACAGTTGATGACAAGATCGTGGCGGTCAAGTACGGCAAGCAGTTTGCCTTCTCATTCCACCCGGAACTTGACAGCGACTACAGCATTCACAAAGCATTTATAGAAAGCATATAAAAGAATAAGCCTGGATCTAAGCGTTGAGGAAGCACCTCATCTATGCTTGGATTCCGGCTTATTTTATTTCACTTATTTATATTATTCAAAAGATTATCTTTTTATCTGTCAGTATCGTTTACCTGTTTATTTCATTTTATCAAGGCTTTCAAAATCTTTCATGCTCTCATGCTCTGGGTGCTTTGTGAGAGATTCCTCCTTCTCCTCTATCTTCTCAAGGATCTCCTTGTACTCGTTGTCCTTGATATGATTACCTATGATCTCCGCCACGTCAGTGACAGTGACAAACGCAGATGAATCAATGGATCTTATTATACTCTTAAGCTCTCCTATCTCGAATCTCGTGAGAACACAATACAGCACTGTCTTATTGCCGCTTATCATGCCTTTTCCCTGCATGATAGTGACCGTTCTGCCAAGCTGCTTGTATATCTTGTCAGCTACCTCTCTGGCATCGTCAGTTATGATCATTGCAGCCTTCGCCTGCTCCAAGCCGGATTCCACCATATCAAGTACCTTTGAAGTTATAAAGTATGTAAGCAGACTGTACATGGCTCTGTCGAGTCCAAACAACAATCCTGCTATAGAGTATATAATGAGATTCATCCCAAGTACCAGCCTTCCAACCGGCCAGTCTTTCTTCTTGTTCAGCATTATCGCCACGGTCTCTGTGCCGTCCAGACATCCGCCAAACTTGATTATGATTCCAACTCCAAGTCCAAGAATCACACCACCAAAGCATACAGCCAGTATTGTTTCCGATGTTGCATTCTCAAGAGGTTTAAATATCTCTACAAACACTGAAAAAACAATCATAGAATAGCCAGCCTTAACTATAAACATTTTTCCAAGCTGTCTCGATCCGATAATAAGAAATGGAACATTTAAAACGATCGTAAGAATACTGAGAGATATTTCCGTGAGGTTATTGATCATGATACCGATACCGATAACTCCTCCGTCAAGAATCGTGTTAGGAACAAGGAATTCTTCGATAGCAAATGCAGCTATCACCGCTCCAAGGGTCAGCATTACAAATTCCAGCAGCAAATTTAGTCTTTTTGTCATACCAATCATCCTTTCTTTTTGTTCGTCTGCACTACATGGACTCATCTGTATTGTTCTAGTTTCAAACCTCCCCGGTCAATCTTTACGCTGACCGCACCACATTCTATAGTGCTCTTTACATCTGCTCCGTGAGCTTCCAACCTGTCTAATGTCTCCGCGTGAGGATGCCCGTAACGGTTATCCGCCCCCGCAGATATAACCGCGAATTCAGGCGAGACGGCATCCAGGAAATCAACGCAACTTGAATAACGGCTTCCATGATGCCCCACCTTTAACACATCAGCCCTCACATCAGCATGTTCATCTAGCAAATACCTTTCTCCAGCTTCACCTAGATCCCCAGTGAATAACATCCTGTGTGACTGGTAATCCAGTCTTATGACCGCAGAAAGCTCATTTATATCATTTATACCAGTTTCTGGACCAGGATACAAGAAACTTAGCGATATCTTAGCCATATCTCTACCAAAAAGTTCATCCACACCTCCAGCAGACACCTCCATGGCATCTCCTTTTTTCATATACAAAATATTTACACCTGCATTTCCCGCCGCTTCCTTAAGCTCCTCAAAGTCATCCTGCATGCCGTAAAGCGGAAGCACTATGTTCTCTATGATTATTCCGGTATTTTCCGTCTGGAGTATATATTTCAGTCCTGATATGTGGTCACTATCCGCATGAGTCACAAATGCGTAATCTATATGGGCGGCCCCGTAATACCTGAGAACCGGGACTATAACGTATTCCCCGACCTGGCTGTTGTCCGATGAACCGCCATCTATCAGGATGTTGACGCCTTTCCCCGATCTTATGAGAATCCCATCCCCCTGACCGACATCCATATACACAACGCGGAAATTCCTGTCATATGCCATGTACTCATAAGTCACACAGGCCACGGCGAAAAATACCGCCAGCACCGCCGCTCTCCTGACAGTAGGTCTCTCAATATTTTTCTGTCTGATCCTGCACAATAACCACAGCACTACAACAAGAGTCACATAATATACTGCAACCATCTCCACTGATACATGTCCTACATTTACACTGTATTCTGGCAATTTGCACATAAGTTCGCAAAGCGCCCGGTACGCCGCCAATATATACCGTACCGGCATCGCAAGAAACTGTGCGGTCACAGAGGCAAATCCCCAGACCCCCGGCATCATGCCGAAAAATATTGCCGCCATTGAACAGAATATCAACACGGATACAAACGGCACCACCACCATGTTCAATACAACGGAATACAATGGAAACTGATAAAAATAGTAGACCACCAGAGGCGTTGTCGTCAAAGTTACAGACACATTGATCCGGAGTGCGGAGAGTCTGCCCCCATGTTCCACTATCTTTTCCAACATAGGATCTGCGACCGCTATCCCAAGTACCGCTGCAAAGGATAACTGAAATCCCGCATCCATGACTATGTACGGATCTGCCACAGCCTGTATAACACAGGCAATCCCGGCTGAAGTCATCATATCAGGGCTTCTGCCCTTTATCTTCGCCGCGACCACTACAGTCATCATGATGACCGCCCTGCACGTAGAGCTGGCTAGCCCTGTCATCATACCATACAGCACTATCACACATACCGAGACTATCCCCGGCATCACATTTGAACCGCTTATCCTCCTCAGCAGCTTAAACAATGTCATTCCTATTATCGCTATGTGGACACCCGTCTAGTTTATTACCCAGTCTATTATAGATGGCATAACTTCCTATTTTATATAGACGCTCATAAAATTCTCCCCCTATGCCACAGGGGGATATAGGTATCCCCCTTGTACCCCCGTTAAATCATTTTTTGATTATAGGAATTTCAATTATGATATATCAAGATATGTTTATTTATATGATATTATGAGTAAGTTGTTCAATGAACCATCTTCGAATTTATATGATTTATTTGTATCAAAAAATAGTGTGACTGTCAAATTAGCAGTCACACTATTTTCATACTATTTCTTATTTTTTTCTATATCTTCACACATTTTTGTGCAATACTTAAATTTCAAAATTATGTCAGTGAAATCTTTTTTTGAATATGCACCTCTTCCATATGGTGTTGGCTCAAACAATTGGCTTTCTCTATTCTGAATCCTATTACTAATACTATCAAACGCCCAATACAAACTCATCAAAGAATAATTAAATACCTTAAACCAACATTCCTCATTTGAATCACCAAGATCAAAAATAAACGCTTGATCCGATGAACATTCACCTGTTGCTTGTTTTCTATACAATTTTGTTGTACTTATATCTGAATGCTCAAATTTACTTCCTTCATTATATAATGTGACATACATGCTAAATAATAATGAATCTTGCTTCGCCAACTCCGCTATACTTTTTGTCTTAGTTCCTACATTTTCTCTATCCAACGTCCTCTGTATTGCCTCACTACTACTGTCTAACCCCGAAATTATTTCTTCTGATTTGCATTTATCATCTAATGCGTCTCCAAAATCTTGAATCAATTTTCTCAAATTCTTATTTAACTTCAACTGATTTATATATGGTTGATAATAGAATTCTTTCAACCTGCTATTATCTCCCTCTTCAGCCTCACATAGATATTTGATCCATAAAGTGTTGTTAAACTGACTTCTGGCCAAAAGATATGCTTCCTGTTCCATACCATTTTCCAAAAGCAGAACACAGCTGTCGCACAAATTCACCTGCTTTGACATTAATGAGAGAACCTCTCTGTACCAAGAATATTCATCTATCAACATAATCGGTTTTCCTTCCTTTATTATGTTTTTAGCTATATCTTCTGAAATCTCTCTCAATAAATTGGTTAGTTCTGGCGCATGACTTCCGTTCATCCTCAATACCTCCTTTAAATTATCTACACTTCATATTATAAAAAAAGAGAAAGCATACATTCGAATAAAATCGAACTGCTTTCTCACTTTTTCAACGTTCTCACGAAGTTCAGTAAAATCCTACGTTCATCTGCATCAAGTCCATCCCATACTTCAAGTAATTCTTCCTGCTCGCTTGTTAAATCAGGACGCATACCTTCTCCCGCAAAAAACTGTGCTAACGATATTCCAAAAGCATCACAAATTCTTTCCAATGTCGGAACCGAAGGAATGCTTTTCTTATTTATTATGTTTGCCAATGCAGTCTGTGACATCTCTGTCAGCTGTGCAAGCCTGTACTTGGATATTTTATGTTTACTGCATAATTCTTTTACCCTCTTTGGTATATACTCCTCTGTTCGCAAGCAGATTACACCTCTCTTCTATCTGTACGTCATATTCATTGTACCCGTAAAATAGAATAATTATTAGAGTCATATCTATTGCATAATTTGCTCCATTGTAATGGAGCTCGTGACCATATTGCATTTATAACACGTATACACGGATGTACATTACAATCACATAGTTTTAATTTTTCCTTATTTAATCTCCTATATTTGCAATATATTTTCTATAGCCATTACCCTACGTTTCTAATTTTTTTTTGAATGCAAATATTGTCTTTACGTTATAAAAGGAGTAATACTCCATTACACTTACCTATTTTATGCAACTATATTTTATTTATTGTTAGATAATTTACCTTGTGTGAGAAAAGAAAACTGGAGGTACAAATTATGAGTCAAACGCAAAAATCTATAAACCACAAGCAACTAGGCTATCGTGTCAAAGAGGTTAGGGAGCAAAACAAATTTTCACAAGCACAGCTTGCTGAAATGACCGATCTTTCCATATCTTACATAAGCCACATTGAAAATGCCAAAAGGAAAGCCAGTCTGGAATCAATAATTCGTATCGTAAATGCTCTCGGCATTACCGTGGATGAACTTCTTGCCGGTGTGCAAATGAACAATCCAACAGCATACCAAACGGATATTGATATCCTCATGGACAAATGCTCAAACGCTGAGAAAAGATTCGTCTTTGATCTTATAAAGGCAAGCCTTGAAATCATGCATAAAAATGGCTGGCAGCTTACTTCTAATGACCTGTAAATGTAATAGCACATAATTTTCACACAAATATTTTTTCTTTGAAATAGACTATAGGGATATACCTATCCGTATAGTCTATTTTATTTTCATATGAAAATTTTATAATAAAACTCAAACAGAAATAAAGGTGGTCTATAATGAACGGAAACGAACATAGAGCCGGCTCTGTTGCCGACCAAAAAAATAAAATACGTGAACGCTACAAAGGAATCAATCCTGATGAGCTTGATGTAATCCCAGCTCTTCCCCAAGAAGACATCTTTGCTATAGAAAATGAACAGCGTGTTGCGGTGTATGCAAGAGTCTCCACAGATGATCCAAGACAGACTTCTTCATATGAATTGCAAAAAAATCACTATCATGATGTAATTAGTAAAAGTCCAAATTGGAAACTTGTTCGAATATATGCAGACGAAGGCATATCTGGTACTTCTCTCCAGCATCGTGATCAGTTTAAACAGATGATTATTGATTGCAAAAAGGGAGAAATAGATCTTATTGTAACCAAAAGCGTATCCCGATTTGCAAGAAATGTAGTGGACTGCATAGGATACGTCAGGGAGCTGCTTTCTCTCCCTCATCCTGTTGGTGTATTTTTTGAAACAGAGAGGCTTAACACTTTCGACCCCAAGAGCGAGATGGTACTTTCTTTCATGGCTACACTCGCCCAAGAAGAAAGCCACACAAAAAGCGAAATCATGAATGCCTCCATCGAAATGCGTTTCAGAAGAGGTATTTTCCTTACACCTATACTTCTAGGATATGACCATGATGAAGATGGAAATCTTGTCATAAATGAAGATGAGGCAAAAATCGTAAAGCTCATTTTTATGATGTACCTTAATGGCTGCACCTGTCAGGAAATTGCAGATACCCTTACAGGACTCGGTTGCCAGACCAAAAAAGGAAACACCATATGGTCCCCTGGTTCAATCCTTCAAATACTGCAGAATGAACGGCACTGTGGAGATGTTCTTGCCCACAAAACATATACTCCTAATTATCTTAACCACAAATCAAAGAAAAATATGCAGAACCGCCCTCAGTATAGAAAAAGAGACCATCATGAAGCAATTGTATCACGAGATGATTTTATTGCTGTACAACGGCTTATCAGTAATGCAAAATACGGAAACAAAGGTCTGCTGCCAGAACTTAAGGTTATTTCTGATGGTTTTCTCAAAGGATTTGTATCCATCAATCCAAGATGGGCCGGATTTAAGGATACTGACTACCTGAATGCTTCTTCCAGTGTATATGATAATACGGAAATTACTTCTGATTCATTCAATCATGTTGAAGTACGATCTGGAGATTTTGACTTACGTGGATATGAAATTGCCCGATCTCAGTTTTTTGACAACACAGACCGCATTACTGTTACTTTCAGTCAGGGAGATATCAGATTTTCCTGTTCAGCAGTAAGAAAACTCAATAATACACAGGTTGAACTGCTCATACACCCAAGAAAACTAATCTTTGCCGTACGAGGAGCTGGAAAAGAATGCAGGAACGCTTTGCAATGGTCCAAAGAAAGGAATAATTCCATTTTTCCAAAAGAGATCAGTGGAGCCGCTTTCCTCCCTACCCTCTATTCCATCCTTGGCTGGAAGGACGATTGCCGTTACCGCATCACAGGTATAAAACGCAAGAATGAAAATGATTCTATTCTTCTTTTCAATCTTTCCGAACCAGAAATATTTATTCCTAACAATATTGTCGGCACGCCACCAAATACAGAATATCCTGTGAAACCATTTACTGACACTTTACGAAGAAATGTACGGGCATATCCGCTTGACTGGGCAGATACATTTGGAAACAATTATTATTGTCATGCACAAGCGCAGGAACTTGCCGGATTAGATGCAGACTCTAATCTGGACATATCTCCTGTTATATACAAAAGCAGTGATATACAGGTCACCAGCAAAGATAACATAGAAAAAAATATTGAACAGATCATGTCCGATATGAAGGAGAACAAATATGAACATACAAATGAACAATGAAAATAATACTATTCCTGTGACAGATGATGATGCCTTCAGCTATGACGGTTACCAGGTTGTCCGTGGCGAATTTTTTGCACACACATACGAACCATCATTCACATTTAACTCCAACAAAGTATCTGTAAATACTGCCTGCATTAAAAAGTTGCCAGATACGGACTTTGTCCAAATACTTGTAAACCCTGATGAAAAAAAACTTGCAGTACGTCCATGTATGGAAGATGAAAAAGATTCCTTTCGTTGGTGTTCTGCATCATCAAAACGTTCGCCAAGGCAGATTACATGCCGTATCTTTTTTGCAAAAGTCATATCCCTTATGGGGTGGAATCCTTCCTATCGCTATAAACTCCTTGGAAAGCTGATTCGTTCAGACAATGAACTGTTATTTGTCTTCGATCTAACCACTCCGGAAATATTTGTCCGTTCAGAAAATGATGCAGGAAATATAAAATCGTCCCGCACTCCAAGCTATCCTGAAGAATGGCAGAATCAATTTGGTGTCCCCGTAGAGGAACATCAAAGCAATCTGCAGATAAACATGTTTGATGGATATGCGGTATTCGGGATTTCAGAAAATACTAACTCTGATTCGTTGGATACTATGTCAAAACTTCAAGAAAAGGAGGAACAGCAGCATGAACAAGGACATGTCTTCAAAACCGATTCTATGTATTGATCTTAAGAAAAATAGAATACGCATACATAAACTCACTCTCCATATGCTTGGCGATCCTGATTATATTCAACTTCTTGTAAATCCGCAGAGCAGTATGATTGCAGTTAGAAAAAGTATTCGTAAAGATTACCTCGCCCACCGTGTCCGCTACTGTAAAACAGACAGCCATTGCTGTTATGAATTATATAGCAGAGAGCTTCTACAGGCATTAAGAAATACCAACATTCATCTGGCGGACAACCAAAGCTACCGGATCTATGGTGTATTAAATTCCAAAGAGTGTATTGCCAGCTTTTCGATGGATCATTGTGTACTTGTAGACGATGCAGCAAGAAGGGAGGATTCAGTATGAACAGCAGTCCTATCCCGGATCTGAAAACTGATCCAGAATTTACAGAACTTATTCAAGTAAGAAATGAACAATATTTTGATGAACTCAAAGAAAACATATTTGATCACGGATGTACCGAGCCAATATATCTATGGAACAATACCATTATAGATGGACACTTAAGATATAAAATCTGTAAAACTTGGAATATTTCCTTCAACACCCAACAGATCTTATTTGAAAACCGCAATAAAGCGTTATCGTTCATATGCCAGGAACAGCTAAAGCGGACTGACCTAACAGGAGAATATAAAAAATACCTTATAGGCCGGCTTTCCCGTGCAGAAATGGGCACAATCAAACAGGCAGGTGGGCATAAATCCATAAGAAAAACAGATATAGCCCGGGCCATCGGCACCGATTTCAATTTCGGTTATTCTACTGTTATCAAATATGAATCCTATTCCTATGCTGTCGATGACATCAAACGGAAAAGTCCTGAGATTGCAAACAGGATATTATATGGTAATCTTCGTGTATCACATGAAAACGTCATAGAACTATCCCGCCTTCCTATAGAAGACATAAACGGATTAAAACGATTATTGGACAGCGGATCTATTGATCGTATTGGGTATTCACAATTAAGGCATGAGCTGAGATGGCAGAGGCTTCCAACAGGGAAGCCAGATGAAAGACGATTAAAACGTGAAAAGTTAAGTGCTGAAGCCGGAATAAAACAAATGCCTGTTACCGATCCTGATGCCGAACTTGAAAGTCTCAAGTTCACGATACCTTCCTGGTCCAATACTATATCCAGAACTATGAAACTAACTGATTTTACTTCGACCTCAGTTAAAGCAAGGAACGAAGTTAAAATACAATTATCTGATCTTACCAAGAAAATAGCTATACTGCTTTCACAGCTTGAGGAGGATGATTCATATGATTGAATACTTGAAACACGAAATTGACCTTATGCAGTTCGTGCCGAAGGTTCATTTTGAACAAATACCGATAAAAAATCTCGTATCTAATCAGGAATACCAGAGGAACCTTTCACAGCACCATGTTAAAAACGCTGCTGCACACTTTGACCTATATCAAATAAATCCGGTAAAAGTCAGCCGGAGAGATGGAATAAATTATGTATTCAATGGACAGCATACCATAGAAATCGTTGCACTCGTTTCCGGGTCTCGTGAAACCCCTGTATGGTGTATGGTATATGATGATCTTGAATATGAACATGAAGCTGATATATTTGCAAATCAGATGAAATATGTAAAACCTCTACTGCCTTATGAAATATTCATGGCAAATATAGAGGCTGGAAATGATAAACAGCTTATTATCCGTGATTTGGTTGAGTCATATGATCTCTCGATCACCTCATCTAGCATTCCCGGAGGTATATGCGCTGTTGCTACACTTGAAAGTATACATGACAAATACGGATATCACATGCTAGATCATGTGATTCGTCTTATTGCTGCAACATGGGAAGGTGCTTCACAATCTTTCAGTGCAAACATGATGAATGGACTGGCACGATTCTTAAATGCATATGGTGATGCAGTTAAGGATGATGTCTTCAAAGAAAAACTCGGAAGAATATCTATTAAGGAACTCACTCGTACAGCAAAAGACAGGCGCTCAGGCTCTCTAGGATTTTCCGAAGCAATATTAATAGGTTATAATAAAAAATGTCGTAACCCGCTTCCTTGGGATAAGCTGTATACCCACAAACTTCCACAGAAAAAATCTGTAGATGAATCATCAATTTTACCTGATGCCGACAATACGGATTCTAATGATATTAGTAATGGAACAAGCCAACTCTATATGTTTGATTATCAGGATAACAGGGTTTCCGAGTGATCTACAAGGAAACCTTTATCCTGCTACCTTCAAGAAAGGTAAATTCATATTTTTTAGCATCCAGTACTATAACCTCACATAAGATAAGCTGTGCAACTTCAGGAACGAATCTTTTAAGCGGATCATTTTCGACTGTTTCCATCATCTGTTCAGCCCTTATTTTTTCAAGCGGTGTCCCATCTGATTTCATGGCGTTCCACCTTTTCATATACTTTTCTCTTTCTTCTATCAATATATTTAATGCCTTTACAAATCCCTTTTCCAGGTTGACATTGTCCACATAGGAATTGGTGCATGCCACTTTTCCATCCTTTCGATGGTTCTTGCACTGCCATTGTACGATTCCCCTTGATTTCCAGGAATGTCTTGTAAAGAGGTTTCCGCATTCCCCGCAGAAAATCTTCTCACAGAATGGATAACAATCCGAACCATAACTGTAGCGGTCTGTCCCATGCTTCTGCATGAATTTCTCTCTGCGGTCAAATTCTTCCTGAACCGCATTCCATGTTTCCTTATCAATGATTCCCTTATGACTGTCCTTTACATAGACCTGTGCCACTTCCCCGTTATTTCTGACCTGTCTCTTGGTAAGGAAGTCTGCCGTATAGGTCTTCTGCAGAAGTGCATCACCCATGTGCTTTTCCTGTTTTAGAATCCCTGTGACCGTGCTTGGATACCATTTTGTCTGCCCCAGACATCCCGAAACTTTCTCTTCCGTCAGTTCCTTTGCGATTTGTGCCGGATTGATTCCGATAAGGAAGTCCCTGTATATCCTTCTCACTGTCTTTGCCTGTTCCTCATTGATGACAAGTTTCCCGTTCTCATCCTTATCGTATCCGAGGAACTTGAATGTGTTGAGATGCATCTCACCGTTCTTGAATTTCGTGCGGATGCCCCATTTACAGTTTTCTGAAATGTTTCTCGATTCATCCTGTGCAAGGGAGCTTAAGATTGTGAACAGAAGCTCTCCCGTGGAATCCAGCGTGTTGATGTTTTCCTTCTCAAATATGATGCCGATCCCCAAGTTCTTTAATTTTCTGGAATATGTCAGGCAGTCCTGCGTGTTCCTTGCAAAACGGCTGATGGATTTTGTTATGACAAGGTCTATCTTACCGCCCTCACAGTCTGCGATCATCTTTTTGAACTGTTCCCTTTTCTTTGTGTTTGTACCTGAAATGCCTTCATCTGCATAGATGCCGGCCATTTCATAATTCTCATGCTCGTTGATATATTTTGTATAATACTCGACCTGTGCTTCAAAGCTGTGGAGCTGGTCTTCCTGGTCTGTTGACACACGGCAGTAGGCTGCCACCCTTATCTTCTTTTCCTGTACCGCCTTATGCCCTGTCCGCACCTTTTGGCTTCTTGCTGGTATAACTGTAACGTTTCTTGCCATTCTTATCATCCTTTCTCTGAATATAAATATCTTTTTTGATTTCTCCCCATCCCTTTATGATTGTATCCGGAACCCTTGTCCCATCACAGAAGTCTTTCCCATTCCGCTTTCTCCCATTGCATACCCATATGACCTTATGGTTTTTGGTGTTTACATGCCTCACGAGTCTGCTTCCGCATAATTCGCAGAAGATCTTCTCCCTGTACGGATACTCTGTTTCAGTATTTTCAGGAATTGGCTCCGGTTCTTTCTTCTTATGCCTTCTTTTCCATGAGGTTTCTTTCAGATAGGTGAATTCCTTTTTCCCCTTATCTGTCTGTTTTTCCCCTATATACATATTTTCATCGAAATGCCATGCCCCGCGCAGGACTCCGTCCGGAATGTTTATTCCTTCACAGAATGACTTCCCATACCGCTTTGTACCGCTGCATCCCCAGTTCAGCCTGTTGCCGTTACTGTAGATCCTTTTGTAAAGCGGGTGTCCGCATCTGGCACAGAAAATCTTGTTAATGTATGGATAATTTTCTTCCGTGAACTCTTCGATCACCGAGCCTTCCGCAAGATAATCCCGCTTTGCTTCCAGTGCGTCCTGTGCTTTCTGCCAGAGTTTTGGGGAAACAATGGCTTCATGGTCATCTTCTATGTACCACGCATCCACTTCTCCCCTGTTCCTGACCAGCTTTCTTTCTTCATTCACAAAATGTTTATGCATGATGTAATCGCCCTTGTAGATCTCATTTTCAATAAGACGGAACACCGTGCTGTCAATCCATTCTGCACCGCCTACGGTCTTTACCCCGTTTTCATTCAGACACCGTTTGATTGATGCAGGAGTATATCCGTCTGCTGCCATCTCATAGATCTTTCTTACCCATGCTGCTTCCTCTTCATCTGCAATATAAACTCCCCGCTCATCCTTCTTAAATCCGAAAGACCGCTCAAGGTACTGCACGGGAATCCCAGCCTCGTACTTTCTCTGGTACACCATCTTTGCACCAATGCTTCCGCTCTCGCTTTCTGCCTGTGCAAATGCAGCAAGAATCGTAAGCATAAGCTCGCCTTCTCCTGACAGGGTATTGATATTCTGAAGTTCAAAAAAAACACCTACATTCAGTTCTTTCAGCTTTCGTGTAGTTTCCAGAACGATTGAGGTGTTTCTTGCGAACCGTGAAACGGATTTTGTTAATATAAGGTCTATTTTTCCCTTACAAGCATCGGCTAACATCTTCTGCAGACCGGGACGTTTTTCCTTGAATCCTGATATGGCAAAGTCACTGTAAACCCCGGCATACTCGTAACCAGGATTACTGGTAATGACTTCTTCATAATGCCTGATCTGGTTTTCCAGTGAATTTTCCTGTTCATCCGCATCCGTTGAGACACGGCAGTAGGCGCATACCTTAAGTTTTTGCTTCTGTCCGCTGTTTCCTTCCCTTATCTGAATCTCCAAATTCTGCCACTCCTTTCTCCTTGGGTAGTCTATATATCACTCTGAAAGCCAATAATAGCAAGTACAATCTGCGATACCTTTCACCTTTCTTTCCTTGGCATAAAAGGAAAAAAATACGGCTGACAGCCATTACTGACCATCAGCCATATCCTTATTTCAGGAGTTCATTTACCCTTTTCTGTACTGCTGAATAATCATATCCGGCAGAGGTGATCCTTTTCTTTCTGTCAGTACCATTTCCCCACTTACCCCGGATGACCTCACTTGCAATCTCATCCACTGATTTTCTGGATGGGGAAAGTTTCTTATTCACGATACTCTGGACTGTAGAATTGTCATACCCCGCCTGTGAGAGCAGTTTCTGTCTTTCCGCACCATTACCCCACTTTCCGGCAATCACCTCGGATGCAATCTCCTCATTCGACTTCTTCACCAGAGCGGATGTACTGCTTCCCTTGGCATAACCATTCAGTCCAGCTGCCTTGATCTTCGCAGGAAAATCCACATAGCAGTAATCCTGATCACAGGACTGCCCGTTGATCTTGTTGCTCCGGATAAGGTTTGTCTCCCCGCCAAACTGCCAGAGCTGTGTCTCTGCACCGCTTGCCGGAGCCGGTTTGTTCTTACCCCATCTTGCAACCCAGTGGCTGTAGCGGGTAAGCTCCCCATCATTCATCTCACTGTTGAAGAATGACTCTGACGAATAGATGCCGACCCAGTATCCGGCAGCTTCTACTGCAGAACAGAATGACTTTACGATTTGTGTCAGTGTATTCCTGTCATTCTTTGTAATCATGCTGCCTTCCACATCATAAAAGACAGGATACTCATATCTCTTTCCCTTAAGCAGTGAAAGGAAGTATTCTGCCTCCTTCTTGGCATCTGCCACGCTTCTGGCATTTCCATAGAAATATGCGCCCTTTGGAAGTCCGCATTCCTCGCATTTCTTATAGTTTGCTTCAAACTGGCTGTCCTTATAAAGTCCGGCATCAGCACCTCCGGCTTTGATGACTGCGAACTCTACGCCTTCCTTGCTCTTAGCCATTGCAAAGTCAAAACTGCCCTGCCAGTGGCTTACATCGATTCCAAATTTCTGACTCATAATATGATCCTCCAATTCTCTGTAATAAAAGAGGGAAGGTGCTACCCTTCCCCGTTGTCTTTGTCTTCTTCTGATCTGTCATGAAGCTGTTCCAGTACGGCTTTGATCTTTGCCGGAACAGGCAGTCCCAGATGGGACGCATTCTCAAGAAGAGAGATCCCTTCATTTGAGATATAGAAGAAAATGGATGCCGTCCTTAAAACGCTCCCCGTCCCGATGACATATACATCAAGAATGTTTGCGATTCCCACCAAGAGAAAAATCAGAACTTTCCGGCAGATGCCTTTAAAACCAACCTCACTCGATAATGCTTTGTCATTGATTGCACACATGACCCCTGTGATATAATCAATGGCCACAAATGCAATTAGTGTGTACAACAAACCATCACATCCTCCCAAAAAGTAACCAAGCCATCCACCTACAGCCGTAAATACGAACTGTACTGCGTTCCAGAATTCCTTCATTGTATTGTCCTCCTTTGATTTTTTGTATGAAAAAAGCAGCTACCCATTATGGATAACTGCTTGATTCCGAAATTGTTTATTCTATTTTCTTTCATCATGGATATTATTTATCTTAGCCATATAATAGACCTGTCTGAGTGTCCTTGGAAAAAGGACATCAGGATTATTAATGACAAGATACAGCCATGATGATGATACCACGCTTTCCCATACATGAAACTCCCACGGTAACATTCCATAGGTGGCTGTTGTATATATCACACCGCCCGTACTCCCGTCACAGTTCTGCAGTCTGATGCACTCATCCACATATTTCTTTGCCTCATCCATATTCCCAAGTACATAGGCAAGCGTGGAGTATCCGAGCGTTCCCTCCGTCCACACGATATCCGGCGCACCTTTATAATCAGCCGTCTTATCACTGTACGGCTTGAATCCAGAAAATGTTCCCTCATCGGAGTATGCTGTATTATAGTAATCTTTCTCCATGCTCTGTATGATCTTCTTATTCTTCGTAAGATACACATTTTTTGCAGTTTCAAGACAGGCTTCTGCCGTTGATGAATGTACCACGGAGAAGATAAGTGTCCCCGCCCATGTGGTGCAGTCAAGCGCCCATGCCTTATCCGGCGCTCCCCCGTTTATGCCCTGAAAGAACCGTCCATTCTCCCTGTCGTAGCATTTTAGAAAAAGACTGTCCCGGACAAGTTCTGCTGCTTCCTTGTATTTTTTATTTTTCAGTACAAGGGAACATCCCTCAAGTGCCTGTAATGCTGAACACTGGTGTTCCACGGAACACCACTCTATCTCCTCACCGGAATAAGAATAATCCTCCATGTTGTAACTGCCGTAACCTCCTGTCATGAGTCCATATCGTGGATCGGATGAATCCGTGACCTGTTTTGAAACGAGCCAATCCCCGGCTTTCTTTATCATCTTCACAAAATCCCTGTCCCCACTTTCCATCGTGTAATAACAGGCTCCCCACACCAACCATCCCATTGCCCCGGTTCTTACATACCCATCAAACAACTGTCCGATATAGATATCATAGGAAAAATTGAAACTCCCGTCATCGTTCTGTTCATACTTCATTCGGTTCAGCATTTCTTTGCAGATACCATAATCACCGCTTGTGGTAAATACCAGAAGGGCAAGTCCCACATCATATGCCCATGTTCTGGAATTCAGCATATAACCATATGCACCGAGGGCATTGGATCCGTCCTTATTATACTGAGGGTCATCTGTCGGAATAAGGAACGATGCCGGAAGTCTGCCTTTTTGCAAATTCATAACAGCACCCGCTATGCCGACTGCATCGAATGCAACCGCACCATCCCTCCATACCTGCTGCATGACCTTCCCTATCTTATGCCCTGTTGCAGATTTATTGGTGTACCACATATATTTTCCACCGCCACAGTTCCATATCTTACAGATATCATTGATGTATTCCGCATCCGAATAACTGTAAAGCCTTACGGTGAAGTACTCAAAATAACTGTATCCATACCCGCCATCTTCGGCTTTTATCTCTGTATCTGCATCATACACATACCTTTCAACCGTTACTTCATCGGAGGATGAAATCTGTTCCCATTTTCCTTTTATGCCTTTGGCAAGACGGAACTCTTTAATCCCCTCACCTACCGTTATATCAAGCGGATAGGTCACTACCTTACTTCCTTCGTCAGATTTGTAAGTTTCCCTGTATGTCATTGCAGACTCCCATGTCCCATCTGCTTTGATAGGACAGGTGATCACCTTGTAATCGGCATCATGGACAACATAAACATTCACCGCATAATCACTGTAATCTGAAAGGTTCCTTGCAGTCCCGGCAACCTTTCCCTTATAGTTAAAATCATAATAAGTGGATGGGGAGATGTATTTTGCCCTTACCTGATCTTCCTCAACGGATATCCCTGTTACATATCCCCAGACGATATCCCCGGAATAACTGTCATCATATTCTTTGTCGAATGTTATCTGACACTTGAAGTTGTTTACATCAAGCTGTCTTTTTATAAATGCAAGTGCATCTGATGAAGCCTTCTTATACTCATCCCCGCTGAACACAGCCATCCGAAAGCACCTCCTTAATCCGTATCTTCCTCATCTTCTGTTTCATCCGGCACGGTACAATAAAATGCAATGACCGTTCTCGTTGAGGTAGAAACCCCGGATATGGATGCACCGACATAAGAAGCAAATGCACTGCCGGATTTCTTATTCAGCGTTACTGTCGGTATCTTCCCATCATTTGTCTGGTACTGAAAATATGGTCTGTCATTATATGCCCTTGTAAAATAAAAAGAGCCGTTTCCTATGATCTCCCCAAATTCCACCGTGTATTTTGCCGTTGTATTTCTGATATCCTCCACGCTTGTAACAACAGAATAAAGTGAATCATTGATGGTCGGTATATAAGCACCAATCGTAATGCTCACCTCATTATAATTGAACGGATTCCACTCCATACCGACCACACGCTTCTGCCTGTATATGGACAACGGCTTAAAATTAATAAGCAGTTCATCCCCAAGGTCAACATTTTCTTTTCTATAAAGGTCAATGGAATAACTGTATCTCTGTTCCGTGGCATTATAAGAATAACTTATATCTTTTACATTTTCTGTTTTCATGATATCCACTGTCTGGCTGTTTCCCCTGTGCTTACGAATTCCAATGGCATATCCGTAATATTCGATTTCCCCTTTCACAAGGGCAAGTAACTGCATCACACAGGCACGTCTTGTAGTTTCTGTATTTACCCTAAGTGTTACTTTCTTTTCTATATCAACCGTACCGACACTAAATGGTGTTCCTGCAAGCAGCACCCGCAATATCTGTCTTGGAGTACCCGTCTTGTCAAAAGCAGTCACCTTGTACTCATCGTCATTCAGGATATAGGAAATGTGTTCACAGTCCATCTCGGTATAACATATACCACTAGATATGCTCTTTTTTATATTTGTAATATTGAACACCAATCCGTCCAGTTCTGCTACACATTTCACATCTACAAAAGGATCTATTTTTCTTGTCAGCATCTTAAATGACATTGTACATTCCCCGTCCAGTTTTGCCGTAATGTTGCAGGCATTTACGGCAGAGTAAGAACGGATAAAATCCCCCGACGTATTTTCTTTTGTCTTTTTATAAAAATTCAATACCGGATGCGGAGGTATCTCCCTGTAACTCGGACGGATTGTCTTATCCTCATGAACATCCGAGAAAGATGTATTCCATCCGATAAAAATCAATCCTTTGATTTTTTCCGGGGAAGGAGGATCTGCTTCCTCTCCCTCCTTTACTTTCTGTGTTGAAAGATAATCGTCCCCGGCATAGTTTAGGAAATTGACTGTATAATAAATGCTGTCGCTCTTATAGGTCGGACGGACTGTCATGTCCTCCATCACTCTGGTGATATCCACATTCCATCCGTTAAACACCATGCCCTCGATTACTTCCGGCTGTGGTGCAAGGTCTGTGGCATCACTGCCTGCTTCCACGTCACAGGTGCCGAGCAGGTCTGTTCCTGCATAATTTAAAAATCTTATGGTGTAATAAACCACCCCGTCTACGGTTTTTGACACTATCTGCACCTCCTAGCTTATCCCAAGATTTCTCATGGATGCCTGACCATTGGAATACTGTATCTGTGACACAAGTGTTGTGATCACCCTTCCGTCCAGCATGATCGGCTGGTTAAGTTTTACCGTGCCGTTCTCCCCAGAAGAAGCGTTTCCTCCGACAGTGGCATTCAGGCTTGCATCCATATCCGGCACCATATTTTCAAGATTCATGGTATCCGTCAGTTTCTTGATTTCCTTTGTTACAAGTCCCCTGCTCTTTTCTATGCCTTCAGCCAGTCCGCCCATAAAATCCGGCATCCATGACTCATAATCCGTAAGTGGTCCTTCATCTGGTACGGAGAAATGCAGATAAGCCTTTATTGTTTCAGCCACATTGGATACGGCATCCTTTACCTTGCCGATGCACTTCTTGATGCCGTTTACGATTCCGTCAATAATGTCTGTTCCCCATTTAACCGCAGACTGTGCAAGTCCCGTGATAAAAGAAACTGCTGTGCCAAATCCTGTTTTTATCGTTGCAACAATATTTCCTATGGTTGTCTTTATGCCGGTCCACATCGCAGTAAAGGCACCGGAAACCGCCGTCTTTATTCCATTTACCACCGTGGTCACGATTGTCTTTATCGTATTCCATGCTGTCGTAATAAATGTCTGGATTGCTGTCACAACCGTGGTTATCACGGTCTTGATTGCATTCCACACGGTTGTCACCACAAGTTTAACTGCATTAAATACTGTCGTGATCACTGTTTTGTAGATGGTAAAATAGGTCACAATCACTGTCTTTATCACTTCAAGCACCGTGGTGAACACAAGTTTTATGCCGTCCCATATAGTTATAAAAAATGACTTGATTGCCTCAAACACGGTTGTTGCCGTAGTCTTTATTGCTTCCCATGCTGTTGAGAGGAATGATTTTATTGCATTCCATACTGTAATAGCAACCTGTTTTACATTCTCCCAAAGGTCAATCCAGAACTGACGGAATCCGTCACAGTTATTCCAAAGATAAATAAAGGCAGCCACAAGGGCTGCTATAGCTGCGATAATAAGAACGATAGGATTTGCAAGCATGGTTGTATTTAATGCTGCAAATGCCACTTTTACTGTATTAATTACTCCGGCAATCTTTGGAACAATTGTCATGATTGTTCCAACAGCTGAGATAACTTTTCCGACAACGATAAGAACCGGGGCAATGGCAGCCACGATAAGTGCAATTGTGACAATCGTTTTCTTTGTCCCTTCATCAAGTCCGTTTAATGCATCAACGAATGACTGTACCCATCCAACGATCTGTTTTATAGCAGGCATCAGCAGTTCTCCGAATGAAATGGCAAGTCCCTCTAATGCAGACTTCAGAATGGTGATCTGCCCCTGCAGGTTATCAAGCTGTGTATCCGCCATCTGTCCGGCAGCTCCACCACTATTTCTAATCTTCTGCTGAAGGTCATCCCATGTACTTCCCGTATTGGCAAGTAAAGCATTTACGGAAGAAAGGTCTGTCTTATTGAAAATCGAACTGATGATATTGGACTTCTCGGCAGATGTCATGCCTTCCATCGAGGTATTCAGATCTCCAAGAATATCATTCAGACTCCTCATGTTTCCTTCGGAGTCATATACAGAAATACCTAATGCCTCCATCTGCTTGGCGGCTGCATCGGTCGGACTCTGCAATGACAGGATGATATTTCTTAGATGCGTACCACCCTCTGCACCCTTGATACCATTATTGGCAAGGATGCCAAGAGCAGTATTTAATTCTGCCGTGCCACCCTTGATGGATTTTGCTGTTGCACCAATGGTAAGAATGCCTTCTCCTAACTGTGCTACGGATGTATTTGTGGTAGATGCTGTCTTAGCCATCTGGTCTACCATCTTTCCTGCCTCATCCACACCCATGCCGAGTGCCGACATCGCATCCGTTACCATATCAGAAGCATCGGCAAGTGCAATATCTCCTGCGGCTGCCAGATTAAGTACAGTCGGTAAAGTATCGCACATCTGCTGTGTATCATAGCCAGCTAAAGCCAGATAATTCAAAGCCTCAGCACATTCGCTTGCAGAAAACGCTGTCTCTGCACCCATCTTCTTTGCCAGTTTGGAAAGGGTATCCATCGTATTAACAGACTGCCCGTCAACCGTTGACATGGAGTCTTTAGTGATTCCCATCGTAGCCTGTACCTGTGACATGGAGGATTCAAAGTTTGCTGCCGTTGTAACAGCAGCCGTACCAAGGCCCGCTACTGCCCCTGTCACGGGAAGAAGTTTCTGTCCGGCAGACGATATGTTGTTCCCGACCGTCTTTAACTTTTCCCCCGACGCTGCTATCTTCTGAACTGCCGTTGCCGACTGGTTCGCCTGTGTTTCCAGATTTTTTAAGTTCTGCTCCGTTTCTACGATTTCCCTCTGCAATGCATCGTACTGCTCTTTGGAGATTTCACCATTGGCAAGCGCAGTATTTGCCTGTTCCGCTGCCGTCTTTAAAGTTGCCAGTTTTTCTTTTGTCTCACCAACAGCCTCTGAGAGCAGTTTATGTTTTTGTGCCAGAAGTTCCGTATTGCTTGGATCCAGTTTCAGCAGTTTATTAACATCCTTAAGCTGTGACTGGGTGGATTTTACCTGTCCATTCACACCTTTAAGGGCATTCTGTAATTTGGTTGTATCCCCGCCAATTTCTACGGTAATTCCCTGTATACGGCTTGCCATGAATTCCCACCTCCTTCTAAAAATGGGTACAAAAAAAGCACCAACCGAAGTTGATGCTTGTAAAACAATTAACTTATACTATTGGTAATATCTCATAGAAAACACACCCCTGTTCTCTTGCCTGCGTTTCACACATTTCCTTTGTATCAGCATATCCTCTTGGATTCTCATTTATATCCACCCAGTAATATTTATATTCACTAACAGGTTTTCCCCATATTTCCTGCATAACATTATCTATAATTCTACATTCGACATCCGAAATATCCTCAGAAAAAATCTTTACTTTTCTTTCAATGTATTCATCATCATGGTGTATGAAACTATCAATTATATCGTATAGTATATTTGAAAATCTCAATGCTTTTTCATCCGAATCGATATATACACTGAACCCATTCTCATAAATTTCCTTAATGGCATAGTTTTGTTTTTTCAGAGCCAGTGATATTACCATTATCCTGGCAAAATCAATATATGCTACTGGAAAAAAACAGTTTATATCATCATCAATAATTGTATAAAACCCCTTTGTTTTTATATTTCTTATATAACCTGTTTCATCGGGTTCATAATAATATTCCTTCGCATTTACTATTGGTTGCTCAGGCATCATAACATTACCACATACCAACTCATCCATACTGACACCAAATATCCGGCAAATATCTTTTACAAAATATATATCCGGTTTGCCTTCTCCCCTCTCCCATATAGAAATCGTCTGTCTTGTTACATGAATCTTATCTGCCAGTTCCTGCTGGGACATATTGTTTCTGCTTCTTAATATGTTTAAATTTCTTCCAAATCTTATATCTCCTTGAACCATAATATACCTCCGTTAATTGATGTAACAACTATATCACCCTGACAAATTACCTGTCGAGCAAATCATTGTTACATCAATTTTTTGTGAAGCAAATAATTCTAACATATTCAATCAGAAACGGTCGAAGTCCTCCTGCGTGGCAACTTCTGAATACTTATAATCATCATTACTGCTTTCAGCATACATGTCATTAACCATACCTATTGTCAGAAGATCAAGATCACGGATAGATAAGCCGATCTGTACACACCTTAGAAGAAATAAGGGTGTTGTCATCTGGCGCTCTGTCGGGCGAAGTTTTTTTTAGCCTCAACATCCGTTTTTACATTCAATCCCCATAACTCAATAAGTTGTGGAAGTATCTGATAGATGGAAAATGTATTAAACTCGTCAAGCCATTCTTCTGGTGTATTGGGAATGCTTGGGTCTGCGTGTTTTGCCATAACATATGCGATATTCTCAAACATCTCAAGTGAAAACATATCCAGGCTTGAACTTTCCTCTTTATCTTTTCCTACAGCCTTCTCCAAGGCACTCAGATCTTTATAAATGTCCCTTCCAAACTTAATACGATAAATTCTTGGGATTGCAGCAGATGCCTTGAATGGCACCTGCTTTCCATCAATTTCAAGCTCTTTTATAAGGCTCATGATACGACCTCCTTAGAACTGTTCTTTGCTGATGATACCTTTGCACTGTCGGACTGGCCTGATGCATCAGATACTGCTTTCGGAAGATATACTGTTTTATACCAGCCATCATAAGCAGCCGTTGAAGTGCTGTCAGATGTTCGTGCCTTTACATAGCCCCCATCAAGAGGTGATGCCGTAATCGACAGGGTTTCTGTCTTAACTTCAATTTCATCTTCCTTTGTTGCAGATTCGATGGTTGGTCTTGCCGCCGTACAGTTATAAAGCACATGACGGATTTTATTGATGTCACCATCAAATTCAAACAACAGTGCAAATTTACCTGTTTCCACGGTTGCATCCTCGACAAGCACATTATTGGCATCAAGGGATTCCTTCAGTACATCGGTACGGAACGACTCCGGCACCAGAGCAAGTTCAAGGTCACCTTCATAGCCCTGATTGTTATTGATCGTGTAATATGCATATCCGTCTGCATAGAATACACTAGGCTCTCCATTTGGATCAAGCGAAATGGATACCGCACCGGGCATCGGCACAGGTGTACCATATGTCACCTCTCCATCGTCACTTTTGGTAAGCAATGCATAATGCACATTTCGGATATTAAACTTGACTTTATTCTTCTTACTAGCCATTTTTCTATACCTCCATCTCATAAAGCACTTCATACAGACTTTCTGACTCAATCCATACTTCGCTTTTCTCATAAAAAATTCCATGCCCGTCAAACATGTCTTCTATTTTCTGTTCCAGTTCTATATTTTTTACATCCGTATATAACTCCACATTCAGGCAGTTTATTTTGTGATATACCTTTCCGTCAGCAGAAAAATTATTGCTCTTCGGATATAAAAACACCAAGAAAGGCGGATCGGGTGACTCGCCCTCTGCAAAATGATGATAGGCATACGGAAGACCGATTTTTTCCATCACTGCCATCACTTCTTCATGTGTCATCACCGTAACCCCCTCTCTATCTTCTGCAGAAGTTCCTTATTGCCTTTTTCTTCTGCCGGAGCGATATGCTCCCTTCCGGCTACCCTGCCGCCTCCACGTTTTGCATGGCCGTGTTCCAGAAGGTGTGCAATCTGGTATCTGTCCTTGGAATGGACCGTCATGGTAAGTGAGCTGCTGCTCTCCGCTGTCTTTTTGACCGTCCAGCTTTTCTTATACCTTCCTGTCTGCTTCGGGGCATTTGCCTGTATCTCTTTCTTTACGGTCTTGGATGCATCTTTTACCGCATCCTTAACGGTATCCGTTGCAAGATTGGCATACTCTTTCAGACCATCCATGATTGCATCTGCCAGTCCGTCAACCGTTGTCCTTCTCTCTGCCATCCGCTCACCTCTTTGTCAGGGCAGCCCTTATTTTGACTGTCTTATTTTTATACTGCACGTTATCAATAAAGGAAATATTGTAAAGATTCCCACGGAAAACAATACGAAAATGCTCCGTATCAAGACCTGACACCTCACTGCAGTAGCGGATGACAAAATCAATCTCCGTTTCCGCATTTACCTGTTTTGCTTCCCAGTATTCTTTTCCCGCCAGGCTGTTCACATAGGAAAAACATCGATAATGATTCTCCCACACAACCGTATGGTTTCCGGCTTTGTCCGTCTTCGTTCTGCTTTTCTGTATCGTGATTCGTTCACGCATGAGTTCTATCATCAGAATATCTCCCTCCTGATTCCAAAAAACAGATACTTCAATGTTTCCGTCATGGTCTTATGATCCGCTTCCTCCCGATGCTCATACAGGTAGGCAATAACATACAGTTCTGCAGTACGGACAACAGATCCATACTCTTTGAGTTCTTCCGGGGTTTGTCTTGTCACGTCTAAGATCAGGCGGTCGGATGTTTCCATCAGACGGAGGATGAGTTCATCCTCGTCTGACGAATCGACCCTGAGATACCCTTTGGCTTCCTCAAGCGTTACGAACATCCTGCCACCCCTACTTTCCGGCAGCCTTGATATCAAGTGTCTTGACTGCCTCGGAAAGGATCAGCTTGCCGTCCACACGCTCGGAAGCAAGGAATCCGACCTGTCCGGTTGTAGCATAAAGCTCATTCAGTCTCTTGAAACTTCTGCCCTGGCGGTCTGCGATCCAGTAGTAACTGTAATCACCGAATGCCATGACACGGTTTCCGGCTGCAAGCTCCGGCACATAGATGGATGTGCGGTAAGGACGGTTTAAGATCTTATCTGGCTCTCCTTCCCTCACGGACGGCTGCCAGATATAATTTCCGTTTCCGTCCTTCAGCTTTCTGATTGCCTTTACGGTCGAATCATTCAAAAGCCATACCGCCTTGTTACGGTAAGGGGCACGGAGGGAATAATAAAGATCCATGATATCATCAAACGTGATGGATGTTCCGGTAGATGTCACACCTGTCTCAGCACCGCCTGTGGCATTGAAGATTCCGGTAGGCTTGCCTTTGCCGTCACCGATAAAGAATGCCTCCTCTTCCTTCGTACCGATCCTTCTTCCGAACTCCCTTGAGATGTACTGCTCGATATTGAACACACTGTCATTTAAGAGTTCATCGGACACCTTGATCATGGTTGCCAGCTTAAAGGCACTGATGGTTGTCTGTCCGAAGCTGTCATCAGATTCCGGGAACTGACCTCCCTCATCGATCCATGTCGCCTCACCCTTGGATGTAACGATTGGGATCTTACGGTCACCGCTCGATGTCTTGATGACGGTTGCAAGGTTACGGAAGAATACCTCCTCTTCCAGTGCTTCCACCAGTTTCTTCTCGTACTCATCCGGTACAAGATAACCGCCCTCGGAATCCGTGCCGATGGTAAGGGCATTCTGTACTTCATAGGACAGCACCTTGTTTCTCATGCCGTTCCAGAACGCTTTTCTGTACTCATCGGTTGCCCTTCCGGTCTTTGTGTCACCGCCCGTCTTTGCATCCGGCTTGTTGGTGATCGGTGTGCTTGTTGCCTTGGAAAGTTCTGCATCGATGGCAGCCTGTCTTTCCAGTCTCTCGATCTCCTTTCCGAGATTTACGACATCGTTTTCCATCTTGTCATAGGTGGCTGCATCCTCAGCGGACACAAAGCCTTCCTGTGTTCTCTTGGCATCGAGGAATGCCTTTGCTGCTTCCCATGCCTTTGCTCTTTTTTCTCTTAATTCTAAAATCTTACTCATCTTGAAATCCTCCTTAATGTGTTAAAAGACTCAGTCTTTTTTCTAACTGGCTGACCGGTATCATGGCATCCACACGGGATACCCTGGAAAGGAACGATTCATTCATCGCCTTGGTGGAATACATCATGGAATCCTGCTGGAATGGGAACTTCTTTTTCTTGTCCTTATCCTCGTCTTCCTTTTCTTTTCCTTCCCCTCCATCACCGCCTTCCTCCGGTTCTTTTTCCGGCTTTTCAGGCTTTTTCATCCCTTCATCCGTCTCACCGGAAGAAAAGAGTATCTTATCCGCAAATCCAAGCTCCACTGCCTTCTTCGCATTGAACCAGGTCTCATCATCCATCATGTGGGAGAGCCTTGCACGGGTAAGCCCCGTCTTGAATTCATAGGCATTTAAGATTGATTCCTTGACCTCATTCAACATGGCGATTGCTTTCTGCATATCCCTTGTATCGCCCATTGCCATGGTCGCAGGATTGTGGATCATCATCATTGCAACAGGGGATACACAGACCGTGTCTCCTGCCATTGCGATCACGGATGCTGCCGAAGCTGCAATACCGTCTATCTTGACTGTCACGCTTCCCTTATAGTCACGTAGCATGTTGTAGATCTGGGCTGCTGCAAACACATCACCGCCCGGTGAATTGATCCACACCGTGATATTTCCGTTTCCGGCATTCAGTTCGTCCTTGAAAAGCTGCGGGGTAACTTCATCCCCGTACCATGTTTCATCCGAGATCATGCCATTTAAAAAGAGCGTCCTTTCCATGTCAGGCACGCTCTCATCTTCATTCCTTATCCAGTTCCAAAACTTCCGCTTCATCATTTACCTCTCTTTCCGCTGTTTTCCTGTGCCGGAGCATTCTGCTGCCCCGTATCCGTCTTGGCAAAAGCTCCCGCATCCGCAAGTTTGGTCATTGCACCGTTTATCAGATACAGGTTTCCCCCTTCCTCATCCGGGATCGGGTTCATGTTTTCCATCTCACGGATATCATTGGCAGAAAACCACCCGTTCTGCCTTCCGACCGCATAACCGTTCATCCTTGACTGATAGTCCCCTCTCAGCAGACCGTCCACATTCAGCTTGATAAAATACTTTCCTTTTTCTCCCGGCAGAAGAAGCGACCTCTGTAAGGACTGCTCCCACCTGATTACCCATGGGTCAAGCGTGTATTTTACGAACTCCAAGGACTGCTGCTCTATATTGGAAAAGCTCGACTTATCAAGGTCACCGACCATGTGGGGCGGTATCCTGTAAAGCCTTGCAATCTCATTGATCTGGAATTTCCTTGTCTCTAGGAACTGTGCTTCTTCCGGCGGGATTCCTATCTGCTGATACTTCATGCCCTCTTCAAGCACTGCGATCTTGTGTGCGTTGTTCACACCACGATACACAGAATTCCAAGACTCACGCACTTTTGACGGGTCTTTCAGAACGCCCGGATGCTCCAGAACACCGCCCGGATTTGCCCCGTTTGCAAAGAAACTCGCCCCGTATTCCTCACAGGCAAGCGTCATGCCGACAGCGTTCTTTGCCATCGCTATTGGGGAATATCCAATCAGGCCGTCAAATCCCAGTCCGGGGATATGGAGTACATCCTCGGCTTTCAGTTTGATATTGCCGTATTCTTTGAACATAGGATTCTCATCGCTGTTTCTGGAATACACATAATAGATATTTCCTTTGTCATTCCTCTGCACATCCATCTTGTCAGGGAGAAGCGGATACAATCCAAGCACCCTTCCTGCCCCGTCCCTTATGATCTGGGCATAAGCATTTCCCCATATTAAAAGATGACTCATCAGTGTTTCCCTAAACACAAATGAAGTCATCTCCGGGTTCGGCTCATCATGGAGCAGATAATATAACGGATGATCGTGCACCAGCTTCTTGCCTCCGTCATCCTGATACTCATATACATGAAGTGGTAAGGATGCGATTGCTTCTGCCAGTATCCTAACACAGGCATAAACTGCCGTGGTCTGCATTGCAGTTCTTTCATTGACAGGCTTTCCACTTGTTGTTCTTCCAAACAGAAACGAATACCCTGCATCTGCTGCCTTATCCACGGGCTTGTCCCTAGCCTGTCCGAAGCCAAATAAACTCTTAATTCCCATGTGACACCTCCTAAAAATGAGCATAAAAAAAGTATCTCACTTTCAAGTTTGAGATACTCTTTTCTAGTTATTCATTGTTTGTTTTTAATACTATTACGAATAAAAACAGCAAACATATAGCCACTCTAATCACTGTATCTATTACAGCCGCACACAACACTGCGAATAATATCATATTCCATAATTTCAAAAATACACACACAATCGCCAAAATAACAGCAAGCAATAAATGCACACAACATATCACATATGAGTACAATATAGTTTCGTAATGTCCTGTTGTCTTTAGCATATCTAAAAACTTTCCATCACCGATTGTCAGTAAAATCGAAACTGCAGTTATTAGAAAGCCCAGCAATGTTCCCCATATACTTAACATGGTCTTGTAATCTTCAATACCATCTATATTTGTAATATTAAATCCTGTTTTTATACAAATTCGATGTATGATGAAATATGCTATTACCGAAATTACAATTGGTGCAACTGCAATTAAAATCCTATCCTTCCTTATAGCACCAGACGTTTCTCGGTTTGCCATAACATCCTCCTTATTTCTTGCAATATTGAACTACAGAAGAATCAAAGAATTTTCTAATTTCTTTAAACATTTCATCTGAGTCTATAGTTCTTGCAGTGGTCCTAACTAATGTTACCTTGTTCACAAATTTATCGGATAACAGATCTATTTTATCGCTTATTGCATTTTGGCTAACATTAAACCGAGTAATATCTTCTCGATAATTTGACAACAATTCTTTTGTCTCTTTCATAGAAAATGGAGCTGTAAATCCTGTAAATTTGTTCTTTTTCGTTTTTCTTTTTCTCAAGACAACCTCTATAATATCCGTGTCTGGAATCTCAGTTCTTATAGCCTTAAAAATACTCTTTTTGCACAGCATTTTATTATATGCATCAGAATCACTTTTTACTGCAAAATCGAACAGACTATATTCATCTCCATCAATTAATTTAGCATATGCATCAAAATTCAATTTTGGTCTACATGTAATTACATCTGCGGTTATTTCACTACGTTGCATATAATCCACTATTGCCGTAGGCCTTGATCCTGAAAAATTATATTCTGCTCCCATTACTCCATATTCAAAAAAGTAAACACAATGAGTAATCTCTGCAATACTTTGATCTGCATCAATGTAATCTCCAAGACTTTCCAGTTTACCACCTTTTTCAATAAACGGTAATGCATCGTTTCTGCATAGTACAATTTTAAATTCAATATATTCCTTTTCAACTTTTTCGACTATCACAAAAAAACTATCACTGTTTCTCGCTGGTTTCAAGAATTCACTACAATCTTTCGCTTTATCCTGTTTTTCTTTTAACTCAATCAGAAAATCTTTGATTATCTTATAAGACTTTGTATATTTTTCTGTTTTTTCGTTTTTACATAACGCATATAAATCATAATAATATAAGCTTCTTTGTACTGTAGATGTTTTATCCATTTGGTTCCTCCCACGCATATAGATAAAAATATTATATCTTCTGTATCGACATAGCTCAATATAATCTACAGTAACTTATGCTAAAATATTAAAATTCCTCTGTCATCATATACACTTCCGTCACTGCCTTCATTTCTGATTGCCCTATCAAGTGCCATAACTGTTGCAACAGCACCATCTATCCTCTCTGTAGATTTTTCCTTGTCCATCTTGATATTTCCAGCAGGGTCCTGCCGAACGAATACGTTATCCAACATCCATCTGAGAACTTTGTGACCGCCGTGTGCGATACGTTCTTCCAATGTCAGCTTCATCAGTTCCTTGGTAGGCGGACTCATATCCTTATACCCCTGCCCAAACGGTACAACAGTAAATCCCATTCCTTCAAGATTCTGCACCATCTGCACGGCTCCCCACCTGTCAAATGCAATCTCCTTTATATGGAATTTCTTGCCAAGCTCATCAATGAACTGCTCAATAAATCCATAATGGATGACATTCCCTTCCGTAGTCTTTAAGTACCCTTCGGCTGCCCAGACATCATACGGTACATGATCTCTTCGAACACGCAGCCTCATGTTATCCTCTGGTATCCAGAAATACGGAAGAATCACATATTTCTCCGTATCATTCCTTGGCGGGAACACAAGCACAAATGCCGTGATATCCGTAGAACTTGAAAGGTCGAGTCCGCCATAGCATTCCCTACCGAGAAGCTCCTCCTCATTCACGGCAAAAGAACAGGCATCCCACTTATCCATCTGCATCCACCTGGTGCTCTGTTTCACCCACTGGTTCAGACGGAGCTGCCGGAACACGTTCTCCTCTGCTGCATTCTCTTTTGCACTGATATATGCATTCTGCACTTTTTCAATATCAATCGTGTATCCGAGTGACGGATTTGCCTTATACCACACATCCTCACTCGACCAGTCATCCTCATCGGATGCCCCGTAAATCACAGGATAAAATGTCGGGTCTATCTTTCGTCCCTCTATGATATCCAGAGCCTTCTGGTGCTGTTCAAAACACACGGAATTCCGGTCTGTCCCGGCTGTCGTGATCAGAAAGAACAACGGCTGTGTTCTGGCATCACCGGAACCCTTGGTCATGACATCGAACAGTTCCCTGTTCGGCTGTGCGTGCAGCTCATCAAAGATGACCGCATGGACGTTCAGTCCATGCTTTGTGTATGCCTCTGCCGACAGCACCTGGTAGAAGCTGTTGGTGGGTTTATATACAAGCCTTTTTACGGACATGACAGGCTTTATCCTTTTCTTCAGTGCCGGACACTGGTCCACCATATCCACCGCAACATCAAATACGATGGAAGCCTGCTGCCTGTCGGAAGCACAGCCGTAAACCTCTGCTCCCCATTCACCATCACCGCATGTCATATACAGTGCAATGGCAGCCGCCAGCTCCGATTTTCCGTTTTTCTTTGGTATCTCACAGTAACAGGTATTGTACTGCCTGTATCCGTTTTCCTTTACCGTCCCATAAAGGGTACGGATGATCTCGTCCTGCCACGGGAGAAGTTCGAACGGAACTCCCCGCCACCTTCCTTTGGTGTGTTTCAGGCAGTTTATGAAATTGACCGCATGGTCTGCTTTTGCCTTGTCAAACATTATCCTGCACCGCCTTTCACAAGCAGAAGCTCCATTTCATCGTTCTGCTTATCCTCACCGCTGTCCGTGGAGATACGGCTTCTTGCAGACGGGGTCAGACCGAACTGCTCACAGAACTTATTCATGATCTTCAGATAGGTCTGGGCAATGGACACCTGCGGTACCTGCTGCCAGTATCCGCTCGGGGTCTTTACGATGGTCCCGTGCTGTGTAATGAACTCCTCTGCCTCTTTCCATCTCGCATATGCCTGACAGTATCCTGCGAATGCTGCCATATCGATTTCCGTAAGGATCCCCAGATGCTCCAGCTGTTTTGCCATCCGTTTCCATTCCTTCTTTGCCTCATCCTCAAGCCATGCCGGACAGCGCGGGGCCTTTTTCTCAGGCTTTGGTTCGCCCGTATTAAGGCTTCTCTTGCCCGGATTGCCCTCAAGCACCTTTACTGCCGTAGGCTTTGGTTTTCTTCCTCTCTGTGCCACTGTCCTCACCTCCCCGTAAATGGCATAATAAAAAGACCTCCGAAGAGGCCTTCCGATTTGTGTGTTTATTCTTAAAGTGTCATTCTAATTGCCGGAATTCTTGCTTTCTTTCCTGTTTTCCAATCCGAGTATGTTGCATTCACCTCGGTAAGTCCCGCCATCCTGATACCTTTCTTTTCAAATGCTGCTAGGGTTTCGATAAGGCTTGAAAATGTACTGCTTATCGTAAATTCGCTGATGCCGTTTTCCTTTAATGACTTTACAATTTCCGGAATCTCGTAATGCCAGATGACTCCATTGAAATCAATGTTATCGTTTCCTGTTTCCTGGCAGTCTCTATATGCTGCAAACAATGTGCTGTTTATTCCGTAATCCTTAAGTTTTCCTCCCTCGTTCATTGCTCTTTCAAAAATTTCAATTTTCTTCATGTTTTGTACCTCCGCTTTTTTCTTTACTTTTCCTTTCGGTAGGTACATATTCGCTCTAAACGCTGATTATATCCAGTCATTTCAGCACCACAATATACACAAAATACTGTCAGTATATTGTCTACATATATGGAGCGAAAAAGCCTATCCTATTGGTCTCCTCCGCTCCGTACATTTAGCAGTCCCCATTTACAATCATGTCTACAAGAACATCTCTGCTGACCAGTATCCCATCGTTCTCCATGTCTCTTACAGTGTCTTCCAGATAATCTGCATCCATTCCATACTCGGCCGCTACCTTTTTGATAATTGATTTTTTAAGTTCCTTCATATCCGTTCTCCTATGCCTTCCATATTATTTTCCTTTCGGTGATTACATATTCGCTCTAAACCTCATATTTATCCAGTCTTATATGCTCCATAATGTACACAAAGATAAATGCATACAGACAGGAAACATTTTCATGCCCTTCCTGCTATTTTACTTTTGTAAGTGCCCATGCCATCGCATGTCCGGTATCTTCAAATTCTTCTTTTCTTTCAATCCTTGAAATCCTGCATTCGCATCTTCCAAATCCTGTGTCATCCGGTGTTTCAACTAACTCATAAACTTCTGCAATACTTCCCTTTAAACAATGATCCCAGACCGCAACCGTGTAATCTCCATAATCAACGATTGCTGAATTCATGCATCTGTAAAGCTCAATTCTTAATTTTTCTGCTGTCGTGTTTTTTATTTCCATCATATCTTCCTCCGTGTGCTCTTTTTCCCTTCCGGTAGATACATATTCACTCTAAACCATACATATATCCAGTTATATGTGAACCATATACTACACAAATATCAGCAGAAAAACTGTGTACTTTATGACATTTCCCCATTAAGATCTTTTCTCAGCCTTTCGGCTAGTTCGGTAAGTTCATCAACTGACATTTTGCCAATTAAAGCATAGAGTCTTGCATCATCCTCATCCTGTGGTGTAGGCAGTGGATAAGGATAAATCCCCATAATATAATCCATCGACACATTAAAACACTTAACCACACTGACTGCCTCCGGAATAGTAAGTATCCCTTTCCCTTTTAGCAGACTGACTGCTCTGTTTCTGCTGAATCCGCATACTTCTGCAAATTTATCGGCATCTGCTTTATTTATCTGTGCTATCACATTAAGCCGTTCAGTTATCTTTTGATAAAATTCTACACTTTCACGCTTCCTTTCTTCCATATCTGACAGTGGTCTTCCGTCAAACAATCCTTCCACGGTCGTTCCAAACGCATCTGCTATCTTATGTACTTCGAAAGTAGTAAGTCTCCCCCTTTCATAGAGAATTTTTTGTATCCTGTTTTCTTCTATTCCGCATTTTTCAGCAAATTCAGACAGATTCATCTGCCGTGTCTCCATAAGCTCTATCAGCTTTTTTCTGATCTCTCTCAATTACATATCCTCCTAAAAATCATCATCCGTGCAGAAGGTCATTCCCATCTGCAGTTTTATGTAAATATTTGTATACCATTCCCTTTCGCTGCCGTCAGAACCCATCATGGTCTAAAGAAAGAACTGCTCCGCAACTATCTTCGATTCCCATGCCTCTTCTTTACCGTAGCAGACCGTCACTATCTTATCCATTGATTTTTCTCCATTCATCAACCCCATAAATCAGTGCAAGTGATCCGTTTCCTTCCCATGATGTATGAATCTGTCCCGCATCATCCACAAACTCCACCGTTCCGATGGTCCCTGACGGAATCTTCCGGTATGGGTCATCAATGCGGATAAGCTCCACTTTGGTTCCCGAAGGATATTCTTTTCTCAGTCTTTCTAATGTCTGTCTGTTTACTCCGAACATACCGTTGTCCTCTTTTCTGCCTTGCGGTTGGCTTTCCATTTTTCCGCATCTTCCGGGGTCCTGAATGCCGTATGTCCTTTCAGCCCCTTAAGGAAAAATGCTCTTGTTTCTTTTCCTTCGTTTCCACTGAATCCAAGGGATACAAGCCATGCCCTCATGTAGTATTTCTCATTTTCTTCAATGGTCTGTTTCGGATTCACACGTTTCTGCTCCGATGCCCTCTTTACCATTGCTGATGCAAGTCTACAGTATTCCATAATGTTCTCTGTCTGTGGGAATCCTGTGAAGCTGATATTCCTGTCTACAAATGTGATTCCCTTACATCCACCATGCTCCGTAATAAAATCTACTGCCGCACCGGTATCCTCGAATGCTTCTTCGGCAAGTGCATCAGTCAGGCTGTCTGTAACCAGAACGCATTTTCTTCCAACCGCTCTGTTAATTAGGTACTGTTTGGAATGCATCATGTTTATCAGGTTGATAATTCCCTGTGGTGTCATTTCTCCAATTGGAATTTTTATTTCTGCCTCACTTCGGCTTTCTTCCTGCGGTGTTTCCCGGGTTTCTTCCGTTACTGTTACATCATTATGGAAAAGCACCCTTCTCACATCGTCTTCCATGCTTTCATCTTCAAAAATGACCTTTGATTCCCTATCTACCGTAATACTTCCAATCTGATATGCAAAACTTGGTGGTCCAAGGTAAACTGCCCGTTCTCCGAAATGCTCAGATAAGGTTTTTACCAATGACTTTCTGTTCTCAGCGTTTGTAATAATTTCCATTCTGCTGGTCTCCTTTCCTTTTGGTAGTACCATATATCACTCTGAATGCCCGTATAGTCAAGCAGATAATGGTACTTTCCAAAAGAAAATGTAATGTCAGCTTCTGGACTCCGGAAGTGACATCGCAACCGCATAAGCAACCGTTGCGGTGACTGCATTTCCAGCCTGTTTATAAAGCTGTGCATCGGAGTTAACGGCAGAGGCACGGTCAAAAAGCTCATCAGAAAATCCCTGTAAGCGGAAGCACTCCCTCGGAGTCAGCCGTCTGATGCGTCCGCCCCTCATGAGCGTTCCCATCTGCCCGGAGCAGTCCAGTGTCTGGGAGCATCCTTTTCCTACCCTTCCCCTTCTTGTCTCGCTGTCCGGGTAGGTAAGGTTGATGCCGTCCCCTTCCCGTGCCACTTCATATCCTGCCTTCGTGGCATTTTTCACTTTGACGGAATCCACCTTTTCACAGACATACACACCGTGCCTGTCCTGAGAGGTCAGGGTGAACATCGGCTCTCCGTCCTCTTTCATCCTTCTTCCGTTCTGCCGTTTCTCCATCCGCTCCGGTGTAAGCACAGGGTGGACTTCCAGCACGGCTGAGTTCATGGCGGTATGGTTAGTCATCCCGGCTGTGTACCTCGCTGTCAGGCATCTTGCCGTATCCGTGATCTTCGGATCATGGTTGCTCTGGTCGATAAAGTAAAGCCCTGTCTTGGCCCCGACACCGCCTGCATTCCCCACAAGGGTTGCGGAAATGCCGTCCGTCCCATAAACACGGTAGCCCTGCATGCCTCCTATAAGCTGGTTAAGAGCTGCTGCGTTTTCTCCGGTGAGAGGTAATATTTCTCGTCTACCTCTGCTTCTAAGATTTGCGATAATGAACACACGCTCACGGTTCTGTGGGACTCCGAAGTTTTTGGAGTTAAGCACCTGCCACCGACAGTCATACCCTGCTTCGTCCATTTCAGACAGAACTGAGGCAAAGTCGAATCCTGCATTGATCGATAACAGGTTCTTAACGTTCTCAACAAGTAGGTATGCGGGTTTAGCACTTTCCTCTTTGCCTTTGAGGAGGTCAATAATGTTGTAATATATTCCACTTCTTTTTCCGACCAGTCCCCGCTGTTTTCCGGCAACGGAGATGTCCTGGCATGGGAATCCGAAGCACCAGATGTCTGTATAGGGGACATCTCCGGGTTTGAGTTTTGTGACATCATGAGCTTTCCACTCTCCTTCCGTATCATACATTGCCTCATATGAGGCTCTTGCAAATTTATCATATTCACAGTACCCGATGCATTTATGGCCGGCAGTTTCAAGACCGAGCCTGAAGCCGCCGATACCGGAACATAGATCAAGGAAGGTCATCTGTTTCATTATACTGCCCTCCCCTGCATAATTGCTGATATGAAATTTTCATATCGTCACGGATGACAAATACATCCGCATCCGAACCGCACTGTTCAATGTAGCGGTTTACGATCACATCCACAAACTTCTCATCCAATTCGATACCATAGCAGATACGGTGTGTCTGCTCACAGGCGATCAGCGTAGAGCCGGAACCAAGGAACGGATCAAGCACGATGCAGTTGCTCATGCAGGAGTTCTGAATCGGATATGCCATAAGCGCCACAGGCTTCATGGTCGGATGGTCCTTGCTTGCTTTCGGACGATCATATTCCCAGATGGTGGTCTGCTTCCTGTCGGAATACCACTGGTGTTTCCCGCCCTTCTTCCATCCAAACAGACACGGCTCATGCTGCCACTGATACGGACTTCTTCCAAGAACCAGTGCGTTCTTCTTCCAGATGCAGCACCCTGAAAGATAAAATCCGGCATCCTTAAATGCCTTTCTGAAATTCAGTCCTTCCGTATCCGCATGGAATACATAAATAGATGCATCCTGTTCCATTGACTGCTCCATATTTACAAATGCAGCAAACAGGAACTTATAGAAATCCTCATCCGGCATGTTATCGTTTTTGATCTTGCCGGCCGTCTCCTCGACATTTACATTGTATGGCGGATCCGTCAGGACAAGATTTGCCTTCTGTCCATCCATCAGCTTATCGTAAGTTTCCGGCAAGATGGAATCACCGCAGATGACACGGTGCTTTCCAAGCAGCCATACATCCCCTATCTTTGCCACGGTCGGCTTTGCAAGCTCCGCTTCCACATCGAAGTCATCTTCCGTGATCTTCTTATCATGCACGGAATTAAAAAGCTGTTCGATTTCCGGCGGTTCAAAGCCCGTGATGCCGACATCAAAATCCGAATCCTCAAGGTCTTTGATAAGGTCGGTCAGAAGTTCCTTGTTCCATTCACCCGTAATTTTATTGAGGGCAACATTGAGTGCCTTCTCCTTGGTCTTGTCTACATCGACCACGATACATTCCACTTCTGTATATCCGAGGTCTGCAAGGACTGTGGCTCTCTGGTGTCCTCCAATAATGGTCATGTCTGAGTTGATGATGATTGGCTCGACATACCCAAACTCTTTAATGGAGTTCTTGATTTTTTCATATTCCTTATCGCCCGGTTTTAACTTCTTCCTCGGATTATAGGAAGCCGGGATAAGGTCTGATATTTTATAACTCTGAAACTGCATCTTCCATATCCTCCTCTGCTAAAAATCTGTGCCGGAAATAACATTCACGGCCGCAGTATTTTCTGTTCTTGTTTCCATAGGAAATGAAAGACTTCCCGCACTGCTCACATACAAGCGTGTAGGAAGCCTTTTCACTTTTCTGTACTGCTTCGGGATGCGCTTTCCACCATTCCCTTCTGCATTTTTCACAGCAGAACCTTCTCGGTCTGCCAGTTTTTGGCTGCGTAATCGGATTACCACAGAAGTGGCACACTTCCTTACCGTCCACCATGCGTTTCATATTTTTTGAAACCACCGTGGCATATCCGGCAAGGTTATGCCTCTTGCAGTAGTTCCTTACGATGTCACGGGACAGCCCAATTGCCATCCCGATGGCTTTATATCCAATGCCACGCATACGCATCTCATTGATCTGTTTTGCCTGAGCGTCCGTCATCCTTTCTCATCTCCTTCCGGCACACGAAAAAAGGCCGGAAAACAATGCTTTTTACACTGTTTTCCAGCCTTAAATATTGCGTTTCCCCTGATTTTCCGGCAAAAGAAAATACCTTTTTTGCCGTGTTTTAAGTGCATTCTGCGAAAATTACCATATCCGTTTTATATCCCCCCTGTTTAATTCTGCGAAAATTCACGTAAAGGGGGCCATCGGTCTTCAGCGGTTCACTCCGTAGAGATTTTGATACCCCCACGGTCTGCCATCAGAACCGATACTCAGGATTGTTATCCTCGTTCCATGTCTTTTTATCATGACAAGGTTTGCATAAGCTCTGCCAGTTCTTCTCGTCCCAGAACAGAACGGAATCACCACGGTGTGGCTTCACATGGTCGACAACGGTTGCGGTCACTGCCCTGCCTTCCTTCATGCACTGCACGCACAAAGGATGTGCTTTTAAGTACCTCGCCCTTGCCTTCTGCCACCGCCTGTTGTAACCACGCTTGCTGCTGCTCGCCCTGTCACCACGGTGCAGTGCTTCATGCTCCTCACAGTACAGACCGTCTGTCAGCTTCGGACATCCGGGATGTCTGCACGGTTTCTTTGGTTTCATCGGCATCTGCCATTCCTCCCTTCTATGTACACGGGCGGTGTGAAAGGATTGGAAAGACACCGCCTCCGGGCATAAAGAAAAGGAGCATTTCTGCTCCCTTCGATTTTTGCCATCTTAATCATAGCACCTGTAAAATAAAAAGTCAGTACACCTCTAGTACACCATCTGTTCACCATGCTTCTCGTTCTCAACGAAATACCGATATCCGTGCTGTTTCAAAATATTTCTAAGCTTCTTTTCTAAACGATCAATATCATTAGATGCCGTATATTTAATGCACTCTAAGCTGATTCCATGCTGCTGACAATATTTCTTCTTTTTATCATCGTATTTTAGCTGACGCTCAAACCTGTCATTTATACTTTTATTGTCCGAACAATCGTCTGTTACGTATGTACCGAACTCATCATAATATCCTTTTTTATAATGGTGTGGTCCCTGCAATTCTATTGCCAGATCAAATATTGCTTTCCCAGTTTCGTCTACTGATTTTGACAATATGAAATCAAACCGAAGATTCTTTCCGGAATCTCCAACCAAGCCATCAAAGGATTTTTCCCGGATATAAGTAATTCCCAGTTGATCTAATATATCCATTGTTTTTGCTTCAAAAGATGAAACACCGTGACAGCTACAGCTTTTTTCCAGATAATACCCTCGTTCCTCATCATATGATATCTTCATGCTGGATGAAAGTATCTTCTCTTCCTTTCCACAAATCTGGCACACACAGGCATATTCTTTTGCAATTGTTATTACTGGTTTTCCATATTCCGGCTTATCTAAAGACAGATGCTGCATATCTGTACACTCTTTTATAAAATAACTGTCCCAGTATTGATTGGAAAAATCTCTTTTATATGACGGATCATAATGAACAACTGCCTCAAAATCATCATATCGATGTTCTTCTTCGTAGCGTTCCTGCTCCCGTCTTCTTCTCTCTTTATCGGCTTCATCCTGTTTTTTATCATATTGGAATGACAGCCTATAACTCTTCTTCTCTGTTTCCATTTCCATCTTTGAAAAAGCATTCATTTCCTGATGATACTTTTCATTGTATGGTTTTTTACACTCAATGCTGCTCTCTAAATCACTATATTGATCCAGAATATTTTGTAAATATGAAATCATAGGTGACAGTGATTTTTTTCTATACCACTGCGCCCAGCGATTTGCAAATTTAATTGCATCGTCATTTTCCAGATTTTTTATAAAACGATGCTTTGGTGCAGTCATATCTGCTACCATAGCCTCTATTCTTTCTCGTCCATATTTTTTTACAAGCTGTTCCTTATCGTTATAAGAATATTTTCTATTCAATTCAGGAATCTGATTTGGAAATGATAATCCATCTGGGACTAAATAATCGCTTCCGTGATTTCTCTCATAATGATATTTTTTCTTACAACTTTCACAGAAAATCTCAACAGCCGTGTCATTCTCTTTTTCCTGTCCCCAGTCATTTGACAGATGTATCCTGTAAAATTGTAAGTACCCCCGACCACAAACGCATTTTGCACGATAAGGTTCTCTATAATCTTCTTCATATGACATAAAATATCACACCTTCCCAATTTCACACATTAAAAGCATATTAAGATTTTACCATAGTGCAAACAAAAAGACAGCCGTCTGACTGCCTTAATTGTACTCTACATATGCACCTATCTGTATCTGAAGTGCCACGGTGATCTGTTCCATGACCATGTCATCCATCACTTCCCCGATTCTGTCACCAAGCCTTGTCTTATCAAGTGTTTCCACCTGTTCCGCCAGAGCCATGCTCGGCTTATTCAGACCGCTGCCTTTGGGAATCTGCACATGGGTCGGAAGATACTTTTTCTTCCACACCCTTGCAGAAAGCGGAACGACCGTAACAACAGGGGAATGCTTATTTGCCTTATTGTTGCTTACCACCAGTGCCGGACGGACACCGCCTTGCTTGCTTCCATCTTTTTCTCCAAAATCCACATAATAAATATCTCCACGCTTACACATAAAAATCTCCTATCCGAGGACAAAGGCTTCCACCTGTCTGTCCCTCAGTTCATACTGTTTATCAAGTTCCTTCAATGCTGCTTTTCTGTACTTTGCTATCATCGTATGGCTCACATGGTATCTGTCCATCATGATGTCCCATGTCATGTCCTCATCCAGAAGATCCGTGATAATGCTTCTATGTCTTTCATCCAGTCCGTTCACTGCATGCTCGAAAAAATCTAGTTCTTCCTTCAGGAACATATATCTGTGGAAAAGGAATTCATACCACTCGTCATTCTCCCTTTCGATTGCTGTCCTGTACTTGATTGCTATGTTTGCCGTCTTATCGGAAAGAGTGCTGGTCTGCACCCTTTCCCCTTCCGGATGGGAATAGAGCATGGAATCGATCATGTCCTGTTCGCTCACTCCCTGAAACTGACGGAGCTGGAACTCAGTCACGGTCAGTTCCTTTTTCATGTTCTTATATTCCTTCATCATTACTTCTGCCGTCATCCGCCATACCTCCAATCCTTGCCTTTACCGCTTCTATCATTGCATTCTGTGTATTGTCCTTCCTCTCGATTGCATGAAGGATATCCTCATCGACCGTCCCATCCGTTACCAGATGCTCTATGACAACCGTGTGTTTCTGCCCCTGTCTATAAAGTCTGGCATTAAGCTGCTGATATAACTCAAGGGACCATGTAAGTGAAAACCATACAATGGTTGAACCGCCCTCCTGAAGATTCAGTCCGTGTCCTGCCGATGCCGGATGGATCAGTGCAATAGGGATCTTTCCGGAATTCCAGTCATCAATGTCTTTCTTTGTATTGATATCCCTTGTCGGAAATCTCTTTAATATCCTCTCCCTGTCATGCTTGAACCAGTACGCAACCAGAAGCGGTTTCCCATTTGCTGATTCAATAAAGTCTTCCAAAGCATCCAGTTTTCTGGCATGGATATTACGGACATTACCGGATTCATCATAGACAGCACCGTTTGCCATCTGCTGGAGCTTGTTGGAAAGTGCTGCTGCGTTTACCGCATCGATGTCCTGTCCTTCTCCGTATTCAAGAATCATCTCATCTGCCATCCTGTCATAAAGAGCCTGTTCTGATTCCGACATGGTAACGGATACACGATTGCTTATACACTCCGGCATATCAAGATAATCAACAGCCTTCATGGAAATGCTGATATCAGAGATCAGCTCATATATTTTTTCTTCAGCGCCTTCCCTCGGCTTGTAGGAAAAGATGATTTCCCGGTTACGCTTATCCGGAACAAAGAACCTGTCACGGTATCCACCGATGAATCTCCCAAGCCTCTGCCCCATATCAAGAATCCCTATCTCCGCCCACAGGTCCATAAGATTTCCCGGTGTTCCGGTAAGTCCGACCACCCGCTTTGCCATCGGCCTTACTTTTTTCAGGTCTTTGAACCTCTGTGCCTTTGGGGACTTGAAGCTCGACAGCTCATCGATCACGACCATGTCAAAATCAAAAAATATGTTTTTTGTCATCCAGGAAACATTATCTCTTCCGATGATCGTCACATCGGCTCCTGACAGAAGTGCTTCCTTTCTCTGCCCTGCAGTTCCCATTGCCACGGCAAATGTCATGCCGTAAAGATGCTCCCACTTTTTTATCTCTGCCGGCCATGTGGTCTCTGCCACACGCTTCGGTGCTATCACCAGAATCCGTCTTACTTCAAAATAGTCAAACAGCAGAAGCCACAGTGCCGTAAGCGTGATGACCGTTTTGCCAAGTCCCATGTCAAGGATCAGGCAGCTCACGGGATGTCCGATTATAAAATCTGTCGCATACTGCTGATAATCATGTGCTTTGTATTTCATCAAGGATACCTCCGATCTGTTCGATATTATCAACTACATAAACTGGAAAGCCTAACCTCTCAAGCATCCTCTTTCTCTTCAGCTGAAGCGGTCTCGGCTTTTTCCCCGGTGCTTTCAGTTCCACGAATGCCATTTTCCCGTCCGGCATCAGGACGATGCGGTCAGGCACTCCATTCATACCTGGTGATACGAACTTTAACGCCATGCCTTTCCGCTTTTTTGCTTCTTCCTTCAAATGTCTCTCTACTGTACTTTCTAGCAAAACCAGATACCTCCTTTGCCGATTGCGGTTGCCATATGCCTTTAACTCCTATACGCGCATATATACATGAATTGCTCTTTTTATCTTTATTTTTAATTCTCAACTGGATTTAATGGGAAACTGGGAAACTAAGAATCGCAACCCCTTATTTTCCAAGGTGTCAGCACGGTTTCCGACTACCGTTGCCCATCTGCATCTGGGAAACCTCGGAAACCGCCTAACGGGTTTCCTCTGGTTTCTCATCCATCCGCACAAAAGTCTTCTGCACTCCGTAAAAGGGGACTTTGGTCTTGCCCGTGGTATTGGAATCATACTTCTTCCATCCCCCGATCTTGTTTAAGATGCCTTCGATCTCATAAGAATCTGACTTCTTTAAGTTCTGGCGCTCCTTGCCGAAGCACTCCACCCAGATCTCCATGATGCACACACGCTCACGCATAACTGTTCCTTTGACACCGACCGTCTCGAACTCGCCTCCGCCAAGGAATGCCCTTCTCTGGTAGATATCCATTGATGCCCAGTTGTCCGGCAGCAGTCTGTCAAGATAGTCCTGCACGATGCCCTCACGGTCATCCGACTCCATTGCCTCCTGCTGCATCTTATATGCTTCCTCTGCCTCCGCACCTTTTAAGAACAGCTCCTCGCCTTCGTTATACATATGGATTGCCTCTGCCCAGATCTGGTCGACACAGTCAAGCTCCCACGGATGGTGTTTTCCTGTCCCCGGCACATGCACGGGCCAGAATCTTCTGTTTCCTGTCACGTCACGTAAGAATCCGCCCTCGGAGTTAGTGCTTCCAACAATGATGCACTTTCTTGGATGCGACTCTACATTGACTCCGTATGCCTGACGGAACTTATCATCCTGACGGGTAACAAAGGACTTTACCACCTCGACTTCCGTCTTGCGTATACCGTTCATCTCACTGATCTCAAGTATCCAGTTTCCGAGCAGCTTCTCGGCAGCAGTCTTATCCCTCATATCCGAAATAGATAAGGAATCCGAGAACCACTGCTTTCCAAGGATGGCAAAGAAGGTGGATTTTCCCATTCCCTGCGGACCGTTTAACACAAGGATGGAGTCGAACTTCACTCCCGGCTTATAGATACGTGCTACCGCAGCCACCAGTGTCTTGCGTATGACTGCCCTTGTGTACGGTGAATCTTTCGAACCAAAATAGTCGATGAGCAGTGTGCCGATACGTTCCTGTCCGTCCCAGTGAAGCGTTGCAAAATAATCCTTGATCGGATGGTAGAGCCTGTCGGATGACACCACAGCAAGCAGTGCATCCTTAAACTTGGTCGGTGACCAGATCCCGTACACCCTCTCGAAATACACCTTTGCATTCGCAAGGTCAGAATCGTTCCATCCGGGCTTTACCTGTTTCCACGGAAGCGGACCGATGACATCAATGGTATCCTTGAACTCGTTGTACACGATGTGCTTGAAATTCTCATCGTTGCGAATGATCAGTGCGATGTTCTGCAGTGTATCCTTAATATTTCCCCTGCGGTCAAGTGCCAGCTTGTTCTGCCAGTTCTCGTCCGGCTCGGTGGAAAATTCCTGTACCGCCAGCTCCTGTCTTTCCCTGGCAAGGGTGTTCTTCACTTCTTCATCTGCAGATGCAAAATCCTGCATGGCTTTGAAAGATGGGAGTTTTCCAGGCTCTGTTCCTTCGGCTGCCCTTGCATCCTTATCCCCGAATTTATGAAGCCTTACCACATCAAACGCATTCATCAGCTTTCCGCAGCATGGGTCTGTGGCATGGTGGCTGTATACGAACAGATCATCATAGATCACAACTCCGGCAGCAGAGTCCGCCGGAATATAATCGTATCTTCCGGGGATTGCCCTTGAACGCCTGTACACATCAGGGATGAATTTGTCGATTGCCTGTGTCACTGTGTATGTGCGGTTGAAGGCCCCGATCAGCCCGTCCTTGGAAAGCGGATCAGCCTGTTTTTTGATATCCCTCTGTACAACGGATGCCTGACGATTGCTGACCGGCCACGCTGATACATCATGCCAGTCCTTATAACGGAACAGTACTTCATCGGGATCAACTTCGTTCCCTTCGATCTCCTGAAACACATACTCACCGTCACTGGAGGTGCTCGGCCAGTACATGAGTCTTGATGGTTCATAGGTGGAATCATCGAAAAGTTCGATGCCGATATCCGATGCAAGCATACGGCTGACTGCCCCGTACTCATCAGGTGTCACATCCCTTGTCAGGAATATGATGATACGAAGCCTCGGTTTCTCCGGCGTATGCTTATGTGTGGAATACACCACCATCTTCATGTCAAAAAACATTTCCAGTTCATCAATAATGCCCTGTGCTCCGTAATCCATATCAAGTGTGATGGCGGATCTAGAGATTACGCAGTCCTTCTTCCTTCGTCCGCCCTTCAGCTTTCCAAGGACGAATCCTCCGACATCCTTGATATTGTCCTGCTGTCCTTTCGGCATCTTCCTGTACTGCTCCATTGTTTCCGCAGTATATTTTGTCTTGGACAGACGGCTGACAAAATCTTCATATGTCATATCCGTACAGTTAAACTTTTTGTCCATTCTTGAGTTTCCGATCGAAACGAACATCCTTCTTTACCTCCTTCTTTTTACGCTTTTCGTGTTTCATGACCCGTCCGATTGCAATACCTGCGGTCGGATCCGGATACCCTTCCCTGTTGCATCCTCCCATAAGTTCCTCCTAATCTTTCTTGTAAAACGGACTTTCAAATCCAGCAGCCTTAAGCGGAAGCCCCTCACACCAGTCAGGGCATATCGCCATGATCTCATTTACTTCTTCCACCGAGGATGACCCCTCCGGCACTTCAAGCACCACTTCATCATGGATGTGGCACACAATATCAAATCCCTTCTTTTCCAGACGGAGCATTGCCTCTGCCAGCACATCCCTTGCGGTTGCTTGGACGATATTTTCACAGAATTTTGCACCGTAAGATTCGATCCTTGTCCACTTGCGGTTCGTGCCGATTCCTTCATAGCTGACACTTTCCGAGCCGAAGCGATTCACGGTCATCCTCGGTCTTACATAGGACAGCACCCTTCCGGACGGCAGTGCTATCTTTAACATCCCGGACTGGTAATATACCGTAACCATTCCGACCTTTGTCATCTTCCGCTCTTTCACGGCAGCCTTTACCGCACCGTCGATCTCATACCAGTAATTCACGATGTGCGGATTGGCTGTCCGCCATGACTGCACCAGGCCTTTCAGTTCATCCTCTTCCACAAAGTTCAGTGCTCCCATGCTGATGAGCGCACCTTCCGCACCGCCATACTGACAGGCAAGCGATGCCACCTTTCCCCTTGCACGGTACGGGCTTCCTTTCGTGATCTCTTCAATCGGGATATGGAACATCTTCGATGCCGTCTGCTCATAGATCTTTCCGGCACCACGGAACTCCTCCATGACCCATCCCTCCCTAGCAAGGTAGCCCATGACCCTTGCCTCAATTGCAGAAAAATCGCTGACGATGAATCTGCATCCCGGCTTTGCAACAAATGCGGTACGGATCAGTTCCGACAGCACATCCGGTGTGGAATCATACAAAAGCTCCACCAGGTCATATCTGCCTTCTTTTACGATGGAACGTGCCAGTTCCAGGTCTTCCATGTGGTTCTGTGGAAGGTTATGAATCTGTACCAGTCTTCCGGCCCATCTGCCCGTGCGGTTGGCCCCGTAAAACTGCAGTAATCCATGCACCCTTCCGTCCGGGCAGACAGAACGTTCCATAGCTTCATACTTTTTGACTGACGTTTTTGACAGGGCAAGACGCAGCTTCATCATTTCCGCTACATCACCGTCCGTGTTCTCCACCAGTTCCTCCACGGCTGCCTTTGCAAGGGAATCGATCTCGATGCCTTTTCGTGCAAGCCATCCCTTAAGCTGTGCCACGCTGTTTGGATTCTCCAGCCCTGATATCTCATATGCCTTCTTCGTTGCCGTTTCCTTATACAGAAGGTCACAAGCCACTGCATGTGTGATAAGCTCCGGATCCACCATGATGCCTCTGTCATTTATCCTCTGGTCCATGCAGTACAATTCCTGCTCCCTGTCTGATATTGGGAACTTCAGAAGTTTCTGTCTTATCTGTTTTTCCACATCCACGTCCCGGATGCAGTAAGTCTTAAACAGTTCCCATTTATCTGGTGCATCTGCTGGAAGATTCCTCGTTCTCCCGCCATTTGATTTTGTTGCCTTGCACGGCATACAGAAATAACGGATCAGGTCTTTACCCTCTCCCATCTTCTGCTTATCAAGATGGAGTGCAGCCCCGACACCCTCTAGAGATAATGGAAGGGACAGCATGGATGCCTGAATGAGCGTGCATCTCCACGCTTCCGGCTTTAGTGAAAGGCCAAAATATTTATTTATACAGGTTCTCTCGAACACGGCATTATATGCTGTCTTTATCACGGAATCATCCGTGAGTGCTTTCATCACATCGGCCGGCAGTTCCTCTCTGGATGCAAGGTCAACAATCTGTGTATTTCCGTCATCCACGCTATATGCAAACAGAAGTATCTCAAACTGGTCGGATGCGGTATATCTGTGTACCCCGCAGTCCGGCAGTGATACATCCGAATATGTTTCTATATCAATCGCCAGTGTTTCCATTCGCTGCTCCTTTCTTGGATTTACAGAATTCCAATATGCTGTCAGGTGTGGTCCCGAGTACAATGCAGATTCTCCGCAGCATCTTCACAGACGGACACCTTTGGTTTAACTCCCACATTGCCACTGTCCCTTTGGATACCCCGAGACGTTCTGCCAGTTCCGTCTGTGTCATACCAGCCTTTTTACGGGCAGCCCTTATTTCATCTCCGGGCATCTGCCAACACCTGCCTTTATCTTTATTCTTTCGATACCGACTCTTGCAGCATCCTCATGTCCGGCTTTTATCTGACCGATGATGGTCTTATATGTATTGACTGGAATATACTCTTTTATATCCTCAAGTTCTGTTCTTATATCTGACATCGTTCCATCCTTTCATATAAGGGAAGCGGAAGCCATGCCTCCGCCCCCTACAAATAAATCTGTGTGTTTTATGCGAGGAAGTCATCCTCTCCATCCACGGCTTCGAAATCATCGCTCGCACTTGTTCTGGAACCGAGCGGCTCTCCATCCCTTAACTTCTGTACATTTCCAAGTCCTGCTGCGATACCCTTATTACCATTGCTGTTGTAAGCGTAAAATATGATAGACACATTTCCATAGCAGCCAGAGTACACCTCACTCTGGTCAAGGATAGGCTGTACCTGTCTGTCCACAATCTGTGGTGCCTGTTTGGAATTGGCATTTAAAAACATACTGTCAGCGTATGCCTCATCTTCCGGTCTGTCGATGTCTCCGTCACGGAGTGGTGTCTTAAGATTTGCCGGAATCTTGCCGCCCCACTTGCCTTTGCCTTCTTCCTTTGCCACCTCGATTGCCTTTTTAATCTTGGCAATAATCTCCGTATTATCCTTGTCAATAATGCAGGATACGGAATACTTCGGTTCGCTACCATTGATGGAGTCCGGCTCCCAAAGGTGTGCATAGCTCAGTCTGCATGGAACAATTACTTTTGTTGGATTTGTATTACTCATAGTGTTTCCTCCTTAAAATCCGCCTCAGCGGTTGCTGTTTTATATGCTTCTCTTTTATCTGAATCCGGCACCAGTGTGACCTTGCCATCCGGCTTATACACAAAGGCTCCCAGAATTTCATTAAATTTTTTCTTGCCCATCATTCTCTCCATCTCAGTGATACCGATAAGGCTCTGTTTATAGATGTCCGTATATCCGGCTTTCTTGGCTGCCTCTGCGACATCCGTTTCATCCGTATATTTACGGTTGCTCCTTCCAAGCACCAGTTTAAATCCCGGCCATTCCTTATGATTTGTGACTGCTTCATTCTGAGCATAGGTGTAAACCTCCTCTGCCCATTTCTTCAGCGCATCTGCCTTGGAAAGGACTTCTGCAATTTCCTCGTCCGACATAAGGGCCGGCTCGGCAAATTCCATCTGTGCAAGTTTTAAATATTCCTCTGCCCTTGCACGGCACGTAAATCTTGCCTTGCAGAATCGGCAGTGGTCTCCAGCTTTAAACTCTCCCTCGCCTGAAAGAGCCTTTGCTGCTCCCGGTTCAAGGACATCCTTTCCCCATGCAAGCAGCTCCCCGGCTGATATCTCCCAAGTGGAGAAATGCTCGATCCTCGGCTGGACAATGGTAAGCTCCACCGTGTCGATCTCATATAAGAAACCGAGCATGTCCAGAACCCCCAGTCCGTAGATCATAAGCTGGACATTCTGTTCTGCATCGACCACCACACCCTTGCCGAGTTTCAGGTCGATAATATGGATCTTATGGGAATCGACCACCACCATATCTGCAGTACCGAAACAATCATTGATTCTGTGTGCCAGGCTGACCTTCAGCTCCACTCCGATGAATGGTTCATCACAGTCCTTCCTTGCCTGTTCGATCTGGGTGATGTTATATTCCACGTAATCATCCACTGCTTCCAGCAGTTCATCTGAGTAGTAATCGGATACAGGTCTTTTAGTCCTTTTCTTCAGATACTTATTGATGAGGTACTCTGCCATCGCATGCCCGGCACTCCCTTCTGCTGCGAAGGGAGATTCTTCGTCCGGGAACTGTTCCTCCAACAGTAACGATGGAGGACATTCCAGACGTCTTTTACCGGACGATGGGGAGAACCTTGCATGTACGCCCATTAGAGCACCTGCGCTTTCTCATACAGTTCCGGCAGTTTATCATCAGGAACATCTGACAGCTTCTGGAATCCGAACTGCTCGATCAGGTTCTTGACTTCCGATGTCTTTCCTGATCTGGACTTGTCCGCAAGGAAAGCACGGACCGTCTTTCTGTCCACCGTTTTCTCCTTCGGGACAGCTTCATCCTTCGGTGTATCTTCCACAGGAGTTTCCTTCTTTTCTGCCTTCTTCACAGGCTTCTCCTCTTTCTTTGGTGTATCTTTCTGTGCTGCAACCATCTTTCTGATTCCGGCAGCAATCTGCTCGTAGCCCTCGGCCACTAATAACAATTCCTCACTCATGGCGTTCTCTCCTTTCAAATGCGTGCCAGCTTCACATCACCTGTATACACATCGATTTTGTTTACGCTGGACTTGTACTTTCCCCAGTCTGTCAGAATATGGAACGGGTACTCCTTTACTACAGTTGCTCTCTTCTTTTTCTTTCCGGCAGTGATCATAAGACGGTCACCCGGATACAGTCCGTAACGGACATTGACTGCTGACATGGCGGACCTCCTACCTCAACACCTTCAGATTTCTGATGATGCCCTTGTATCTGGCATCCGCACGTTCATCCACGGGAATGGTCTTGATATTCACGGGATTGAAATCTGTATCATAAAGCCTTACAGGCTTCCTTGTTTCTTTTGCATGGTCGAGTTCAAACTTCATGCCTTCCGTGATGTCGAAACCGAACACATACACCTCATCACACATATCCATGAGTTCAAGACCCATTGCGATGCCTGTCATTCTCTCGTTTGGGATATTGTCATCGAGGTACGATGGGAAATAGAGATGTGGTACGATTGGAACGTCACCTGACATGGCAGTGATTCTTGCGTAACTCACTGCATTCTTTTTGTTTTCCTCGACTCTGCCCCGATAAGGGCTGCAGATAAAAATTTTCTTTTTCATAATAAAATCATCCTTTCACATTCGGCTCTCATGACCGTGGGTACTCGTCAATAATGTTCTACAAAGCAAAATCACGGAGGATGCTGTTCATTACCTCAAGGTCGTCACCCTGAAGTGTTGACTGGAGTTTCTTTAACAGTTCCTGCTGTTTTGGTTTCAGGTAATTGCGACCGACATAATATCCATCTGGAACTCTTACCCCTCCGCCATATCTGCCACGAACTGTTTCAATCGGATGAGCGAGAGTCAGCTCTTCGATATCGTTCTTGATTGTCCGGACTGAAACATCAAACTCAAATGCCAGATTGTCGATTTTTTCCTGTCTTCTCTGACACAGAACCTTAAGAATCGCTTCTCTGCGTTCGCTTGGTGTCATACTTTTCTTAGCCATCTCTCGCTCACCTCCTTCCTTCGTTTCTTGCTTTGTGACTTAAAGATATTTTTTAAAGGTGCAGACTTTTTGCACCATTAAAAATAATTTTCAAAATTTTATTTGTGGCTCTCCAACCTTATTTTTTATTGCCTGAATGCCTGCCCGGTTGTATATACCGTGCTTTTTATTTGCCCTTCTGTATATGTAAAAAGTTTTTAGCAATCTATGTCTATCCAGATATGTCCTTTCCAAGACAGTACCACATGTGCTACTGTCAACCTTTTTTGCACAAACGAAAATCTATTGTCTGACAATCAGGATAGCCATCCGTGTTTCATAGTCAGGAGCATGAATAAAAAAAAAAGCCTGACAAGTAACTTAAAAAAGTTACTTGTCAGGCTCGTATGTCATCTTGCATCGTGCTCTGTACAGGTATTATCCTATTTTTCTGATTCCGATCTGATTCTTACACTGCGGACACTTCTGAAAGTAATCCGCCTTAAACCCAGCGATCATACTCCCTTCAGGCACAAGTTCGGATACATTATCAGCGTCCGCATCTATCAGTCTCTTAAATCCACACACTGGACATCTGAGCTGTTTATGAATTATTTGTCTGATAATATTGCTCACATAATCACCCCCCCATCCTAAAATGGCATTTCCTTGAGTGCATTCATTGCCTCACGTTCATCCGTTCCAGTTAATAACAAAATTTTATATTGTGCCAGCTTTCTTAAACCTCCCACATACCTGCAAAGTACCATATTTTGCCTTGATGAAACCTTTATATTTTCTAAACAATTTTTAACTATCTCCAATTTAATGATTCCATCAGGATCGTTGGTACATCCTACGCAATTCCATGTAGCGCTTGATATATTGCTGTCCTTGAAAGCTTTTCTGTATGGTTCATTCTTCATCCAATCATTTTTTCCTTGGATGCTTTCAAGTATCTTGTCAGCTATAATAGCTTCTTCAACAAGCATGGTTCTTGCCGGGCGTTCTTCCCAAGGATGAGAACCAACACCCAAACCTCTGTCATTTCTTACGCTTTGAGTTAATCTTTTATATATATACTTGATGATTTTCTGCTGCCATTCCTCAGGATATTCCTCTGCTTTAAAACCTGAAAAATAATTATCCAAGAGATTTATTTCTCTTCTATATGCCACATTCAAATCGTTGTGCAGTCTGTAAGAATCTTTCGTCATTACCCTATCATGGTTTTCCTTTTCCATATCTTCTGCATCATAGTTAGAAACCCCATTTCCAAGAGTATGATGTGGTATATTCTTCATAATACTAATGGCAAACTCCCTCGCCAAGTTTTCATACTCTTCAAATATACATTTAATCTCCTCATCCTCCTGCTGTTCATCTTCTGGTAAAAATGCAGCCACAAATTTAGATTTGATGTCCTGTAAAAAGAGTTCTTCCGGTAAGCTTGTATCTTCTTCATCCATCGTAGGGAAAAGGATGCAATGAGCTGCCGGATCGAGTATATCCAACTCGGTTGCTATAATACTGCCTTTCAAATCCGAAAACAGCTCTGAAAAGGCAGACATATCATTCTTTACACTAATGCGTGCATCATCATATTTTTTTTGTGTAAAGAAAAAGCCTTCCTTCTTGTACAAAAACGCTACTTTGCTAGTTGCTACATCTGCCTTGACCTGTGTGACTATCTTCTTGATTGTTTGCGCCTCATCTCTGTTATCTGGTTTTATCAAAAAAATATACAAATCAGATTTTGCAATACGTTCGGCCTCTACATTACCTGAAACTCCCGGTGTATCAACTATCTGAATACTGCCCAGACCACATTCCCTTAACAAATCCTTGCTAAATGAACTCGGCTTTTGATATGTATCAATGTAAACAGACACCTTCTTCTTATCTGGGTAATCATTTTCAATAGTTTGGATTTCCCTAATTACATTTTCGATGTCATGCATTTTCTCAACATCTTCCTGACTGTATGCGTGATCAACCAGATTTGTGACCTTTTCCCTAAGTGCTGCTATTGTTTCTGAATCAGCATCAACATAAACAGAATTGAAGTTCGTATGAAATACAAAGCTTTCCAATGTTACCGACTCTGAGATTCTAATGTTAATTGGGCATACAGTTTTATCACTGTTATTTCCACAGAACAGTTTTACAAATCCTGTTCTATCCCAAACAAGACGAGAGATTAAAAAAGACTTACCACTCCGTGCTCTTCCTATAATAGAAATTGTTCTTGTCTCAAGATTTCCTGTAGAAATAATGTCATATTCATTCTTCTGTCTCAAATATTCAACAATGTCTTCAGCTTTCCAAATTGGTCCTGCGGATGTTTCAGCAAATGGAACTGGAAAATTTGCGTCTCTTTTTCTCCAATTTGACACGTTACTATTACTTGTACCACATAAACTGGCTACATCACTCAAAGCCAGTAGGGCTTTCTGTATTACCATATTATCCTCCTTTTTAACTCAATTAACTATCGCTGTTAATATTATTCACATATCATGTGAATTTAATATACGTCATGTGATTGGAATTGTCAAGACGCTAAATATAAAAAACCTGACAAAGCAAAAGAAAGTATCTAATGCTTCGTCAGGCATTGGTTGCTATGATTTTCATGCACCTATTCGCTCAGTACGAATCTCTTTATTATGTAATGATATCTGTATTATTTTTCTGCAGCACGGACATTTTATCTGGATAGTACCTTCAGTATCAGGCATCACATCAAATAATCTGCCATTTTTGCAGCACGGACATGAAACTTTAAGAATCTGCTCTCCCATATGCTATCCCCCATTCTTATAGATAATCATACGGAGAACGAAATCCTGTTCTCTTCTGTACTTGTTTCTTATGCATACTGCTTTCGGCGTCTTCCTTTGAATCAAAAAGCCTACTTGCCCTAAGTTGTATACCGCCTGATACATTTTCAGCAAATCGAACGGTATAAAAATCTCTACTTCTCTTTAGAATAAAAACTTCTCTGACAATGCGATTGCTCTCTACAATAAAAGCCTTATCGCCCACTTCCAGTTTGGTAACCACGTTATCGCCTCCATATATTAATTGAAGGCCAGCTAAGGGAAAGTCAGGCTGACCTAACCTTGGTGTCAAATTTGTCTCTGTTTAACATTAATAACCTCAGGTAGCGAACCTGAAGTTATTATATCGAACATCTGTTCTGTTGTCAATAGTTCATTTATGTCCATTGGCTTATTCCTCTTATTCCTAAAACACACTGCGGACGAATTTCTCCAGTATGGAATCAAACGTACCTCCGGCAACATCACCATTTATAACTTCTTTCCGCTTATCAGCATAAGTTATCTGAAGTTCATAACTGCATCCATCGCACACTTGACCTTCTACAATGTTCTTCTCCCATAATGGAGCACCTATGATTTTCTGCAAACTACATGCAAGTCTGTATGCCTTCTTTTCAGATACCTTCTCTTCCGTCTTAAACTGATATTTCCGGTTCTGCCCTTGGTATGTATATTCTTTACACCTTCCATCAGGATATATTTCATATACCCATGACTGTTGGGAATCTATCGTACACGGACCATTCTCCACAACCTTATATCTTATTTTTGTAATCTGAGTAGCAGGAAGAAGTTCCTTTGACCATCGGTATCCGCAGTCAAGGCAGCCATAATCCTCGTGTGGCATTCCGTCTATCATCTCACATCCGCCCAAGATAAGTTCTCCCCGTTCTTCTGCTTCAGAGGCTTCATGGGACGGATAACCATATAATATTGGTACAGTCCTGTCGGATCTGCATTTTGGACAAACGACCATAATTCCGTCCCTCCTTTATTACAACTCCAATCGTGTAATATCCATATGATTTCCGGTCAGATAATTATCATATAACTCTGTCGCCGGAATCAGACGGATTTGTATGTTTTTCAGATTGAGTGCTTCAAGCATAGCCATTCTGGCACAGCCTTTTTTTACAATATCTTTTTTCTCTGTTGGCATCAAGAAACAGTTTCTGATTTCTGCAATGCCATGTGCATTAATAAAATCCTTATAGGCAAGCTGATACAGATATTGTTTTGTTACATCTCCGACACCCGGATTTCCCCTGAGGGACTTTCCTTTTTCCAGCTGAAGATTATAATATTTGGCATCAAATATTATGAACCAGTCCTTTCCGTCTATGCAAGGAATACTGATCAAATCAGGAATAAGGGTATCTGCTGCCTTTGCTTCCGTGTCTTCTCCCTGCCATATAGGCTTTTCTATAATATCTATCAGTTTCTGTCTCTTTGCCGTTTTGCTGTTATACTTATCTGCAAGTGGAACAGTCATCTTAAGCTGTGCAAGGGTAGTATTCAGCTTATTGTCAAACACTTCTGCACAGGCCTTCTCCCAGACAGCATGGTATGCTGTTGTTCCAAACATACTGATACCATCATTCTCATCAAGCATTTTTCTGTCCTGGGACACATAGGCATATAGTGTTTTGAGAAGAATCTGCCTGTGCGTATTAAACTGAAGATTCAGTTCCTTTATAATCCGTTCTAACACATATTCCTTATCACCAAAATCGGCCAGTGTTTCTTCGGAAAGTTCTATGACATCCATATCAAAGATAGCATCTAATTGTGCATCACGAAGCTGTCTGGAACATTCCGTAAGCACACATTCATGCAGACGTTTGAAATAATCCATGTCATCTTCTACAGATTTCTCCGTATAGAGTTCCATATAATACGGACGGTTATCCTCGATCATGGCAAAGCTCTCATCAATGGTTTTTCCCCATAGGATTTCGCCCTCTCCATTTACTTCTATGATATCCTCACTGTTTGTATAGATGCCATATTCGTAATAATCATTAATCAGGAACAGGATAACCGCAAGTATATTAAAACTTCTGTTCTCTCCATCACCATTAAAAACATTGATAATCTGCTCTTCGGAACGGCTGTAACGCTCAAGTACTTTAACAACCTGTTTCATCTCATCCAGAACATTATCGTCTTTCTTTGACAGCAGATACTTCGGATAAACCTTTATGACACGGCTTCCACAGGTGATGACTCCGACATATGTAAATACATACAGGCAGTCACCACTCTCTGCCGTTTCATCCGTAATTTCCACATCGTCATCTACAAGGTCTGACATCTCGAGCTGGTCATCGGTATTTTTTACACTTTTCAAGACACCATAGGCTTTGAGATTTTTTATAAATTTTTCTACTCCGTCTTCGTCAAAGGAAAACTTGCTTTTAATGTCGTTTTTCGTATAACGCTTCTGTTCCCTGACATACCGTGAAACAACTTTCATTATGCCTCATCCTTTTGTTTATCATAAAAGTTTTCCTTGAAATTTGATCCGAAGATTCCCATTCCTATTTCATCAAAAACATCACACACAGATGAATATTTGCTGTTATCACATCCATCAAAGAATCTGTGCTTGCCCTGTTTAACGGCATCTTCATACAGATACATAATTACCTTACTCTTAAATGCATCTACAAATTTTTTTGTATCAATAATCATGCCATTCTCATCAGAAGCAAGTACCTTCTTTGAAAGGAAGAATGGCCCCATCAGCTTGTCTTCATTAATTTTAAACTGATCTGATGACATTTTTGCATTGATAGCTCTACGGAGGATATTCCATTCAATAGGCTCATCACTTCCGGCAAGTTCTATTTTTCCAATGCCAGAAATCTTTTCTTCGTTTTCATTGATACCAAGATACTCAAAGTTCCATCTTCTCTTAAACGCAGTGTCCATCGGAAATACACCCTGATCAGCACTGTTCATTGTAGACCAGATAAACATATTATTAGGAATCCGGATCTTCTGATAATTGTCAGGAGTTCCACCCAGTTGTTTTGCAAGATATTTTCTTATATCCTCTGATGCCTGGATTTCATATTCACTGACTCCATCATCATCCCTGTCGAGCAACTGGAATACATCGCCAAATACTGCTGCCACTTTTGCTCTATTTATCTCTTCAATAAGCAGAAGGTGTGGCTGTGGGTTTAAATTTCTTCCGCTCTTAAGTGCTTCTACATAAACACGCATGAACGGTCCCGGCACAAAATCATATCTGATTTTTTCATCTGCACCCATGACAGGCTTATATGTACCAACAAACTGCGAGTATGAATAATCAGGATGGAATGTAACACGCTCATAAGAACCATTTGTGTCCTTCAACAAGTCCTCACAATCCTCTTTAAGTTCATAACTCTTTCCAGTACCCGGAGCGCCAAAAACAATACGGTTTCTTTCATATTTTGAACTTATGCTTGTATTAAAAACAATTGGTATATATGAATTCTCCTGACTCATCTCCTGATTTTCTCCTAAATACTGCATATATTTTTTTATTGCTGAACTTATTTTTCTATGACCAGTATTTTCCTTTTTCAATTCCTGTTCATATACTTCTTTTACTTTATTATAGTCAATACAAGCATATAAAGACCTTTCTTGTCCGGCAAGTTCGACTTTCACAGCTCCAACCGCAGTAACATATGCATATACCGATCCATCGGAATAGGTCTGTGTCTCATCTGAATCATCATCAGATTTCACCTGCTTTCCTAGCCACTCCTTAAATCGTATCTTATTTTTTTCTTCAGCCTCTTCATCAAGTACATTGGTCTTGGCTTTTACATACTGTTCAATAGCATTCTCTTCTGTCTGCCCATAAACAAATGGTATTTCAACCATTTTATTAGTAACACCAAAAATTTTATTACTGACATCTTCTCCTGCCAATGATTCCATGTCTGTTTTTACATCCGGACTCAGCTCTGCCATAGCCCTCATTAAAGCAATCGCTTGTTTTTCTGACACAGTTGTCAAAGCCTGATTCGGCTCTCCCTTGAGTACTGGTCCAATTGCAATAATGCCATAGGTGTCCCTATATGGAATCAAATCTTCTCTTTTGATAGTTCTATGAAGAAGAACTTTCATATCAATTTTCACTTTAAAATTGTTTTTGTTCTTTTCATCATATCCTTTGTCAAATGGTGTACCTGATACAACACCTATACCAATTAATCCTGTATCCCATTTAGGGCGATCCCCTCCCAATACAATAAATACGGGAGATCCCAATACAAGTGCATCTTGTAAAATATTTATTCCATCAAATACAATACCACTTTCTTTAGCCAAAATCTTTGGTACAGTTTCCGCATCTCTCGTTTTTATACTAAAATAACATTTTTCCACATAATCACTTCCTTAGCTTTCTATTTGTTATTATCTGTTTCCTGTATAGCCTCATTTATTTTTTCAGCAATTCTATTAATAACCGGAACAACAACACTATTACCCGCTTGCTTATACAACCGTGTATTGCTTTGTTCTGGCAATTTAAATTTCTTTGGATAGCCCTGAACATTAAAGCACTCTCTCGGAGTCAATTTTCTTATTCTTCCATCATTAGATAATATTAACGGGACGTTATGTCCTCCTGTTCCCATATTGGCAGTCAAGGTAGGAACAAGATTGCTCTTATTTTCACGTACATATACTCTTCTCCACTGATAAATGGTATCTTTATTTTTCATATCCGTCTTCAGCAGATCATAAAATTTACAATTTTTATCAGAGTAATAGTATTTTTCATCCTGTACTGCATCAAAATCTATAACATCTCGAATTGTCTTTTTTAACGGTATTGATAATGGCATGCTAAAATTAGCATAATCTTCTTTATCTCTAAAAGCGACAATATATATTCTTTCTCTGTTCTGTGGTACATTTCCATACTCACATGCATTCATTACCTGCGAAATGTATTTATATCCTAACTTATCTAACTCAGAACATATTACCCTAAAAGTGTTTCCGTTATCATGTCCCACCAAATTTTTAACATTTTCAAAAAAAGCAACTCTTGGTTTCTTCACTTTCATAATACGGATAAGTTCAAAGAAAAGTGCTCCCCGTCCTTTTTCATCATCAAATCCTTGTCTATATCCTGCGATTGAAAATGCCTGACATGGAAAACCAGCTAATAAAATATCAAAATCAGGTATTTCATCAGCTGGTACATTATGAATATCTCTTCTATCCACCTTTATTTTATAATTGCATTCAAAAGTATCTGCAGCATATTCGTCAAATTCATCCGCATAGATTGTCTCAAATCCAGCTTGTTTAAAGCCTAAATCAATTCCACCGACTCCGGCAAAAAAAGATGCACATTTAAGCATTGTGATGTCTCCTTTGTGTTTGTATTTCGATGTTGATTATACCAAAAAAAGCGGCGCGCCGCAATTTTTATTTTTCGGCTCACCGCTCTTTATTTTCAGATATCTGAGATTATTGTATGGTAAAGCACATCATACAGATTTTTCAGCTTCTCATTTCATACAACCGTTCTATCTCATTCCAGTTTTCTAAATATTGTTCGAGTTGCTTCACATTCACAGACTTTATTGCATCATCATCCCATCGATCAATATCCACCATCGGAATAATATAACATAAGCCTACTTGTTTATCCACAGCTACATATATATCACAATCAGCAGATGTTATCCTTTTACCAATATTTCTATCATTATGAGTATCTATACCTCTTCCGCCTCTATCACGATCCTTAAAGCTAACTGTGCTTCCACTGATACCTTTTACCTGTACTTTAAAAATCATTCCCTTATAATCAATAACTGCATCATATCTACTAGACCTTACATCTACATTCGAGCAGTTATATCCTGCCAGAATAGCTCTCGACACAAACAAAAATTGTGCTGAATCTCCTGCATTAGCAGTCATTACTCCCGAATTTATGTTGTTCAGATTTACCTGAAACCCGTTTTTAGTAATCATATATGTAGACTTCCGAACAACTTCAGATAAATCTTTCTTTAAAAATCGCTTTTTTTCATCTGATAATGTACTATTATCCAGTATGCCCGATGTAACTCCATTACACATTGCATCACCATAATCGCTTTGAAGTTCCTCAAAAACTAATGATACAAAAATATTTTCAATATCTTTCTTATAAAAAACAAACTCATTAGCCACATCTACAATCTTGTTTTTTTGAAATCCATATTCCGCAAATTTGGCAAGCATAGCATTCTTTACTGCTGGAAGTTCCTCTGCTAATTTGTTTTTCAAATAATCTTTGATGTCAATATCATCATAAACAGCCTGCGTGGCATTAGTTTTTTTGAAATCCGATATTTTAGTATTTATTGCTTCAATATTATCACTTACATATAGCCCTAAATTATCTTTATGCGTATAATCTATAGCCATAATATTTCCTCCAATTCTTAATTATAAAGCACAGGCGCCCATGTTTTACACATAGACGCCCAATAAAACATATTCACTTTTAAATTATATCAAGTATGTATCTGTTTTACAATAGCCCTGTCAATCGAAATCAGATTCCATCTTTATATCAAATATAGCCTCCTCTATAACTTTTACGCACTCATCCGTATTCTTTTTTATCTCCTTTCCCCAAAATCTAATTACCGTCCAGCCCAAAAACAACAACTCCTTATTCACTTCTTCATCGCGCTCACGGTTTCTTGATATCTTAGGGACCCAGTATTCTGCATTATTTCCCGCTTCCAGTCTAGGTTTCAGTACCTCCCAGTCTTTTCCATGAAAAAATTCGCTATCACAAAATACTGCAATTTTGTATTTTGTAATGGCAATATCTGGTTTTCCCGGCAACTTATTATAATTTTTTCTATACCGAATACCTTTATTCCACAATGCTTTGCATAGGCATACCTCAATAGATGTATTTTTCCCTTTTATATTTACCATATTCTTATGCCTTTGCTCTTTGGTCAAATTATCCATATTTACCACTCTTGCTATTACTTTATTTAATTATATAAATTTTTATAAAATTTCCCTTATATCTTTCAATTCTGTCCGGCTATCCAAAACATAATTATCTCTTTGAAGTCTTGCTGTTTTTGATCCTTCATAAATCATTTCAACAGTTTTACCTTTACAAACAGCACTTAAATTAGCATAATTACATTTCATATTTTTAGGAGCGAAATGTTTTTTTCTCCAAAATTCTTCATGTGATATTCCACCAAGAATTTCTGCTTTAATGCTACGTCCTCCCCTTGAGCCTCTAAATTCTTCGACATTTTTATAATTCATATCCATACAATCAATTTCTGGTTCAATTGTCACTCTTACGAGCACATAAGCATCTACTCTAACCGGCATACCATCATTATTTCTATATGCATAACTACCATCAGGATCATATCTTTTAGTTTCAATCAGCAAAAAACGCGAATTACCTTTGACGGATTTTACATTTATATATTTTCCATTAACAATAAGATCTGTAATATCCCATTGTCCAAGAGGTGTAACGGAAAAATCTATATTGCTTTCAATATTTGCATTGGGAATGTTCTTCATAATATAATTTCTAAGAGCTATCTCACCCAGTTTTCCTCTTAAATCATCTCTGAATATTTCCCAATCATCTCTATCCATTATCATGCTTCTGTTGTGCTTTCCTCTCATCTGGCGTGCAAACTGATAGCATTCCCATACTTCATTTTTTGTAAATGTCATAATATATCTTCCTCCACAAAAAGGTATCCGCCACTACAGATACCTCTCAATTATGTATCGCTTTCCTCATGTATATATTATCATTGAAACAAACATTTTACAATTTATATGCTTTTCTTTCTCTTTATAATCTTATTTGAGCCACTTTATCACACTTACGCAATCCATATTTCATTTGCTTTAGTTATAATCAGTCGCCCATCCTCGCACTTCACTTCAATCTGCTCTCCGATGTCAAACCCCAACTCTGAGAGCCACTGTCCTTTAAGTACGATGCTTGGTGTCCGCTTATACTGGTATCCGCTTGCTTCATAAACCTTCATTTCTCTATATTTTTTATATGCCATAGGCTTCTTCTCCTTTTGCTGATTTATTAGACTTTTGCAGTAAGATTGACTTACGCTGAATCATTGCTTCTTTTGCCAATTTGTATATTTTTTGCGATACCCCCTTGAACAAGGGAAACGACAACGGGGAATAATTTCCTCGTTTAAGCACAGTTTTAGAATGTAAATTATAGCGATATGTAGAGGTACAAATGCCCAGTTTATGCGGGTTTCAGGCACTAGGGGGATATCCAACTTTAGAGTCTTAACACCGGATATTGCCAATATATGCGCTATTCCGTTAAGCTGGAAAAGTCTCTTTGTATCCCGGTCTATACCACTCTTTTCTCCAAGAAGCATAGCACGCATAACTGATGCATCCCTGACTGCCAAGTATCTGTCCAGTGTCTCACCTGCCTTTAGCCTGAAGCTATAAAGGAACTGCCTTATGGTGCTGTACCCTCTTCCCCTTTCTGTGATGACGGCATCCCTGCATATCATATATATTCCCTTATATGCATAATATGAACGTGCATCAAATTCACCGGGATTTGATGCAATGTCCGGTCTCTCAATTCTGCCGTAAACCGCAATCTGCTGCCCCATCTTTATGTCATCCACATTATCCATATACAGGATCAGTTTTGTACCAATGCGCTGATTATCCATGCTCTCTGTCTTTACGTATACATGATAGCCTTTGTTGGCATTTCTAACGTCATAAACACTACATACAACACGGCACCTGTCTATCTCCGTAATCTCCTCGGCAAGCTGTCCCTGTCTGTCTACAGATCTTATGTTCATAAATCCTAAGAGTGTAACCAGTAGAAATATGTTTCCTGTCAATAGCCTTCTGTATATCGGATCACGAAAAAAAGACATGGCTGTACCAGCTCTGTCAGTACAAACTGACAAAACCAGCGCAGCCATTATCATCAGACCACTTACGATAACTGAATGTCCAGCTGCCACTGCATACGCCTCTCCAAGCGCAAAGCATACCGCTATCCAGAACAATGGTCTCTTTATGTTATTTTCCTCCTCACCGCACATAACCCTATCTAGTTACATACGAATAATCTCCTGTAAACTTTCTTTCCAGATCTATATCATTTAGCCTGTTTCCTGTGTTGTCAGGCCGAAGCTGAACTAAGTTCACATCATCAAGTTCGAGCAGTGAATCGACGATGGAATATACCAGGACATTGTCATCCACTCCTTCTTTTCCATTTACAAATGCATCGTTGAAGGTGACTGTACACAACCCGTCCTCAACACTTATGCTCTTCACCACTGTTTTGTTGTTAAGTGGTGTGACCGTTCCATCATAAGAGCTGCCAAGCCCTTTCATAACCTGTTCTGGAAGACTCTCTTTCTGTGAATAATCCAACGTTAGAGATTTCTCCACCAAAGCTGTCCCAGATGAATCCGGCATAAATATCCTTATCTCTTTTTCCGAATCAGTCATGTTGTCTATATCCGCAAATGATTCCAGCGTTAATTTATCCTTTACGACGTTGCTTTCATTGACTGTATCCACCATCTCATACACCACAATGTGTACCTGATCGATCTGACTCAGTGTCTTTACAAACGCCTCCTTGCTGAGCACTAGAGCATACGGATCAACATTCTCAAGATCAGCTTCAAATATGAGATTGACCGTTCCATACCCATCATATATATACCTCTGATAAGTCATTCCAGTAGGAACTGGTGTCCCAAACTTTGATGTACCTCCACCCTCAAGCAGGGCTTTCATGACCAGATCAACTGTGTTCTCAGACGACAACTGCTGGTCAACATCCATTTTCTTCATGGAGATATCCGTCCATCCATCATTGATATAATAAATGTAAAAACCATCCTCCACAGAAGTTTTCTGATCTGTTATATTACTGGAATCACTGTCTGATCTGCATCCCCATATCACCAGCGTCAGCAACATAACCACAGCCACCATGGCTATATTTTTTAAAATTTGTCTCATTTCAATCCTCTACTGTTCACCCAAAGGTACTCTAACTGTAAACGTTGTGCCTTTTCCAGGTTCACTATAAACATTTATTGTTCCTTTATGAAGAATAATGATGTTCTTCGTTATGGCTAGACCAAGTCCTGTTCCTCCAGTATCCCTGCTTCGCGCCTTATCCACCCTGTAGAAACGCTCAAATATATGATCGATGCAGTCTTCCGGTATTCCTACCCCCGAATCCGCAACTTTTATATAAAAGTTCTTGTGATCAGAATTCAGCGATACCTTTATCCATCCACCATCAACATTGTACTTTATACCGTTCTCTATCAGGTTTGATATAGCAAGCGTGAACTTCACCTTGTCTATGCTGGCATGTATCTCTCCAAAACTCTCATATGACAGCTGTATACTTCTCTTGTCCGCCAGCGGACGCAGTCTCTTTAATATGAGATCCATGAATTCATCCATATCAACAGATTCCTTATTAAGGCTGTCTGGTCCCTTGTCCGTCTTGACCAGAGTAAGAAGATCGCTTATGATCTCAGCCTCCCGGTCTATCTCCTGGACTATATCCTCCATGAATTCCCTGTACATCTCGGCAGGAACATCTCTTTGTGTAAGAAGTGATTCTGACAACACCTTCATCGAAGTGATAGGAGTCTTCAGCTCATGCGACACATTTGAAACAAACTCCTGTCTTGATTCCTCCAGCAACTGTGCCTTGTTGAATATATTATTGATATCCTTTGTCAGGCCCTTCATCTCACCAAACATGCCCGATGTATCCATCTGTTCAAGACTTCCACCCTTCATGCCCTCTATAATACCTCTTGTTCGGTTGACATCCCTCACAGACAGTTTGGCTATAAAGTACGCTGCAACCATGCCTAGTATAACCACAAGCGCAAACAGGTACATGGAATTGCGTCTGAGTCCTGCACTGTAGTTGTCAAGCTCATCGATCTTAACAGCAAAGATTATAACTGCATCCGTATATCCCTCACTGTCGACCACCGGCATTATCTTCCTGTACACTCTGTCATACTGCTCCGATACCTCCGGTGTCTTGCCAGTCATGACCTGAAGCACTTCAGGATCCGCCATATATTTGCCTGTTTCTTTGTCATAGGAATCCACCACTACTCTGTACCCAGGATCTATGACAAGTATCCTTCCTGACAGAGAATAAGCCATGGTCTTTATATCTCCCACGGCTTCTCGCATATCTCCATCCGCATTGTAACTGTTGACTGCATATACCGCATAGTCCGCACATGAATCCACCCGTCTGTCAAATTCCCGTTCGTTTCTCGCATCAACAGACCTTATAACGACCTCAAGTCCGATATACACTAAAACGGCAACACATACGACCACCATCACTGAGATTATCAGTCTCTGGCTGACCGTAAACCGTCTGCCTTCATCACTCTTCTGGGAGGCTTTAGGCTGTTCATCCTTGGCCTTATCCGCCTGGAGCTCTGCGTTGGAGCTTGTTTTTTTATTTTTCTCTACACCAACTGTATCTCTATTTTTTTTCATATCATCCCTTGAAGAAATATCCTACTCCCCATTTTGTATGAATGTATACCGGCTCACCTGGGTTTGCCTCGATTTTTTCTCTGAGTCTTCTGACATGGACATCAACCGTTCTCGCATCACCCGGATATGAATCTCCCCATATCGTACTCAGGAGCTCATTTCTAGAATATACCTTATTGGGATGAGCCATGAGGAGCTCAAGCAGATCAAATTCCTTCGCAGTGAGATTCAGCTCTTTGCCACCCACGAACACGCGGCGGCTATCCAGCTCAACCTTCATACCATTTACCTCCATGACATTGCTCTGCTTTACAGGAACCTGTTTCTTGCCGCTTCTTCTGAGAATAGCCTTCATACGAGCCTTAACCTCAAGTATGTTAAACGGCTTTGTTATATAATCATCGGCACCGTACTCAAGGCCCATGATCTTATCCATATCCTCGCCCTTCGCTGTGAGCATGATTATCGGTACATTTGAAAACTCACGAACCATCTGACATACCTCTATGCCAGTATAAACAGGTATCATGATATCCAGAAGTACTATATCGTAATCATTGTTCTTTATCTTTTCAACAGCTTCACCGCCATCGTATGCGGTGTCCACCTCCATATCATCCTGCTCAAGGCTGAACTTCAATCCCTTAACTATCAACTTCTCATCATCAACAACAAGAACCTTTTTCATTGTAACTTCCTTTCTCTTCACTTTATCAAATTCCGTCTCTCCCGGGTCCTCTAATCTACAGTTATGTATGTCTCCAGTTTCCTATATATGCTGTCTCCTATACCACTGACATTCTTCAGATCCTCCTTGTCCGAAAATCTGCCATAAGTCTGTCGGTACTCAACAATCTGCCCTGCTCTGGTCTCACCGATACCGGGAAGTTCTGTCAGCTCCTCGACGCCAGCCTCATTGATATTGATGAGGCGGTCTGATCCAGCATCTGCCTGACCATTCTGATTTTTTCCAATGTCACTTTGGATATCCTCACCTTCCACCGGAAAATATATCTTCTGGCCATCGGCAGCCACATCCGCCAGATTAACAATATCTATGTCCGCATTCTCAGCAAAGCCACCCGCCACCTCAAGCGCATCATTGATCCTTGCATCAGCATCCAGCTCGTATACACCGGGCGACCTCACCGCCCCGCACACATATACCTTTATCTTTCCCACTTTTTCAGATGAAATGTCTAAATTTGCAGTCTCTGAATCATCCGAATCCACAGTCTCTGAATCATCTTCATCTCCTGTCTCCGTGGACTGATTGCTAGAAACTGCCTCCATATCTTCATATAAGGAGATCTCTCCGCTGCCACATCCACAGGCAGTGATACATATGAAACCCACAAATATAAAAAACAGACCTTTGCGTATTAACATTTGTATTTTTTTTAATATTTTATTCACTGTGCCGACACCTCCTGTGTCTGCACGGAATTACACAGGTTCATTGTATCTAATCATTTTATATTTTACAACAATATATTTCTAATTTATTTCATTTTTGTTACTTTTTTCACAAAACAACCCTTTTCTACACATCAGATTGATAGTTTTTACAATACAACAAAAAAACAGTATACTGTCACCCTTATCAAAGCATCTGATGCCCCTCAAATATGGTGATGTATACTGTTTTTCAAAGTAGCAAATGCAGCCTTGCTAGATTATATTATATGCTGTCCATTCCTAGAACAATGGCTCCTTGAGTATAGCTGTTCCGATACCCTTCTGGGTGAAGAACTCAAGAAGCAGGCAGTGCTGGAGACGTCCATCGAGGATATGCACTCTTGAAACCCCATTCTCCATGGCTGAGATACAGTTGTTAAGCTTTGGAAGCATACCACCGCCGACAACACCATTCTCTATGATGTCCTTTGCCTCATGTATATCCATCTCTGAGATAAGAGTTGACTTGTCTGTAGGATCAATGAATACACCTTCGATATCTGTGAGAAATACGAGCTTCTCAGCCTCAAGAGCTGTGGCAACTGCACATGCTGCGTCATCCGCATTGATGTTGTAATCCTCATAATTCTCATCCACGCCTATAGGTGCAATAACAGGAATGAAATCGTCCTCGATGAGCGATGTGAGCAGTGATGTATCAACCTTTGTTATCTCTCCCACATAACCTATATCCTTGCCACCTGGGAACTTCTTCTTGACTGTGAACATACCGCCATCCTTGCCGCTGATTCCAACTGCCTTAAGTCCGATCTTCTGCATGAGGCTTACAAGGCTCTTGTTGACCTTACCAAGAACCATCTCTGCGATCTCCATAGTCTCTGCATCTGTCACACGGAGACCATTGATAAATTCTGCCTCCTTGCCAACCTTCTCAACCCACTTGCTGATCTCCTTACCGCCACCGTGTACGATGACCGGTTTCATACCTACAAGCTTCAGCATGGCAACGTCCTTTATAACATTGTATTTGAGATTCTCGTCAAGCATGGCGCTCCCGCCGTACTTGACAACCACTGTCTTGCCCTGAAATTTCTTGATATACGGCATAGCCTCTATCAGTGTCTGTGCCTTCTCAATTACCTGATCTACTGTGTAATCACCTATAACCATTTCTCTGTCCTTCTTTCTTCTATATTATATTTCTTGTATTTCCAAGTGTATCTTTTAGGGTTTAACCCGATCAATATCGCTGATTAATACACCCTATTCAGTCAGTCTATTTTTTATTGACTACAGTCTATTTTTTGAATTTATATTTTATTTCCTATAATCCGCATTTATCTTTATATAGTCATATGTGAGATCGCAACCCCATGCTGTGGCTGTCTCATCCCCCATATTCATATGTGCCTTGAGCTTTATCTGTTTCTCTGAGAGTATGTGACTGGCTTCTTTCTCATCATAATCCGTCGTCACTCCATGCTTTACAATCTCAAGATGTCCTGCCACACTGGATATCTCTATATCTACCCTGTACGGATCGAATTTCACTCCGCTCTGCCCCATGGCACATACTATTCTGCCCCAGTTGGCATCGGCACCATACATGGCACACTTTACAAGATTGGAGGCCACTATAGCCTTTGCCAGATGCCTTGCAGTATCCTTATCAGGCATACCCGACACATCCACCTGAAACATCTTGGTAGCGCCCTCTCCGTCCGAGGCTATCGCCCTGACAAATGCTCTGTTGATATATCTTATCGCTTCGACAAATGCAGGAAAGTCTTCATCGGTCTCCAGCAGTTCCTCGTTACCCGCCATACCATTTGCAAATATCATTACCGTGTCATTTGTAGACATGTCTCCATCCACAGACACCATATTGTATGTATCGACCACATCTGACTTCAGCACCTTGCCTAGCAGCTCTGAGCTGATATTCAGATCTGTCGTGATGAAGCTGAGTACGGTCCCAAGGTTTGGATTGATCATTCCGGATCCCTTGCACATGCCTCCTATGGTGACCTGCTGCCCCTTGATCTCTAAAGTTACGGCTATCTCCTTCTTATAGATATCAGTCGTCTTGATCGCCTCCGCGGCATCCACTCCGGCATCTATAGAATATGAAAGCTCCGGCACCAGCATATCTATACCGCTCTGTATGACATCCATCGGAAGTCTCATTCCTATGACTCCTGTAGAAGCCACCGCAACCGTACTTGGATCTATGCCAAGGCTCTTACCTACATGGGCCGCCATGGCCTCAGCATCGTGGATTCCCTGTTCGCCAGTACAGGTATTTGCCACACCGCTGTTTACCACCAGCGCCTGACACATTCCCACATTCTGGCAAAGCCGCCTGTCGTATATGACCGGTGCTGCCTGAACCATGTTCTGTGTAAATGCTCCCGCTACATTAGCCGGAACATCACTCACCAGAAGTGCCATGTCTTTTTTCAGTTTATTTCTTCTTATTCCAACATGTAGTCCCGCTGCCCTAAAGCCTGCAGGGGCTGTCACGCCTCCCGGAATTATCTTCATCCTACCACCTTATTTCCAAATTTATGGGAAAACAGGAGCCATGCGGAGACCCTCTGCCTCGTCAAATCCAAACATGATATTCATGTTCTGAACCGCCTGACCTGCAGCACCCTTTACAAGATTGTCAAGTGCGCCCATGGCGATTACTCTGTTTGTTCTCTCATCTATCTTGAAATTGACATCCACATAGTTGCTGCCCTCAACCCATCTTGTCTCAGGACATACATCCTTGTCGAGGACTCTGATAAATCTCTCATTTGCATAGTACTTATCGTATGCGGCTCTCACTGTATCGTAATCGACCTTCTCCTTGAGGTTGGCATATGCTGTCACAAGTATTCCTCTGTTCATAGGAACAAGGTGTGGAGTGAAGTTGATAACTATCGGACTGCCATTCGCATATCCAAGCTGCTCCTCTATCTCAGGGGTATGTCTGTGTGTCGTAACTCCATAAGCCTTTATGCTCTCATTGACCTCACAGTAAAGATTTGCGATCTTCGCGCCTCTTCCTGCACCTGATGTTCCGGACTTGGCGTCAACGATGATGGAGTTGGCATCAACCAGACCTTCCTTAACCAGTGGGTAGAGTGAAAGGATGGAACATGTTGTGTAGCATCCAGGGTTTGCAAGAAGTCTGCACTTCTTTATATCCTCCCTGTTGATCTCACAGAGACCATACACAGCCTCGTCAATAAACTGTGGGCTCTTATGCTCTATCTTGTACCACTTCTCATAAGTAGCAACATCCTTTATTCTGAAATCTGCACTGAGATCTATGATCTTCACCTTTGACAGAATCTCCTCATTCACCAGTGATCCGCACAGTCCCTGTGGTGTAGCTGTAAATATGACGTCTACTTTTGATGCAAGCTCCTCCATGTTGTCGTCCATACACTTTGCGTCCACGATCTGGAACATATTACCGTATACCTGATAATATTTCTGATCGATAAAGCTTCTTGAACCGTACCATACGATCTCCGCTTCCTTATGTCCAAGAAGAATTCTTACTATCTCCTGTCCTGCGTATCCTGTTGATCCGATAATTCCTACCTTAATCATAACTGCCTCCATATATATGTAAAAATTTATATTTCCATTCCCACGGATTTGTCTTAAGGCATATCCTGTTTGATTGTATACCCACTTAGTCAGCCTAGTCAACATTCATCTAATCAGACGATATGTTATACCTCCTACAAAAAACTTTTTATAATTATACATTTTGATTGCATATTATGCAATGGTTTTTTTGAATATTTGCATAATCGTTAAAAATATACGGTTTATCAACGTTTTTGCCACCATTTAGCTATGTATGCATGCATAAATCACATGCATATTATACGCTGATTGAATGGATATTTTGAAAAATTGCTTGCATAATATACATTTGCGTTGTATAGTTCATGTAGGCGAAAAATGGAATATATTATAAAGTAATTTTTCAAAACACTATATTTATAGGAGGATTTATTAAAATGGCTAAAGAAAAAGTTGTACTGGCTTATTCAGGCGGTCTTGATACCACTGCCATCATCCCATGGTTAAAGGAGACATACGGATACGATGTTATCTGTGCATGTATAGATGTAGGTCAGGAGAGCGAGCTTGAGGGACTTGACGAGAGAGCAAAGTATTCAGGAGCTGAGAAGCTTTACATCATCGATGTTGTAGATGAGCTCTGTGATGAGTACATCATGCCAACAGTTCAGGCTGACGCTGTATATGAGAACAAGTATCTTCTCGGTACTTCATTTGCAAGACCTATCATTGCAAAGAAGCTTGTTGAGGTTGCACGTAAGGAAGGCGCTGTTGCCATCTGCCACGGAGCTACAGGTAAGGGTAACGACCAGCTTCGTTTTGAGCTTTCTATCAAAGCTCTTGCACCGGACATCAAGGTTATCGCTACATGGAGACAGCCTGAGTGGACTATGCAGTCACGTGAGGATGAGATCGCATTCTGTAAGGCACACGGCATCGATCTTCCATTTGATGCAAAGCATTCTTACAGCCGTGACCGTAACATCTGGCACATCAGCCATGAAGGTCTTGAGCTTGAGAATCCTGCAAATGAGCCAAACTACGATGACCTTCTGGTTCTCTCAGTTACACCTGAGAAGGCACCAGATGAGCCTGAGTACATCGACCTTGACTTTGAGAAGGGCTACCCTGTAGCACTCAACGGCAAGAAGATGAAGACTTCAGATATCATCCGTGAGCTGAACAAGCTCGGTGGAAAACACGGTATCGGTATCATCGATATCGTTGAGAACCGTGTTGTCGGCATGAAGTCACGTGGTGTATACGAGACACCTGGTGGAACTATCCTCACAGAGGCTCACAAGCAGCTTGAGGAGCTCACACTTGACCGTGATACTATGGAGTACAAGAAGCTTGTCGGAACAAAGTTCGCAGCACTTGTATATGAAGGAAAGTGGTTCTGCACTCTCCGCGAGAGCCTTTCAGCATTTGTTGCCAAAACTGAGGAGCGTGTAACTGGTCATGTAAAGATGAAGCTCTACAAGGGTAACATCATCAAGGCTGGTACTACATCAGATTATACTCTGTACTCAGAGAGCCTTGCTTCATTCACAACTGGCGACCTCTACGATCACAAGGATGCTTCAGGTTTCATCAACCTGTTCGGTCTTTCAATGAAGGTTCGTGCTATGATGGATCAGAAGCGTGAGGAGAAGGACAACTCTAACAATAAGTAATTTATTATAGTGTAGACATGAAACATCCCCCATCATACTCGTTATGAATATGATGGAGGATGTTTTTTCTTGACAAAACAAAAAGACTGAAATAGAATATATCAAAAGAAATGGGTTTTCACCGTACAGTTTTACGACTCAAGCGGGCTGCTCGTTTCTTTTTTTATTGTGGTAATATCATGCAGGTACTTATTACCATCCTCTGAATGTTTTATAAGAAGAATAGCTGTGAATATATTATATCTATCTAGATTGCCCGTTTTATCATCATACACAGGCAGTCCAAACCTTATATCATATCTATACCAACCATATTTAGCATCTTTATTATGCTTTTGCTCTTTATTCTCTTCCCAACGTGGATTTTTGGCTATTTTTATTAGCTCTGGAATTCCCTGTGATGCTGATGCCTTTGCCTTTTTTCTTGCACCTTTTAATGCAATTCTGCTTTTCGAACCTGCATATTCAGACGGAAATTCTTTTCCAATATAAACAACATCATTTGTTTCTGTAATTTCATAACAATCCGATATATAGCCTTTTAAGTATTTTTCTATCTGCTGCCAATCATCTTTTGATAAGCCTTTAAATTTTTTGTCATTAATAATTACTATTTGATTATTATTTTCGTCCGTTATTATACTAACATTCCTGTTTTTTATCATTCAGTAACTCCTTTATTATTTTATATTTGCCAAAAATCATTATGGAAATTAAACTATAGAAATTTCAGATCACTTATTTCTACTAAAAAAGAACTAAAATCTTATTTGAGAACAATGAGTAAAACTCCATCATTGTCAAGAACTCTCTCACTATGTATCTGCATTATATCAATGCTAGCGAAGATGTAAACCCACTTATAACGAATTTACACTTTCTTAATGAATTTATACACATCGTAAATCTCGACGATATTTGAATGTATATCTATAAAAAAAGATCCGGAGCCGAAGCTCCAGATCTCCCTAAATACATATCATTTACAATATCGCTGCACCAACGTACATTATTTTAAATTACAGTCTATATATTCCATATATGACTTTTTCCCAACTTCTGATTCATTTTCCACATACCACTCTGCGCATTCTTTCAATCCATCTTCCAATGATATTGTCTCCGGATATATTTTGTTCTGCTGCTGCACATCGAGATAATATTCATAGTTATAAAAACTGAAATAATTTCTCTGTTCTATATCCTCACTGACATTTACAAACGCAGGGATCTTATCAAAGCAGGCGTAACACATCGTCACCCAGTCTTTTATAGTGACCGGCTCCACATTTCCCACATTCATGATATGAGTCTCCGGCTTTTCCTCTATTACTCTCTCTATCAGGATACAGAGATCCTTCACATGGAAGAACTGCAGCTTCATTCCACCATCTCCGGGCAGATAAAATGGTCTGTCCGCCCTGGCGCAGTCAAATACAAAAGCCTCCCTGTATACATTGTTCATAGGTCCATAAATATATGGTGGTCTGAGTATGTAAGCATCACTCACTCTGTCAAGTAATGCATCCTCCGCAGCAATCTTATCCGTACCATATGACCCCCAGTATCTGTTGAGTGCCCGTTCTGAATCTTCACGGAATGGCTGATCTCCATACTCTGGATACACTGCACTTGAGCTGATCATGATATACTGACCAAATGAACCAAGGCTGTCACATAAGTCTGTGATATCTTCCGCATTATATGCGGTTATGTCCGCCACAACATCAAAATAGATGTCTTTGAGTTTGTCTCCCAGGTCATGCCTGTCCGCTTCTATAAGCTTCGCACCTGGAACCTGCGGTCTTGAATTTCTGTTGACCACATACACCTCATAGCCTTTGTCCACAAAATACTGCGCCGCATACCGGCTTACAAATACTGTACCACCCGTTATTAGTATTTTCTTCATGGAGAGCCTCCTTTAAATTGGGATTTTTTATCTACTCACCAAGTTCCAGCACCACGCTCTCATTTCCAGCTAATTTCACTGAACTAAGGTCTGACACACCTGTCTCACCAGAACTTGAATAAAGTACATTTGTAACTGTTATATCTCCGCACTCTGCAAGTGATACCGTCTGATCGTCCTCTGCAAAATTGTGCACCACCAGCAGCTTCTGTCCATCCACCTCACGGAAGTACGCTGTCACACTGTCACTTGTGAGCGCTGCCGCTCTATAGTTTCCTTTCATAAGGGCAGGATTGTCTTTTCTAAGCGCTATAAGTGTCTTGTAATATGAATACATTGAATCCGGATCTTTCATCTGTTGGTCAAGTCCCTTTGTCTCTGCATTCTGATCGTCCTTTTCCCACGACGTATTATATGTACTGTCACCTCCCCAAAGAAAAGGCGTCCTTATCATCTCATCCGGCTTACTGCCGTACATTCCAAGCTCCTCGCCATAATATATATATGGATTGCCTGGAAGCGTCATATATACCGCCGCAATCTGTCTCGCCTTATCCAGGCTGTTCACCGACGATGCTATCCTGTCCTGATCGTGATTTGCTCCAAATATTCCATTCAGATAGTTGGCATCCACGCCGTCATATTTATTCTGTATATTCTCTATCGCCACGGAAAGAGAATCACCAAAGCCTGGCACCGCCATGCCCTTCTGTACACAGTTCAGTGTCTTCTGCTGAATTGCAAAATCAAACTTCGTGTCAAATGGCTGGACATAATTTTCCAGCACCTTGTCATCCTGCCATACCTCACCCACCAGGTATACATCAGGATTTATGCTCTCGCAATAACCGGCAAATTCGTTCCACCAGGTGATATTTGCCGCTTCAGAATCTTCCTGCTGCTTGAACTCGTGTGCCCCATAGATATGAACTGCGGCGTCCATACGGAAACCGTCAAGACCAAGCTCTAACCAGTGATCGGCGGCATCCTTCGCAGCCTGTCTAACATCCGGATTGTTGTAGTTTAGGTCCGGCATATCCGCGCCGAACACACCATAATAATAGAAGTCTCCTTCCTGGTGCCACACCATATCTCCCCAGCTTGATTTGTCGAGAAGATGATTGCAGTCTTTCTTGTCGGTCTTGTACACCCACCTGTAATAATCTCTGTACTCGCTGTTCTCATCGGACTTTGCCGCCTGAAACCACGGATGATTGATACTGGTGTGATTGATGACCAGATCCATGATGACCTTCATGTCTCTGCTGTGTGCCTCGTCAAGCAATCTCTTAAAATCATCCTCTGTTCCGTAATCGGAATTCACCGTCACGTAATCTGTCACTGAATATCCGTGATAGGTATCGGATGCTGTGATCGGCATGAGCCATATCCCATCAATTCCGAGCTCCTGCAGATAGTCAAGCTTCTCCGTGACGCCATTCAGATCACCTATACCATCACCGTCTGAATCGGCAAATGATCTGACAAATATCTCGTAATACACACCGCGATTACCCTCTTCGTCGGTCTTCTTACGAGTCTCTGCCGCAAACTCCGCCACGTCATACGAATCACTTGAGTATGTTCCCTCTACATAAGGCTCTTCCTTGTCTTCCGCAGCTTTTGGGGACTCCTGTCCATCTTCTTCCGATTTCTCATTATTGGACTCCTGTCCATCTTCTTCTGATGCTCCTGCATCTGTCCGATCGTTTGTCTGACCATCCGCCAAAGCCTCTGCTTCTGACGACGCAGCACCGTCCGCTCCATCGTCTGTTTTGCCGCACCCTGTACCGAGTCCAAGTGTAAGGGCCAGCATAATCACTGCAAGTCTCTTCTGCAGTCTGAGTAAGTTGTTCTGTTTCAGCACTTTCTTTTTAAGCACTTTCTCGTTCCTCCTAAACTCCCTCCGTTTTTTATTATAACAGACCATGCCTCATAACTTCCAGTGTAATATTGTTCTTACCACCTATTTGAAAGTACCTCTCCTTTAAGATACAGATTTCCCCGGACATCCTCTTTCACCGCTGACATCTGTTCCTGATTCACCATATATGAAATATTCTGTCTTGAACACTCAAGCATTTCACAGCTTTCTGTCGTATCAATAATGTTATGTCTTACAAATGTCTTAAAATCCTCAAGTCCAAGAGGAACCTTCTCTCCTGACTCATACAAAATGTCTGTAGGAACATCAATCGAATCATTGAATGTGACAAAGTATCCTCCAGTGCCAAGCTTACCGGACCTGTAAAGTCTGTCATTTTCCAGAACTTTATCCAATCCAGCCAGCCTGTCAATCGGCTGTGTTTCACTATCTTTTTTTGATATATTTTTCAAATCTATTTTTCTCGTATTACCATCTGCGAAAAAGCACAAAATATTATATGCACCCAAAATAACACACTCCAACAGATTTTTTTGCTGGCGTTCAACTACAAATTCCGGGAGCTTATCAAGCTGCCTGATATACATTTCGTCCTGTGAACATCTTCCCTCGGATATTTCAAGAAATTTCATTTCGTCGTATTCCTTGAGGTGATGAACTTTAAGTATATCTGATATATTCTGCCTGCCACTCGGGATCACCCTCCCCCTTACCCACAGGGCGCTCACATCTCTCGGTATTGTATATACCTTATTCTTCACATAGCTTGCAAATAAAAATGGCGCTGACCATTCATCCAGATATTCCTGTAATTCAACTATACATGTGCGCTCCTTCTCAAAATAGAGAAGTGCTCCTACAGTTTTCTCCTTGTCGCCATCTATAATTTCAAAGATTTTCATAAACCTTGTACCTCTTATATATCATGTTCCATACTGTGTCTATAAATACATCTGACACTATGCCTCTAAGTCCGTCAAAAATAAACTCTTTATCTGTTATATAAAGCTTATTTGGGAAAACATCCTTTTTTTCTCCTATCAGTTTCAAGTTCTCCTGACATGAAAATCCACCAATAAAATTCTGGCATCTCTTATCTTCCATAATATCTGTTTCTGACACTTCCTCATCGGAATTACAAAAACACAAAAGAGATAAACCATGATCGAACAACGGAGCCATCCTTATCGTTCTCTTCCTTGAATTTCGAAGCACCTCTATATTTGCCCCATGGCGATCCCTGTTCAGGATAATATAATCAAGTACGATCATACGGTCTATATATTCTTTCCAGCCACATCTCACACAAAAATCATAGCGGCTCTCTCCCTTTATCGCATTTAGTCTATAATAATCATCAAGTGCCAGCTTGCTTTCACCGCGCTCCTTAAAATCTTTAGAGGCACACAGGTAAGTGTCATACGCTTTTCCCTCTATTTCTATACGGCTGTTTATCAACTCATAATCCAGGTGTTCCACCCCAAGAACTGTGAGCAGTCTATCCACTATCAACTCATTTACACACTCATGTCCAACTACGCCATTTAATGGATCAAATCTTGAAAGTTTATAATATATCTTACTCCCATCCAAATTGGATTCCGACTTTAAAAAAGTACCTGCAGTTCCACTTGAACTCCTTATATGAGACCATCGAAGGAATGTAAGATCCTGTTTCTCGTGTATTATTTTCATTCATATCCTCCTTTGACACATCCAATAATTAAATAGTACTGCTTGTATAGTATTTGACGCGCGTCAAATACTATACACACATAATACATGCGTATTTGACGCGCGTCAAACAAAAAATAATATTTATTTTTCTAAGCCATAGCCCTGCCGGCGGTCTTGTACCTGTCAACGATCACTCCAACAAGTGTGAACAGAACGGCAAAGAGCACCTGTACTCCCATGCTCACAAATATTCCTATCACCGAACTGCCAGATGTGAAATTGTCGATGGCATCCGTTGCATTTGCGTACCAATATGCAGGAAGGAAATGTGCTATCGCCATCACAGTGTCACTTAAGAACTCTCTCGGCACAAATATCCCGCAGAGGAATGCCATTCCAAGCGATATTACGTTTGCACACATAGAAAGAATCTGTTCACTCTGGGTCAGCTTGCTAATTAGAAACGCCAGTGACAGTGCCACGCAGGCATACACCAGCATATTCAGTATGAACATTCCTCCCCTTGCCGATAAAACCTCATATTTTATCAGTATTTTCGACAGCACTATGAATATCACACACAGCGCACATCCAGTTGACATCATTCCCAGTACAAGTTCTCTGTTGAGTCTGAAGAATCTGTAGGATGAGCACTCTATACGCGCTCTGAGTTTCTTTCTGTTGTACACCTGCAGAACCGGAGCTATACCAACTATCATTATGCAGATCATGACCCAGCCGAGATAATTGTAGAAGTTATATAACATGGAATGTCCTGAGGTCTTTCCGTCTGCCATATCGACTTCCGCCTTCTGCTCAAGTGCCTCCCTCGCTCTCTTATCTGCATCGTTCACATCATCACCGGCTTTCTTGTACAGAGATACCATATTCATATAACTGTCAAGCCTTGTCTCAAACAGCATGGATGCCTGACTTCCGGGGATAGTCGTTATCTCAAGCAGACCATCCGCAGCATCATTTGCCCATGCATCACCAAAACCATCCGGTATCCTGATCACACAAGCCACCGTCCTGTTGTAGAGAGCATCCTGAATACCTCGTTTGTCTATATCAACGCCATCTACAAGCTGCTGCGTATCATTCAGGTAAGCCACCAATTTTCTGCTCATCTCACTGCCATCCTCATCGCTCACCGCATATTTGATCGTTTTATCCTTATAATAGTTCTGTGGATCCTTGTTTCCCAGATTGATGAACACTATCATAACTCCGCACAGGATTCCCACATACATGATCATCTGCCCAATATATTTTCTCAAAACCTTGAAAAAAGATCTAAACACTTGCATATCTGTTCCTCCTTACCATGAGAATCCCTACTGTTATGAGGACCACAGCCTCAATAGCCATTATGACGATATTCTCAGTGAAAACCTGGTGGTCACTGTAAACATTCAGTGCATAAAATGAATCCGATATCAATGCTGCGGGATTGAGTTTATTTATAATCGGCACGTGCTGCTGTATCTCATACTTTATCCCGTTTATACACAGATCAGAAAGGATGGACATCACCATGGATATTCCGATCACAATACCTATCTTGGTCCCCTCAGCAAGCTTTGATATAGCCCCAACTATGACTCCAATTGCCAAACCGATAAAGCAGCCCACAAACAGAGTAAGCAGGATCTCCCATACTCTGTCGCCAAAATCCACTCCTATGCAGGACATGTATATAAAGCTTATGACCTCGACCACAAAATGTATAAGCAGCAGTGCAGCAAACTCTGCCAGAACAAATGTCATTTTTCTCTGTGGAGACACATTTTTTCTCTTGCCCGTAGCGCTCACATTTGCCTGAAGATTGTTCATCATCCCTATAGATGAAAGTGATGCAAACAGACAGCTCATGGCAAATATGGCATAGAAATAATTGTTATACACGTTCTGGCTGCCCTCGGTGCTGGCCTTCTCTGTATAATATGATCTCTGTTCTGAGAGCTTTTCCACAAGGTTCGACATATCATCCACGCCGGAAGTCCCAGACATATACTGTTGGAGTCCGATGCCATCCTTATATATATCCATAAGTGCATGCTCGTACTGCTTGTACTCAGAAAGCACTGTCTCAAGTATGCTCGCATTGACAGAACTCTCCGCAACCGTGAGCTTCACATCATCCGTATATATGATGCCCTCGACCTCTTCATCAGCCAGTGACTTCTCCGCATCGCTTTCGCTCATCCTTGTAACCGACAAAAGGGCATCATCGCCATCCGACAGCGCATCCAGCATATAGTTAAGTCCATTTGCCGATGCATCCTCAGTGACCACCGCCACCTTGATATTACTAAACATCTCATCCTGTTCATATATGTTGCCAAATGCCATGTACATAAATGTGGCAAGCAGTATCGGAAATACCAGTGTCCAGAAAATAGACACCTTGGCACGCATCAATATCTTTATCGTATATAGGAAATCCCGTATAAACATATTTCTCTCCTTTTAATCCCGGTTCATCTGAAATATACAAATATCAATTCTTTCAACAAATCCATAATCCAACTTACATTCAAATCAGTCTCTGAGCTCCTTGCCTGTGATCTCCAGGAATACATCATTAAGCGTTGGGAGCTCCGTGACAACCCTGCCAAATGATATGTCGTGCTCCTTGAAAAATTCCATGAGCCTCACCAGATTGTGTCTTCCGCCGGAATATCTAAGTGTAAGCATGCTTCCGTTATATTCGTTCTCATACACATGTGGCTGACTGCGAAGCTCCGACATCTGTTCGCCTGTAAGTCCAAGCACTTCAACCTTTATGGTCTCTGTATTCTTGATCATCTTCTTGAGCTCATCCTTCGTTCCGACTGCAACAGATTTACCTTTGTCCATGATGACTATCCTGTCGCAGATCTGCTCTACCTCCTCCATATAATGAGAAGTGTACACGATGGTCGCGCCTTCCTCATTCAGTCGTTTGATTCCCTCAAGTATTCTGTTGCGGCTCTGCGGATCAACTGCCACTGTCGGCTCATCGAAAAATATAAGCTTTGGCTTATGCGCTATTCCGCAGGCAATATTCAGTCTTCGGAGAAGTCCTCCTGATAGCTTCTTTGGAAAGAACTTTCTGTAGTCTGCTATGTCCACGAAATCCATGGTCTCTTCAACACACTTTCGTCTCTTCTCCTTATCCTTTATATAGAGCCCACAGAAATAGTCGATATTTTCGTACACGTTAAGTTCATCGAACACCGCCACATCCTGCATAACCACTCCGATCTCACTCTTGATATCGTAGCTGTCTGGTTTCATTTCTTTTCCAAATACTTTTATGTCTCCCTTATCAAATGTGAGCAGGGACAATATACAGTTTATAGTTGTTGTCTTACCGGATCCATTCGGTCCGAGCAGTCCAAGTATCTCTCCTTCCTTCACCATAAGGCTGAAATGATCCAGCGCCAGCAGATCCTTATATCTCTTCACCAGATTCGTAACTTCTATTGCATTTCCCGAATTACTCATGTATGCCCTCCTGTTTTAACACGATACTTTTACTCTTATTGTCTCCATTTGCAATCATGACAGTTTGCAATACCCGTGCGCTTACATTCTTTATTGTATAATCCCATTATATACACCTCAGATCTGTTTTCACAGTGAACAGCGTCATCTTCACAATGTGACATTTGTCATGTTCCTTTTTTTAGAATATTTATTTATAATGAAAGTGTTAGTATGCTGCATACATACCGCCGGACATCTGATTTGTCTGTGTGATATGGTATCCATCTATTCACATTTTGGAAATTTTACATTTTGGAGATTTTACATTTCGGAGATTCTACATTTTGGAGATTTTAAACATGAAACACATCGTCAACAAAGGTCTGCTGCTGATTGCAGCGTTTGTCCTTATATATACACAACACATTGCTGTAGACACCAGGCTTATCGCCGCAATTCTTTTGTCTATGATCGCAAGTGCCATCTATCCGGCGCTTTCAGGCATCAGTGCATCCACAGCAACCAAATACGACAGAACGAGCATACAAGGCGGAATATATTCTCATCTGTGCGAGACATTGATATGCCTTTATCTCATCTCCGTTTTTTTTCTTGAGCCGATGTACTTTTTTGTATCTCTGGTAAGCTATGACATATACAGATACAGACAGCGCTTCTCATCTGCACTGCTTGTATTGTTATCTGTCTACACTGTTGCAGAAAATACCTGTGCAGTATTTCTCCCGCAGTTATGTCTTGTAGCATTTTCGCTGATATTAAGCGTGTATAGCTGTCATGTTGACTCTCTCCGCTCCGAGCTTCTGTCCCTTAGAGACAACACTGTCGAACACGATATGCTGGTTGCAGAAAATACCCGCCAGCTGCTTAGGAACCAGGACAATATGGTGCTCACCGCAACCCTGTCGGAGCGAAACAGGATCGCAAGGGAGATACATGACAACGTAGGCCACATGCTGACAAGATCCATACTCCAGACAGGAGCTATCAAGGTCATAAACAAAGATGAACGACTGACAAAACCTCTGGAACAGCTGCAATCCACTCTGGATACAGCAATGGACAGCATGAGAAACAGCGTGCACGATCTTCACGACGAATCTGTAAATCTCCGTGTCGCACTTAACGATATAACTGCAGGTGTCCACGATATAGATATCACGCTTGACTATGATATGTCTGAAAAGCTACCTAAGGATGTCAAATATTCATTTATCAACATAGTAAAGGAATCTATAAACAACACGCTTAAACACAGCAATGGAGACCATATGGATATACGCCTGCGCGAGCATCCCGCTTTTTACCAGCTGAGTATCGCAGACAACGGTACAGATATACATATGATCGGTCAGGGAATGGGACTTTTCAGTATACAGGAGAGAGTCAACATGCTTGGAGGAAGCCTGAAGCTGTCCACCGATAACGGTTTCAGACTTCTTATAACAATAATGAAAGGAAGGGATCATGACATATGAATATAGTTATAGTTGACGATGATCAGCTTGTGGCCTTGTCTCTTCAGACCATACTTGAGGCTGACGACAATATACACGTATCTGCCACCGGCTGCAGCGGCTCAGAGGCAGTCCAGCTTTACAACAAGTACTCACCCGATGTCCTTCTCATGGACATCAGAATGGAGAATATGAACGGACTTGAAGCGTCGGAAATCATAATCGCAGCACACCCGGATGCAAGGATTCTTCTGCTCACCACCTTCTCCGATGATGAGTACATAATCAAAGCTCTGAGTCTCGGCGCAAAAGGGTATATTCTAAAACAGAATTTCGAATGTATTGCCCCAGCCGTAAATGCGGTATACAACGGACAGACCGTATTTGGTGAGGAGATAATAGGAAAACTTCCTGACCTTCTTGGGCATAGTGAATCACACTCTACTGATGTTGAAAGATCACCATTTGCCGATACACAATACGAGATAAGCTCCAAGGAAATGGATATTATACGTCTTGTAGCTGACGGACTGAACAACAAAGAGATTGCATCTAGACTTTTTCTGAGCGAGGGAACCGTTAGGAATTATATAAGTTCAATTCTCGACAAACTCTGCCTTCGCGACAGAACCCAGCTTGCATGCTTTTTCTATAAAAATTTAAAACATTAAGAACTTTCTATTTTATGCACACACATCCATACATGCAAAAAGGATTACAGACCTTATCTACGGCATATTGCCGTTTCCTGATCTGTAATCCTTTTTTTGTTGTGATGCCTTTCTGAATATCGGGAACCTTAACAATATCGTTAAATTCCTATTACCATGTTCCATATAACATGTTGCCTGTATCCGGGTGAAAGATACTTTATACACTACTGAAGCGAGGCATCTACACTTACATACTCTGTTGAGATATATCCTACTGATCCATCATAAAGCTGAACACCGATCCAGCTCTCATCCTGTGATACAACATCAAATACCTCTCCACTGTTTACTGTCGCAATGGCATCCGAGTCTGATGCCTGCTTTGCATATACGTCAACACCATCATAGAGTACCGACGCTGTTACGCCTGCCATAACCTCTGTCTTCTCTGTTGTACTCTCCTCTGTTGTTACTTTATCTGTTGTGCTATCTGTTATACTCTCTGTTGTCGCCGACGAACTTCCCAGCCCGCTGCTTGCTACTCTTGCGGTATCATTGGCAGCTACATATCTGTCTGCCGGGATTGCCGCATCCATAGCCATATCGACGCTGCCATCAGCCATCATGACCGCTTTACTCTGATCTATAGTTACACTCTCATTGACGTAAAGCTCATCCGCCAACGGGTCTGCATTCTCTCCAAAACTTACGACCGCAAAAATACAAAGTGCGATAACAACCACCAGTGATGTCATAAGTATATTATGCTTTAAGTACTTATAGCTAAGTACATTTCTTCTCATGTGATCTACAAATCTTCCCATTTTACTACGTGATCTTGTCATTTTTTATCCCTCTGTCATATAATATAATAATTTACTCTTATTCTTATTTCGTAATCATTTATTTACAAACAACGCCTGTTTGTTACATTTCTGTTAAATATAATACACTAGACATGTAATTGTGTCAACCAAATATGACAAAAAAACATCAATTTATAGTGGTTTTTTACGACTATGCGTAACGATATGTTGTGTTCTGTAACAACTCGCGGTTATAGACGACGCGCATTTTTTCTCAGCGCATTTATTACATATTTCTCATTAATCTGGTGAAATAAAACAGCCTGCATGTTATGATATCAACAAAGATAACACATTAAGGAGAATTCTTATGAGACTTGACAAATTTCTTGTTGAGATGAATATCGGCAGCCGAAGCCAGGTAAAACAGTACATAAAAAAAGGCATGGTTTCAGTGAACGGCACTAACGCTGCTTCATCTGACATGAAGATCAACGAAGACACAGATACAATAAAATATAACGGAAAACAACTCTGCTATTCCAAATACAGATACTTCCTACTCAATAAACCGGCAGGGTGTGTGAGTGCAACCAAGGACAATGTTCACCAGACTGTTATAGACCTGTTAAAGGGAGAAAATACAAAGGACCTTTTTCCCGTGGGAAGACTTGACCTTGATACAGAAGGACTTCTTATAATCACAAATGACGGTCGGCTAGCTCACCATCTGCTATCTCCCGCTCACCACATCGCTAAGACCTATTATGCAGATATCGATGGATATGTGGACGACCAGACAATATCCCTCTTTAAGCAGGGGATCGATATCGGCGACGACACTCCAACTCTCCCTGCCAGTCTCAAGATCATTGAGGCAGACCGCAGTACGGGCAGCTCCCGCATAGAACTGACCATCACTGAAGGACGTTTCCACCAGGTCAAGAGAATGTTCCAGGCCGTGAATATGTCCGTCACATTTCTAAAACGCATATCCATGGGCAACTTGCACATAGCAGACGATCTGCCAACAGGCAGTTACCGGGAGCTGACCCCGGAGGAGGTATCTGCGCTATCGCATACCATATAATAAATGTTGTAAAGGTTCAGACTTTGGCTCGTTGCTCCGCGTAAATAAAAACATCATGCACCTTCCCCCGATTTGAAACACTCAGTATATTCAATGAGGTATAACATGCATGATGTTTTATTTTTTATATATTATGCCAATTACTGCTTCTATGAGCTGTGATATTACTCTGTCAGATCTGTGGCAGCCTCCATCGATGATTCCTCTGATGAAGCTTCACCTGATGCTGAACCTGTCGCTGTATCTGAAGATGAATCGCCACCTGTCACATATGTGTCAAGTCCGTCTGCTATGCCCTTTACTATCTTGTTCTGATAATCATCTGTAACAAGAAGTGCCTCCTCAGATGCTGTTGTCATATATCCAACCTCAACTATAGTGACCGGTACTGTACTCCAGTTGATGCCACTCATAGAATCGGTCTCCCATATTCCATCACTCTTTGCGCCGGTTGACGCAATAAGCCCCGCCAGAACATCTGTGGCAAGATCCTTGCATTTGTCATAAATTGCTGAATTATATGGGTTGGATGACGTCTGACACACAGTCATAACTCCCGTTGCTGTGTTGTCTGTGGAACCATTTGTATGAATCTTGATGACAGCCTCAGCGTTCAGATTATTTGCATATTCTGCTCTTGTAGCATTGCTTATATCCACATCATTGCTTGTTCTGATCATCTTGACATTGTAGCCCCTGGCTGTGAGCTCTGTCTCAAGCTTCTTTGCTATCTGAAGATTCAGCTCATACTCAGCTATTCCTGTTGAAACACCTGTATTGCCCGGGGTTGCCTTTACCTTTGTCTCTGTAGCGGCAGGACCTATAGGCTCCTTCTCTTCATTTGCCGTCTGCTGATGTCCGGCATCAATCACTATCATTCTTCCGTTTCCCACGTTGGACTTAACTGTGGCCTCGGTGGTGTCATCCGATGAACTCTCTGTTGTGGCCGCCTCAGTTGACGCATTACTCTTCTCTCCGCCAACGACCTCAAGAAGTTCTGAGAATATATAGTACTCTCCACCATCTATGGATACTTTGCTCCACTCATCGTTGTAACCAACTCTGTCGAGTTCAACATCATTTGCAAGTTCCTGATAAACATCACCGTCTGTGGATGGTGTGGTTCTGACATTTACATAGTCTAGTGTCTTTACTTTGTCCTTGCAAATGGTAAATCCATCCTTGTCCTTCTCCGGCTGAGCCTCCGTGGTCGCCTCTGTCGTAGCCATCGTGGTCACTTCTGTTGTAGCTTCCGTCTCTGTAGGCTTAGCTGTGGTTGCATCACTGTTCTTGTTTCCACATCCCGCAAATGCAAGCATAGATGCAAGTCCAAGGCAAAGCACTGCGTATTTTAAATATTTCTTTTTCATGAGTATCCTCCTGTTAAGGATTTTCCCCGCCATTGCGAGTCTCTCCTTATAAATATTAAAACAGATCAACTTATTGTAACATAATCATAATACCTGTACAAGTAAATTGCTCAAATACCTCATTCTTCTATAATCTTATATAATATATTACATTTCAAACACTGCAGAACATAAAGCTTTGAGCTGGCTGTAATCCTCAGCGCTTCCAAGTTCCATCGCCGAATGCATCGCCAATATTGGAATTCCCATATCCACAGCTCTGACCGGAAGATACGATGACGCTATAGGACCTAGAGTCTGTCCCCCAGCCATGCCCGACCGGTTCACCTGACGCTGAACTTTTATATCATTTTTTCTTGCAAGAGCCATTACTACAGCTGAAGCCTCACTGTCTGACACATATCTCTGACTTGCGCTAGACTTAAGTGCAACTCCGCATCCCATGACTATCTGATTAGTCGGATCACTCTTTTCCGGATAATTAGGATGTGTTGCGTGCGCCACATCCAGTGACAACATGAACGCATCCCTCATGATTCGCATTCTATCATTCTCCTCCATATCCAGTCCACTCATGATCCTGTCTACTATTCCAGACAGCATCACTGAATCTGCACCCTGCTTTGATCTACTGCCTATCTCCTCATTGTCAAACAATGATATCACATTTATACAGTTACCCTTTTCAGTCTTACACATGGTATCCACCAGCGCTGAAACCGATGTTATGTTATCAAGTCTCGGCGATGCTATCATATCTTTCTCTGCCCCAACGATCTCCATGTGATCCATATTGTAAAGATACAGATCGTAATCCAGTATATCATCCTTCAAAAGTCCAAGATCATCAGCCACGTATTGTAATATATCTTTTTCTTTAACGTTTTGCCCATTCAGCCCATATACCGGTATAAGCTCCTTCTGCACATTCATCTTATCACCGGTAGTCTCTTTTCTCAGGTGTGGTGCAAGACTTGGGACAATACACATAGCCCTCTCTGAATCATACAGATATGTCCTCGGTCTGAATGGATCCTCTGTCTGAACCACGACCTTTCCCGCAATCCCAAGAGGTCTGTCAAACCACGTTTCCTTGATAAGTCCTCCATAAGGCTCAACATTGAGCATCTGATAACCGCACCTGTTCATATCAGGCTGTGTCTTGATCTTGAGCATTGGAAAATCCGTGTGGGCAAGTCCTATATTCAGTCTTCCATACTCAGGCACCTCACCAATTGCAAATGCAACAAGCATTGATGGATATGGTTTTACATAATATCTTCCACCTGCCACAAGCTCCCAGCGCTCACCTATGTCTAATTTCCTGTAATCATGATCCAGCAATATATCTTCACATTTCTTCACAACATGAAACTGCGTAACACCTGCGTCCAGTAGCCTGCATAATGTATCTATCATAATAAATTATCCTCCTTATAATGGTCGGTCGGCAAACGCACACATCAGTATCCTTTCTTATGTGCATCGTCTGCGTTCTTCACAAAGATTTTAGTACAAATCTTCAGCTTATACAATTCCCTTACTTCTTATTTTAGCTTAATATCCACATCTGATATTCAAGTTTTTTATCGCAATGTGAATCTTCTCTTGCTCTGTCTTTCAAAAGGCTGTATAATCGCCAATAGATACTTTAACGCTTTTATGCGTCAAACCGTTAAAGGAGAACGTAAAATGAATGATTTTTCAATAGGATTTATCGGTCTGGGACTTATCGGAGGATCTATTGCCAAATCCATCCACCGCATTTTCCCTGATTACAGAATAGTCGGCTTTGACAACAATATATCCACTCTCAAGGAAGCTGTCTCCGATGGAACGCTGACTGAATATACAGATGATGTCCATACCATAGCAGAATGCAACTATATCTTTCTGTGTGCACCGGTCCACTATAATATAGAATACCTGCGCCAGCTAGGACCATTCCTTACAGACAGCACCATACTGACTGATGTCGGAAGTGTGAAGCTCGACATATATGAAGCGGTTCAGGAGCTCGGGCTTGCCAGGTATTTTGTCGGCGGACATCCTATGGTCGGCTCTGAGAGATCCGGTTACGAGGCGGCCACCGACAGGCTCATAGAGAACGCCTATTACTTCATCACGCCAGCTGATGGGGTTCTGCCGGGCAAGACTGAGGAGTTCTCCACATTTATCGGAGATCTTGGAGCAATACCTATCATATATTCTCCGGTTGAGCACGACAGGATAACTTCTTATATAAGTCATGTACCACATGTCATCGCCGCCTCACTGGTCAATCTTGTCGCAGCGGCAGACAGCCCGGACAATATTTTCAAATCACTGGCAGCCGGAGGTTTCAAGGATATAACCAGGATCGCATCCTCCAATCCTGTGGTATGGGAGCACATTCTTCTGGCAAATCCTGACAATATCGTAAACGGTCTTCAGGAATATGTTGAGCTTATAAACAAAATGATTTATCATATTAAGCAGCGCGATGCGGCTGGGATAAATGCATTTTTTGCATCCGCAAGGGACTACAGAGATTCCATTCCTAACAACAGCAGCGGTGTCATCAGAATGCATCATGAACTGTTCGTAGATATACCTGATGAGGCTGGTGCAATAGCGAAGGTAACTGCTCTTATCGCTGAGGCAAAGATAAGTCTCAAGAATATCGGAGTCTCCCACAACCGCGAGGACGAGGAGGGTGTTCTCAGGCTTTCATTCTACGATGCAGAATCAAGAAAGAATGCGCAGGATGTGCTGAAGGCCGCAGGCTATAAGATTTATAACCGATAGGTAAAACATATTACACTAGAATAAAGGAATACTGAGAATTTATGAAGATCAACAGAGTAAAATCACTTAACGGAGAGATAACAATACCGGGAGACAAATCCATATCCCACCGCTCCATCATGTTCGGATCAATTGCAGATGGAATAACCGAGGTACACGGATTTTTAAATGGAGCAGATTGTATATCATCCATGAACTGTTTCAGACAGATGGGAATAGATATTGATTACGACGGCAGCGTCGTTACTGTACACGGCAAAGGTCTGCATGGACTGTCAAAGCCTGAAGGCACACTCGATGTCGGCAACAGCGGAACAACCACTAGGCTTATATCGGGTATCCTTGCCGCTCAGCCATTTGCAAGCAGACTCATAGGTGATGCATCGATATGCAAGAGACCTATGAAAAGGATCATGACACCTCTGTCCATGATGGGTGCTGACATCACATCCGAGCTTGGTAACGACTGTGCTCCGCTCCTAATAAACGGAAAGGAACTCCATGGAATACACTACAACTCCCCTGTCGCATCAGCACAGGTAAAGTCATGTGTACTTCTTGCCGGACTCTACGCAGACGGCGAGACAAGTGTCACTGAACCATATGTGTCAAGAAATCACACTGAACTCATGCTTGAGTCATTTGGTGGCAATATAAAAGCAGAGGGAACTACGGCTACTGTTAAGCCTGTGGATAATCTTGTTGGACAGAAGATAATTGTACCTGGAGATATATCATCAGCTGCTTACTTCCTTGTTGCAGGACTTATCACTCCGAACTCATGCATCACCATCAAAAATGTTGGCATCAACCCGACCAGAGATGGAATACTGGAAGTCATCAAAGCAATGGGCGGCGATATGGAATACTCCAATGTAGTGAGCGGATGCGGTGAGCCAACCGCTGACATAACAGTCAAGACATCTAGTCTCAAGGGCTGTGTCATCGAGGGTTCCATCATACCAAAGCTCATTGACGAAATCCCTGCCATCGCAGTTCTCGCCTGCTTTGCAGACGGTGAGACTATCATCAGGGATGCCCAGGAGCTCAAGGTCAAGGAATCAAACCGAATAGATGTCATGGTAAACGCTCTCTCATCCATGGGTGCAGACATAACCGCAACCGATGACGGAATGATCATACGTGGCGGAAAGCCACTTCATGGAGCCGTAATCGACAGCCACCTTGACCACAGGATCGCCATGAGTTTTGCCATCGCAGGACTAAACGCCGATGGTGATACTGACATCACCGGAGCCGAGTGTGTGAATATCTCATATCCGGGATTTTATGATGATCTGACGGGATTGGAACGTTAAAGATATATAGATTATTTTTAGCACAAATAAAGGCGACACTACAGTCTGTGATGCTTTGCATCCTACCAGACATCTGTGTCGCCTTTATTTGTGTTACTTTTTATCCTAATAATTTAATGATATCCTGCTCTGTCCAATATTCATTTGGATATATGGACAAATCATCTTTATGTTTACGAATAATTCTCTTTGGACTCTCGGTGTTATCATAGACATGTAAAATATCGCATATATCTATAAGCTCTTTTATATGTCCCAATGACTTATAATATCTATCTATAACCTTTATGTGTTCCACATCATGCCCCCCCGATGCTACCCTTGATTCTATTCGCAGAATATTTATTGCAGGATCAATTGTCAACACAAATACACACTTAATAAAGTATCCTTCATCCTTAGCCTTCCTAAGTATATCCATTTTATATTCTGATGATAAAACAGTTTCGAATGTAAAATCTTCATTTTTTTCTATGGATTCATATCTCATTTTATCCACAAGAATTGCTGCATCAATATTATCCATTCCTGTCGACATAACTATATCGTCTGCATTTGTGTATCTTCCGACTTTTTCAAAAAAAGACGTTATCGTACTTTTACCAGAGCCATTTGGACCAGCAAAAACAAGAACCATCGGCTTTCTATTTTGCATATTTTATCTCTCCATTTGCATATTCAATATATGCTTTTTTATTCTCTTTATCATATCCCGCTATTGGTTTTTTACAGACTTTAGCTTTATTTATTGCAGCTTTAACCGCCTCAACAGCTCTGGCATCCATCTCTTGATCCGATAACGTTAACGTTTTACTTTCTTCTTCTCTTGATACTACATTTATTATCTTCCCACTTTTCGTGCTCACTGTTGTCATACAATCACCGCCTTTATACTTTTTATTATATATATAATTCATGATTTAAATAGTCTTATTTTATAATTCATTTTACCACAGTTCATGGACTATTCACAACAGCTTACTCCGTTGCCCTCTCAAACTCATCAGTTCCCGTATCTTCCCAGTTTGTTTTCCCACTGCTTATCACTTCTCCACTGGAAAATATATATGCATAGATATCTTTTATTTCGGCGCTGCCATAATCATATGTTCCACCACCGCCTTTTTCAGCGCGATACCTTACATACAGACCGCACTTCTCATTTTCTGATTTGCCATCATATACAATGTATTCCACTGTAGTATCACTTTCAGACAATATACATCTTGATGATGACTCCGAGGCGCCGCAATACACTTTGAATTTTCCAGCAGTGGCATCTGAATATTTCTCAAAGATCGCCTGATACCCGACTGTAATTTCCTTATTTTCTGGCTGATCATTTACATCAGGATCAACAGAGGAATCAGTGGAGCTCTCTGCATTCTCCCTGCTGTCACCCGAAGCTTTTTCCGTTATCGCAGAGTCTTGTTCGCTGTCTTTTTCTATATCCGTATCTTCTCTTCTATATCTGGTCGTGAGACGTCTACTGCTGGTCTGCCCATTAAAACGCAAGGTCACAAGCTCGTCACGCTGTTCAGAACCAGACACTACTACCTCAACGCGATCACCATACCATGTCGTCTTTAGATCGCTTTCGTCAAATCTTGCACCGTCATTTGCCACTTCAAATGACTTATATGCAACCGTCTTCTCTTTGCCCTTCAGCACCAGTCTTCCATGGGCAGCTCCAAATGGAAAATCCGGGTCGCCAACAGAATAGATCACAAGCTCATAATCACCATCTGGAGACGTTGACACACTTATCTGCTCAGCTTCGTAACGCGTCTTATATCTAACATAACCTAATGGCAGCAACACCACCATTACCAATATGCCTACTATAATCACAACATACTTTGATATCTTGTTCATGACTATTTCCTGCCTGTCTCCTCATACATTCCTATCTTTTTCATGTTATCCACTATATCTATGTAGTTTCCATCTATCGCATTTATATATACCCTCTGCAAGGGCATATCGCATCGGTAGTCTTCATTATATTCATTCTGAGAAAATATCCATGTCGGAACAAAATACTTATTTCCCGACTCATCAGCACATGGTACATAGGCAAGTTCCACATCATTAAATTCCACCGTTCCATAATTTGTCGGGTGATCCTTATAATATTTGACTATACTCTCGCCCGCAGCTTTAATCATCTCATCCCAGCTTAAAAGCTTGACCTCCTCTTTATCAAACGTCTCATCGTCGGCATATACATACACCGTCGATGAGACAACCCCAAACTTATCAACACTTATTACCGCCTTGTCAACTCCACCTTTATAGGTAAGGTTATCGGTATCAATACTATCCACGGTGTCGATATCTGTTGAGTATACCACGTCTATGCCATCTATCTTCCGTCCAAACTGAAATCTGTATCCATCCGGCTTTTTACAGATATCTTCACCATATGAACCTCCAGTCCAGGCTCTTACCGCTTCCTCTGTCTCTGTACATGCAAAACCGCTTATCCCCAGATTGTCTAGTAACTTCATTGCAGAACTGAGTCCCTCATCTTCTGTGATCGGATTCTTCTCGTCCCCATCATATGTGTCTTCACCGACAACATTAATCTCATACGTACTTTCAGTTCCTGGAACCTCTGATACAAGAGCCTTATCCTCACCCTCAGGTGTCATACCATACGTAAAATAGCTGTTGTTGTATCCATCTCCATCTTCAGCATCCGACGCAGCCATAAATATTCTCTGTATCCCATCTTTTTCCGCAACATAATGCTCGTTAAGCTTATATTCTGTAGCTAATGGCAGCTCGTCAGACATATTCTTCCTTTCTTCTTCGTATTTTACCAGTTCCACCTCCAAAAGTTCGGCATAACCAGGATCACCATTCGCCAAGGCTTTCTCTATTTCTGACTTATACATTGCTATCGCGTTGTCCAGTATCTCCTTTGAATCAGCAGCATCGCCATCCTGCCACCTTATTTCTGATGTCTCATCAAAAAGTTTGGATATTATAGTTTTAAGTTCATCATCTGAACATGGTGCATTTACCGTGCCAAAACTGACCTTATATACTCTGTCAGCATCTGGAACCTCTATATCATCATCCTTCAATGTTATCGATGAAAGTTTTGATTCTCCTGTGTCAAAAGTAACATCGCAGTTATCGGGTATGTCAAGCTGTCCCTCAAGACCTCCCGCATTATCTGCATCATCACTTCCCCCATTCATTCCATAATCAACCTTTTTATTTCCACACGCAGCAAGACTTAATGCCATAACAGAAATAAGTGCTGCACACATTATTTTTTTCTTGTCCATAGTACACCTCCGTTTTATTTTACATAAACATCAAAATGTTTTACATAGTAGCATTTGACAGATATATGACCGTATGGAATCTTTGATCATCCTCTGAATAATATGCATCAACACTGCCACCATACTTTTCTGCGACCTTTTTCATACCCTTTATTCCAAATCCATGGAATTTTTGATCCGGCTTACCGGACTTTTGTGAATCATATCTATGCGTACAATCATTTGTCATTGCTATGATCGTTCCACCATCGTTCCCCTGTGAATTCATTCTAAGTTCCACACTGGCACTGCCTATTTCACTCATTGCCTCACTGGCATTGTCCAGCATATTACACAGAAGGACAGTTAAGTCATCTACCTGCATGTAATCCATACGTGCCCTTCTCACATCAAAATCATAATGAATCCCCGCATCAATGAACCTGCCGGCATATCTATTAAGAATAACATTTACCATATGATCATCCGAAAACCTTATAGTCTCTTTCAACTCGTTGGATTCATATATCCTTTCAATATATTCGACTGCCTTATCGTAATCATGATGTTCGAGCAGATCATGTATCCCGCTGATATGCTTTTTTATGTCATGTATCATTATTTTCTGCTCTTCGTCCTGACTGATAATTTTTTTATAATACTCAATGTCATATTTTTCTCTCTGGATCTGCAATGTTTTATCCAGATTCTCCTTGTAGACACTCTGCAAATATCCGTAGATCACAAATGAAATAATAATTATCACCAGACAGATTATTGAACAATACAACACTATGGATTCCTGCATTTTGCTGATGTCAGAAAAGTAACACATGTAATTGAGCAGACACACAACAACTATCACACACACTGGTATGACAAGAATTACCCAGCCCTGTGCTCCCATATGTACATCAACCCTGTGTCTCATCCCGTATCGGCTGATTGCAAACATCACAAGGAAATACACAAACTTGCTTAATATTGCTAGAAATAATACAGTCAAAACACCACCAGATGGATCCCAGGCTTTTTGACTGATTCCAGAAAATATCGCCACAACCACCATCTCTGACAATGTCATAATTACTGACATTGCCACACTGTGAAAAACTGAGCTTAAAGTTTTTTGTCCATATACGAATTTTATTATTATCCAGTTGAATACTGGAAATGAAATAAAATTAAATATCAATATATTTAGTTCAAACAAACCAAATAAAACAACATAACACGCCAACACCAAAACAAATCTCTTTATCACCGTATATCTTGGTTTTACAAACATCCACTCGAAGTATTGAAATGCTATCAACGCTTCTATCAGAAAAACGATTCCATAAATCATAGCCATTGTCATGTCCTTGCCCCCTCCAAATACATCATAAATGCATGCTTAAAATTTTGATAATTGCGTTTCGTTAGATAGGCTGTTACCCCAGTATCCAGATACACCAATGAATGATCAAACCTTACTACATGTTCCATATTCACAATAAAACTTCTGTGTGTTCTAAAAAACCCCATTGTATCCAATGTCTTCTCCCAGTAATCCATCTTTCTCACAGAGATGTATTTTCCCTCACTGGTGTTCACAAATAGCGTATGTCCCTGTGCCTCCAGGTAAATAATCTCCGTAGCTCTGAGGATTATATTTTCATTCTTTGTCTCAATCAATATCTTAGTATTTGATGTTGTGTATATCTTAAGTCCATCCTGTATATTTCGGTATATACGGGATTTGTCAAGCGGCTTTGAAATATACCTGAACACCCTCAAGCTCATAGCAGCATCAAGATAGCTGTCGTATGCCGTTATTATATATATCAGGCACTCCTCATTCTGCTCCAAAAGCCGTCTGCCTATATTTATCCCATTCATTCCCGGAATTACTATATCCAAGAATACAAAATCATATTTCACTTCGCTTTTTATCAGATTCTCGCCATTGTCAAACTCATATATGTTGGGTTCTTCCAAATGATTGGAAACAAAATATTCCTTTATCCATTCACTCAGCTGTTCAGTTACAAATATATCATCATCGCATACCGCTATATTAAGCTTACTTCTTTGGTTCATATACTCACCCCATTATGTAAAATATTTGAATATTATACACTTTGTTATATTACCTCTTCAATGCTGAATTCACGAAACGACATTATAGTGCCGATTTTGGACAAAAAAAGGCTTTCCGGTTACGAATAACCCGAAAAGCCTTTTTGTAAACATATTCAATTACAGATTCCAAGGATGATCCAGAGCTCTGCTATCATACATCCGACTAAACATAAAAGGGATAATTTCTAAATGCTTTCTAAACGATCTTATTAATCAAAAATGTGACATACTCTTCTGCATCTCCACATTCAAAAAAATACTGTGAAATATCTCCTAATTCTACTGAAGTAACTGGAAATATCGACACATTATCCAAAATACTTTCAAATTCTTCTGTTGTCAAATAACTCATTTATTTTCAATCCGCTTTCTTGCCTCAAGCATCTTTTTCTTCTTATCAATGGATTCTGATGAAGGAGTTCTTAATACCTGTTTAAAAATTAATTATTATTCTGTGAACAATTGACCGCATCAATAGCTATCACCAGCATAAGTGCCATGATCTCA